>ERZ1066122.581-NODE-581-length-37293-cov-40.962834_pt1 | contig 37293 bp, 34 predicted proteins | sample MGYA00382769_ERZ1066122 | MGnify/ENA primary metagenome ERZ1066122 (study PRJEB33369, sample SAMEA5778352) | biofilm metagenome | biome: Industrial cooling water; feature: Water cooling tower basin; material: Biofilm | place: United Arab Emirates | collected... | reverse complement strand
CGTCGTTCATCACCACGTTCATGTCGGTGTCGCAGTCGCTGTCTTCGGCGTAGTCCAGATCCAGCACCGGCACGCCGCGGTACACACCGACCGAGACCGCGGCCACTGCGCCGTGGATCGGGTCGCGGGTGAGTTCCTTGCGCGCCTGCAGCCAGCGCACGGCATCGACCAAGGCCACGTAGGCGCCGGTAATGGCCGCGGTGCGGGTGCCGCCATCGGCCTGCAGCACGTCGCAGTCCAGGGTGATGGTGCGCTCGCCCAGCGCATTGCGGTCGACGCAGGCGCGCAGCGCGCGGCCGATCAGACGCTGTATCTCCAGCGTGCGCCCGCCCTGCTTGCCGCGCGCGGCTTCGCGGTCGCCGCGGGTGTGGGTGGCGCGCGGCAGCATGCCGTATTCGGCGGTCACCCAGCCCTCGCCCTTGCCGCGCAGGAAGCCCGGCACCTTGTTGTCGACGCTGGCGGTGCACAGCACGCGGGTCTCGCCGAAGGCCACCAGCACCGAACCCTCGGCATGGCGGGTGTAGCCGCGTTCGATGCGCACCGGGCGCAGCTGATCGGGCGCGCGGCCACTGGGACGGGCGATGGTCATGAGAGGAATGCTTCACGGAGGGCGGGCAAGTCTAGCACCGCGTGCCTGGACCCTAGCCCGGACTCTGCCCACCCCCAACCCGTTACCCGGCCCAGCCGCAAGCCGCGGCGGGCAGGCGACGCCTGGATCGGCGACAATGCCCGCCCCGCGCCGGGCGCCTCCACGGGACTACCGATGATCCGCAGCATGACCGCCTTCGCCGCCGGCGAACGCGCCACCGACGCCGGCACGCTCAGCTGCGAGCTGCGTGCGGTGAACCACCGTTTCCTCGAACTCGGCCTGCGCCTGCCGGACGAGCTGCGCACGCTGGAGCCCGCGCTGCGCGAGCGCGTGGCCGCGCGCATCGGCCGCGGCAAGCTCGACCTCAGCCTGCGCCTGCGCGCGCGCGCCAGCGGCGAGACCCTGCAGCTCGACCATGCGCTGGTGGCGCGGCTGTCGACGCTGTCGGTCGAGCTGCAGGACCGCTTCCCCGCCCTGCGCGTGGAGATGACCGAACTGCTGCGCTTCCCCGGCGTGCTGCAGACCGAGGCGGCCGATCCCGAGCGGCTGCAGGCCGATGCGCTGGCGCTGCTGGAGACCGTGCTGGACGAGTTCGTCGCCGCACGCGAACGCGAGGGCGCGAAACTGGCGCAGGTGATTCTGGAACGCGCCGACGCCATCGCCGCGCACGCCGCCGACGCGCGCACGCTGATGCCCGCGATCCGCGCCGGGCAGCGCCAGAAACTGGAAAACCGCCTCGCCGACCTGCCGCAGCCGCTGGACCCCGGCCGCTTCGAACAGGAACTGGTGATGGCGCTGCAGAAACTCGACGTGGACGAAGAACTCGACCGCCTCGACAGCCACCTGGCCGAACTGCGCCGCATCCTCAAGCAGAAGGATGCCGCCGGCCGCCGCCTGGATTTCCTGCTGCAGGAATTCAACCGCGAGGCCAACACCTTCGGCTCCAAATCCGTCGACGCGCGCACCTCGGCGCTGGCGGTGGAGCTGAAAGTGCTGATCGATCAGATTCGCGAGCAGGCGCAGAATATCGAGTGAGGCCGGGATTCGGGATTCGGGATTTGAGCGCGATACCGTGCTTTGTGGCTTGGCCCGAAGTGTGGATTTCGATGCTCCGTATGCAGCATGTATGCTGAGGCCTCGACTACGATCACCACGACGACCACGGCCACACAGTTTGTCGTCCCGAGCGCAGCGAGGGACCTGCTTGATCCAGCTGAACCTCGGTGCAAAAGCAGGTCCCTCGCTGCGCTCGGGACGACAACGATGATTGTCGACACGGTCTCTCGGCGATCAGGTCGTCGACGCTGGTCGACGACCAGCGAATCCCCACCCCCACATCGACGATCCGAAGCCTCGAATCCCAAGCTCCGAATCCCGAATCCCGAATCCCGAATCCCGAATCCCGTATCCCGAATCACGGCCACCACATGCGCGGAACTCTCTTCATCGTCGCGGCGCCTTCCGGAGCCGGCAAGTCCAGCATCGTCAATGCGTGTCTGCAGCGGTTTCCGGACATCGCGCTGTCGATCTCCTTCACCTCGCGCGGGCCGCGGCCGAACGAGCGGCATGCGGAGCATTACCACTTCATCAGCGAGGCGGAATTCCGGCGGATGATCGAGGCCGGGGATTTCTTCGAGTGGGCCAATGTGCACGGCGACCTCAAGGGCACCGCGCGGCAGTCGGTGGAGCCGCAGCTGGCCGCCGGGCGCGATGTGCTGGTGGAGATCGACTGGCAGGGCGCGCAGCAGGTGCGCAGGCATGTGCCCGATGCGGTGGGCATCTTCATCCTGCCGCCGTCGCGGCAGGCGCTGGAGGAGCGCATGCGCAAGCGCGGTCAGGACAGCGAGGAGACCATCGCGCGGCGTCTGGCGAATGCGCGCGAGGAGATGTCGCACTACGGCGAGTTCGACTACGTGATCGTCAACGAAATCTTCGAGACCGCGGTGGACGAGATGTGCGCCATCGTCACCGCCAGCCGCCTGCGCCGGGCGCAGCAGACCGCGCGCCATGAAGGGCTGATCCGCGCGTTGCTGGGCTGAGTTGCCGGCCTTGGGCCGCGGGTCGCCCTCGCCGCGCCCGCGATCCGTGTGCGCCGGCACGGCGCCACCCCCGCAACGACGACGCCCGCCGGTGAAGGCGGGCGTCGTGCGTTGCTCGGCCCTGTCGCGGCCTTGCGGATGGGTCAGGCCATGCGTATGCCGGCCGTGCGCTGCGGTTCCTCCGCGATCAGCAACGGATTCGGCTGCTCGGTGGCCATGGAACGCTCCGCATTCGGCTGCGCCGGGTTGGCGGCGTCCACCTTTCTGGAGTCGGCCATCTGCGTGCTCTGCTCGAGCGTCTGCGTGGTGGCCTGGCTGACATCCAGGAAAGCACGCTTGGCCTCCGGCGCCCACGGGTCGTTGCCCTGTACCGCGATCAGGCCTTCGCCGTTGCTGCTGCGCGCGACGTGGTCGATCTGGGTCAGGCCCGTCAGCTTGGCGTCGGCGGCCAGCGCCGCGGCGGCGCGCTCCATCTGGTCACGCGAATCGAAACCGCCGTTCGGGCCCAACTGCTCCAGATTCGACACGGCCTGGGCGTACAGCCGGTTGTCCGGATGCCCGGCCTGATCGATGCGCGGCGTCTGCGGCGCGGAATCGACCGGAGGCGTGGGCGTGGTCGGCGTGGCCGGGGTGGTCGTGGCCGGCGTCTCGGTCGACGGTGCGCTCGGCGTCGTGGCGGCAGGCGTGTCGGTGACCGGTGCCGTCGGGGTGGCCGGGGTGACGGGCGCGGGCGCATCACGGGTGAGGCTGATGCCCAGTGCGCGCGCAGTGTCCTCGCCGACCACGCCGTCCACCTGCAGGCCGTTGGCGCGCTGGAAGGCTTCCACCGCGTTGTGCGTGTTCTGGCCGAACTTGCCGTCGACGCCCTGGGTATCGAAGCCGCGTTCGGTCAGCGCGCGCTGCAGCTCCTCGACCTTCGGGCCGCGATCGTCGCGCTTGAGCAGGCCGTCGGCCAGCTCGTCGTTGCCGCGCGGGATGGTGCGGTCGTTGTAGGGCTGTGTGGGATCGCCACTCAGCGCGCGATAGGCTTCGGCCGGATTCATGCCGGCACGCACGTTCTCCTGATACTGCTCGCGCATCTGGTTGAGCGCGCCCGCCACCTGGTTGGCGGAGATCGAAGCGCTGTTGCCGGCGGAGTCGCCGTCGTAATAGCTCTTGCCGGTGCGCGGGTCGGCGATGCTGGCGAATTCGCGGGCCAGTGCGAGCTGGGCGGACTGCAGGCCTTCCGCACCGCCGGTTTCGCCGGTGATGTAGGCACGCACCTGCGGCCGCTTCTCGTCGATCAGATAGTCCGCGAACATCCGCTCCTGCATCTGCGGGGTGAAGCGCTCGTTCTGGTCGATGCCCAGACGGTCCACCGCTTCGCGGAACGTGCCCGGGATCATCTGGTACTTGCCGACCGCGAACAGTTCGTCGGGATGGCCGTTGGGCAGGGCCTGGCGACGCATCACCTCGCCCACGGTCATCTGCGAGAAGTCGAGGGTGGCACCGCCGGAGTCGCCGGCACGGCCGCGGTTGAACGAGCCGTAGCCGCCCTCGCCGGTGGAGATCAGATTGCCGAGCGCATTCTGCGGGCCGTAGTCGTTGGGGCCGCCCGGCACGCGGCCACCGGCGGTGGGCTGCTCGGGCGTGGTCGGGGCGGGCGTGGTTGGCGCGGGCGTAGTCGGGGCGGGCGTGGTGGGAGCGGTCGCATCGCGGTTTAGGCTGATGCCCAGCGCGCGTGCGGTGTCGTCACCGACCACGCCGTCGACCTTCAGGCCGTTGGCGCGCTGGAAGGCTTCCACCGCGTTGTGCGTGTTCTGGCCGAACTTGCCGTCGACGCCCTGCGTGTCGAAACCGCGCTCGGTCAGCACGCGCTGCAGCTCTTCCACTTTCGGGCCGCGGTCGTTGCGCCGGAGCAGGCCGTCGGCCAGCTCGTCCATGTTGCCGCCCTGCGCCGGGTTGGTGCGGCCGGTCGGCGCCTCGCCGGGCTGGATGCGGCCGCTGGCCATGTCGTTGATGTACTGCTCGAACACGCGCGACGGCGCTTCCACGTGGGCGTGGATCGATCCGGGACTGCCGACATCGCCCATCCGGCCGAGCGGCTGACCGTACTCGATGAAGCTGCCGTTCGGCGGCTGGCTGCCGCGGGCCATGTGCAGCGACTGCGCGAGCACATTGCCCTCGGCATCGACGATCTGCACGGTGTTCCACTGGTCGCCGAGGCTGCGCACGAACCCGGACACCGGCGACGGGATGGTCGGCGGATCCACGATGAAGTCCTTCTTGACGTGCGGTTCGGTGCGTCCGCGCGTGCGTACTTCCTCCAGCTCGCCATCGATGGTCAGGTACTCCCGGCCGGGCTCGCGGCCGGAGCTGGGATGATGCTTCTCGAGGTCATCGTAGTTGTTCACGCGTTCGACGCGATTGCCGACGCTTTCGGTGATGACGTAATTCGGCATGGAAAACTCCCTGTCTGGATTCGATGGCGGGTGTGGACGAGGTGCGGCGACGCAGCCTCGAAAAAAGCGGGTGTTACGGGCTGGGCGGCTCGGGGTCGCCGGTCATGACCCAGCAGCCGGCGCGGCGTTCGAAACGGTAGGAATTGCCTTCCGACATGCCGTAGTCGAAACGCACCAGGCGCGTATCGGCCGACGGCGATTCCACCTTCACCGGCAACGCGCCGGCACCCGTGGTGCCGTCGGCATCGACGTGGCGATAGGCGCCGTTGCGGTGGGCGATGTCGAAATCGCGGTAGGCGTCGGCGGCGACATACACGGTGCGCGTGGCGTCGTTGCCTTCGGCGTCGAGATACAGCTCACCGACCTCGACCACCGGCGCGGTGTACGCCTTGCGCACGGTGTCGTCGGCGGCGAAGCGCTGCAGGAAGGCGTCGAAGTCGCCGGCGGGGCAGGCAGCCGCGGTGGCCGCCGGGGCGGCCTGCAGGTCCCAGGAGCGGACGACCAGCGCGGATTCCTCGCCGGGCACGTTCCAGCGTTGGTACGGACCATAGGTCGTCACCCGCAGGCGACGGCCGGTCGTGGGGTCGACGAAGTACATCAGGCAGGCGCCGTCGCCACTGCAGCTTTCGACCTCGGGCAACGCATCGCACACGGGGGCCTCTCCGCCGACGTTCTCCCAGCACGACGGGTCGCGCAGCGGCTGCCAGCCGGCGGACGTCACGGCGCCGCGCAGGTCGGCATAGGCCATGCCTTCGGACAGCGTGGACAGGAAGGCAGGCGCGGCGTCCGCAGCCGGGGTCTCGACCGCCGGCGCCGGATCGGCAGCCGGTGTCGCGACCGCAGGCTGCGCAGAGGCCGGCTGCTCGGCGGCAGGCGCCTCCTGGCGGCAGGCGATGAGGGTGAAAACACTGACGGACAGCACTGCGCCGAGCAGGGCGGGACGGAACTGCTGCAGGGTGGAAGGTGGCATCGACATGACATTCCTCGCGGATCGAACCCGATGGGGGGACTGCATCATGCGCCAGACGACGGCGCGACGCAGGCCCCGGCCACGGTCACTGCGCACGGCGTGCGAAGCGCAAGGGGAGTGGAAGAAAGAGCCCACGGGAGCGCGGGGACAGGGGCCGCCCGCCACGATGTGCGCGCGGATGCGGGGGATGCTGGCGCGCAGGTCGAGGCCGGGGCCGTGGACGGTCCCGTGGAGAAGGAATGAAGGCCGATGAACGACAGCGCCGACGTCGAGCCGGCGCGCGCACGGCGCCGCGCGGCGAGAACGCCGACGGGATTGCGGGCGGCAGCGGCTCGGCCGACCTCGCAGTGGGCGACTGCACGGCCGCCTGCGCAGCCCATGCTCCCCGGATGACCGGACGCATGAATGCGCCGGGTGGCTCTGGCAGTGGCCGCTGCCTGCACACTCGTATCAGCCATGACAACCTCAATGGATACGATGTCGATGTGTTGTGTACGCGCATGCGGAGGCACCGCGCGTCGACGGACTATCGCGGCCCCTGCCCGGAGGCGCAAGACCGCCCGTCGGCAGGGGCGGATATGCCCTTGCATATCAATATGTTGGGCGAAATCGACGCCGGGCGCCGCCCGAAACGGGACGGGTGTCGTTCAGATCGAAAGCGCAGTCACGGCGCGCCTGCGACGCACCTGCGCACCGGCCTGCACGAGTGCCGACGCCGGCACCCCATGCGCTCCGCCGCCCGCCCCTCGACGCCTCTGTCGATGGCCCTCTTCACGCCATGCGGCCGGCACGAAACCGAACCGGCATTCGCTCAGAGACCCATCGAGAACTCCTGGATCGCCGCGCGCGGCAGCCAGCCCGCCGGACAGGCCACCGTGTACCGCCCTTCCGGGCCTACCGCACACACGCCGGGAGGCGTGGCGCCCGCCCAGGTCGGGGCAAGCCCTGCGGCACCGCAGACCGGGTTGTCGGCGCAGGCGTCCACCGTCTCGGGGGCGATCGCGGTGACATAGGCCCAGCCATCGCCACCGGTGGTCGAATCGGCCACGAACTGCACGCACAGGAACTGCCCCTCGCGCAGTGTGGCGATGGATGTCGCACCCTCGGCCGGATAGCGATCGGTGAGGGTCGCGCCGTCTTCGCCCACCACGCCGAAACCGGCATCGCCGTCGGCGCAGGCTCGATCCAGCCCACTGATGTCGTAGCCCGGTGCGGTGCAGGTCTGAATGCCGGCCTCCGACCGCTCACAGGCCACGCCGCGGATCTCCAGCATCGCCGCAAGCGGCGGAGCTTCCGGCCCGGGTGCGGAGCCCGCGTCGGGAGCGACCGCGGACGTCCCGGCGCCTTCCGCCCTGGCGCCCTCCGTCCCGGCTGCCGGAGCCTGCGCGGCCTGCTCCGGCGCGTCGGCAGGCGCGTCGGCGGAGGCCGGCTGTTCGGATGTGCACCCCGCCGCAAGCAGACACAGCAGGGCCGCGCACAGCGGCAGGCGAACGGCGCGGGACAGCAGAGGGGTTCGGATCACGAGAGCAGCCTCGAACGGGGGATGCGGGATGATAGCGGCAGCGCGGCCATCACCCGTACCAGCGCACACCCCGCCCACCGAGCAGTGGGCAGGGTGCGTCATCGACATCACGTCACGGCGCTCAGGCCATGGCGCGTGGCGCCGCCTCCTGCTTGCGCTGCATGTCGTCGGCCACGGCGAGCTGCGCCTGCTGCAGCTGCTGCACCAACTCCGACGACTTCTCCACCGGCTGCTGCGCCAGCTGCTGCGGGTCCATCCTGACGTACTGATGCGACGCGCTGCCCAGATCGCCCTGGACCGCGAAGAGCTGGCCGTCGCCGCCGCGGACGACATGATCGATCTTGCCCATGCCGGCCTGGCGCGCGTCGGCCACCATCGCCGCCGCGGCATTCTCCCGCTCCTGGGGGGTCTTGAATGGCGAGTCCTTCAACCCGTCGATGGCGACCAGTGCCTGGCGATACATGCCGTTGTCCGGATTGGACGGATCGCTCAGCAGCGCACCCGTGCGGCCCTGCTGCTGCGGCGCGGCTTCCATCAGCGGACGGGCCTTGGCCAGCGGATCGGTGGCGAACAGCTCCACGCCCTTGGCTTCCTTGCGCTCCAGATACTTGTCCAGCGGCATCAACTCGACGCCTTCGCCGCCACGCGACTGGCTGACCATCAGCTGGCCGGACTTCGGGTCCTTCACCACCATGGTGATGTGGTCGATGCCCTGATAGCGGCCGGCATCCCACTGATTGCCCTTCTTGTCGAACATCTTGCCGTTGTCTTCGCCGATGATCATGCCTTCCTTCAGCTTGGAGGCATCCAGCGGCGAGCGCATCAGCGTGCCGGTGGTATCGACGCTGTCCTTGATGATGCCGGCGGCAGGCTGGTTGAACTTGTCGAAATAGTCCTTGCCGCTGAAGACGGTCTTGCCGGCCTTCTGGTTGATCTCGTCCATGGTCGCGTTCTGCAGCTGCGACACCCAGCCGGAACAGTCGACCTTGCCGCTGCCCAGATTCTTGGAACCGAAGCCGTACTTCACATCGTCGTACTTGATGCTCATGTCGTAGGCGGCGGTCAGCGCCATGCCGCCCTTGCCCTGCGGCGACGGCGTCTGGCCGGTGGTCTGTCCGCCCTGCGACTGCGCCTTTTCGGCGGCATCGAGCGCCGTCATCGTCTTCGGCCCCACCACGCCCAGGCCCTGCAGGCCATGTTCCTTCTGGAAACGGATGACTGCGGCCTCGGTGTTCGGACCGAACTTGCCGTCCTCGACCAGCGGCTTGCCGTCGGCGCCGCGATAGCCCAGGCCATTGAGGCGTTCCTGCACCCGCTGGATCTCGGGGCCTTCCTCACCGCGCTTGAGCTGACCATCGGCCCCGGCGGAGGCGGTCGGCGTGGCGGGATTCGGTCGCGGAGTCGCATTGCCCGCAGGCAGATCCGGCGTGCCGTTCAAGGGCGCGCGCACCTGGAACTCGGGCTTGGCGCGCAGCGCACCGACGATCTCGAACTCGCCACCGTTCCAGTAACTGCCCGGGCCGGCCTTCGCCGCGGCCGGGCCGGTGCTGACCTGGGAGCCGATGAATTCCAGATTGCCCTTGCTGTCGTAGCCCTTGACGATGCCGACGTGCTGGCCGCCGCTGTCCTTGTCCTTGAACATCACGATATCGCCCGGCTGCAGCGAACCGTTGGCGCGCTTGGCCTCGCCGGCCGGGATCACGTCGAAATTCTTCTTCGCGTAATCGGTCACCTGGCTGCCGTTGAACAGCGCATGCGTGCTGAAGGGTTCCTTGGGCACGTTGTAGCCGGCGTTCTTCAGGCCGCGCCAGACAAAGGACGAACAATCCACGCCCTTCAGCCCGTCGCCATCGAGATCCTGTTCGGTACGGCTGCGGTCGGTCTTGCCGTTGCCTTCGCCGTTGTTGAGCCTCATGTCGCCGCGGCCGTATTCGAACTTGTTGCCGGACGCCAGGAAGTGCTGATGCGCCTCGCTGTAGATCGCGTGACTGGCCGGCGCCTTGCTGGCCGGCTCGGACTTCTCGGGCGTCGGCGCCGGCTTGTCCTGGGTCGGGCCACCCTGGGTCGGGCCACCCTGGGTCTTGGCCTTTTCCGCGGCATCGAGCGCTGCGAGCGTCTTCGGCCCGACCACGCCCAGACCCTGCAGGCCGTGTTCCTGCTGGAACTTGATGACCGCCGCTTCGGTATTCGGGCCGAAGGTGCCGTTGGCGACCAGCGGCGTACCGTCCGCACGGCCGTAGCCGAGCGCATTCAGGCGCTCCTGCAGACGCTTGACCTCAGCGCCCTCCTCGCCGCGCTTGAGCTGGCCGTCGGCCATGGGATTGGCGGGCGTCTGCCCGCCTGGCCCAGGCCGTGCCACGTCGTTCTCCGGATGCGCCTGTGCATAGGCGATCGCCTTCTGCATGGTCGGGCCATTGAACACCGTCGCCAGCGCCTTGGCGTAGTTCGGGTCGGTGGCATATCCGGCGCGCTGCAGCGCCTGCGCTTCTTTTTCCAGATTGCCCAGCGTGCCGGGCTCGAACAGACCGGCCTTGGCGTAACGCGGATTGTCCCGCAGGAATTCGACGCGGTCGCGCAGCGATTCCTCGATCGATCCGTATACGCGGAACGGCTCATTCTTGTACACGGTACGCCCGTTCTCCACCTCCGGCACGCGGAAGGTCTTGCTCGGCCCGTCCCAGTCGCCATAGGACTTGATGTTGAAGATGTTGTTGGTCCCCGGGAGCACTTTCTGTCCCCAGCCGGTTTCCTGTGCCGCCTGCGCCAGGATGAGCTGCCATGACATTCCAGTTTCCTGGGAAATCTTCACCGCCGCTGGATACATTTCGACGATGAAGCGCTGTTTGTCGTTCAGTTCGTTGCTCATGGGGCGGTCCTTCCAGTGCGGGTCGAAGAATGGGAAGAGAGCGGATCAAGGAGAAGGGGCATATCGGAAGCGCGTGTGGATCAAAGCGGATCGGTATCGGGCAGCGCCATATCAACTATCTCGAAATCCCCGATCGCGTCGCTGTCGGGCACGCGATAGCGGCCACGGATCATGAGACTGTCGCCGTTCCATGCAAAATTGGCTTCCCCCGGCTCCACCCAAACGCTGGCATTGCCGGGAGCGCCGGGAACGGAGGTGATCGGGGTGGAGGAGACGAAGCGCCCGTCGACAAGCGACAGCGTGGTGATCGAGAGCAGTGTCTGCGAGAGACTCTGCGAGGACTGGGTGTCTGTGGCGACCAATACGCGGCACAGATCATCACGGCACAGACAGTGTGTCGCGCGATTCTGGAAATAATCCCCCTGCAACGCGATCGGCGTGCTCCAGCGCAGCGCTCCGCGGCCGGCATCCAGCATGTGGACCCAGGCGCGCGCGTCCCCATCCTCCGACAGCAGACTGCCGACCACGCAGATACCACCGCCGGCGACTTCGGTGCGACCGATCTCGGCGAAGGCGTCGGGAAGCGCGGCGCCCTGCGCGCCCATGGCAGGCTGGGGCACTTCATCGGCCACGACCGACTCGGACGCAGATGGCTTTGGGCCGTATTCCCGAGAAGTGGGCTCTGCAGGGGCGGCATCCGGCTGCTGCGGCTCGCAGGCGCCCAGAACAAGGGCCATCGCCAGCGCGGCGATCGCGGTGATGCAGGTCGGAATCCGCAGCATATCGGGCATATCGGCAAGTCTCAGACAGAGTCCCGGGCCGCCCAGCTCGAATGTATTCCGAGGGCACGTCATCGGGAGTGTTCAGGGAGTAGACGGCAGCGCCTCTGCGATGAAGAGGCGGGAGGCGTCAATCTGGAAAGAGGCGCCCCCATCGGGCTTTGCCGATCGAAGCGTGGGCGATCGGGAGTCTGAAACAGCGCAAGACTCCAGCGACGCGAAGCGTGGCGACCGCAAGGTCGCTGATGTAGGCAGTGGCCGCTGCCTGCAGTCTCGTATCAGCCATGACACCCTCTGATATGGATACGATCGATCGGATTGTGGGAGCCGCCTCGGGCGACTCTCGCCGCGCACGGGCGTGCGATGGGCGAGGCGTCACTGTTTCACAGGGCCCGGGAGCTTGGCAAGCGGTATCGAGCGCGGGCCGGTCCCGGCCTATCCCGGGCTATCCCGGCCTCTCCCGGCCGGTCCCCGGCGTCTGCCGGGCCATGGGGGATTCTGGGGGAGCGGTGTCTCACCGCTTCGGACCGGGCGCGGCGTCCGCATTCCCGCCCGCAGGAAAGCGGGGGATCAGTCCGCGGCCTGGAAGAAACCGGCCCATTCCCCGGTCCAGCGCGTGCGGTCGTCCTGGCTGGCGTCGGGCAGGACACACAGGCGGACCGGGTCGATGGCCGGCGGCGCAGTGCAGGACCAGGGGGCGCCCAGGCTGGCGTCCGGCCGGGTCAGCACCGCGACGACCACGCGCTCACCCTGGAGACCGACCAAGGCCTCCGGCCAGGGGGAGGGGTCGGGGTCGGTGGGGTCGGACACGGTCTGGCAGACGCGGTCGAAGGAGAAGCGCGGGTCCGCTTCGCACATCTCAGGGAAGTGACGGTCGAGGTACTCCGCCAGCCGCACCTGAGCATCGGCACCGGGCGCCGTGGCCAGTGCGGACAGGCCGGCATACAGATCCACCGCGACGGACGCCGGAACCGGCGAGGCGGCGGGTGCGGTGGTGGTGCCGGGAGCATCCGCAGGTGCCGGCGATGCGGAAGCCGCCGGGGCGGTATCGGAGGCGCCTTCCGCTGCGCGCTCGCCCGCGCGGTCGCAGGCGGCGGTCAGGCAGAGCAAGGTCGCGGACAGCGCCAGGGCACACAGCCTCGTCATTGCGGCATCCATCGTGGTGGTGAAGGGCGTGGTGATGAAGGGCTTGGCGGTGAAGGGCCTGGGGGTGAAGGCGCTGGAAGTGAAGGACGCGCAGGTGCGGGCGCTGCAGTGGAGAGCGCCACAGTGGAGAAGGTGGCGTCGCCCCGGGTCTGATCCTGCGGTCACGCATGCAGGCAGGCTGCGCCTGCCGGCCGTGCGGAAATCCAGGCGGACCGGCGAACCGGATGCCTTGCCGCGGGCGGTATCGAGGCGCAGTCGCTCAGCGCACTTCCGCCACTTCCACGCCGTCCAGCCCGGCGGAGAGCGTGCGGGCGTCGCCGCCCTGGGCGAGCTTGATGCGCAGGCGCACCTCGTTCTGGGAGTCGGCGTAGCGCAGGGCGTCCTCGTAGCTGATCTCGCCGGCCTGGTACAGCTCGAACAGGGCCTGGTCGAAGGTCTTCATGCCGAGGTTGGTCGACTCCTTCATGATCTCCTTCAGCTTGTGGATCTCGCCCTCGCGGATGTAGTCCTGCACCAGCGGCGTGCCGAGCAGGATCTCCATCGCCACTTTGCGGCCCTTGCCGTCGGGAGTGGGGATGAGCTGCTGCGCGACCACGCCCTTGAGGTTGAGCGAGAGGTCCATCAGCAGCTGGCTGCGGCGGTCTTCGGGGAAGAAGTTGATGATGCGGTCCATCGCCTGGTTGGCGTTGTTGGCGTGCAGCGTGCACAGCACCAGGTGTCCGGTTTCGGCGAAGGCGATGGCGTAGTCCATGCCTTCGCGGGTGCGCACCTCGCCGATCATGATCACGTCGGGCGCCTGGCGCAGGGTGTTCTTCAGCGCCGCTTCCCAACTGTCGGTGTCGATGCCGACTTCGCGCTGGGTGATGATGCAGCCCTCGTGCTTGTGCACGAATTCGATCGGGTCCTCGATGGTGATGATGTGACCGGTCGAGTTCATGTTGCGGTAGCCGATCATCGCCGCCAGCGAGGTCGATTTACCGGTGCCGGTCGCACCCACGAAGATGATGATGCCGCGCTTGGTCATCGCCAGGGTCTTGATGATCGGCGGCAGCGCCAGCTCCTCGACCGTGGGGATCTTCGACTCGATCCGGCGCAGCACCATGCCCACCTGGTTGCGCTGGTAGAAGCAGCTCACGCGGAAGCGGCCCACGCCGGACACGCCGATGGCGAAGTTGCACTCGTGGGTCTTCTCGAACTCCTCGCGCTGCGAGGGCGTCATCACGTTCAGCACCAGGTCGCGCGACTGCTGCGGCGTGAGCGGGTTCTGGGTGATCGGGCTGATCTTGCCGTGGACCTTCATCGACGGCGGCATGCCCGCGGTGATGAACAGGTCCGACGCCTTCTGGTGCGCCATCAGCTTGAGGAAGGAGGTGAAGTCGATGCTGCTCATGTTGGACTCCGGGATTTGGGGTTCGGGATTCGGGATTCGGAAAGACGAGGCAGGCGATCGCGCTGGCGCTTCACCGAATCCCGAATCCCGACATCTCCAATCCCGGCATCACTCGAACAACCGCTTGTCCTTCGCGTATCCCTTCGCCTGGTTGCGGGTGATCAGGCTGCGTTTGACCAGGTCCTGCAGGTGCTGGTCGAGGGTCATCATGCCGTAGTTCTGGCCGGTCTGGATCGAGGAATACATCTGCGCCACCTTGTCCTCGCGGATCAGGTTGCGGATGGCCGGGGTGCCGACCATGATCTCCCACGCCGCGGTGCGGCCGCCGCCGACTTTCTTCAGCAGCGCCTGCGAAATCACCGCGCGCAGGCTTTCCGACAGCATCGAGCGCACCATCGGTTTTTCGCCCGCGGGGAACACGTCGATGATGCGGTCGATGGTCTTGGCCGCCGAGCTGGTGTGCAGGGTACCGAACACGAGATGGCCGGTTTCCGCGGCAGTCAGCGCCAGGCGGATGGTCTCGATGTCGCGCATTTCGCCGACCAGGATGTAGTCCGGGTCTTCGCGCAGCGCGGATCTCAGCGCCTCGTTGAAGCCGTGGGTGTCGCGGTGGACCTCGCGCTGGTTGATCAGGCACTTCTGCGAGGTGTGCACGAATTCGATCGGATCCTCGACGGTGAGGATGTGACCGTATTCGCTCTTGTTGATGTGGTCGACCATCGCCGCGAGCGTGGTCGACTTGCCCGAGCCGGTGGGGCCGGTGACCAGGATCAGGCCCTGCGGCTGGTCGATGAGCTCCTTGAAGATCGGCGGGGTGGCCAGGTCTTCGAGGGTCAGCACTTCCGAGGGAATGGTCCGGAACACCGCGCCGGCGCCGCGGTTCTGGTTGAAGGCGTTGACGCGGAAGCGCGCCAGGCCGGGGATCTCGAAGGAGAAGTCGCACTCGAGGAATTCCTCGTAGTCGCGGCGCTGCTTGTCCGACATGATGTCGTAGACCAGCGCATGGACCTGCTTGTGGTCGAGCGCGGGGATGTTGATCCGGCGCACGTCGCCGTCGACCCGGATCATCGGCGGCAGGCCGGCCGAGAGGTGCAGGTCGGAGGCTTTGTTCTTGACCGAGAAGGCCAATAGTTCGGCGATATCCATGCAGGCTCCCGCGCTGTGCGTCTGGACATGGGAAAGGGTGTCCGGGCGAGTATAGCCCCAGGCCGCGCCCGGCTGGCGAGGGGGCGGGCCGGGTACACTGACCCGGATGTCAGACATGCGCGACATTCGCGACGCAGTTCGCATTCGCGCCCCATCCATTCGCCACCCTTCCGTCCCCGACCGCATGCACACGTCCTCGAACGCTCCGTCGTCCACGGCCGATGCTTCCGCCCTGGAGGCCTCCACGCTCGCACGCGTGCTGCACGCCGTGCGCGAGGCCGGCGAGGTGGCCGGCACCCGGCCGCGACTGCTCGCGGTGGGCAAGACGCGCAGCGCGGAGGAGATCGCCGACCTCGCCGCGCAGTGGCGTGCGCTGGCGGGCGAGCAGGCCGTGCTCGGTTTCGGCGAGAACTACGTGCAGGAAGCGCTCGCCAAGCAGCCGGCGCTGGGCAAGCTGGGCATCGAATGGCATCTCATCGGCCATCTGCAGTCGAACAAGGCGAAAGAGGCCGCGGCCGCTTTCGACTGGGTGCAGACCGTCGACCGCACGAAGCTGATCGATGCGCTCGCCCAGCATCGCCCACCCGCCAGGGCGCCCTTGAATGTGCTGATCCAGGTGAACATCGACGACGAGGCCAGCAAGCACGGCTGCCGCCCCGAGGATGTGCCGGCGCTGGCCGCGGCGGTGGCCGCGCAGCCGCGGCTCGCGCTGCGCGGGCTGATGGCGATCCCCGCGCCGGAACCGGACATGCGCCGCCGCCGCGAGGCCTTCCGCCGGATGCGCGCGCTGTTCGAGACGCTGGCCGCCGGGCACCCGGGCGTCGACACCCTGTCGATGGGCATGAGCGAGGACTTCGCGCTCGCCATCGCCGAGGGCGCGACGATGGTGCGGGTGGGGACGGCGTTGTTCGGGCCGCGGAGAAGCCGGGATGCGTGATTCGGGATTCGGGATTCGGGATTCGGGAACAGCTTCCCATCTCGTGTGTCGATCGATGCCCGACTGGCCTCTTTCCCCTGATTTCGTGCCCTGCAGCACCGTCTTTCCTGCGATGACCTTCCATACCCCCTGACCTCGCGAGCCCCGCCTTGACCACTCCCCATTCCCCATTCCCCATTCCCAGCCATACAGCCTTCATCGGCGGCGGCAACATGGCGCGCAGTCTGATCGGCGGTCTGCTCGCGCGCGGGGCCGCGGCCGGGGACATTCGCGTGTCCGAGCCGGTGGACGCGCTGCGCGAGGCGCTGGCCCGCGATTTCGGAGTGGCGGTGAGCGCCGACAACGCCCAGGCGGTCGCCGGTGCCGGGGTCTGGGTGCTGGCGGTCAAGCCGCAGGTCATGCGCCAGGTCTGCGAGGCGCTGGCGCCGCTCGCCCAGGCCGAACGGCCGCTGGTGGTGTCGATCGCCGCCGGCATCACCGCCGCGCAGCTGGCGCGCTGGCTGGGCGGCGGCGTGGCCGTGGTGCGGACCATGCCCAACACGCCTGCCCTGCTCGGCGCGGGCGTGACCGGGCTGTTCGCCACCGACGAAGTGGATGCCAACGGTCGCGAACAGGCGGCCAATCTGCTGGCATCGGCCGGCAAGACCGTATGGATCGAGGACGAGGCGCAGATGGATGCGGTCACCGCCGCTTCCGGCAGCGGTCCGGCCTACATCTTCCTGCTGGCCGAGGCGATGGAAGCCGCCGCGGTCGCCCAGGGGCTGCCGGCCGAGGCCGCGGCCACGCTGGTGCGCGAAACCGTGCTGGGCGCGGCGCGGATGCTCACCGAGTCCGGCGAAGACCCGGCCGAGCTGCGCCGGCGGGTCACTTCGCCCGGCGGCACCACCCAGGCTGCGGTCGAGACCTTCGAGGCCGGCGGTTTCCGCGCGCTGGTCGGCGACGCCATCGCCGCGGCGACCGAGCGCGGGCGGCAGCTGTCGGCGGCGAACGACTGATCACGGACGACCGGGCCGCAGCCGCCCGCGGACGGCGCGACCCCGCCCCCTCGCCGCTCCGCGCCGCATCCGACGGCCGCCGCGCGGCGTCGTCCCGTCTTCGCACCGATCCTTCCGGAGGTCCCATGCCCCCCATCCGCCACACACTTCGCCACGCCTGCAGGCTGGTGCCGATCCTGGCCGTGGCCGCCGCGCTGTCCGCCTGCGGCGGCGGCGACGCGCCCAAGCCGGTGCAGCCGATCGGCGACGCCCCGCAGGAAGCCACCATCACCGTGGGCGACACCACCGTGCGCGCCAACGTGCTGCGCACCGCCACGCTCAACGAACAGGTGGCGCAGAGCTACGGCATCACCCGCGACGAGAACCGGCTGCTGGTGCTGATCGCGGCCCGGCGCGGGCCCGAAGGGGCGGACAGCTCACCGCCGGCGACGGTCACGGCCACCGTGTCGCGCCTGACCGGCACGCCCGAGCCGCTCGCCCTGCGCGAGCAGCGCGTGGGCGATCTGGTCGATCACGTCGCGACATTCGACATCCGCCCGCCGGAGACGCTGACCTTCGATGTGACGGTCACGCCCGAAGGCGGCGATGCGATCGATCTGCGCTTCGTGCGCGAGTTCGCGCCGCCGCGTTGAGGCCACGGCTCGCCCACAGGCCGACGGTCGCGGCTGAAGCCGCTCCTACGGCTGGGGTTCGGCGCCCTGCGCTGCGCTCCAGGCCTGGACGATACGCGCGATCTCGCGCACGCCGTCGGTGAGCGCGGCGGGGCCGGGCTGCAGGATGATCGGCGACTTGATCTCGTGCAGCTGGCCGTCGCGCACCGCGGGAATGGCGTCCCAGCCCGGCCGCGCAGCGACTTTTTCGGGCCGGAATTTCTTGCCGCACCACGAGCCCAGAATGATGTCCGGCGCACGCCGGACGACCTCGTCCGGGTCTTCGAGAATGCGTCCCTTCGCCAGCGACGAGGCCGCACGTTCGGGAAAGACATCGTCGCCCCCGGCGATCGCCACCAGCTCCGACACCCAGCGGATGCCGCTGATCAGCGGGTCGTCCCACTCCTCGAGATACACCTTCGGCCGCCGCGGCAGCGTGGCGGCCTGCGCGGCGATGGCCTTCAGCCCGCGCTGCAGGTCGTCGGCGTAGGCGTTCGCCTTTTCCGCCGCCCCGACCAGCGCACCGAGCCGGCGGACGTAATCCAGAATCCCCTCCACGCTGCGGTGGTTGCTGATCCACACCTCCACGCCATGCTTGATCAGCGCGGACGCGATCTCGGCCTGGATGTCGGAAAACCCGACCACGAAATCCGGGTCCAGCTTGAGGATTTCGCCGATCTTCGCCGAGGTGAAGGCGCTGACCTTGGGCTTTTCCTTCCGCGCGATGGCCGGCCGCACGGTGAAGCCGCTGATGCCGACGACGCGGTCTTGCTCACCGAGCGCATACAGCACTTCGGTGGGTTCTTCGGTGAGGCAGACGATGCGGATCGGCCCTTTGGGCCGACGGGAATCGGGAATGGGGAGTCGGGAATCGTGAAAAGCGGACTGCGGCAGCTGCCGCAAGCCGGGCGCAGGCGTGGACGTAACGCTCTCGGCCGATTCCCCATTCCCCATTCCCCATTCCCGGCTCTTCACGGGAACAACATCCGCTTGCCCCACACCCCATCCGCCCCACGCTCGTACACATGCCGCACATGCAGGCGGTAGCGGGCGCCGTACCAGAATTCGATCATCTCGGGCACCACGCGGAAGCCGCTCCAGTGCGGGGGACGGGGCACGTCGCTGCCTTCGAAGCGGGCCTTCGCCTCTTCGAAGCGGGCGTCGAAGGTGTCGCGGCTGTCGAGGGTGCGCGACTGGTCCGAGGCCCAGGCGCCGAGCTGGCTGTCGCGGGGGCGGCTGGCGAAGTAGGCGTCGGCCTCGGCGTCGCTCACGCGCTCCACCGCGCCTTCGATGCGCACCTGCACGCCGTCTTCGCCCATCGCCTTCCAGAAGAACAGCAGCGCGGCCTGCGGGTTGGCGGCGAGTTCCACGCCCTTGCGGCTTTCGAGGTTGGTGTAGAACACGAAGCCGCGGGCGTCGTGGCCCTTGAGCAGGGCCATGCGCGCGGACGGGCGGCCGTCGGCGTCGGAAGTGGCCACGGTCATGGCGTTGGGGTCGGGGAAGCCCAGCGCGCGGGCCTGGGCGTACAGATCGTCGAAGGTGGCCAGCGCCTCGGCGTACGGGCCGGTGGCGGGTGCGGACTCGGTGTCGTGTGAGGTGTTCATGCGGCTATTGTGGCCGGATGACCCGCGTCGCGCACCCGACTCCGATCAAATCCGCCGCGCCCGCCCGCGGGATGCACAGTTTCCCACCGTCGCTGGTCGAGACGCTGCTGGATGCCGCACTCGCGGGCTCGACGCTGGCGCACCTCACGCTTTCAGACCCCACGCTCTGAGACCCCAGGCTCACGGGCCATCCCCGCGTGCTGTCCATCGCCGGCCTGCAGGGCAGCGGCAAATCGACCCTGGCCGCACAGCTGGCCACGGCGGCGCGGGCGCGCGGGCTGTGCACGGCGGTGCTGTCGATCGACGATGTGTATCAGGGCCGTCGCGAGCGTGCGCGGCTCGCGCGCGAGGTGCACCCGCTGCTGGCCCATCGCGGGCCGCCCGGCACGCACGATGTCGGCCTGGCCTGCGAGACCCTCGATGCACTCGCCGCAGGCGCCCGGGTCCGGTTGCCGCGCTTCGACAAGCTGCGCGACACCCGTCTGCCGCCGTCGCGCTGGCCGCGGACCGGGCCGGTGGATCTGGTGCTGTTCGAGGGCTGGTGCCTGCACGTGCCGGCCGAAGACCCGGCGGCGCTGGCGGTGCCGATCAATGCGCTGGAGCGCGACGAAGACCCGCATGCGGTCTGGCGACACTGGTGCAACGCAGCGCTCGGTCGCGACTATCCGGCGCTGTGGGCGCGGTTGGGGCCGCCCCTGTGGCTGCAGCCGCCGGGGTTCGAGGTGGTCGCGCGCTGGCGCTGGCAGCAGGAGCAGGCGCTGCAGGAGCGCGCACTCGCCGCCGCCCACCCGCAGTTGGCCGCGCGGGCGATGACCCGCACGGAGGTGGGGCGGTTCGTGCAGCGCTTCGAGCGGGTGAGCCGGCGTGCGCTGGCGACGGTCCCGGGGCTGGCCTGGACGACGCTGCGTCTCGACCGGCACCGGCGGGTGATCGGCGAACGCGCGGGCGACCCTCAAGCCCCCGATGCGGCAGGCGGCGCGGCGCCGGGGGCGCTCACTCGACCACGAAACTCACCTTCAGATTGACCCGCCATTCGTTGACGGTGCCGTCATCGTCGGTGACGACCTTGATCTCGTTGACCCACGCGCCCTTGATGTTCTTCACCGACTTGGCGCACTTCTTCAGGCCGGTTTTCACCGCATCCTCCATGCTGGTCGGCGACGAGGCATTGATCTCGATGACCTTGGCGATCGACATGACGCGCTCTCCTCTGCATCGCGGCACGGTGCCGCCGGCACACCCTACGCCTCATCGGGGAGGCGACTGTTAAGATCGCGTGCATGAATCCGGCGCCCAATCTCGTCCTGGTCGGTCCGATGGGTGCGGGCAAGAGCGCACTCGGACGGCGTCTGGCCGAGCGCTTCGGCCTGCGCTTCGTCGATCTGGACCACGCCATCGAAACCGCCGCGGGGCGCAGCATCCCCGCCATCTTCGCCAGCGACGGCGAAGCCGTCTTCCGCGCGATGGAGCGGGAGAAGCTCGCCGAACTGCTGACCGGCGAGGGCCTGGTGCTGGCGACCGGCGGCGGCGCGGTGCTGGATGCCGGAAACCGCGCGGCGATGCGTGCCCGCGGTTTCGTGGTGCATCTGCATGTGGACCTGGACACCCAGCTGCAGCGCCTGGCCCGCGACCGCAAGCGCCCGCTGCTGGCGGTGCCCGACCGCGAGGCGGTGCTGCGACGGCTGAGCGAAGAACGCGCGCCGCTGTATGCCGAGGTGGCCGACCTGCGATTCGTCTCGCGGGCGGGCGCGCTGGGCGATGCCTGCGGGCGGCTGTCGGTGCTGTTGCGCGACCGCTGGACGCTGGCTCTGCAGACAGCATCATCCGGCCTTCCCTCCCCCACCTCCGCATCCGAGCAGGGGCATGCCCCCCAGGAGCACGCACCTTGACCGCAGTGGACCTGCATCGCAGCGTCGCCGTCGCCGGCGAGCCCGCCTACACCATCGCCATCGGCCCCGACCTGCTGGACGACGGCATCGCCCTCGCCTCGCGCATCCGCGGCCGGCACGTGCTGATCGTCAGCGACGCCCACGTCGCACCGCTGTACGCGCGCCAGGTCGAGATCAGCCTGCACAACGTGCGCCCGGAGCTGCGCATCGAACGGCTGGTGCTGCCGCCGGGCGAACAGGAAAAGACGCTCGACAACTTCGCCCGCGCGATCGACGCCCTGGCCGCGCTCGGCGCCACCCGCGACGCCTGTGTGCTCGCGCTGGGCGGTGGCGTGGTCGGCGACCTGGCGGGCTTCGCCGCGGCCTGCTGGATGCGCGGCGTCGACTGCATCCAGCTGCCGACCACGCTGCTGGCGATGGTCGATTCCTCGGTCGGCGGCAAGACCGCGGTGGACCTGCCGCAGGGCAAGAACCTGGTCGGTGCCTTCCACCCGCCGCGCGCGGTATTCGCCGACATCAGCACCCTGCATTCCCTGCCCGACCGCGAACTGCGCGCGGGTCTGGCCGAGGTGATCAAGTACGGCGCCATCGCCGATGCGCCGTTTCTGGACTGGCTGCACGGCCACAGCGCCGCGCTGCTGGCGCGCGAGCACGCGCCGCTGGTCGACGCCATCGCCCGCAGCTGCCAGCACAAGGCCACGATCGTCGCGCAGGACCCGTTCGAGCACGGGGTGCGCGCGCTGCTGAATTTCGGCCACACCTTCGGCCACGCGATCGAGGCCGAGCAGGGCTACGCCGGCCTGGGCAGCGATGCGCTGAACCACGGCGAGGCGGTGGCGGTGGGCATGGTGCTGGCGGCACGGCTCTCGGCGGGCCTGGGCATGGCCGCCGCCGCGGATGCGCGCCGGCTGCAGGCCCTGCTGGAGGAATTCGGCCTGCCGGTGGCGATCCCGGCCGGGCTCGACCCCTCGCTGCTGCTCGAACGCATGCGCCTGGACAAGAAGGCCCAGGCGAGCGGCCTGCGCTTCGTGCTGTGGGAAGCGCCCGGCGTGGCGCGCGTGGTGGCGGATGTCCCCGAGGACGCGGTGCTGGAAGTGCTGCACGGCGCCTGAGGGCGGGTGCGACGCCGGACCGGCCGCCGCGGACCGGCTACCGCGAACCGGCCATCCCGAACCGGCTACTCCGAACCAGCTACTCCGAACCGGCTACAATCGCGCGTCATGCGCCTCTATCTGCAACAACGCCCGGACGGCACCGAAGCACCTCGCTTCGTGCAGTTGCAGCTCGACACCGACCTGCTCGGCGGCTGGACCCTGGTCCGCGAGAGCGGCCAGGTGGGCGGCCGCAGCCAGCTGCGTCGCGAGCAGTATCTCGACCGCGACAGTGCGGTGGCCGCGCTCGAACGCGCCCGCGACCAGACGCTGAAAAAAGGCTTCCAGCTGATGTTCGCCCGCGGCGAGCCGCTGTGACCGGGTGCCCCGGGATCGGGCTGCCACGGGCATGCTGCCGCGGCTGGTCCCCAGCCCTCCGGTCGCCATGAACGCCGCACGCTGAACCCGCCCGCAGCGCCCGCCGGCTTTTCGATTCCCGATTCCCGATTCGCCATTCCCGATCCCACCGCCAGGCTTCCCTCTTGAGCACCGACACTCCGCTCCACACCGACACGCCCCACAACGGCACGCCCCGCAACGACCGCTTCCTGCGCGCCCTGCGTCGCGAACCCGTCGACCGTACGCCCGTGTGGCTGATGCGCCAGGCCGGTCGCTATCTGCCGGAGTACCGCGCCACGCGCAAGCAGGCCGGCAGCTTCCTCGGTCTGGCGACCAATCCCGAGCTGGCCTGCGAAGTCACCCTGCAGCCGCTGCGCCGCTACCCGCTGGATGCGGCCATCCTGTTCAGCGACATCCTCACCGTGCCCGACGCGATGGGCCTGGGCCTGTACTTCGCCGAAGGCGAAGGCCCGAAGTTCGAACGCCCGGTGCGCACCGCCGAGGACGTGGCGAAGCTCGCCGTGCCGGACATGGAAACCGAGCTGCGCTATGTGATGGATGCGGTGCGGGTGATCCGCCGCGAACTGGACGGCAGCGTGCCGCTGATCGGCTTTTCCGGCAGTCCGTGGACCCTGGCCTGCTACATGGTCGAAGGCGGCGGCAGCGACAATTTCTCGAAGATCAAGGCGATGGCCCTGAATGCGCCAGAGCTGCTGCACCGCATCCTGTCGGTGAATACCGACGCGGTGATCGCCTACCTGGCCGCGCAGCGCGCCGCCGGCGCACAGGCGCTGCAGGTGTTCGACACCTGGGGCGGCGTACTCAGCCCGGCGATGTACCGCGAATTCTCGCTGCCGTATCTGCTGCGCATCGCAAAGGAGCTGGAGCGCGGGCAAGGCGCGGAACGCACGCCGCTCATTTTGTTCGGCAAGGGCAACGCCGCGTATCTGGAAGAGCTGGCCGCCTCCGGCGCCGAAGGCGTGGGCGTGGACTGGCTCATCGAACTGGGCGACGCCGCGCGTCGCACCGGCGGCCAGGTCGCGCTGCAGGGCAACCTGGACCCGGCCACGCTGTACGGCTCGCCCGAGGCCATCCGCGCCCAGGTCCGCCACGCCCTCGACAGCTACGCCGCCGGCAACGGCGGCTCACGCGACGGCCACGTCTTCAACCTCGGCCACGGCATGTCGCCGGACATGGACCCGGAGCATGTGGCGGTGCTGGTGGAAGCAGTGCATGCGATGAGTGCGCGCTAGCAGGTTGTTGAAAACAGCCTGATCACGCAGCCAAGGATGGCTGCGACGACGAGGCAAGCGCGCAAGCGATCGATTCGTCGGGAGCCAGTCCGGACACGTGCCAGACTGGTGACTTGAAAAACGCGCACGATGCGCGTTTTTCAACAGCCTGTCAGGGCCTGTCAACGCGAGTGACCGATGTAGCGGGAGCAGACTCAGGCTTGGCCTGAGTCTGCTTCGTCCAAACCATTCCAGAATGAAGTTGATCCGGTCTTCCCGAGCGACCCGACGCGGTCAGTCGCTGCTGCAGTTGCCCCACGGGTCGCAGAAGGTGCCGCCGTACAGCAGCCAACCGGATTCGGTGCAGGTCCAGAAGTAGTAATAGGTGCCTTCGGGGGCGGTCTCGGACGTGACTTCGTGTTGTCCGAGTGTGCTTCCGTCGCAGGCATAGCCAGGTTCGGAAGCGGCGTGGGCGGGCGTGGCGAAGGTCATCGCTGCGGCGAGCAGGGCGACGGAGAGGCCGAGTTTGGCGGCGTGCTGCATGGCGTAATGTCCTTATATGCGAAAGAAATGAATGAACAGGCGCGTAGCCTTTCCTGCAACTCGTCTTGTCCAAAGCGACGAGGCAATGCTGAAGCTGCATTCCGACAAGATGCATGGCCGGGCATGACCGGGGGGCGTTCGTCGCAGCTCAAGTGCATCGAAACAGCGGGCCGCTCGCTGACGCACGGCCGATTCGGGGCTGTTTCTGCAGGCGATTGGTAGCACGCAGCACAGCGCCCGGAATGGCGTGATTTCTCATTTTCCACTGCGCCCGCTGAAGTGATAACTGCGACACAAGCGGAGCGTGCATGCGGCTCTGATGCCGATTGCGACTTTCGGCACTGAATCCTGAAAAACGCGCGATGTCCCTGCGAATCGCATGCCGCCTGCGCCGCCGACGGCAAGCCCGAAGGAGCGGTTTGCGCGGCCAAGTCGTCGCTGCCCGGGCCCGGCGAGCTGCACCCGCATTGCACTTACGCAACGCACCATGTCGCACGCGCTGCAAATGGCTGACCGGGATCGGTGGAGGCAGGTGCGTCGTCCTGGCTGCAGCAAGCGAACAGGCCGCCAAGGCAAAGCATATGGCGGGCCGGGGCCTGCCCTACGGGTTCTCGCCGATGAGTGAAGTCATCGCCTCGGCCAATCCATCGCCACTCAGCGGCTTGCGCAGGAAGGCGTCAAATCCTGCGGCGCGCGCCTGCGGCTCGGCGTCGGAGTCGGCACGCGCGGTGATCGCCAGTATCGGCGCGGTGAAGCCGGAGGCGCGCAGCTGGGCGGCCAGCGTGCAGCCGTCGATGCCGGGCAGGTCGAGATCGATCAGGGCCAGATCGAATGCCGCGCCCGTCGCCTGCATCGCCGCGACGTCCATCAGCGCGGCGAGGCCGTGCGCGGCGTGGACGACGCGATGGCCGCGCAGGCGCAGCAGGCCGGCGACCACCTCGGCCACGGTGGGATCGTCCTCGACCAGCAGCACGCGCAGCGCAGGGAGGGCGGTCTTGCGTTCGCTGTCGAGGCTGCAGGTCGCGGTCTTGCCCTCTGCGGCCTTGCTTTGTGCGGCCCTCGCTTCTGCGCTCATGCCGTGTGCGCTCATGCCCTCGGCAGTCGCGGCGTGCGGGCCCGCATCGCCAGCAGCCCCGGCATCGGCCGAGGGGACGGCAGGCGACGCGACCTGCAGCGCCGCGTCATCCCCGCCGCTTCCGGCCGTGAACGCAGCGGACGAGTCGATCTCCAGCGCCAGTCGCACCATGAAGTCGGTCCCCACGCCCGGCGCGCTGTCGACCGCGATCTCGCCGCCCATCGCCTGCACCAGTTCGCGACTGATCGCCAGGCCCAGGCCGGTGCCGCCGTAACGCGCGGCAGTGCGCGCGCCCTCGGCCTGTTCGAAGCGCCGGAACAGGCGGGCGCACTGTTCGGCGGTCATGCCTGGCCCGGTGTCGCGCACATGCAGGCGCAGCCCATCTATGTGCGCGTGCGTCTGCGATTGCGATTGCGATTGCGCATGCATGTGCATGCGCGAGCGCGCGTCCTCGGGCGTGTGCGCGTGCTCGGGCATGCGCACCGGCGCGACCTCCAGCGCCACCTCGCCGCGCGCGGTGAACTTGACCGCATTGCCCAGCAGATTCAACAGCACCTGGCGCAGTCGCTGCGCATCGCCGATGCGCGCGTCGGCGGTATCCGGCGCGATGTGCAGGACGAAACGCAGGCCCTTGGCCTCGGCCTGCGCCGCGATGAGTGCCTGCACCTCCGCCAGCACCGCGCGCAGCGAGAACGGCGCGTGCTGCAGCTGCACGCGCCCGGCCTCGATCCGCGCCAGGTCCAGCGCCTCGTCGAGCAGCCGCATCAGATGCTCGCCCGCGCGGCGGATGGCCTGCACCCGGCCGCGCTGGGCACCGTCCAGCGGCGAGTGGTGCAGCAGCTCGGCCATGCCCAGCACGCCGGTCATCGGTGTGCGCAGTTCGTGGCCGAGGTCGGCCAGGAAGCGGCTTTTCGCGAGCGAGGCCTCCTCGGCGAGATCGCGACGCTGGCGCGCGAGTTGGTAACTGTGCCGACGCAGCAGCCTGCGTCGGTGCGCCAGCGCCAGCGCGAGCACGGCCGCGGCGAAGATCAGCATCGCCAGCGACATCGCCCAGCCGGTGCGCCACCACGGCGGCAACACCTCGATCGGCAGGCGCAGCGGCGTGGACCAGGCGCCGACCGCATTGCGTCCACGCACTTCGAGCGTGTAGCGCCCGGGGGCGAGCTGCGAGAACACGCGTTCGCCGGCATCGGCATGCCGGTCGCCGTCCTGGTGGACCCAGTCCGGGTCGTAGCCATCGAGGCGGAAGGCGTAGCGGTGCTGCGCAGGCGCCGAGAACGTCGCCAGGCGCACGCCCACCCGCAGGTCGCGGTCGCCCGGCTGCAGCCGCAGCGGCTGCGCGGGGTCCACGCCCACATCGTCCTCGCCGCGGCGCAGGCGCAGTCCGCTCCAGTGCAGCGGCGACGGCAGCGCATCGGGCAGCGCGGCGTCGGGGTCGAAACGCACCAGCCCGCCGGGCGACAGCGCCACGGCCTTCCCGGCCCTGCTGCCGGCACGCTGCGGGGCGTTCATCGTGAAATCGATATCCGGCAGGCCGTCCTGCATCGTGTACAGCCGCACCCGGCCGAGGCGCGCATCCACCTGCAACAGGCCGCGCAGGGTGGTCGCCCACACACCGCTGTCGCCCGAGGCGATCAGACCGCGCACCTCGAGCGCGGGCAGGCCGTCGTCGCCATCGATGCGCCGCACCCGCTGCAGGGCCTTGCCATCGTGGCGGTAACGCTCCAGCGCGCCGAACCGCGCGACCCACAGCGTGCCGTCGGCGGCGAAGGCCATCGCATGCGCGTCTTCGCCCTCCGCCAGCGGCAGGCGCCGTAGACGCCGGCCATCCCAGCGCAGCACCGCATCCGGCACCAGCGCCCAGAACCGGCCATCGGGGCCGCGTACCGGGTCGACGAAATCGGCCGCGCGTGCGCCGTAGACCTGCTCCGGCGGAATCGAGAACAGCAGACGCCCGTCCCGGGCGTGGACATCGATGCCGCCGCCGTTCAACGCCAGCCACAGGCGTCCGTCCACATCGCACATCAGCGCCACCGGCAAGGCCATGGTGTCGCGAGCGCGGTCGATGACACGCCGGTGGGCGCCGGTCGCCGGCGTGTAGCGCACGACACCGCTTTCGTCGACCACCCACAGCGCGCCATCGCAACTGGCCAGCGACACCGGCTGGCGCACGCCGAGCCTGTCCAGCGGCAGGCCCTGCGCGGGCAGCAGCGAGAGATCGCCGTCGACCGCGCCAAGGCGATGCACGGAGCGCCGGCCCAACAGCCAGGCCGTACCGGCGGCATCGACGGTCGTATCGAGGGGATCCAGGCCAGCCAGACGCAGGGTGGCGAAGCGCGCATGGTCGGGCGGCAGATAGGCCAGACCTCGATCGAAGGTGACGAACCACAGGCCGCCTTCGCGGTCCTCGATCAGCGTGTAGACGCCGCCGAGGGCTTCCAGCAGCGAGCGCGTGCCGCCACGCAGCCGGTGGGCGGCGGCCGGCTGCGCCACCCACATGTCGCCATTGCGCAGCTGCCGCACCAGCGCATGCCGGCCACGATCCGGCAGGGCGATCTGCGCCGGCGCCGGACGCCCTGCGGCCGGCATGCGCCACAGGCCGTCGTCGCCGCCGATCCAGACCGTCCCGTCCGCATCGCGCGCCAGTTGCGTCGCTTGACTGCCCAGCACCGGCTCGACCCGGGCGTGCCCGTCGCGCCCGATCCGCACCCGCAGCACTCCTTCGATGCCGGCGATCAACGCGGTGTCGGCGCGCTCCAGCACGATCACGCCGGGCTGGAAATGCTCCGGCACCGGGGCCTGGCCGTCCGGGGTCTGGAGCCTGCGCGCGCGGCCGTCGGCATCGAGCACGCACAGCCGGCCGTCGTTCGACACGGTCCACAGATACGGGTCCTGCGCAGTGAGCGGAGCCCCGGCGAGCGCGGCCAGATCGTCGCCGCAATCGCGCGCGCCGGGCGAGTCCGGCAGCGCCGCGAACCGCCCCGGCACGGGGTCGTAGCGCACCAGGCCTGCCCAGGTCGCCACCCACACCCGGTCGCGCGCATCGACGTGCAGAGCGGCGATGGCGTTGTCCGGCAGCCCGTCGGGCGCACCGGGCGCGCTGCGCAGGAAGCTGAAGCCCCGGCCGTCGTAGCGGGCCAGACCATCCGCCGTCCCGAGCCAGAGCACGCCGGTCGAGTCCAGCGCGATGTCGTTGATCTGGCCGCTCAGCCCGGATTCGGCACCGAAGAAACGCAGGCTGGGTGCGGCCGTGCGCATCGGATCCACGGCCGGCTGCGGGCTGACCGGAGGCCAGGCCACTGCGGGCGGCTGCACGGCGGGCGGCTGTGATGGGGGCGGCTGCGTGGCGGGCGGCGCCGCGGTGGTGCCACCCGGAGTCGCGGATGGCGGCATCGCCGAGAGGTCCGGCCCGCCTGTCAGGCACAGCGCCAGCCAGCCGAGCGCCATCCCCCGCGCGGCGATGCGAGATGCATTCCCGCGTTCCCTGCGTCCACGGCCGCACTCTGCGGGCATCGCCGCGGCCCTCCCTGCGCTGTACATCCTTCCCCCTGTCCTTCCCCTGGTGTCTCCGGTCCACGCTGCGATCCGCGCTCCGCCCCCCGCACGCCGCAGCGCCGTGCTTGCGGCACGCCTGCGACGCCTGCCCCGCCCTCCCGGCGGCGGCATGATGAAGCGTTGCACACCGGGCCGGTGTCGATCCAGCCGGATCGGCCTAGAATCGCCCTAGCCCATCGCAGCGAGGCCGGCATGCGTCCCACAGGCGCCACCACCGCACCCGCGTCGTCCGCGCAGTATCGCGTGGGCTGGCACGGATGCTTCACGACCCAGCGCATGCACGCGGCACGCATCCGCGCATGGCTGCTGTGCGCAGTCTTCGCCGTGGCCGCACCTGCCCACGCCGGCGAACCGATCGTCTACGACATCGACCCTGTGCACACCCGGGTGCTGCTGGCGGTGGACCACGCCGGATTCTCGAAGGCGCTGGGCACGGTCTCGGGCAGCACCGGCCGGCTGCAGTTCGACGAAGACGACTGGTCGAGCGCGGCGGTGGATGTCGTGGTGCCCGTCGCCCGGCTGGACTTCGGCGACGAGAAGTGGAACAAGGCCACCCTCGCCCGCAATCTGCTGGATGCCGAGCGCTACCCGGAGGCGCGCTTCGTCTCCAGCCGCATCGAGCCGCTGGGCGAAGGCCGCGCCCGCGTGCACGGCACCCTCACCCTGCACGGCGTCTCGCGCGAGGTCGCGCTGGAGGCCGTGCTCAACGCCGCGAAGCGCCACCCGCTGCCGCCGTTCCGGCGCACGGTGGGTTTCTCGGCCACCGCCACGCTCAGCCGCAGCGATTTCGGCGTGGACGCCTGGCCCAGCGTGATCGGCGATGCTGTGGAATTGCGGCTGGAGGTGGAAGCCACGCGCAGCCGCGATCAGAGCGAAGATGCGACACCCGTCCCGACACCCGCACCCGACGCTGCCGAGCCGGATGCGCCCACTCACGAGCCGGACAGCACCGCCCCGAACGGCATCGCTCCGAACGGCAGCGCCCGGAGCACCGCCCAGACCACCCAGGACGCCCACTCATGACCCTCAAGAACACCTCTGAACGCTGGGGTGCGGTGAGCCAGAGCCTGCACTGGCTGATCGTGCTGTTGATCGCGGTGATGGCCGTGATCGGCCTGACGATGGAAGACTTCGCCAACGGCCCCGACAAGATCCGCATCTACGCCCTGCACAAGTCGCTGGGCATCACCATCCTCGGACTGGTGACGCTGCGTCTGCTGTGGCGTCTGTACGCCGGGGCGCCGAAACCCGTGCCGGGCACGCCGGGCTGGCAGCACCGCATCGCCGGGCTCACCCACGTGGCGATCTACGCACTGATGTTCGCGCTGCCGCTCAGTGGCTGGGTGGTGAACTCGTCGGCGGGCTTCCCGCTGCAGTGGTTCGGCCTGTTCAACCTGCCGCACATCGTCGAGCGCAGCCACGACCTGCACGAGCTGGCCGAAGATGCGCACGAGATGCTGTTCTGGGCGCTGATGCTGCTGGTGGCGGTGCATGCCGCCGCGGCGTTCTACCATCACCTGTTCCTCGGCGACGACACGCTCCGGCGCATGCTGCCCGGGCGCAGGCGCAGCGCCGCGCGCGACGGCGGCGCCTGAGCCCCGGCACGCGCACGATCACGCACGATCGCGCATACGCATGCGCATGCACGCACACGCACACGATGAACACCGCCCCGCCTACTTCCGCATCGTACGCAAGAGAACCCCCATGCCCATGCCCCGCCTCCGTCCTTGCCGCCGCACCGCCGCCGCGCTGCTGCTCGCCATCGCCTCGCTGCCGGCATGCATGGCCAGCGCCTTCGCCGCCGACTACGTGCAGACCGAAGGCTCCGCGCTCACCTTCACCGGCAGCTACCAGGGCGAAGCCTTCAACGGCCAGTTCCCCGGCTTCCAGACCCGCTTCCGCTTCGACCCGACCGATCTGGACAACGCGCGCCTGGACGTGACCATCCCGGTGGCGAAGGCCACCACGAAAAACGACGACTACGACGGCGAACTGCGCGGCAGCGCGTTCTTCGACAGCGCCGCCTTCCCGCAGGCGCGGTACGTCGCCACCCGCTTCCGCGCGCTCGGCGAGAACCGCTATGCCGCCGACGGCACCCTCACCCTGCGCGGCATCGGCAAGCCGGTCACCTTCACCTTCACCTGGACGCCGGGCGCCAACCCCACTCTGGTCGGCGGCGCGGTGGTCAAGCGCCTCGATTTCGACGTGGGTGGCGGGGAGTGGGCAGACACCAGCCTGATCCCGAACGAGATCAAGGTGGGCACGAAGGTGGTGTTCAAGGCGCAGACCGCCACGCAATGAGCGTCGCAGAGTAGCGCTGCGCACGCGCGCATCGCCGCCCGAGCGCGGCGCGGTACGCGCTGGCGTCAGCGCCTGGTCTGCTGCACAGGCTGCGGCGACGGCCCCACGGGCGGCGGCGGCGGGTGAAGCCCCTGCGGCCGCAGGCGATACGCGAATGCACCCAGCAGGTCGCCGGCGCGCTGGTCGCGGTGGCAGCCCAGGCATTCGTCGCCGGCGCGGATCGCGCCGTACACACGCAGCCCCTTGCCGACCGACTGGGTGACCAGCTCGCGGCCGGATTGCAGTGCGCGCAGGGCGTCGTATTCGGCGGGTGTCGGTGCGCGGCCAGGCTGCCCTTCCCATTCATCGGCCTGCACACTGCTCTCGTCCGGCTGGTGGCCGATCCACGACCCGAGCCCATTGCCGAACACCTGCGGCGGGTCGTGCATGGCGACGCCGATCAAGCTGAGCTCGCTGATGAACCAATCCGTGCCTGCCACCGGCTTGCCGTAATGCATGCCGTCCTCGTCCATGCCCATGACCAGGAGTCGTTCGGCCCCGAAGCCGTTGCTCTGGATGAACCGAAGCACATGCTGGTCATGCATCCGGCGCAGCGCGCCTTCCGGATCGGCCTCGGCCGACCAGCCGGCATGCACCACCGCCACTGCAGCCAGCAGCGCAGGGATGCGCCATGCGAGCCATCGGGACGCGCTCATGGCGGCTCCCCGACCAACCCGGTCACCGCGCCGGCATCGAACGGCCAGTCCAGCTCGACGCCGTCGATGCTGCGTCGCAGCACCGGCACGCGATGGCCGTAGACGGCCTCCAAGTCCGTATCCCCATCGATGAACACGCTGTCGAACTCCGGAAGCCCGGCCTGGGCCAGGACGTCCAGCGCCAGATCGCAGAGATGGCAGTCGTCGCGCTGGAAGAGCACGAAGCGCGACAGGGCGGGCTGGGGTGGAGTGGGCGGACGCAGGGCGTCGCGGGGCGGGGCGGCATCGGACATGGCGAGTTGGGTGCCGGTGGCATGCGGACACCCGATGATAGACCCTGCTCCGGCACCGCACAGACCTGTGCAGGACGCCTGTGCCGTCCTACATTCGACACGACCCACACCACACATCCAGCACCGACCACACCCAGGGGGAATCATGGAACCGAACAACAGCACCGCGCACACGCAGCGTGTCCCGAACTTCAAGTGGGCGCTGCGCGTCGCCTACACCCTGTCCAATCTGGATGGCTGGAACGCGACCTTTCTCGAGAACAGGCCCGAGCAGCTGAAGGCAGGCATCGATGTCTACAAGGTCGTCTGGAAACGCCGCAAGTCCACCCGCGGCAAATACGCCTACAAGGCGGTCATCCATGCCCGCGTGATCGACAAGAAGAAGGCGGAAGCCTTCATGAGCGAGGCGAAGTGGTCGGTGCTGGCGCGCAGTCCCAAGGCCGAAATCGACATGGCTTCCATCACCAACGCCTGGCATCCACTGCGCGGCTGAGCGCGGTCCATACGCCGGCGTCGTCGGCGCCGGCAGCGGCGACATAGAATGTGCGGATCGATTCGGGCGTCGCGCCTCCGGCGCGTCCCGCCCGCTTCCCGTCCCTCCCGCACCCGAGCGCATCCGTGGCCGTCAGCACCTTCGACCTGTTCAAGATCGGCATCGGCCCGAGTTCCTCGCATACGGTGGGCCCGATGCGCGCGGCCAGCCGCTTCGTGCGCCGCTGGCTGGACGAGCCCGGCCAGCTCGCGCGCACCGCGCGGGTGCGAGCGGAGGTGTTCGGCTCGCTCGCACTCACCGGCCGCGGCCACGGCACCGACAAGGCGGTGCTGATGGGCCTGGAAGGCCACTGGCCCAACGAGATCGACCCGGACCTGATTCCGGCCGCCCTCGCGCGCATCCGCGGCGAAGGCCGCATGCGCCTGCTCGGCACGCACGAGATCGCCTTCGACGAGAAGCGCGACCTCATCATGAACAAGCGCCAGAAGCTGCCGTTCCACACCAACGGCATGCGCTTCGCGGCCTACGACGCGGCGGGCGCCGAGATCGCCAGCCGCGACTATTACTCTGTCGGCGGCGGCTTCGTGGTCAATCAGGACGAAGCGGCGGAGGACCGCATCGTCGCCGATACCACCGAACTGCCCTTCCCCTTCGCCAGCGGCGCGGACCTGCTGGCGCACTGCGCGCGCGAGGGCCGCAGCATCGCCGCGCTGATGCGCGAGAACGAACACGCCTGGCGCGACGACGACGCCATCGATGCCGGCCTGCGCGAGATCTGGGAGGCGATGCAGGCCTGCGTGGCCCGCGGCATCCGCCAGACCGGCACCCTGCCCGGCGGCCTGCACGTCAGCCGCCGCGCGCCCAGCCTGCACGCCGAGCTGTCCTCGCGCCCCGAGGCGGCGATGCGCGACCCGCTGACCGTGCTCGACTGGGTCAACCTCTACGCGCTCGCGGTGAACGAGGAAAACGCCGCTGGCGGTCGCGTGGTCACCGCGCCCACCAACGGCGCGGCGGGCATCATCCCGTCCGTGCTGCACTACTACGACCGCTTCTGCCCGGGCGCGAATGAAGCCGGCGTGTTCGAATTCCTGCTCACCGCCTCCGCGGTCGGCATCCTGTACAAGGAAAACGCCTCGATCAGCGGCGCCGAAGTCGGCTGCCAGGGCGAGGTGGGCGTGGCCTGCTCGATGGCCGCCGCCGGCCTCACCGCCGCACTCGGCGGCACGCCCAGCCAAGTGGAAAACGCCGCGGAAATCGGCATGGAACACAACCTCGGCCTGACCTGCGACCCGATCGGCGGCCTGGTGCAGATCCCCTGCATCGAACGCAACGCGATGGGCGCGGTCAAGGCGATCAACGCCAGCCGCATGGCGATGCGCGGCGACGGCAAACACAAGGTCTCGCTGGACAAGGTCATCGCCACCATGCGCGAGACCGGCCGCGACATGCGCGACAAATACAAGGAAACCAGCCGCGGCGGGCTGGCGGTGAATGTGATCGAATGCTGAGCGCGGGTTGCCTCGGAGCTTCAGAAGCGCTCTTTGAGCACATCCGAGACACCTCATTCCTACTCGATCCAGAAAGCCCTTCCTGATCTCGTCCCGAGCATGGTGTCATCCCGAGCACGATGTCATCCCGAGCACGATGTCATCCCGAGCGCAGCGAGGGACCTGCTTTTCGCATTCGCGGACTTGCCCATCCTGCGCGCGAACGAAGCCGGAGGCATCGACACGCCACGCAACAACAGGTCCCTCGCTGCGCTCGGGATGACATGAACTGGAGACCAGAATGACTGCCGAGTCCAAGACTGCAGCGCCATCGCTCCGCATCGCCCTCGCCCAGATCGCCCCGGTGTGGCTGGACCGCGCGGCGACCACGGACAAGATCGTCGCCGCCATCGACGATGCCGCCGCGCAGGGCGCGGGGCTGGTGGCATTCGGCGAGGCGCTGTTGCCGGGGTATCCGTTCTGGGTGGAGCACACCGACGGCGCGCGGTTCGAGAGCGCGCTGCAGAAGGCGCTGTACGCGCACTACTGCGAGCAGGCGGTGGTGCCGGAGCGCGGCGATCTGGATGCGATCCGCGACGCCGCGCGCCGCGGCGGATTGTGGGTGGTATTGGGCACCATCGAGCGCGCGCTCGACCGCGGTGGGCACAGCCTCTACTGCAGCCTGGTGCTGATCGACAGCGACGGCGCGTTGCGCAACGTGCACCGCAAGCTCATGCCCACCTACGAGGAGCGGCTGGTGTGGGCGCCGGGCGACGGTGCGGGGCTGCGCACCTTCCCGGTCGGGCCGTTCAATGTGGGCGCGCTCAACTGCTGGGAAAACTGGATGCCGTTGCCGCGCGCGGCGCTGTCCGCGCAGGGCGAGGACCTGCACATCGCGATCTGGCCGGGCAGCCGGCGCAATACCGAGGACATCACCCGTTTCATCGCCCGAGAGGGCCGCAGCTATGCGGTGAGCGTCGGCGCGCCGCTGCGTCGCGAGGACATTCCGGATTCGCACCCGCACGCGGCGCTGCTGCGCGAGCGCCTGCCGGAGGTCTGCGCCGACGGCGGCAGCGCGGTGGCCGGCCCCGATGGGCAGTGGCTGCTCGAACCGCAGACTGGCGAAGGCGTGTTCTGCGTCGATCTGGACCCGGCCGCGGTGTATCGCGAGCGGCAGAATTTCGACCCGGTGGGCCATTATTCGCGGCCGGACGTGCTGTCGCTGCGGCTGGACCGGCGCAGGCGGTCGGTGCTGGAGGACGTGCAGTCGTCCAGCGAAAACCGCCCTGATTCCGAACGCCCGTAGGAGCGGCGTCAGCCGCGACAGGCGGCAGCATGGTGCCAAATGCGAACCACGCCCTGCGCGGTCGCGGCTGAAGCCGCTCCTACGGGGGCTCGGGGCGTGTGGGGTCGCGGCTGACGCCGCTCCTACGAGGGGGCAAAGACATTGGGGGACGGCCGCTCAGAACGACAGTGTCGCCACCACGCCCTTCTCGTCGCCGGGCACGATCCGGATCTGCCAGCCGTACAGCGCGCACAGGCGGCGCACGATCGACAGGCCGATGCCGCCGCCCTGGCTGTGTTCGGCGTGGCTGCCGCGGTAGCCGCGCTCGAACAGGCGCGCGGCGTCCTCGGCGCTGAGGCCGGGGCCGGAGTCGATCACGTCCACCGCGCCCGGGCGCACGCGCACGCGCACCTCGCCTTCGCGGGTGTACTTCACTGCATTGCCGATCAGATTGCCCAGGGCCACGGTCACCGCCGACTCCGGCGCGTCGACCACCAGCGGGCCGTCTTCCACGTCCAGCCGCAGCACGATGGGCTTGCCGCCGAGCTGGCCGCGGTGCGCGTCGAGCAGCAGCTCCGCGATCTGGCTCACGTCCGCCGCGCCGTGGCCGCGCTCGTTGCGCGAGAGCAGCAGCAGTGCGCCGATCAGGTCGGTGCACTGCTGTTCGGCGCGCTGGATGCGCAGCAGGCGGCCGCGTGTCTTCTCGTCGATCTCGGGCCGGGCCAGCATCAATTCCACCGCGCCGCGGATCACCGACAGCGGGGTGCGCAGTTCGTGGCTGACGTCGGCATTGAATTCGCGGTCGCGCTTGACCACCTCGGTCAGCCGCGCGGCGTAGTCGTCCAGCGCACGCGCCAGCTCGCCGACCTCGTCCTCGGCGAAATGCACCGCCAGCGATTCGGGTTCGGCACTGCGTCCGGAGCGACGCAGGCGCAGGGCCAGCTCGGACACCGGACTCATCACCCGCGAGGCCGACCACCAGCCGACGATGAAGGAGAACAGGGTGAAGAACGCCACGCTGGCGATCAGCGCGCGGTTCAGTCGCGCCTGGCTTTCGCGCTCCTCGGCGATGTCGTAGGCGAGGAAGAACCAGTAGTCCGCGTCCTTGCGCACCGCGAGTTTGTACACCCGCTGCTGGCCGGTCAACGGATCGGTCTCGGAGATCTCGTGCACGCCATCGGGCAGCGGCTTCCACGCCTCGGGCACGCGGTCGATCCTGCGCGCGCTGTACTGCTTGCCCTGGATCTTCTCGAACGGGATGCCGGGCAGCTCGGGATTGCGGTAATAGCCTTCCGCGAACAGGTTGTTGTTGCGCGCCAGCGCGTCGGCGATCACCTGGTTCTCGACCCGGTTGCGCAGGTAGACGGTGCTGGCCGCGATCAGCGCGGTCAGCCCGAAGCCGAGCAGCACGAAGGACAGGATGATGCGGCTGCGCAGCCGCCGACGGTATTTGGCGCGCGGGCGGGCCCGCCGCGGCCGCTCAGGCGCCGGCATTGGCGCCCGGGTCGGGTGCGGCGATGCGGTAGCCGATGCCGTGACGGGTCTGGATCAAGGGGACATCGAAGGGCTTGTCGATCACCGCGCGCAGGCCGTGGATATGCACGCGCAGGCTGTCGGAATCCGGCAGCTCCTCGCCCCAGACCCGAGTCTCCAGCTCCTGCCGGGTGACCACCGCCGGCGAGGCTTCCATGAGCGCCTGCAGGATCTTCAGCGCGGTCGGGTTGAGCTGCAGCATTTTTTCCTGGCGGCGCACTTCCAGGGTGTCGAGGTTGTATTCCAGCTCGCCCACCTGCAGCACCCGCGTCTGCACGCCGCGGCCGCGGCGGATCAGCGCGTTGAGCCGCACTTCCACTTCCTGCAGCGCGAAGGGCTTGATGA
>ERZ1066122.577-NODE-577-length-37506-cov-12.199808_pt1 | contig 37506 bp, 32 predicted proteins | sample MGYA00382769_ERZ1066122 | MGnify/ENA primary metagenome ERZ1066122 (study PRJEB33369, sample SAMEA5778352) | biofilm metagenome | biome: Industrial cooling water; feature: Water cooling tower basin; material: Biofilm | place: United Arab Emirates | collected... | reverse complement strand
TCGGCGGCAGCGACATCATGATGGAGATGTTCGAAGCGGGCGAATTGCAGCAGCTGCTCAACGAACAGGGTGTCGCCAAGGTGTCCTGACGCACAACCCCGAGCCATAAGCAAAAAACCGCTCCGCAGGACCAGTGCGGAGCGGTTTTTTATTGGGGGAGGCGCAACCCAGAGACCAGGAAGATCGCGCCTCTCGTCAAAGACCAGTATGACATGCGACATTATGCACAGCGCGTGCCAAAGTCAATAATTATCTGATCTTGCAGCATTTCCATGCGCAGGCTTTCGATAATCTTCTGCCGATTGTCAGAAAATCCGACATATGGTTGCGCCCAGTTTTACCACGCTTGCCTCTTGGCAAGGTCTGCGCGGCGCGTCATCTTCGATCGTGATGAACACACCCGCCCCGCCGCACGGCATCCCTGCCGCCACCATCATCATCTATCGCAACTGTCCTGCGGGCGGTTTGCCGCAAGTGTTGATGACCGTGCGCTCCAAGGGGATGGCTTTTGCCGGCGGGATGGCGGTGTTTCCGGGCGGGCGCGTTGATCCGGCAGACTTCGCACTGGCAGAAGCGATGGTTCGCAGCGGCGAGACCACGCTGGCCGATGATGAAGCGGCGCACCAGATCGCTGCCGTGCGCGAAACACTTGAAGAAACCGGGCTGGCGCTTGGCCTTGCCGGTGACATTTCGGCGGAAAGCGCGGCGGCCGCGCGCGCCATGCTGGCGGAATCCGGCACGCTTGCCCCCGTGCTGGAGGCCTTTGGCTGGAGCCTCGACTTTTCCCAGATCACGCCCTTTGCGCGCTGGTTTCCCAAGAACGAGAACATTCCGCGCGTCTACGACACGCGCTTCTACCTCGCTGATCTTGGCACGGGCGCTGTCGACGTATCGATCGATCATGCCGAAAACACCCATCTGTTCTGGACTAGTGCCAAGGGCGCGCTTGAGGCGGCTGACCGGGGCGAGATCAAGCTGATTTTCCCGACCCGCCGTAATCTGGAACGCCTTGCCCTGTTTGGCTCTTTTGCCGAAGCGAAGGCACAGGCCGAAGCCATTCCGGTGCGCACAATCATGCCGCAAGTGGTCGAGCAGGACGGCAAGCCATGGCTCATGATCCTCGAGGATGCAGGCTATCCGGTGACTGGCGAACTGCTCGACAGCGTGGCGCGGGGATAGGCCGGCGTTTGCGCCGGACGGGCGCTTGAAAATTCCGGCATTCCGGGCATAGGGGGCCGCATGGCCACCCAGCCCGCCTCCGGAAAACGGATCAGCACCCTGCTGATGAGCCCGATCTGGGCGTTGATGCTGCTCACCGGGGCCAAGAGCTTTCTCGACAATCCGCTGATCGGCTCGCGCTGGCTTAACGAACGCGGGCTGCACACCGCACGGGTGCGCCTCGCGGATTGGCTTTGCCAATGGCGACGCAGGCGGTTGGCGTACAAGGTGAGGCCCGAATGACGCGCGGCGTTTGATCGCGATGGCTTTGTCGTCATCCCGGGCATCGTGCCGCCCGAAGCCTTTCCGGCGCTGCGCGCGGCTATTCTCGCTTATGAAGGTGCCGCGCGCGAAATGCAGCAGGGCGATGCCATGACGCGGCGCCTCGCGGTTGATCCCGCGATGCTGCACGCGATCCCAGCGCTGCGGGTTGTGCTGGCGCGTGATGATATCGTCGCGCTGTTTCACTATGTCGCCAGCTATCGCACCACGCCGCTCCACTACATCCAGACGATCGTCAGCAAGGTGGTGGGGTATGATCCCGATCCGCAAGAAGCGCTCCATGCCGACAGCTTCCATGCCTCGCTCAAATCGTGGCTGTTAATGAAACCGGTCGCGCTCGAGGATGGCCCGTTCACCTATGTGCCGGGATCGCATCGCTTCACGTGCGAAAGGCTGGCGTGGGAGCGCCAGCGCAGCCTTGCTGATCCCCATGCCATTGATCGCCTGTAAGCGCGCGGCTCACTGCGGATCGAGCCCGAGGAGCTGCCGGCCTTGGGTTTGCCCCCTGCCCTGCCCGTAACCGTCGCCGAAAACACCCTGGTGGTGGCCGACACCGTGGGTTTCCACGCACGCGGCCCGTCCGAGCGCAGCGGTGAGCGGGTCGAGATTTGGTCCTACGCGCGGCGCAATCCGTTCCTGCCGTGGCTCGGTGGTGACCTGTTCAGCCTGCCCGGCATCGCCGAGCGGCGTGTAGGCGTGGTCTGGGCATTCCGTGACCGGCTGGAACGCTGGATCGGCCAGCCATGGCGGCCGGTTGGGCGCCGCATGCCGGTGTAGAAGACGGACGGCGAGCCTCCTTACTCGCGCGCGTAGCGATCTTCGTACCGGATGATGTCATCCTCGCCGAGATAGCTTCCGGTCTGCACTTCGATCAGCGTGAGCCGAACCTTGCCGGGGTTCTCAAGGCGATGCACCGCGCCGAGCGGAATGTAGACCGACTGGTTCTCGCTCAGCAATTGCACCGTATCATCGATGGTCACCCGTGCAGTGCCTTCGACCACGATCCAGTGTTCGGCTCGGTGGTGATGGCTTTGCAAGCTCAAGGCAGCGCCGGGCAGGACTTCGATACGCTTGACCTGGAAGCGGTCCCCGATGACGAGCGATTCAAACCATCCCCAAGGGCGGCGATCAACGGGGAAGGCTTCAGCCTGTGGTGCACCGCGCTGTTGCAAGGCCGCGACCGCGTCCTTGACTTGTTGCACGTCTGCCTTGTTCGCCACCAGAACAGCATCGCCGGTTGCGACCACAACGGTGTTCTCAAGCCCGATCCCGACCACCTCGACCCGCGGGCTCTCGGAGCGCAGCAGACTGTTGCGGCAACCCATTCCAAGCGCGTTTGCCGACAGCACATTGCCATCATGATCAGGGCCACTTTCCTGCCAGACGGCATCCCAACTGCCCAAGTCTGACCAGCTTGCCGCATAAGGCATCACCGCAAGGTTGGTGGCCCGCTCCATCACTGCATAATCAATCGAATTCGCTGGCACATTCTGCCATGCGGCTTCGGAAAGCCGCGTGAAGGCAAGATCCTGCGTCATGCCCTGAACAGCCCTCTCAACGGCTTCAAGAATATCGGGCGCGTGGTTTCGGGCTTCCTCGATCAGGCTCGCAGCAGTGAACAGGAAGATCCCGGCATTCCAGAGGTATCTGCCCGACGCGAGCATCGCTGCCGCGCGTTCGGCATCGGGCTTTTCGACAAATCCGGCGAGCGTTTGCGGGACAGTCGCGCTGGCATCGGCATCGGCGGCAAGCGCGAGATAGCCGTAGCCCGTTTCTGGCCGGGTGGGATAAATCCCGAAAGTCACAAGATCGCCGGCCCTCGCCCGCGGGGTCGCTGCCAATACGGCTTCGCGAAACGCATCATCGTCAGGGATTACGTGATCTGAAGGTGCAAGCAGCATCAGCGCATCGGGATCAGCTGCGGCAAGCACCAGCGCAGATGCCAGTGCCGCTGGCGCTGTGTTGCGCCCTTCCGGCTCAATCAGGATTGCGCGCGGCGTGATTTCGCAGGCTGCCAGTTGTTCCACCACAACAAAGCGGAAATCATGGCCGGTTACGATCGTCGGCGCTGCGAAGGACGGACCCGACAAGCGCTTGGCCGATTGCTGGAACAGGCTATCCGGCCCGATGATCCGCGCGAACTGCTTGGGGTAGCTCTTTCGCGAAAGCGGCCAGAGGCGGGTTCCTGCGCCGCCGCACAGAAGCACCGGATAGATAAGATCAGTCATGATTACCCCTTGGTCCGCTCGGCTGATCGGATACAGGCCCGAACGCGGTGACATGCCTGCCATCTATAGGGACCGCAGCAAAGCGGGTGAAGCCCATTTGCGGCGCATGGTGATCGCGCAGGACGCAATCATCCGGAAACCAGCGATCCGGACCACGCCCTCAGTGCCCGTCAGCCGCGTCGTTAAGCTTATGCGGGCATCACTTCAGCAGCGGGCGCCACCATGCTTCATTGGCAAGATACCAGCGCAATGTCTGGCGCAGGCCATCATCAAAGCCATGCGCCGGCGCATAGCCCAGTTCAGCACGGGCCTTGGTCTCATCAATGGCATAACGGCGATCATGCCCGGCACGATCGGTAACGAAGGTCTTGAGGCGGTTGGTGGGCACCCCCTTGGCCGCGGGGGCATCGGGGTAGCGTTCTGCGAGACCTTCGATCTCGACAAATGCACGATCCACTTCGGCGCAGATCGTATCGATCACCGTCATGTTGGGCAGTTCGGCACCGCCCCCGATATTATAGGTTTCGCCCGGCTTGCCATTAAGCAGACAGGCCTCGATCCCGCGGCAGTGATCTTCGACATGCAGCCAATCACGCACATTCATGCCATCGCCATAGATCGGCAGCGGGCGGCCGTGCAGCGCATTGAGCAGAAACAGCGGGATCAGCTTTTCGGGATATTGGTAAGGACCATAATTGTTCGAACAATTGCTGGTCGTCACCTCCAGCCCATAGGTGTGGTGATAGGCGCGCACCAGATGATCGGATGCGGCCTTGCTTGCGGAATAGGGCGAATTGGGCGCGTAGGGCGTGGTCTCGCTGAACGCCGGATCATTCGGGCCCAGCGATCCGAAGACCTCGTCAGTCGAAATGTGGTGGAAGCGGTGCGGCTGCCCGCTGCCATCCAACCACACGCTGCGCGCGGCCTTGAGCAGACTGTTGGTGCCTAGAATATTGGTATCGATAAAGGCATCCGGCCCGCTGATCGAGCGGTCAACATGGCTTTCAGCCGCAAAGTGCACGATGGTGGCAATAGCCTGATCACGCAGCAATTTTTCGACCAACGCGGTATCGCGGATATCCCCCACCACAAGCTCGGCATGGGGCGCGCCTTCAAGGGTAGAGCGGTTGCCCGCATAGGTCAGGCAATCGAGCACGATCACCCGATCTTCGGGATGCGTGGCATTCCAATAATGGACAAAATTGCCGCCAATGAACCCAGCACCGCCGGTTACGAGCACGTTAGCCAAGCTGCACTTCCTCTTCGAGCATCAGACGCAGGTTCGTGCGCCAGTGAACGGGTTCATCACCAAGCGCGGCACGCGTCGCGCGGGAATCCAAAAGCGAGAAAGCCGGGCGCCGCGCGGGTGTCGGATAATCCGCCGTGGTCAGCGGCCGGATTACCGGAATACGCGGGATCATGCCAAGCGCGTGCGCTTCCTCAGCGACCGCGACCGCAAAATCATACCAGCTGGCCACGCCTGCGTCCGAATGATGGAACGTGCCCGACGCGTCCTTGGCAACCAACCCCCAGATTGTGCGCGCCAAACCGCTGGCCCATGTCGGCGAGCCGATCTGATCAGCCACCACGCCAAGCTCCTCACGCTCTTTCATGAGCCGGATCATGGTGCGTACGAAATTGGCCCCGCCTGCCTCGTAAACCCAAGCCGTCCGCACCAGAATGTCGCTGTCGCGAACATGATCCTCGCCTGCGGCCTTGGTACGGCCATAGACTGATTGCGGATTGCGTGCGGCATCGGGCGAATAGGGCGAGGCGGCGGTGCCATCGAACACATAGTCGGTCGAAACATGCACCAGCTTACCGCCTGTGGCCGCCATCGCATCGGCCATGACGGCGACCGCATCGGCGTTGATGGCATGCGCGATCGCTTCATCACCCTCCGCCTTGTCGACGGCCGTGTAAGCGGCTGCGTTAAGAATGAGATCGGGCGCAGCTCGCCGCAGCGCATCGCGCAAGGCTGCCGTATCGGTGAGATCGCATTCGGCAACATCAACGGCCGTGATCACGGCCTCAGACGGCGCGCAGCGCTGCAAGGCTCCGCCAAGCTGGCCCTTGGCCCCGGTGATCAGCACCCTCATGGGAACACCGGCACATCAGCAAGCGCAAGACCGCGCGCATCCTTCTCCGAAATCAACGGTGTGATCCCGTCAAGCGGCCAATCAATGCCGACCGACGGATCATCCCATGCCAGCGTGAACTCCGTCTGGGGAGCATAGGGCGCCGTACACTTGTAAAGGAAATCAGTATCATCCTCGAGCGTGACAAAGCCGTGAGCAAAGCCTTCCGGCACCCAGAACATGCGCTGGTTGGCGGCGCTCAATTCCACACCGACCCACTGGCCGAAGGTGGGCGAGGAGCCGCGCAAATCGACGGCCACATCGTAAACCGCGCCGCGCGTGACCCGCACCAGCTTGCCCTGCGGCCCCGGATTCTGGAAATGCAGCCCGCGCAGCACGCCGCGCTGCGAACGGCTGTGGTTGTCCTGCACAAAGGTAAGATCCAGCCCGGCTTCGCGGAAAGCAGCGGCGTTCCAGGTCTCCATAAAAAACCCACGCGCATCGCCGAACACGCGAGGCTCGATGATGATCGGCCCTGCGATTGCGGTTTCAATCAGCTTCATGAGCGCCCCTGATTATCGAGCAGTCCAAGCAGGTATTCGCCATAGCCCGACTTGCGCAAAGGCTGCGCAATTTCACGCAGGCGCGCCTCATCGATGAAACCCTGACGCCAGGCAATTTCCTCGGGACATGCAATCTTCAACCCCTGCCGCTCTTCGGTGATGCGGACATAGGTCGCAGCATCGAGCAGCGAGGCATGCGTTCCGGTGTCGAGCCACGCAAAGCCCCGGCCCATGATCTCTACCGACATGGCCCCTTCATCGAGATAGAGCCGATTGAGATCGGTAATCTCCAACTCTCCGCGGGACGATGGCTTGAGATCGCGGGCACGGTCCACGACCGTATCATCGTAGAAGTACAGCCCGGTCACCGCATAATGGGACTTGGGCTGGGCAGGCTTTTCCTCGATGGAGATCGCCCTACCCGCGTCGTCGAACTCGACCACGCCAAAGGCCTGCGGATCGCTCACGCGGTAGGCAAATACGGTTGCCCCCTCACCGCGCGCGTCTGCTCTGCCCAGCAGAGCGGGCAGGCCATGACCATAGAAGATGTTATCGCCCAGGATCAGCGCGCTGGAATGTCCGCGCACAAAATCCGCACCAATATGGAAAGCTTGCGCCAAGCCTTCGGGCTTTGGCTGGACAGCATAGGTCAACTCGACCCCGAAATCCGCACCATTGCCCAGCACACGCTGGAATTGGGCGGCATCCTCGGGTGTCGTGATGATGAGGATCTCGCGGATACCGGCCAGCATCAGCGTACTGAGCGGATAGTATATCATGGGCTTGTCGAAAACGGGCATCAATTGCTTGGAGACGCCGCGGGTCAGAGGGTAAAGCCGCGTTCCTGATCCGCCGGCGAGGATGATGCCGCGGCGTCTATTTGTAGAAGAATGTTTGGTCATTTTTCTTTCACGAATTTCTTATGCACACACGCCCGCATGCATCTTCAACGCAAAATCTAGTTCAGCTCAGATAACGAATATCATTTGCGCTGCAACTGGCTTAGCGAAAGCATTGAGTTTGCGATGAAGCTTTCACGATTTGGGAGCATTCGGCATCTGCTCGAACCGCCATGCCGATCTGACCATCTCGTCTAGTCCGAGGCTGGCTCTCCATCCCAACTCGCTACTAGCCTTTGTGACGCTAGCATAGCAGGCTGCGACGTCTCCAGACCGGCGCGCGACAACCCGGAAAGGAACCGACACGCCGTTAACCCGTTCGAAGGTCCTAATCACTTCGAGCACCGAATGGCCGCGTCCGGTCCCAAGGTTCCATGTAGCGATGGGGATGTCTCCTTCTTGAATTACTCTAAGCCCCTCTACATGTCCCTGAGCAAGATCGGTGACGTGGATGTAATCGCGCACTCCGGTGCCGTCCGGTGTCTCGTAATCATCTCCGTAAACTGATAGCTCTTGCAAACGTCCCGAGGCCACCTGACTAACATAAGGCATGAGGTTATTGGGAACGCCATTCGGATCCTCGCCTATCAGCCCGCTTGGGTGGGCTCCCACGGGGTTGAAGTAACGAAGCACCGCAATCCGCCATTCCGGATCGGCATATGCAATATCCGCGAGCATGTCCTCTATCATAAGTTTGGTGCGCCCATAGGGGTTGGTCGCGGACGTGGGGTGTCTTTCGTCAAGGGGCAGATATTGCGGGCGCCCATAAACCGTTGCGCTCGAGGAGAACACGAGTGTCTTTACGTTGCAGGAAGCCATCGCCTCCACAAGGCTTAGGGTGCCGCGAAAATTGTTGTCGTAATAGGCCATCGGCTGGGCAACCGACTCGCCAACGGCTTTCAATCCCGCAAAATGGACCACGGCAGTGATATCATGTTCCAAAATCGCCTGTCTCATCGCATCAGTATCGCGTATGTCGGCAAGGATGAAAGGGATGACTTGGCCAGTGATGTCACTAACCCGCTCAACCACGTCGGCGCGGCTATTAGAAAGGTTGTCGAGGCAAATCACGCGATATCCTGCAGCGGATAGCGCCACTGCGGCATGGCTTGAGATGTAACCGGCACCACCGGTCAGAAGAATACCCATTAGCCTTCCTTTTTTACTGCCAACGCTCTGAACAAAAAGGCAAAATTGGTCATAGTGTCTCCAGAAAAGCGTAAACTCGGGCGAAATGATCCCGCCAGTCGGGTGCACGGAAGACACCGAGGCGCTCAACTTGCGACGCCCGACGTGAACTGCCCTTCCTCGCATAGTCATTCACCACCGCCATCCACGCAATGGGGTCGTCCAGCGACAGAAGCTCGGGCACATCGCCTGCGATCTCCCGGAATACGGCCAGATCACTGGCGATAACCGGAATTCCGGCGGCCAGAGCCTCGATCAAGGGCATCCCGAACCCTTCGGCCAAGCTCGGGAACAGGAGAGCGCGGGCGTCACGAAGAATGCTGGCCAGCGCCGCATCGTCGAGCGCGCCCATTTCGACAACCTTGCCTTGGAAATCATGCGTGTCGAGTGTGGCAAACACGTCGTCAGCCTGCCAACCACGCCGACCGATGATGATGAGTTGGGGGCATTGCGCGCCCAAGTCGGCGAGCATCCGGCGCCAGACTGACAGGAGAAATGCGTGGTTTTTGCGCCCTTCGATCGTGCCAAGGATTACGAATGTTGCCGTGTGTGGGGGTGAAGAGGGGGCTGCATCGGGCTCAACCTGCAATCGCTCATAGCCGGGCCAGGCAACGCACGCCGGCGGCAGTGGCAGGCCATGGCCGGATGCAAAATTCGCGAGCGTATCAAGCGTGTCTTGGCTGTTTGCGATAATCCCTGCGCCGGTTTGCAAAGCCGTCAACATTCTCGCCGTGTGTTTGGCGTCTTCACCGGCCCGGCAAGTTTCGGGATGGGTGATCGGGATCAAATCGTGGATCAGATAGACGGGCCGCACATCAGATTGGCGAACCCACGCGGCCAGACCGGGAATGTGAAGCCCCGTATGGCCGGGATTGAGCCAGTAACGGCCCTTCCCATCGAGTGTGCGGAGCAGGCGCCAGCCCCACCGCAGGGCGATCAGGATCAGATCGCGCCGGAACGTCGCAACAGACGCACCAGCCCGGCCCCCTGCAATCAGTGCCGCGAAGAGCGCTTGCGATGCCCGGAGCGGCAGGATGATCTGCCGCCTCCGCATGATGATGACTGCCTGTGATCGTGGCGCGAAATGCTCCAGCCAGGCATCGCAGATGCGATCAATACCCGTGGGACGGACACCTTCCCACCGCCGCCAGATCAGCCGGGTGACATCCAGCAGCAGCGGAGCACTGTTTTCCTTGTCAGACATGCTTGCGCGGACGCGCTAGAGCGCGCCCGCCTGTTGCAAGGCGACCAGCGGGAAGAAGAGCTGGCTCAGCACCTGAACCAGCTTGGAAGGCTGATTGGCCAGTGCATTGCCGACATAGACGACATCCTTGTCCTTCATCGCGAACTTCTGCGCAAGGATGTAGGAACTCGCCTCCATCATGTTGAAATGATAGACAATCGGGACTTCCTTGCCGGTTTCATCGCGATCGATGCGGAAGACAAAGATCGCCCGGGCATTGCCGGCATTGGGATTGGCTCCGCCAGCCATCGCGATCGCCTCGATCAGTGAAGTCTTGGCAGCGGGGAAGGGGAACTGGCTGCTCTGCCCCGGTGCGCCAAGAACCGTAAAGCTCTGCGGCGCGCGGATCAAAGTGATGCGGTCTGACGGGAAAATCCGCACATCGAGCGCGGGATCATCAAGCACGTCTGCCAGCCGCCATTGCTGCACTTCATCATTGCGCGACACCCGGACCAGCAGATCCTTGATCTCGCCGCGATTGCCGCCTGCAAGTGCGATGACCTCTGACAGACGTTCGCGGTTGGTCGGCAAAACGAGGCGGCCGGGCCGAGCGATATCACCGCCAATAATTACGGAACTCGTGAGGCCGTCGGCGATCGCAACAAGCACTTGTGGATTTTGCGATTTGCCTCGCAGCGCCTGGCGCAACTGCGCTTCGATCTGCCTTGTCGTCAGCCCTGCAACATTGAGCTGCCCGACAAAGGGGATAGTTATCGTACCCTGATCGCTCACCCGCATCGGCGGAAAGCGTTCCGAGCGAGCAGAGGTGTCAAGGCCGCCGGATCCTTCGCCCGCGCCGGTCACGGGACGACCGAACAGCGCCACGCCGGTTTCGAAGATCGCAATGCTGAGCACATCGCCAGGGCCGACAAGGTCTGTTGCAGGGCCTGGGGTGTAATCAGGCCGGAACGTCGCCGGCGGTTCGGGAGGGCGCGGCAGATCGTTCACCGTCGCGACCTGCACAAGCGTCATGCCAAGCTTGCTCGCATCATCTGCGATCTGCGAACGGATCTGGGTGCCGGTGGGTCCGCTGGTCGGCAGCGCTGCGCATCCTGCCAAGAACAGCAGGGCCACTGCGGCGGACACGCGTTTGGCAGCGAACTTGCCGAATGCGGAAACATTGTTCAGTTTCATTTCAATCTATTCCCAAACCAATTCCGTATTCGCATCTGCCGCACGCGGCAGGTGTTGACTTCCATTCTGCGCCTTCAGTCTGCGCTGTATTCCAAGGCTCGGCCCAGCCACCGTTTGGCCCGAGAAGCAAGACCTGATGGTTTGCTCGGCGCAGTGCTGTTTGCTTCTGTCATGAGACCGGGCGCCGCTGTAACCGGTTGCCCCTGATACAGGTTTGGACGCGCTTTGCCATCTGTGATGCTGTCAATCGTGCGGATTGCAAGCTTACCGAGCGTTTCATCCGAGAAGGCGGGCGTATAATAGATGCAATCTTCGAAATAATAATGTGTAACTTGTGACCAGCGAGTCAATCGGGGATCGGTCTGCGCAGCCCCGCCGTGCAACAAGTTGGCGCACCAGATCAGCGCCTGACCCTTGCGCGCCAAGAAGGTCGTGGGCGCGGCATTGCGTGCGTCGCAAATTGCTCGCCACGCCTCGGCAAAAGGCTCTTGCGCTGAACCCAGCTGGCTTTCGTAGCCGCGCCGTCCGATCAAAGCATTGCTCATCACCGGCCAGTGGTGCGAACCCGGGTAGTAGAAGAGCGGCCCGGCGCCCACTGCGACATCCTCCAGCGCGAGCCATACGCCGCACATGAATTTTTCGGGCAAAGAAGAAAAATGCACGATGTCGGTATGCGCATCCTGCTGGGTGCCAACCGGAAAATTGAGAGTCTGGAACGGGAAAGCCCGTCGTCCATAAAGCTTGCTCAGCAGCGTAATGACAGCCTCATTCGCAGCGATTGCTTTGACATCGGCGTCGAATTTCCACGCATCCTGGATGCGGCGCTCACCGCATGTCTTGTCGCTTTCCGGATCCGTGAAATCCACATGATAAAGCGGCGCAAGATGCTGTTTGATGCTGTCGATCCGTGCATCAAGCTGATCGTCCGGAAAATCAAAGACAGCGTAACCCTGTTCGAACAGGTCCTGGCCGATCCGCGCTTCCTCTGGGGTCAGTTCCAGTTGCTGCGAGAGTTGCGGGAAGAGCGGAGACTCAATCAGCGGCAGTCCAGGAAAGGGATTGTTCACGGGATATTCCTTGACCCTGATAGTGTATGTTGAAGCTTGTCCCAGACCAATTTCATGCAGCGGCTCAGCCCGTAACGATCTTTGATAAGGTGAGACATGATCAGCCTGGCGTCATGATAGACCGACGTACGGTTTTCCAGCTCTTGGTACATCGTCCAGAATCGATCCGCACCCAGAACTTGCGGCATATGCCAGGCTCCGTGAAATCCAAAGGCCTTATCAAGCGAGCTGGCCCGTTCGGCTGAGAATGCGTCAGCCAGATCGCGCGGGGCGAAGCGCAGGCCTTGGGCTTCGAGCCATGCCCGGTTGAGCCGTCCGATCGCGACATCTTCGGGATGGCTCGAGGTGAACGCGGGTGACCGGCACGCTTCAAGCAGACGGCGACTTCGCAAGGAAAAGCCACCGTTGCCGACATCATGCCCGTCGCTGAACTGCGGCCAGCTTGCACCGATGTAGTCATATTCGAGGAATTCAGACCGCCAGCGTCGTGCATTAATTACATGGCCGTCCCACTGGACCAGTAAGGCATGCGAGGTTGAGACGTGTTCCACAAGATTACGAAGTACAAACTGAGAATAGGCCTCCGCAGTCTTCATTCGCGGAATAGCGACAGCCTCCAGTTCCTTAGGGAGTCGACTAAGATCACCATCGGTCAGCAACTTCGCTGCTCCGAACTCAACTTCGGACATGGTCGCCTGGAGCGCAGCCAAAGATGCACTAAGATTAACCGACGTCACTGCTACCAAGGTCACCTGCGGCAGCACCAACCGGGGGCGAAAAGCATCGTCCATTTCAGAGTGCTAAAGCGAACTGTTCACTGGCTCGGCTCAGCTGAGGATGATGATAGGGATCGAATATCTCCGCGGTGCGCCAGCGCCTTTGTAGTTCGGCAAGCTCACTAGCAAAACGTGCTGCGCCCACGGGATCGCGATCAAACCCACGCGACACGGATTCGTGGTGTAACAGCACTGCACGTGGTTCGTAGAGGGACTGCCAGCCCCGCGCATTAAGCTTAAGGCATAGGTCAACGTCGTTGAATGCCACCTTGAACGCGCTCTCGTCGAACCCACCGACCTCCAGGAATCGCTCTCGCCGCACTACTAGGCAGGCTGCGGTCACCGCACTGACGAACTGGGGCAGCGCGTGCCGATGGAAATAACCTTCATCCTCCGGGCGTAGAAACCGGTGGGCATGGCCCGCTGCATTACCGACTCCGATTACCACACCTGCATGCTGCAGCTTCCCGTCGGGATACAACAGCTGGGCGCCAACCGCACCCACATCGTCCCGCAATGCCTGCGTCGCCATTACCGCTAGCCAATCGGACGCGAGCATTTCGATGTCGTTATTGAGCAGGCAAAGCAACGCTCCACTCGCCTCGGCAACCGCGCGGTTATTGATTGCTGAATAATTGAAAGGGCCAGGAATGCGGAGCACACGGAAAAGGCGGCCAGGGCTGCTCCGCTCAGACAAGGTGGAAAGGAATGCCAGCGTAGCAGGATCGTCACTGTCATTATCAACCACGATCACTTCGATGTCCGGATAATCCGCAGCTATGAGCCCAGCTACGCATGTCGTCAGCAGTTCTACCTGGTTGCGGGTCGGGATGATCGCAGAAATGCGAGGTAACACGGGAGCGATCGGCAGGGCAGCCAGCGGCAGGCGTGCCGACGGACGACGGCGGCGATGATGAAGGATTTGCGGCAGGTGAACCACATTGCCCCCCCCCGCGATACTCGAGGCTACCAGCGCGTGCGCCCATTCGGACCCGCTTTGCCCAGCCATTATCAACGATTCACGCCCGACCCGTAACACGCTGGCGCCGGTTAGGTAGTCGAAATGTAGAAACAATTCGCGATTCCAATCCGGCTTGAAGTGTGGCGCGGTCCGGGTGCTGAGCGGACCTTCGAGGTCGTCATCGGCGAAGATCGCCGCGACCCTCGGGTCGCCCATCTGAGAGCGATAGGCCTGTGCTGCGCCAGATGCTAGTCGGTCTCCGGGAAAAACCGGCAACAACCATGGTTCGGCGGCCCAGTCGATCAAACCGGCAATCCGCTCGATAGCGGAGCCGGGATCGCGGCCTACCGGATACGCGACGATCCCTTCTGCCGCGAGCGAGGACAGGGTCTTGTCGAAGCCAGGTGCCTCCGGATCTCCAACGATCAAAGCTGAAATCTGTGGCGCCGCCACAGAGCTAGGCGTAGTCACCGTAGGCTGCCTAAGCGCCCACCATTCGTAGGCATATGAGGTCTGAGCAAGCAATGGAGCAAATTGCCCGCGCGCACGAAGGCGCTTGCGAAGCAAAAACCATTTGGTCGCGGTGAGGTAGGGTCCAGGATTACGCTGGAAGGCTTCTAGATGAACGCGAATGGTTAGCCAGATAACAGCAAAGCGATGCACCACGGTACTAGCTTTCACCTCGCGCCCTTTCGTGATGTGGAGGAGGGGGAAGCGTCAAAAGAACTGGAGATGCACACTTCCCTACGGATAAGGCACACCATTACGGCCAACTCCAACTGGACAACAGCAAGCGCCGTGAGATAAGCGCAGCCGGCTGAACAATCCGGACGCCGATGGCAATCACGGTTTGATCCGCGCGTAAGGCCTCCAGTGCCGACCCGAGCGCCCGGTAGCAGCGTAAAATCCTCTTCGTCAAGACGGGCCGGAAGTATGTTGAAAATCTCGGTAAATTCGCTATTTCTCACATACAGGAAGCGCAGAATACTAAGATCCGGGCTGTTTGATCCGGATTTCTACATTGCTGCTTATCCCGATGTGGCAGCTTCCGGGCAAGATCCGCTCGACCATTTCGTCAGGCACGGCGGTCAGGAGGCGCGGTCGCCTTCTTCTGCATTCGACGCCCCAGCCTATATTTTGGCGAACCCTGCAGCCCGGTTCGCTGAGAACGTCCTGATCGACTGGCTGGACGAAGGCAAAAAGGGTACGCGTGTCCCACCGCGGCAGATCTCCAGTGGTGCGGCCCGAGCCACGACCTTTCTCGAAGACACCGACCCCGTCCGGCCAGATTCGGGACGCGTGCTGCCTACGGCGCGAGTAAAGCGGAAAGACATCGCCCTAGTTCGTCGCTCGGGGCTGTTCGACGCCTGCATGTACCGTTCGGCTTATGGTCATGTGCTTCCGTCGGGGGCAGATCCGCTCCGTCACTATCTAGAACGCGGCTGGCTCGAGAATCGCAATCCAGGTCCGCAATTCGATACGCATTATGTCGCCACTGCGATTATGGGCCTAGCGCCAAGCTGCATTCCGGACGAGAACCCGCTGCTATACTACCTCAAGAGCAAGGGCACGCGGCGAATAGGATCATTACCTCCCGGTTCAATTCTGCTTGAGCGGCCGCTAACCTTGCCAAGCGTTTCTCCGCGGCGTCAGATTGCAGTACATATCCATCTTCACTACAGTGAAATGATCCAAGACTTTTTGCCCTACCTCCAACTGTTCCCTCTCGATTATGATTTATTACTGTCCACGTCGAGCGGACCGGACGCTCGGTTCCTGCACAACTTCACGGGCACGCACTTAAAAGAGCGCAAGGTGGTGATCCGAGAGACACCCAACCGCGGGCGCGATGTCGCCCCGTTCCTGATTGGCTTCGGCGACCTCCTGACTGATTACGACTATATCTGTCACTTGCATTCAAAACGCAGTCCGCACACGGGGTTCGGGAAGTCTTGGCTTGATTGGGTACTGCGTTCGATGTTTGGCGAGGAATGGATTGGGCCCGCGATCCTAAACTACCTCGACACACATCCTGAATGCATGATGATTTTTCCCGACAACTACCATGAGATCAAGAAATTCTCTGGATGGGGTGGAAACGAGGATCGGCTGCGAGCGGTGCTGAAACGCTTCGGCATCACACAGGCGAAGCTCCCTAAATTCCCCGATTTCGCAGCCGGTTCGATGGCATGGTTCCGGGGCTCCTTCATTGCCGAATTAGCCTTTCATTTTTCGCTAGAAGACTTTGAGGAGGAGGAAGGCCAATTCGAAGGGACTCTTGCCCACGTGCTTGAGCGCGCGATTCCGCTTGCGGCGATAACGCGTTCGCAACAGGTGTGCCGCTACTACCTTGCGGAGGTCCCCGCCCCATTGGCAGCGGAGGCCTATCACGGCACCAGTCAGGCTAAGGAGCCAAAGGGAGAGAATTGGCCACGCGACACTGCGCAAATTGCACGCAACCGGCCGCTTCCCCTTACCCCGCTTTCAAGGGTTTACGACCCTCGCCGCCTACAAATTTCCTGGGTGATCCCCGATTTCGGCCGTGGGGCGGGTGGGCACATGACAATCTTCCGGATAATAAAGTTTCTTGAGGATTTCGGACACGAACAGACCGTTTGGATCCAAAACCCTCACAATCATGCGGACCCATGTGCTGCGAAGAGGGCAATCAACCGCCACTACCAGAAGCTTGGGACAAAGGTGCATGTAAGGTTCCTACCTGATGACGTGCGACAGCTTTCAGGCGACGCAATCATCGCTACCGATTGCTGGACCGCTTTCCCTGTTAGCCAAGCCAGCAACTTCAAGGAACGGTTCTACTTTATTCAGGATTTCGAGCCCTACTTCCACCCGATGGGCGAAAGGTACCTCATAGCGGAAAGTACTTATTCCCTCGGCTTCGCAGCGTTGTGCGCCGGCGACTGGCTGCTTAGCAAGGCACTCGAATATGAGATGTGGGCGCGGCCCTGGAGCCTCGCGGTTGACCGAGATTGCTATTTCCCTGCCAGTAATCCACGCGACACTGGCAAGAAGAAGCGGATCGTCTTCTACAGTCGGTCTTACACCCCGCGCCGTGCAGTAGGATTGGGCCTTGCCGCCTTTGAGGAACTCGCACGACGAAGAAGTGATTTCGTTGTGCAAATGTTCGGCGAGGAGGCAGCGGAGCGAGACTATCCTTTCCCCCACGAACAAAATGGCATTCTGTGCCCCGATGCGCTCGGCGACCTATACCGCACTGCCGATATCGGCGTGTCTTTTTCGACCACCAACTATTCGTTGGTGCCGCTCGAGATGATGGCGTGCGGACTCGCAGTGGTGGAGATTGACGTACCGAGCGCACGTGCCGCCTTCCCGGAAGGCACCGTTACCTTCGCAAAGGCATCTCCGGTGGCGGTTGCTGATGCGATCGAACAATTGCTCGACGATGCCGAAGCTCGAACCCGGCAGGTCTCAGCCGGGCTCGCCTTTACGGATTCGCTCGAGTGGGAGGCCAGCGCCAAGGCGATCCAGGCTGCAATCTGCGAACGCCTCTCTGAAGCGGGTCACGATGCGATTAATGCGCGCGCACTTGCCCCTGCGCTGCATCTGCGCAAGCGCAAAGTCTCGGTGATCATCCCGACCTACAACGGAGGCAAGTTGTTCCACCGTGTGCTTGAGGCGGCTGCAAGCCAGGAGACTGATTTCGAATACGACGTGCTAGTGATCGACAGCTCTTCTACCGACAGTACAGGCGAATTCGCTGCGGGTTTTGGCGGACGAGTGCGATGCGAGGTAATCGACCAGAGGGACTTTCAGCACGGGCGAACACGCAATACCGGTATCAGGATGACCGATGGCGAAGTAATTGCATTGCTGACCCAGGATGCGCTTCCGCAAGATCGGCATTGGCTGCGCGAGCTTGTGTCTCCCTTTGCTCTCGAAGGCGTGGCGGGTGCGATTGGGCGACACCGTGCCTATCCTCATCATAACGGGCTCGTCTCGCGTGACATTGAATTAATGTTCGACCGTTTTCGCGATTTGGGCCCGCTGTTCGGATTCGAAATGGGACTCCCAAGCTTTATTCGCCCTGGCTCGGTAGACTGGCGAATGGTGCAACACTTCTATTCAGACAACAATTCAGCGATGCGCCGCACGGTGTGGGAGAAGCTGCCATATCCCGAGGTGGAATGGGGCGAGGACCAAGTCTGGTGCTGGGAGATGCTCAAGCTCGGCCTTCTGAAGGCATATTCTGACAAAGCTATCGTGTGGCATTCTCATGACCTAACAGAGGCCGAGCAGGTTAAGACAGCCGTGAGCGAGGGGCAGATGTTTGCAGAGTATTTCGGCTATCGCATTGCACAACACGAATTCGTTACGGCCGAACTTGAGCGGATCCGGAGCGAGGCTCTGCTACGCGCGACCGCGCTTGGGTTGTCAGTAGAGGCAGCAGAGGCTTACACACGCATACAGGCTTGGTCGCAAAAGGGCCGCGCACTCGGGGCCGCGCTTGCTATTGAAGGAGAATAATCGCCCGCCAAGCCCCGCTTTCGTTCGAGTTTCAGCACGCAAGCTCTACTCCGCAAACCAATGAATTTACTTGCGTCAAATGGGCGCGGTTGGTTCCCGACTTCGGGAAGAAGCTATGTAAGAACTGTCGCAGATTTGAGCTGACCATTTATAAGCGGTTGGTGATCAACTTAGGCTTCAGGTGATCGGACTTACAGATACCTCGCGTGACAAAGCCAGCGGCTCTGGAATAGATATAAATTGCGGATACCGACTGGCCGAAATATTTTTGTTAGTGGGCTGACGTCAAGCGCCTTGACCCTCAGTATAGATTTTAGCACGGAGGCGCCGTGTGGATCGTTGTTTGCTGAGGGCTCACCGAAGCAACCTCCTGTAGGGATGAAGAGAAATGGCCCGAATATGCATCGTCACTGAAGAACTCCCTCACGTTGGCCGTACCGGCGGGATCGGCGCAGCAATGCACGAACTAGCGCTGGTTCTTGCAGAGGCAGGGCATAGCGTCGACTTGCTCTACTACAATTTGTCAGAAGCGGATGCGGAACGGCTAGCGTTGGCCGAGCAGATCTACGCGCAGTCTCGAATTCGTATGACGGTGCTAGACTGGCGCAAGTACATTGATGGTCAGCCGACCCCCCGCGCCGTATCTTTCGCGATCTACCGGACTCTGACGTCGAACCCCTATTCGTATGACTTCGTACATTTTCCTGATTATAAGGGCCTAGGCTTCTATTCCCAGCTTGCCAAATTGCAAGGACTAGCGTTTCCCTCGACCCATTTCGTTGTACAAATTCATGGGCCAACGCGTTGGACGATCGAGGCGAACAATTCGTTTTTCTCCAATGAAGAACAGCTCGCAATCGACTACATGGAGATGAGATCTATCGCGTTGGCGGATAAAGTCGTAGCGCCAAGCCAGTACATCGCCACTTGGGTAAACGATCATTTGCTCAAGGCGCCTAGAGAGATAACGGTCATCCGTAATCTTTGCGGGGATCTCAAACGCCAGATAAGTTCCATGAAGCCCGCCCCGAGCGGGCCAGCTCCAAGCGAGAGGAAGCTATTACGGGAAATCGTAGTCTTCGGACGACATGAGGATCGCAAGGGTATCGATATCGCCTGTCAGGCGTTGTCGCGCATCTCGAACGACTTGGCTGAAGCACTAGTCTCGGTCTCATTCATTGGCAACATGGGCATGGTCTCGGGCCAATCGTCACTGATCTATCTGCACGAGGCTTCCAAGAACTGGGGGTTCAATTTTGATTTCCACTTCGATCTCAGCCGTGACGACGTAGCCGCCTACCTCTTCGGTCGCGACGACGTGCTGGTTCTGGTACCCTCGCCTCACGAGAACAGTCCCTATGCCGTCCTTGAACCATTGATGCTGGGAGTGCCGGTGCTATTTTCCAGCGATGGCGGCGCCAAGGAACTGATCGATGAGTGTGACTGGCTGGACGCCTGCTGCACCATGAGTGTTCCCTCTCTCACCGCTAAGCTGCGCGAAAAGCTCGTGGGCGGCGTCAGACCGATACGCCTCGCTGTCGAGAATGCGAGTGTCGCAGAGCAATGGCGTCAGTTTCATTCGTCTGTTGCCCAACTAGTGGCGGCGACTGGCGAAGCTAAACCCAGTCCATTGGTAACCGTAGGGATCACGCACTACGAACGGCCAGAAAAGCTGTTCGACGCGGTGTTGTCGATCATCAAGCAAGATTATGACCGCATCGAGTTGATCGTCTGCGATGATGGTTCGCAAAGCGATAAAGCCATCGCCGGCCTCTCCCATCTTGAGGTCATTCTTCGTCGCGTGGGCGGGCGATTGGTGCGGCGCGAAAACGGTTATCTTGGGGCGGCAAGGAACTCAGTACTAGCAGAGGCAAAGGGGGATTTTGTCATCTTCCTCGATGATGATGATATCGCTGCGCCGAATATGGTATCCACGCTAGTGAGGGCTGCGAGCAGATCCGGGGCTGATGCAGTTTCCTGCTTAAACTACTACATGCCTGAAAATCGTAGAGGCGAGGTAATTGTTCATTCTGATATTATTGAAAGGGTTTCATATTTTCCATTGGGCGGCCCCATAGCTCTTAGTCCCGAGCAGAACGCTTTCGGATCAGCGACAGCTCTATTCCGACGTGAAGCCGTCTTGCGAGTCGGGGGTTATTCTGAAGTATACGGAGTGGGCCACGAAGACTACGAGCTTTACATCAATCTCGCAATTGCTGGCTGCAAGATCGAGGTCTGTCCGGAACCTCTGTTCTTCTACGAAGTCGGCAGGCCGAGCATGGTCTCTGCGACCAGCCTCGTCCGTAATTTCAACAGATGCTTCCAGCCATTCGCCGAGAACCTCCCCAGCGACATGGTCGATTATGTTAACCTAGCCGCAGGGCGATCCGCTTTTGCCAACCAGCAGAAGCGCAATGTTTGGCTGAACGATCAAAAGCCCGGGCGGGAATTAAGACACGAATTGATGTCTACCCAGCCTTCACTTACGCGTTGCCTCAAACTCGCCGCAAAGCTAGCGGAAAAAGAAGGCAATCGGCAAGCGGCGGCTGCGTTTCGATCGGGGATGGCGCTCAAAGAAGCACTTAGCCACAATAAGTTCAATGATGCGCTTCCCAAGCTTGCCCGAAACCGGCCCAAGAACTTCCGAGCGAAGAAGCTTGGCGCATACGGGGAACACCTGTCCAAGAGCTTGATAGAGGCGCGCTTCCTCTTTGCGCTGGGCCGCGGCCGCGACGCTCTCTCTTATATCGACGACTATGTCGGCACCCACGGGGTAACGAGGGATCTGATTCTGACAGTCGCCGAGAACGTAGAACACATCGACGCGCTCAAGGACGAGGCGGCCTACAAGGCGATTTTAGCCGAAATCAAAGACGCCTACACATCTGACATTGTCGCAGACGCGATTGCCGGAGCGGTCGTAGCAGGGCTTACAGGGGATGAAGCGCTTGCACGTGCCGCTCTCGACGCGGCTATCGAAAGCGACTCTCAGGATTACCTGCGATCGAATGGAGATGTCGCAGAAGCGGTAACAAGTGGGACCACTGATGCCTTGCGTCACTTCATTGAGTTCGGTGCGATTGAAGGGCGGGGTGGTTTTGAACGCACCATCAAAGCCTACAGGGTGCTGACGTCAAATGCGAAGCTTCGGAACTTAAGCCACAGGGGCGTCAATGGGTCGCTTGCTGCAATTGCACAATAGCGAGGCAAGCAGGCAACGCACGGCAGCTAGCAAAATGACGCGTCGCCCGTCTTGGTCAAACTACACCGACGCCATTTTGAATTAGCGCGCTAACATCGTAGGATGGCGAGGCTTTCTCTGTCATACCGGCCTTTTTAAGCTGGTCATAGGCCTTTGATATGACTACACAAAACGCCGCGACGATTCCGAAGAGAACCTATGCCAAATGAAGCGAACGTTCGATCCCCTCTCACTCTCATTGGCCTCGGCCGATCAGGCACCTCACTTTTCCAGGCTGCTTTCGCCAATCATTCGGAATTCCAGATCTGCGGCGAGACTGGAGGGATCATCTTCAGCGTCTGGGAAGGTGCAAAAGCTAGTTTCATGCCCCTCCCCCAGCGCTACTGGACTTTGTTTGAGAGCGACCAGGACGAGAAATGCGCCTATTATGTGAGAGAAGTACTCAATGCGCTTTGCCCGTCAGATGCAAAGCATTGGTTTCACAAGCCCGCAGGCCTTCCCGTAAAACATCTGAGCTTCAAGCGCATCCCCGGCGTGCGCAGCGCGTTGACGAAGTTTCCGGTCGAATGGTACTGGAACGTGCTCGGTAAGCTATTCTCAGATGGAAGGTTCCTGACCATCGTACGAAATCCTTTCGACATCATGATCTCTAGGAAGGAGCATACGCGATGGTCCTTCAACGAGACTTGGAAAGATATCATCGCGGTATACGAAATCTATGAATATGGCCGGAACCGGCTTCACCACGTGATTAGGTTCGATGACCTGATTAAAGATTTTGAAGCAACAATTCGCAAGGTTTGTGAGGGAGCCGGGGTTGCGTTCGAAGCGCAGATGTTGCGCGCCTTGGAAACAAATCAAGCGGGAGTCACGAAACGTGGTCCGGTTCTCACCCACCGGGACGCTTGGAGCGCGCTGGACGGTTTTAAGGTGGATCGGCGAGAACTTGAAGTTATTGCGCGACAGTGGGAAAAGTGGGGGTGGCAGCTGGATGTCCCCGAGCAAATCACGATAGGCTCGCGGCCCATAGCGCAGAAACCAGCAGCATGATCGAAGGCTCCAACAACTCGCCGAGCAAGCACCCCATGGTGCGCGCGCCGCTCAGACCTGTTCATTATATCTTTGAGGGTGTGGGACCGGCTTGAGAGTAACGATCAGCTTATACCCATCAGGTTTTCGCTAAAAATTCATTAATAATTTTAAGAAAACGCATTCGGTGCGTCAGAGAAATTAGATACGTAGTGGCGAGGCATGCCCCCTGAGCTAAGGAAATATCGGAGGTAAATTCCAGCCCGGAATGGTCAAATTTTGTGGCCAAACCGAATCATTGACGTACGAGAAGTGTAATCCGATCAGACCCCTCAAATGACCAATCAATTACAATGGGCTCGGCAACGAAGAGGCTAGAGCGACTTGCAAAGTGCGAGAGAAGATCCAGCGTCATATAATTCCTCCAGCCGGGAACCTTATCTATGCGACCTGTAGGATTGCCAGAATAATTCGAATGGTGGAGACAAGCCATTCCGCCCGTTTTTAATGTGCGACCGCACTCAGCAATATAAGATGCCATTGTCAAAGGCTCGAAATGTACCATAGCGTCATAGCTAAAGACCGCAGTGAGACTGCCATCATCGATACCAGGCAACGAAACTCCATCTTCACTCAGTATAAATTTCACGTGCGGATGACTTGAGAAACGTTCTCGAGCAACATTCAAACCGTCAACCGAAGTATCAATTAAATACAATTCCTCACATCGATCAACAATCTTCGATGAGTGCCGACCAAATCCGCAAGCAATCTCGGCTGTTCGTGTCAATTCCATTTTGTCAAAAAGCTTCCTAAAAGGGCTGCCATCGATCCACATCCCATTCAGCCAGCTTTCGGAATCCGCTTGGACAAAATACTCAAAGTCAGGCGATTCTTTTGTCTTCCAGAGATTTATAATGTCATCTTTAAAATCAGAACCGATGCGACCGGCTGAATTTTTAGGGTCCGAAGCCATTACATTTCTCCTCTGTAGCGCCGACCTGCAGGCATGAAAGCGCTTTACCGGACTTTGAGCACTAATGAATTTTTAATTTATGAATAATTACAATAGCCTACGATGCTAATTTACGTTACGCATCAGCAATAATGATGTCAATGGGCACCTAATTGACAGCCCAACGACGTCAATCGTTTACCCCTCCAACTAGCGAGGATTGGGCCGTTCCAGGCCGACAGGGAAACCAATAGACCACGGAGCTCGAAGTGCATCTGCTCCGTTCGCTCAGAGAAAGTCGACGTCGTCGCGGCCAACGATTAGAGCCAGATCTTTGCTGCAAGAGACGCTGTCCTCATCAAAGTGAACTTCAGATGGACGGCTTATAGCCTATTATATTCCTCAATAGTGTCTTCAATGGTTTCATGCTCTAAGGCCAAGCCATCACGTAGAAGAATCACTCGACCGCAAATCTCTCGGATCGTCGACATGTCGTGGCTAACAATGACCATTGCGCGGTCGCCGCGTTTCTCGAAAAGCTCGAAGCGGCACTTCCTCTGAAAATCAGCATCACCAACCAGCATGACTTCATCGATAAGATAGCAATCAAACTCGATTGCGAGCGACAAGGCAAAAGCAAGTCGAGCGCGCATCCCTGACGAATACGTCTTGACTGGCATTCTAAGAGCTCCGCCGAGTTCGCTAAATTCCTCTACGAAGCTCTGGATGTCGGAATAGTTATAGCCATAAATCCGGGCGATGAAACGGGCATTATCATAGCCTGTCAGACTGCCCTGGAAGGCGCCGTTGAAGCCAAGCGGCCAACTCGTCGACATGCGACAGATCACTTTACCAGAGTTGGGAAGCTCGACACCGCCAATTTGCTTTATCAAAGTAGTCTTGCCGGCACCGTTCCTGCCAATAATTCCGACTTTCTCGCCCGATGAAACAGTTAGATTAACCCCCTTGAGGACCTCACGGCGACCATGACCCAACCGATAGCTTTTGTGGAGATTGCGGCACTCAATCATTCTACGACCAAATCCCTACGGATCCAACGACACATCGCAAGGCCAAGGGCCATAAACGGAAGCGATACCGCAATGGTATAGGTGTAACTGAACTGAGGATCGATACTGGGGCCAAAGATGCCGTACCGCATCATCTCCATCCCGTGCACAGGCGGTGAATAAAGTACGATATGTTGAATATCCTTCTTTAGAGCACTCACCATAAAAAAGGCCCCTGAGAATGGCACCATCAAGTAAGTGGTGACGGGAGCTAGTTTTTCAAAGACCTCGTTCGTCTCACTAAGCGGCGCAAGAACCGTGCAGATGGCAAAAGAGAAAAGAGAATAGTAAAACCATCCTAAAAGAATAAAGGAAATATCATAGGGCCAAGGAAATATGCCGAGAGCACCCAGAACTAACGCAACGAACAAATACGCCATCATGTGGCCGATAAGCTCAAGCAAAAACCGGACTAGCAAAATATCGATTATTTTTATCTGGCGATGATAGAGCAAGGCGCTATTTGCAGTAAACGCTTGGATCGATCTAGAAAACGAACTCCGAAATAGAACCAGAGGAATGTAACCAGAGACCACGAAGACGACAATGTCGACCCCAAATTCGAAGGGCCCCTTCATCGCACGCCATACAAGGCCAACCAAGATTGCGAAGAGCAGCGGCTCCCCCATGATCCAAAGAAACCCGATATTCTCGCGACCAAATCGAGTGGTCAATTCTCGCAGCATGAGGGCTTTAAGCACCCTCACCTGTACGCCCCACCCCTTTGAAAAATGACCCATGGCTCAATCCTCGGGGGAATGTTCGAGGATTCCAACCACGAACATCCACACGATGAAATAAAGGCAGAGCGAAAACCCAAACACGGTCAAGACATTCTTGATTGCCTTGGGATAGGTCGGCTCGTCCGGAACATTGGGGTTCACTACTCGCTCGAGATAAAATTGCTGCTTGACCGCGTCAGCCCGAGCTCCTTCCAGCGTTGTCTGTGCAAGTACAAGTAGTTCTGAAGCCAACTTCTCCTCGAGTACCAACGCATCATAGTCTGGCAATTTCGCGCTGATGGCATCACGCCCTCCGACCACTCGCGCAGTTTGGCGGTTGATCTCTCGGGTCAGCGAGGCGATCTGCTCGCGTAGGGTAGGGATTGAAGGGTGCTCAGGCGCGACGCTACGCAAAGTCGCTAGCTGTGCTTCGAGCGCTGCACGCTCGGTGATCAGCCGGTTGGCGATCTCAGCCACCCCGGACGCCTCCTTGATTGGATCGACTACAGAGGCTCGGTTCCGATAGGCGGCGATCGCCTGCCGGGCCGCAACAACGCGCCGCTCCGCTTCGAGTACGCGACCCGTGGCTTCTTCAATGGCCTTACCTCGAGCGTTCTGGTTGAGTTCATTCACCAACTCCTCGCTCTGGCGCAACAGCATCTCGTTAATGGCGGACGCTGCCTTAGCGTCGAAAGCTATCGTGCGAAGTACAACCAAACCTGTGTCGACGTCCCGCTCGATCTGTACCTTGTTGCGATAAAAATCGAAAAGATCTTCAAAGCTTCGAGACTCCCATGGACGCGGAAAACCCGAGAGTATGTCGGCTGAACGGGGACTGTAGAATTTATCAATCTGCACCTTGTCGACCAAAACTTCGAGCGCAGACCGTGACCGTACGTAATCAATAACTTGATTTGATTGCTCTTGTCCTGCTGAAAGTCCAGTGGTTTGAAACAAATTTGCAAACGAAGATATTTGAGCTCCACGCTGATTTGGGGCCTTGATCACAAATCGCGACTCAGAAACATATTGCGGCGAAGCGATACCGAAGTAGTAAACGGCACTAACCAACACGGGCAGTACCACACCGGCTAGGAACCAAGGGTTCGTTCGAGCCAATCTCACGATATTCTGAAGGAAAGTCATGGAGCGCCAATGCCTATATCTTTTGACAAATGCCAGCGCGAATGTGCTGTTGAACGATCAACGTATTGTGTGGTGTTTGCATTTCAACCTCTCAGCATCCGATTGGCCCGCCCCGCAAGCCGCCTGATCGCGACCAGCGCGCGGGCTTTCTGATCGAGCCTCACTTCACGCCCCGCCAGCCGCTGCACCAGCACCTCGGCCGGGCATGGCAAGCCGGTCTCGGGATCGAGATAACGCGGGTAGAGCAGATAGGTCGCAGCCACGAGCTCATTGAGGCTGCGGCGCGCGGTCCGCCGCGCAGGAACCGGGCCGTGATCCGTCGTCAGCCCCCACCCGGCGTAGAACGGCACGCCATAAACCGTGACCGGCTTGCCGTGGATCAGCGCTTCAAACCCCGCCAGCGAGCTGTTGACATGAACTTCGTCGACCATGTCGATCAGCCCGGCCATGCTGGCTGCGGTTTCGACATGATCGGCATAGGCCGCCGCCTCATCCGCCGTCATCAGCCCGCGGCGATGCCCGGCCAGCACATCGGGATGCGGCTTGTAGATGACAAAGGCATCCGGCCCCACGGCAGCGCGCGCGCGGCGCAGCAATTCAAGATTGGATGACAAAGCCCCGCCGCTGGTGACAGCGCGATCATCCTCGACTTGCCCCGGCACCAGCACATGGCGACGCGCGCCGCCCGGACGCGGCAAGGGGGCCGACTTGCCCTGCTCGTATTTGGAAAGGCCCGCCGCCACAATCGCGGCACGCAAAGCGGCCGCGCGTTCGCACAATTCCGCAGGGTATTGGCCATGCTCCAGCAGATCTTCGATGTCGCTCGGCTGGTTGGGATCGAAATGCACACCGCGGCGATCAACGATGATCGAAAGCGGCGGCACGCAATCCGCGCCAAGTCCGGCGGAACGGATAAAGCCATCCTCGACTTCGAGCACCGACCGGCCTTCGAGCCAGCTATCCTGCGCGGCGCTAAGGCGTGAACGCCAGATCGCAACCTTGCCCTCCCCCGCACCCGAAGGCACGCCGCGCCGGAACGGGGTTTCGCGGCCATTCCACAAGAGCGGCGCGACAGTGGGTCGTTTCCAATGAGCAAAGCCCAAGGCCGCGACGATATCGCGATTGCTGTTGATCAGGCGGCGCCAGAACCCGCACAGTGCGATCGCCTCAGCCGGCGAAATCGGTTCACCGCTAAAAGGATCGCGCCATTGCCACCCCGTCAAATGCGCCCGCAGCAAGGCAGCGACATCGCAGTCCTGCGGCTGCCCATCGGGGCCATGGGCAGAAAGCGGTATCTTGGCCGCCAGCGCCAGCAAGCAGCGCGGATCATCCGCGGGGAGCGACACCGCCTCGGCCGTATCGAGCAGCGCCCAAGGATCGGCATCATCGGGCCAATTGCTCGCATCAAGCACAGCAGGCCCGGCCATCTGCCTGCCCCAGTAGCAGCCGCCAACCCGGTGGGCGGCCAGCGCGTCGAGCAGACTTGCGGCATCAGGCGCGTGCTCTTCGCCCGCACCGTTCGCCGGCACCGCAAAGTCAGGCAGCCGCGCACCCGGAAAGGGCGGAATGGCAAGCAGCGGGGCCATCAGCCCACAGCGGCAAGAGCGGTCAACTGACGCAGCAGATCGGGCAGCGCATCAAGCGGCACCATGTTGGGGCCATCCGACAAGGCCTTGTCAGGATCGGGGTGCGTTTCCATGAAGAGGCCATCCACGCCCACGGCAACGGCTGCGCGCGCCAGCGGCGCCACGAATTGCCGCTGCCCAAGCGAGCGATCGCCGCCGCCGCCGGGCAGTTGGACACTGTGCGTGGCATCGAACACCACCGGGCAGCCCATCTCGCGCATGATGACAAGCCCGCGCATGTCGACCACGAGATTGTTGTAACCGAAGCTCGATCCGCGTTCGCACAGCATGATCTGCGGATCATTCACTCCGGCATCATGGGCCGCAGCCTGAGCCTTGCCGAGCACCGCAGCCATGTCGGCGGGCGCCATGAACTGCGCCTTCTTGATATTGACCGGCCTGCCGCTGGCCGCCGCTGCCATGATCAGATCGGTCTGGCGGGCGAGGAAGGCTGGCGTCTGCAGCATATCGACCACCTCAGCCACCGGCTTGATCTGATCGGGCAGATGCACATCGGTCAGCACCGGCAGGCCGGTCTCGCCGCGCACCTTTTCCAGCACGCGCAAGCCTTCTTCGAGCCCGTGCCCGCGAAACCCGTTGACCGAGGTGCGATTGGCCTTGTCGAAACTGGCCTTGAAGATCACCGGCATCCCGAGCTCGCCGCCGATCGCCTGCAATCTTTCGGCAATGGCGAGGCACAGCGCTTCGCTTTCGATCACGCAGGGCCCGGCGATCAGGAAGGGAGCAGCGCCCGGAGCGCGGGTGAAAGAAGGCAGCATTACATCATTTCCAGTTGGGCGCGGCGGATCAACGCGGCCTCGATCAAGGGCACATCGGTCGGGTTGTTGAGTTCGATCATATCCCAACCGGGGTTTTCGCACAGCACGGTGCCAACCGTAAGGCCCGCATCAAGGAAGCGCAGCTGTTCGAGCCCTTCCTGCAATTCCAAGGGCGCTGGCGCAGCCGCGGCATAGGCTTGCAGCGCATCCGGCCGGTAAGCGTAAACGCCGATATGCAACAGCACGGGCTGAACCGGCACGGTGCCCGGCGCGACATGCGGAATGATCGACTTCGAGAAATAGAGCGCCCGCCCATCGCGCGCGCAGGCCGCCGTGGTCCCACCAACCCGGCCGGCTGCGGCATCGCTCTGGAGATGCGCAAGCACAGCAGGCGTCGCGGCCACAACAGGGGTTGCCATCGCAAGATCCGGGCGTGCCGCAAGCTGCTCGACCACGGCCTCGACCATCGCGACAGGCGTCAACAGGGCATCACCCTGAAGATTGACGACAATATCCGGACGCGCCGCCAGGCCATCCAGCGCCGCGGCACAGCGCTCTGTGCCGTTGCGGCACTCGACAGGGGTCATCACCACCGCCATGCCCGACGCACGGCACGTCTCGGCGATGCTGGTGTCATCGGTTGCGACAACCACCTCAACTGCGCCGCCAACCCGTTTGGCAGCGGCTACGGCAGCCTGCCAGGTATAGGCAATCGCCGGGTGCGCGGCGCCATCCGGGCCGGTGATCGGTGCGAGTGGCTTGGCCGGAAAACGCGTCGAAGCCAGCCGCGCTGGAATGATGATTGCTACTTTTGCCATCAGGCAAGAGTGGAATTCAGCGTTGGGCCTGTCGCAATGTCGTAGATTTGCACAGCACCGATCGGAATCTTCGGCTGTTTTTCATCCACCACAAACAAGAGCGTGATCCGGTGCGTGTTCATGATTTCGAGCGCTTCCTGCACTAGCGCGGTGCGGCGGATGGTGCGCGGCGATGGCGTCATGAGTTCATAGGCTTTCGCCAGCATCAGATCGGCACCGTGGCGGCGCAGGTCACCATCGGTAATCACCCCGACGAGACAACCATCCGCATCGACCACGCCCGCAACACCCAAGCGCTTTTCCGTCATCACGACCATGACTTCGGGCATCGGCGCATGCAGCGGAACCAGCGGCAACCGGTCGCCGCCATGCATGACATCTTCCACCCCGCGCAAGTGCAGGCCGATTTCGCCGCCGGGATGCAGCGCCCGGATGTCCTTGTCGGAAAGCCCGCGCGCGCGCATCGTTGTGACAGCCAGGGCATCGCCGAGCGCAAGCATCATGGTCGAAGAGGTGGTGGGCGCAAGGCTTGAACTGCACGCTTCCTCGACCTTGGGCAGCAACAACGTGATATCTGCCGTGCGGGCCAACAAGGAACGCTGACTACGCGAGATTCCGATCATCGCGCAGCCGATGCTCTTGGCGTAGATGCAGAGCGGCTGGATTTCGACCGTCGCGCCGCTGTTTGACAGAACGATCAGCACATCGCCGGGGATCACCATGCCGACATCGCCGTGCGCGGCTTCGGCGGCATGCACGAACAGCGCCGGGGTGCCGGTCGCCGCGAAAGCGGCGGCAATCTTGCGGGCGATGTGGCCGGATTTGCCGATGCCCGATACGATCACGCGCCCACGGCAATTGAGGATCATGTCGACCGCTTGCGCGAAGCTTTCGCCGATCTGGTCATGCAGCAAATGGAGCGCCTGCGCTTCGAGCGCTATCACATCGCGGCCGCTGGCGATCACATTGGCTATGCGGGCCTCATCACGATAATGGGCATCGCGATCCCGCAGGACAGGAGGAAAAGTTCGCATCACAAGCCCCTAGCTTGCCATCGCCAAGGCATCTACCGAAGGCACATGCCCTCCGAGGAAACCAGCCTGATGACAATACAACATATTATCTTCGATCTTGATGGCACCCTGATCGACAGCGCCCGGCTGACCGGACAGATCATCGATGCCATGCTTGCCGATCGCGGCGTTGAGGAAACGGCCGATCGCGACATGATCCGGATGATGGACGCGGTCGGCGGCGAAAAGATGATTGCGGCTGTCATGGGCGCGCATACGGTTGATCCCACTGCTGACCTCGAGGCGTTCCGCGCCCGGCACCGCGTCGCCGCGACGCCCGCCGATCTGGCTTTTGCCGCCGTTGCCGAAACGCTCGACGCCTTGGCACAGCGCGGCATTCGCAGCGCCATCTGCTCCAACAAGCCGCAATTCCTGTGCGAGAAAATCCTCACAGACCTTGGCCTTGCCCGCCACTTTGACACGATCATCGGCAGCGCGCCGGATCGCCCACGAAAACCCGCTCCCGACACCGCCCGGATGGCGCTTGCGGCGCTGAACGGTACGGCAGAAAGCACCCTCTATTGTGGGGATTCCCTGGTCGATCTCAAAACCGCGCAGGGCGCCGGTCTCCCGATGGTGCTCGCCCGCTGGGGTTACGGCGCCGAGGAGGTGATCGCCCACGCGCCCCGAATTGTGGCTATCGACACGATGCATGATCTCATCACATTGCTTCATGACCACAACCCCTAGCGGTTGCCCGTTTTCCCACGGATGTGAGTCGCAAAAAGCCGGTCCCAGAACATTCCGGTGATCGCATAATTGCCACCATCCCGCCAAAAATGGTGGCGCATGTGATGGACCTTGAGCAGCCGCGCCATCGGCGACTTCATCGGCATTTGGTGGCAGCAATAATGGATCAGGTCATAGATCACATAGCCCACCACGAAACCGAGACAGAACCAGCTGCCCTGCGCCCCGATCAGCGAGACACACAGGGCCCAGATCGCAGCAACAACAGGCACGCTGACAATCGGCGGCATGAGATTGCGCAGCGCATCATTGGGTTCGGCGTGATGATTGCCATGGATCACGAAGATCGTCCGCTTGAGCCAATCCGATCGCGGTTCGAGATGGAAAATCACGCGATGCAGAAAATATTCGATTGCGGTCCACGCCAGCCAGCCGGCGAATACCATTCCGACAGACAGCCAATCGGGCGAGTGCTGCGCCGCCGCCACCGCCGCGACCAGCACCAGCAGGACGGGCCAGATCAGCAGGAACCCGGCGAGCGGGAACACGGTAAAGCGCTCGAAAAACGAGTTATCGAAAAGCTTTACGCGGCTTGGAGAGGAGGTGCGCGCAGACTTCATGAACGTCCCCAAAACGATCCCTCTCAGGCTGTCAACCGGTTTGCGACAGCATCCAGCCCAAATGCGGTCACTTGCGCAGGGGCCGTTCCGATGCAGCTCCCGCGCGGTGGCTGTTCGTAATATCGGCAAAAGTTTGCTGTGAGATGAATCACAGACAGCGGAATTCTGGAATTCATGCGGAGTTCCAAAACACCGATCAGTAACTTTCCTCAACCCCAAGAAAATTCTATCAACATCTTATGCATATTCTCATCACCGGAGCTTCGGGCAATGTCGGCGGTGCCTTGGCACGGCAATTGGCGGCTCCCGGTGTCTCGCTTTCCCTGTGGGGCCGGGACGAGGCGAGGTTGTCGGAGATAGCCGCCGCATGCGAGGCGCGCGGCGCCACGGCCACGTGGCAGGCGGTGGATCTGGCAAACCTCGATGCAGCCTTGGCGCTGCTATCCGATCTCGACGACCTTCAGCCCTTTGACATGGCCCTGCTCGTCGCGGGACTTGGCGGGACCCAGGCTCCGGGCGATCTGGTGGAAGATGCCGCGCAGGTCGCAAGGCAATGCCACCTCAATCTGACCGTGCCCGCTGCCATGGCAGCCCATCTGGGCGCGCGCATGGGCAAGCGTGGGCGCGGCAAAATCGGGATCATTGGCTCGGCAGCGGGATTTCACGCCCTGCCGTTTGCGCCGTCCTATGCGGGGAGCAAGGCGGGGCTGGCCCGCTTTGCCGATGCCCTGCGACTGGCTGCGCGGCGACACGGGGTTACCATCACCCTTGCCGCACCGGGCTTTATCGCCGCCCCTGCACCAAGGGACAACAACAGCGCGCGACCTTTCGAGATGCCGGTCGAAAAGGCCGCGACGGCGATCATCGCCGCGGTGATGCACGGGCGCGCGCGGATCGTCTTTCCCAAGCGCTTCATCGCCTTGCGCTGGCTTGATCAGGTCTTGCCGCGCCCCTTGCGCGATCGCCTGCTGCTAGCCCTGCCCGCCCCGTGAACGGATCACGTCGAGAATGAGATGATGAAGCTGGGCCGGTGTGAGATCGACCGTCTCCGGGATCGGTCTTGCCGCCGCACCCTCCAGCGGGAAATCAACGACCACATAGGGCGTATGCCGTTCCGCTGCCGGTTCACTGACAGCCGGAATGCTGGGACGGTGATCGCCGAAGAAGCAGAGGGTTACCGGGCGATCGCAACTGCGCCCCCATGCGAGCAAGCGCGTCAACATCGCATCGCTGTTTTTCAGCAGGTTGAGATAAGCCGCCCCGCTTTGTCCGGGCTGATCGCCCTTCGAGACCGGCCAGGGCCCATGATTTTCGATGGTCACAGCATAGATCAGTGTGGCCCCATCGCTTTGGCCCGCTAGTTCGATGATCGCATCGGTCAAAGCGGCATCGCTGACATAACGGCCTGCTCCGGCAGGCGGCGGAGCAAAGGTCTCATCACCGATCAGGGCGCTGAAGCCAGCGCTGCGCATCAGCTGATCGCGTCCGTAGAACCGCAGATCATGGGGATGCACGAAGTAACTCGTCCACTCCGCCGCATGGAGGCGGTTGGCGAGTGAATAGCTGACCTCGCGATGGGCGGTGAGAAAGGGATCAAAGCGCCTGAGCCCGATCTCATGTTCTTCGCGCCCGAACAGCACGCCATATTCGGTGCGCATGGTGTAAGCGCCAAAGCCTGATACGTGCAAACGCCCCGCCTGACGCGCAAGCCTGCGCGCCTCGGCCAGTCCGGGCAGCGACGGCGCGTCCGCGCCCCACAGATCGGCCGGATCGGTGAAGGATTCGCACTGGATGATGATCACCAGCGGCTTGCCATGCCCGGCGAGAGGTTCGGCATGGCAGGGATCAGGGTCCGGCAATGTGCGCCAGCGCGCCCAATGCACCAGCAAAGCCGGGATCAGGCCATGCGCGTGGGCATCGGCGTGAATATCAGGGTGCCGGGCTATCGCATCCCACATCGGGGCTGCCAGCAACAGGCGCAGCGCGAGCGCGGATCCTGCTGTCAGCACGATCCCCGCAAGGCGCGGCATCAGGTCGGGGGCGGAATAGAGCGCCAGCATCACCAGCAGCAGGATGATCCCGCACGCGATCACACCGACCTGCCATCCTCGCAAGGCGGAGAGATAGAAATGCGGATGCTTGAACACCGCCCCGATCAGCGCAAAGTCGCTGAAAACAAGAGGCTCGCCAAGAACCCGATTCTTGATGTTCGAGACCAACGCCACCAGCGCAGCCAGCGCCACCACCATCACAGCCGAGGTCATCAGCGCCCCGGTTATCATCAGCGCCGCACCCAGCGTCACACCAGCCGCCGCCATCAGCACCAGATAGCCCGCGAGGCTGCGAGGCCGCCCTTCGCCGAGAGAGCGCGGATGACAGCATGCATCCGCGATCACAACCGCGATGATCAGGCCCAAGCCGATAACCCCATCGCCGGAAGCAAGCAGCCCGCTTGGAAAATTCGGCATAGTCATCGCTTCTTCATGGCTTCGGCATAATCATGGCTGGCGTGCCCGGTACAAGGCTTGGGATCCCTTCGCTCGCAATCGATGGTGGTGGCTATGGCATACAATACGCAGACTTTACGCACGGCTTATGAGAGAATTCAGTGGGAGCGCAAAAAAATTTCATGATCCCGCCATCGACAAATGCAAGTCTAACGAGCTATGCCGCTCAAAGAACAGCGGTGCAAGCAAAGCACAGCAAAACAGAAACTTGAACATTGCATGAATGCCTTCGTATCCCCTGGCAGCCCGATGGGGGGGCGCACCGCGGTCCCTGAGAGAAAACCTCTCGGGAGCCGCCGGGTCATGATGTTGCAAGGCATTATGGGGCCGTTCTTCCGCCGGCTGGCCATCGCTCTTGGCAATGCAGGGCACCAGGTATTCAAGGTCAATTTCAACGGCGGTGATCGCGCCTATTGGCGACTGCCCAACGGAATTGATTACCGCGGCACGCTGGAAGAATGGCCTGGCCACTTCGCGCAGTTGCTGCAAGATCATGCCATCACCGATATCATGCTGTTCGGCGACTGCCGCGACCATCACAGGGCCGCGCTTGAAATCTGCCGCGAACAGGGCGTCACCGCCTATGTGTTCGAGGAAGGCTACATCCGCCCTGACTGGGTAACGATGGAGCTCGGCGGCGTGAACGGGTACAGCACGCTGTCGCGCGATCCGGCGTGGTATCGCGCGCTGGCCGCGCAATTGCCGCCGATCCCGGAACATCGCAAGGTGTCATCCTCGTTCCCGAGGAGGGCCACCGAAGGCTTTATCTACAACGCGGCAGACGTGCTCAGCCGGTGGCGTTACCCCGGCTGGCAGAACCACCGCCCGTGGCACCCTGTGGTTGAGGGGATGGGCTGGGCCCGCAAGCTCAACCGCCGCAAGGAACGCCGCGCACAGGCCGAACAGCTGATCAACCAGCTGCTGGCAAGCAAGGCGCGCTATTTCCTGTTTCCGCTCCAGCTTGATTCCGATGCGCAGATCCGGCTGCATTCGCCCTTCGTGGGAATCGCCGAAGCGATGAGGCAGGTGCTCGAATCCTTCGCCCGCCACGCGCCCGATGATGTGCGGCTGGTGATCAAGGAGCACCCGCTCGACAATGGCGTGCGCGACTGGGAGCTTGATGCCAAGGATCTGGCCGAGCAGCTCGGCATCGCGGATCGCATTGATTACATTGCCTGGGGCGATATCGAAACGATCAGCCAGCACTCGCTCGGCATGGTGACGATCAACAGCACCAGCGGCACTCTGGCGCTGGCGCAAACGATCCCGGTGGTGGTGCTTGGCACGGCGATCTACGACATGCCCGATCTCACCAATCAGGCGGGCCTTGATGCCTTCTGGCGCAATCCCGTGGCCCCCGATGCCAAGACCTTCGCGGCGTTTCGCAGGGTCTTGATTGACCGCTGCCTGATCCCCGGCGGTTTCTTTTCGGATGAAGCCCTCGACAAGGTCGTCACCCACGCCGTCGCGCGGTTCGAAGGGCGCGTATTGCTGCCCGATTGATCGGCAGGCCTGCGGGCAAAGGAACGCCGCGCCGATAGAAATGCTGATGGCCGAATACCCTGTGCAAGTGCTACCAAGGCCTTGCTCTGAGGGGGGCCCTAGTGATGCAAGATACCCTAATCGTCACTTTCCACGGCGCGGAGCAGACTGTCACCGGCTCGTGCATGGCCTTCCATGCAGGCAGCAGCACCGTGCTGGTCGATTGCGGGATGTTTCAGGGCTCGCGAACGCTGGAAGCGCTCAGCCACCAGCCGCTCCCCTTCGATCCGGGCAATATTGACGCGGTCATCCTGACCCATGCCCATATTGATCACAGCGGCCTTCTGCCCAAACTGGTCGCGCAAGGGTTCTCCGGCACAGGCTGGTGCACGCAGGAGACGATCGACCTGCTTGAACACATGCTCGCGGATTCCGGGCGCATCCACGAATTCGAGGCCGAACGCCGCAACCGTCGCCGCGACCGGGCCGGCGATGATCCATTCATTCCGCTCTACACCGAACGCGATGCCTTGCGGGCGTGGGAGCGTTGCCGCGCCATGACACTCCAGACATGGTTCGAACCCGCGCCCGGCTTTCGCGCGCGTTTGTGGAATGCCGGACACATCCTCGGTTCTGCCTCGGTCGAACTCGAAGCGGCCGGCACGCGAGTGATCTGTTCGGGCGATATCGGGCCTGCCAACAAGGCGTTCTACGCCGACCCTGAAAGCCCGTCCGGCTTTGATCATGTCATTTGCGAGGCGACCTATGGCAATCGCGAAAGGGAAAAGGTCAGCATCGCAGAGCGCCGCAGCCTGCTCGAAGCCGAAATGCTCGCCGCCCGCGCGCGCGGCGGGAATCTGGTGATCCCGATCTTCGCGCTCGAACGCACGCAGGAATTGCTGCTCGATCTTGATACGCTGATCGATGCGGGGCGCATTCCGGGCACGCAGGTGTTCGTGGATTCGCCGCTCGCCAATCGCATCACCGGGGTGTTCGCGCGCTATGCCAGCGAATTGGAGGACACCGGACGGCACAACATCTTCGATAATCCGGCATTCCACTTCGTCAGCGATGTCGCGGAAAGCATGCGGCTCAATTCGGTCACCGGGGCGGTGATCATGGCCGCATCGGGCATGTGCGAGGCGGGGCGGATCCGGCATCACCTGCTCAACAATCTGCACCGGTCGCGCTCGACCATCCTGTTCGTCGGGTTTCAGGCGCAGGGGACGCTGGGCCGGGTGATCCTCGAAGGGGCCAGAACCGTGCGGATTTCGGGCAATGATGTGCGGGTGCGCGCGCAAATCCGGCAGATTGACAGCTATTCCGCCCATGCCGATCAGACCGAACTGACGCAATGGATCGCGGCCCGGTTGCCGATCGCAGGCTCGCTGTTCCTTGATCATGGCGAGCCCGAGGCAGCCGAAGGCCTGCGCCGCGTCTTGCAGGCCCAGCAGCCGGAACTGGACGTCCGCCTGCCCATGATCGGCGAACGATACGCGCTGCCATCCGGCGGCAAGGCACGCCGCGAGACCACGGGCCGGATCGACCTGCCGCTCGCCAAGGGGCGGGACTGGCAGAACGCCTATGCCGATTTCGCAACCTCGCTCAAGGCGCGGCTGGCGCGGCTGCCCGATGATCGCCAGCG
>ERZ1066122.575-NODE-575-length-37539-cov-38.902092_pt1 | contig 37539 bp, 36 predicted proteins | sample MGYA00382769_ERZ1066122 | MGnify/ENA primary metagenome ERZ1066122 (study PRJEB33369, sample SAMEA5778352) | biofilm metagenome | biome: Industrial cooling water; feature: Water cooling tower basin; material: Biofilm | place: United Arab Emirates | collected... | reverse complement strand
CGGGCTCGGTGATCCTCTCCGGCGAGATGATGCTGCGCTACATGGGCTGGACCGAAGCCGCCGACGCCATCATCAAGGCGATGGACGGCGCCATCGGCAGCAAGCGCGTCACCTACGACTTCGCCCGCCTGATGGACGGCGCGACCGAAGTGAAGTGCAGCGAGTTCGCGGACGAGATCATCAAGCACATGTGATCGCGACGACAACCGTCGAATGGACGAAAGCCCGGCGATCGCCGGGCTTTCGCTTTTTCGGACGTCGGAGGGCTTGTGCGCGACTGGAGCACGCAGCCCCCGCGCCGATCATGGCGTGGCGGCGCGACGTGTGCGGATGAGAAGCACGACCACACCCGACATCGGCAACAACGGCCAGAGGCCCGCCAGCCACCACCAGGGTGCGCCGGCATGGGACAGCATGAGGTGAGACACGGAGCCTGCCGCCAGGCTGTACGCGGTCGAGATCAGGCCGAAGCTGTGCAGTGCGCGCATGCGCGAGGGATCGGCCGCCAACAGCATCAGCGCCAGACACGCCTGCATCGCGCCGTAGGACAGCACGGCCACCGCGAACTCGACGTAAAACACCAAGTTCCAATAGAACATGCTCAACAAGGCGACCGTCTGAGACAAGATCACGCCATACGTCGTTTCACGGGCGATCACTCTCACTGCAATAGTGGGCAGCAAGCGGCGCAGACTTTCTGCTGATCTCCAGCTGGGCAACAGCTGAATTTCGGCAAGCCCACTCCCCGGCTCTCCAAAGATCACCTCGCGCACTGCGCACTGCACGCCATGCAACCGCAACATCAGCACCAGTAAAAAAGCAGACGCCACGCCGAGCCATGAGCCAATGCTGTCGCCCTGTGCGGAGTTCAACAACGCAAACATCAAGATGCCCCCCCCAAGGACGGTTCCCCGATCAAGATCGGCAGAGATCGGCGGCCCAAGACATTTGCGCAGCAGCGCGACACGCCACCGCTCGGGCGCGACGGTCGGCCGTCGGGCGTTCGGCACCATGTCCACCGGGCCCGTCATGTCGCGATCGACTTTACGTGAGCGCGCTGTGTGTGCGAGATCGGGTCGCGACCCGAGCCGATGACGGGCACGAAACCGATTCAGTCGAAACCCAAGCAGGCTCTCGGACCATCCGAGGTGTGGGAGCACCGGCTCCTTCGATGTCGGTGTCAGCGAGTGCCACAGCAGCAACGACCCGAGTGTCCACATGGCCAGCAGGAACTTCCCCTTTCCGCTCCACAGGCCTGCCAGATACGAGTCGCTGGCAAGACCGTCGACCCATGCGGGCGCCAAAATCAGCTGTGCATGCAGCAACAACAGCAGGGACATCGCCATCCGCCTGCGCCATTCCTCTCTCCTCACCAGCGCGATCACCGCACGCGACAAATTCCAGGTGCCGATGATCAACACGATCAAAGGGTCGAGGCTCGTATTTCGATCGGCCAACGAAGGGATTCCATACACGATGGCTGCGCCCACGACCCAGAGCAACAGCTGCCCGCTGCACATGATGCCCAGAAACACCGCGACGCACAGCGTGTGGACCGACACCGCCATCCATACATCGCCTCCGCCCAGAAAGGCCAGCGCAGCCGCAGATGCATGACTGCAGGCCAACAGCATGATCAGCGCGATCCACAGCGGACTCCTTACCGCCGGCACATGCTCGTGATGCACGGCCTGCCACAGCGCCATCCACCCCTGCAGCATCAGCGCCAAGGGCAGGAAGGCGACGATGCCTGCGGTCGATGAGGACGAGAACGGCAAAACGGTGGCGGCTGCGATGCCCGCAGCCAGCATGACCAGTGCGAGCAGGTTCCAGGGCGTGGCTGCTTTCAGCACAACGCCAACGCCACGCAGCGGCAAGACTCGTGCACCCCTGGGCACCGCGGTCATCCCGCGACCTCCACGAACAGATCGTCCAAAGTGAGCGTCTCTCTGCGCACCTCCGGCACGTCTAGCGCCGCGGGCAAGCCGGCCTCGGGCGCGCACAGCAGCAGCAGACGCAGAGCGCCATCGTCCAGCCGATGCCGGCTCAGCTCACCGGACAGCGAGGGCTCCAGACCGGCGGCGATGGCGGCGGGCACGTGCAGGCGCAGGTGGCGCTCCTTGAGCGCGTCGAGTTCCTCGTGCAGCAGCAGCTTGCCATGGTGGAGGATCGCCACGTGCGAGGCGATGCGGTCCAGGTCGGACACGATGTGGGTCGAATACAGCACCGTGCATCCCCAGCTGGCCGCATGCTCGGCGATGTCGCGCAGCAATGCGCGGCGAGCGACGGGATCCAGCGCGGCGGCGGGTTCGTCGAGCACCAGCAGATCGGGCCGCGGCGCGAGCGCGCGAATGATCGCGGCCTGCTGCCGTTCGCCGGGGGAGAGTTTCGCCAACGGCTTGCCTACCGAGATCCCGCCGCGCTCGCGGACCCTGCGCACGTAGTCGTGGTCCCACTGCGGGTAGAACGGGGCAACGAAGTCCAGCATCTCGGAGATCGTCATCCAGCCGAAGGCCTCGGGCGTCTGCGCCACATAGCCGAGTCGCTGCTTGATGCCGTCGGTCAGGGCCAGCGATGGCGTGCCCCACAGCCAGCTTTCGCCCTCATCCGGCGCACACAAGCCGAGCAGGCACTGGATCAACGTGGTCTTGCCTGCGCCATTGCGCCCCAACAAACCGAGCACTTGGCCGGGTTCCAGCCGCAGCGTGACGTTCGACAACACCTCGCGCTGGCCGTAACGCCGGGTGAGTCCGGCGGCAACCAGCGGCGCTTTGCTGTCTGCGCTGGCGATGGCGTGTTCAACGACGACAGGTTTCATTCGGATGTCTCCTCCATGGTCCGCATGAGCCGGGCCAGGACCTCGCCCGGTGCAAGTTCGAGTTCGCGCGCCTGGCGCGCTACCGCTTGCAGCGCCGGAGCGATCAGCGCCCAGCGCGCGTCTTCCGCAGCCGCGGCCGGGCGTGCGGCCACGGCCATGCCCTTGCCGCGCAGGCGCTCCAGCACGCCCTCGGTCTCCAGCAGGCTGTAGGCCTTGGACACGGTCATCGGGTTGATGGCGTGGGTGGCCGCGACCTCGCGCACGGACGGCAACACATCGCCCGGCGCCAGTTGACCACCAGCCACCAGACGGCGCACTTGCTCGACGATCTGGCGGTAGATCGGCTCGGGGGCGCTGGGCTGGATGTGGAAGTCGATGCCGTCCATGTGTATTACTACAACAATACACCTTGCCCCTGTCAAGACCCCGTTTCACGTGGCACTGCCCCGGCCTGCACGCCCAGGCCCGCCCAGTTCGAGCAACTGCGCAGGTCGACCGTCACGCCCGCGCTCGACAGACGCGGCTGCGGGCGCGGCTTGCGCCGATGGGCACGCTGCCTCCCCGATCCGCCACGGACCAAGTCTCCCCCATAAAAAAGCCCGGGCTTTCCCGGGCTTTTCGGTGTACGGAGAGGGGTACGCCTCAGCTCAAATGCGCCCCCAGCGGGCCACGCTCCACCACGTCCTGGTGCTGGTGGATGGTGCGCAGGTAGCGGCGGACCACGTTCTTCACCGGCATCGGGATGTCGCGGTCCATCACCGACAGGAAGGCCTTGAGCTGGCGGTCTTCGACTTCCTTGACGTGGTCCGCGTAGGCCTCGCTGCGGCCGTTGCGGCGTGCGCGCAGTTCTTCGCAGAGGCTGCGCACGCGTTCGGCGACGCGGGTGTCGGCGGCCTCGGGGCTGCCGGCGTCGCGGCCGTCGACACCTGGGATGGCCTTGGTCATCGAGGCGGCCAGCGACTTCTTCGATACCGCCATGCGCTTGAACAGGGTCTTGAGCTGCGGATTCTTCGCAGCCGCTGCGGCGTCACGGTAGAACGTCGCCGATTCGCTGGCGACCTGGGCGAGTTCGCTGAGGGCCGCCGCCTGATGGGCGATATGGGTCGGGTTGGGCTCGGTCATGGCGGTGTTCCTCCTGGTGGGGTGACGCTCATGCGGATGGCGCTGAACGGGGTGGCAGATGTGCCGCGACGGCGACATGCATTGCGCGTGCGATGCGCGTGGCGACGGGCACATGCGCGGACGCGGCGGTGCGCGTACAGGCGACGGAATGAAGCATTTGCGGTTGCAGAGATGCGCGAGTCCTGTGCAGCACATGCGGTGCGCAGTCGTCGCATCCACCGGTCTTGGCACTGCCACCGCAGGATGCGATCACGCTGTGCGCACGTGCGGACACAGCACGCCATGCATGCGTGACGTGCATGGTGCGGATGCGATGGCCCTGCCCGCTTTGCGTGCTGCCGCGAGTGCGGTGACGACGGGAGCATGCGCCGCCATGCGAAAACGAAGGATGCGAGCGGCGGGCGATGCGATGGGACAGGGTCTGCGGACTCACCGTGCCAAAATAGCAGTCATGCAGTGAAGATTTCGTGAAATCGCTGTTTTTCTGCGGTTTTTCGCCGTGTTTTGCGAGCACGACCTTGTCGATGCTCATGCTCGACGTGCGTCGGCGCGCGCGTGCACGCATGCACGTGTGCGTGCGTATGCGTGTGCATGCCATGCGCGCATGCGCGCGATGCCGCGTCATGCCGCACAGGCGATGTCCGATGTCGACGCGGCCGATGGCCTCATCACGGTGTCGGGCAGACAGGCGGATGCGCTGTCGTGCGCATGCGCAAGTTGCGACGCCTGTGCGGGAGACGGATGTGCGTGAAACGATGTGACATCGACATGCGGCGCTGGGCTCTCTGCACGTGCCTCGCGCGCGCGTCCGTAGCGCGCGAGGCCTTCGCCGATGCGCGGCCGGTATCGCGGCGGATGGAAGGGAAGCAGTTCGCTGCGGAACAGGGTCATGGTCTCTCCTTGGCATGGCGACGGAATGGAGCGCATGCGCGTCGTCGCTGCGCGCATGCGGGTGTTCGTTGGGCGGTGTGTGCTGCTGCCGCGCAGGGCGCGGCGCTGCCCGCGGCGGCGGGGCGAGGGGCCCGGCGGCACATCCCTGTGCCGGGGAAGCGCGCGCGCTGCGGCGCGCGATGCGGCGTCCGCTGCTGCGTTCGGTCTTCCCTGGGTTCGACAGTCCCTGTCGTCCGGGCAATCAGTGTAGAGACGGCATGTCTCACGGTCCGCGACCGCATCGCGAAGCGTGGGCCACAGCGCATGAATGCTTTTGGCGCGCATGGCTCGAATCTGGAGCGGGGGCGGAACGGAGTCGCAGCCAGCGCGATGCCGGTACGGAAAGCCGCATCGGTGCTCGCGCTGTCACGCGATCCGGCATCGGATCCGGCGCGTCCCGTGCGGCCGGCCGGGGATATGCCGACCGCACGGGCGCGCCGCGATTCGCCGGTCGACGCGTCCCTGCTTCGATGCTGTCGTGGCGCTGCACCGGCGAAGACAGAGTGTGCGCCGGGGGTATCTCAGGGACTGCGATTCGGTCGCTGCATCGACGATGTCATCGCCCGCGATGCGGTGGAGGACGGCGATGACGGGCGTGCAGATCCGTGGTGTCCGCGCCTCGTCGGTCCGGACACAGACACGCGCAAAGGACGACGCCCGGTGCTGCCGGGCGTCGTCTCGATCGGGTGATGGCGGTGCGGCGTCGGCGCAGGCTGGCGCGTGCGGAGCCGGGTTGGCGTCAGGCGGCCCTGGGCAGCGCGGTGTCGGCCGTGGCGGCCGCGTTCACGGCCAGCATGGCATCGACCACCGCCTGCACGCGCGGCAGCGCGATGACGGTCGCCGGGACAGGCGCCAGAGGCTCGCGCACCTGGCCGTGACGGGCGTGGCCGTAGCGCACGGTGCGGCGGTAGGCGCGCTCGCGCCGGGTCTCCACAAAGGCGTGGGAAGCGAACAATTCGTGCTTGAAGTACTGCATGGAAGATCCTTTTTTTGAAAGTTGGAACGTACCGGGGTTCCGGCCCCGGGCCTCGCGGCGCGCGCATTTTGCTGCATCGCAACATGAGTGTTTACTCTAGGGCCTGTGGGCCGATGGCATTTCGGCCAGCACGGCGCTCCCCTCCAGGCGCGTACCGCATGGCTGCCCCTGCGTGCCCGCGGCGGTGCCGCGTAGACTGCAGCGATGGCCTTTCCCCCGCTCCCGCAGCGCGACGACCGCACCGCCGCCGATGCCGCCGCGCGCATCGCCGACGGCTTCGACGACTACAACGCGCGCTTCTCCGACATCACCCGCCGTGCGCGGCGGCGGTTCGCGCGCCGCGAGTGGCATCTGTCGCTGGCCGACGCCAACGCGCGCATCGATCTCTACGATGTCTGCGTGCGCCTGACTCTCACGCGGCTGGAGTCGCTGCTGGAGGAGCGCGTACGCGCGCGGCCGCTGTGGCGACGTATCCGCGACGCCTATGCCGCGCGCATCGCCGGCCTGCCGGATCGCGAGCTGTACAAGACCTTCTACAACTCGCTGGTGCGGCGCTTCTTTCTGATCGACGGCGTGGCCGCGGATCTGGAATTCCACGCGCTGGAGATCGTGCCCACGGGCGATCCCGCTTGTCCCGGCGAAGCGCGCACCTGGTCGCTGCGCGCGGCGCAGGAAGGCGACGACCGCGCAGCGGCGGTGGACGTGTGGAAGCGGATCTTCGCCGCCCTGGACTTCATGCAGGGCTGGGTGGATCTGGACGCGGACGCTGCCGCCGTGGCCGATGCGCTGTCCGCGCGCGGCGTGGTTGCGGTGACCCTGTTGCGCACACCGTTCTACCGCGAGCGCCGAGCGTATCTGGTGGGGCGTGCGCACGGCGCGTCGGGCGCCGACTACCCGGTGGTGGTGGCGTTGGTCAGCGTGGAAGGCGGCGTGCGTGCGGACGCGGCGATCGTCGACGAGGACGTGATCTCGATGCTGTTCGGCTTCTCGCGCAGCCATTTCCAGGCCGACATCGCCCGGGTCTGCGACACCGTGGCCTTTCTGCATCGTCTGCTGCCGCGCAAGCCGGTGGACGAGCTGTTCACCCTGCTCGGCCGGCTCAAACAGGGCAAGACCGAACGCTACCGGCAGATCTTCCGCCACCTGAGCGAATACCCCGAAGGCGAGCTGGTCACCGCCGACGGCGCGCGCGGCATGGTGATGATGGTGTTCACCCCGCGCAATCACCCGGTGGTGTTCAAGCTGATCCGCGACCGGTTCGCCTACCCCAAGGACACGGTGCGCGCCGAGGTGGAAGAGAAGTACCGCATGGTGTTCCGCCGCGACCGCGTGGGCCGGCTGGTGGAAGCGCAGGAATTCCTGCGCCTGCGCTTCCCGATGCGCCAGTTCGCGCCGGAGACCCTGCGCGAGCTGCTGGAGGAATGCGCGCAGACCGTGCGCGTGGAGGGCGAGGATGTGGTGGTGGCGCACTGCTATGTCGAGCGCAAGCTGCGCCCGCTGGATCTGTATGTGCGCGAGGCACCGCCGCATCTGGCCGAACGCGCGCTGCTGGATTACGGCCAGGCGATCGCCGACCTGGCGCGCAGCGACATCTTCCCCGGCGACCTGCTGCTGAAGAACTTCGGCGTGAGCCGCCACGGCCGCGTGCTGTTCTACGACTACGACGAGCTGTGCCTGGTCGGCGAGTGCAATTTCCGCGCGGTGCCGCCGATCCGCGACGAGGACGAGACCCGGCCGCTGGACGAGTGGCTGTACGCGCGGCCCGACGATGTCTTCCCGGAGCTGTTCCCGCAGTTCCTCGGCGTGCCGGCGCCGCTGCGCGAGCGTCTGCGCGCGGTGCACGGGCGCATTTTCGACCCGGCCTGGTGGCGCGGCCTGCAGGCCCAGCTGGCGGCCGGTACGCGTTTCGATGCGGCGCCGTATCCGGCAACGCTGCGTTTGGCTTCGCGTCACGAGGGCGCAGAGCGGATGGAGTAGGCTGTCGGCCCGACTTCAGCAGACCGATGCCGCCATGACCCAGACTGCGTTCCGCCTGCCCTTGCGCCCGCTTGTCCTCGCCATCACCCTGGCCGCCGCGCTGTCCGCCGGCTGCGCCTCCACCGCAACCGGCGACACCGCGCGCGCCGAACGCACGGGCGACACCGCCGCCGCGGACGCCGCGCCGTTCCTCGATGCCGCGATCGCCGGCGCGTGGCGCGACCCGAAGAACGTCGCCCGCGACGGTTTCCGTCACCCGCGCGAGACCCTGCTGTTCTTCGGCGTGGAGCCGGACCATGCGGTGATCGAGATCACCCCCGGCGGCAGCGGCTGGTACGCGGAAATCCTCGCGCCGTATCTGCGCGAGGACGGCCGCTACATCGCGGCGATGGTCGACCCCGCGGCGCTGCCCGAAGGTCGCAGCCGCGACTATCAGCAGAATGGGCTGAACAGCCTGAAGACCCGTCTGGCCGCGCATCCGGCGCAGTTCGACCAGGCGCAGTTCGCGCTGTTCGATCCGAAGGTGCCGCAGTTCGCCGCGCCGGGCTCGGTGGATGCGGTGCTGACCTTCCGCAACGTGCACAACTGGACCGGCGGCGGCCTGGCCGAAGGCTATTTCAAGGCCTTCCACGCCGCGCTGAAGCCCGGCGGCACGCTGGGCGTGGTGGAGCATCGCGCCAAGCCCGGCACCGATGCCGAGACCATGCGCAAGTCGGGTTATCTCACCGAGGAGCTGGTGATCAAGCTGGCGACCGATGCCGGCTTCGTGCTCGATGCGCGCAGCGAGGTCAACGCCAACCCGAAGGACGACACCGACCACCCCAACGGCGTGTGGACCCTGCCGCCGAGCAATCGTCACGATGCCGAGGACGCCGAGCAGTACCGTGCCATCGGCGAGAGCGACCGGATGACGCTGCGCTTCCGCAAGCCGGCGGCCTGACCCGTTCAGCCCTTGCGCGCAACCGCACCACCGATTCCACAGCAAACGCCCGGCCTGCCCGGGCGTTTGCTTCTGCGCACACGGCGCGGCGCATGCTGATCGCCTTCAACAAACCCTACGGCGTGCTCTGCCAGTTCACCGACCGCAGCGACCCGCCGCGACGCACGCTGGCGGAATTCGGCTTGCCTGCCGACGTCTATCCCGCGGGACGGCTCGACCACGACAGCGAAGGCCTGCTGCTGCTCACCGACGACGGCGCGCTGGCGCATCGCATCACCGACCCGCGCCACAAGCTGGCCAAGATCTACCGCGTGCAGGTGGAAGGTGCGCCGCAGCCGGAACAACTGGAAGCACTGCGTCGCGGCGTGATGCTCAACGACGGCCCGACCCGTCCGGCCGAGGTCCGCGAGATCGACATCGCCGACGCGATGCCGCAGCTGTGGTCACGCGACCCGCCGGTGCGATTCCGCAAGACGGTGCCGGATGCGTGGCTGGAGATCGTGCTGCGCGAAGGCCGCAACCGCCAGGTGCGGCGCATGACCGCCGCCGTGGGCCTGCCCACCCTGCGTCTGCTGCGGGTGGCGATCGGCCCGTGGCGGCTGGACGATCTGGCGCCCGGGGAGTGGCGCCATCTGAAAGGGCCGATCTGAAAGGCCGATGTCAAAGGACTGAACTGAAAGCGCCGATCTGAAAGCGCCAGACAGACGTCGTGAAGTGGAGAGGTCAATCCGAAGCGTCGCCCGGACTCAGTCGGTCGATGCGCTCGACGCGCGCCGGGGGCCACGGCGACGAGAGGCAGACGATGCCGTCGTGTCGTTCTCGGCCGACCCGACGGTCGCATTGCCCGCATCACGCCTGGACGCACGACGTGCGATGACCTCACCGGTTCCTTCGATCGCGCGACGGCGCGCGCTTGCGGAAGTCTCCCCGCGCTGCGTCGCGGTGTCGTCTTCGGTGATCGCTTGTTTCGGATTGCGCTTGCGGTAGAAACGATAGGCCAGCACGCCGGCACCGAGCACGCCCGCGGCCACGAACACGGCCGGATTGCGCTTGGCGACGGCCAGGGCGACCTTGGCGCCGGTGCGCGCGGCACCGAGCGCGGCACCGCCCTTGACCCACTGTACAAGCGCGGGCTGTGCGGTATCGAAGGCGCGGCGGGCATGCAGCGCGATGCGCTCGCGGGGAGTCGGGGCTGGGCTTTTTTCGCGTGACATGGCGGGCTCCTGTGTCCTGGGATACGTGCTCGGATGTGTGGCCTCCGATTGTGCGGCGGCCTGCGGGCGACGCAAGTCCGCGACGCCGTGGAGGTTGCAGTCGTTCAGAGAAGGCATGCGAACGGGTGTGATCTCCGGCAGCGCGCATGGCGTCGGGAAGCGCGACGTGCGATTCGCACGGGCATTCGTCTGGACGGGTCGTGTTGCGACGGCAAACCCATCCCCTCCCAACCCTCCCCTTGAAGGGAAGGGCTTCGGATCAGCTCCCTCGCGGTTTCGCGCGATGGGTGGCGGTGGCATTCCAGGGGTCGTCGGGCCGCGCATGGCAGAGCCCACCGTCACGACGAGGACGAACGCGTCGCCACGCGCTGCGGACAGCAACCGCCGGCGTCTCACGTCCCCCGCGGTTTCGCGCGATGGGTGGCGGTGGCATTCCAGGGATCTTCAGGCCACGGATGTCTCGGATACCGCCCCTTCATCTCCTTCCTCACCTCGGGATAGGTGCGCTCCCAGAAGCTGCGCAGGTCCTGGGTGACCTGCAGCGGGCGGCCGGCCGGCGACAGCAAATGCAGGGTGAGCGGGATGCGGCCCTCGACGATGCGCGGGGTGTCGGCGAGGCCGAACAGTTCCTGCAGTTTCACCGCCAGCACCGGCGGCTGCGGTACGTCGAGGGCGTCGTCCCAGGCGTAATCGATGGTGCGTTCCATGCCCGAGGGCACGCTGACCCGCAGCGGCGCGAGGGTGTCGATGCGCTGACGCAGCGACCACTCCTGGCCGGTCTTCAGCGCCTCGGCGAACTCGTCTTCGCGCAGTGCGTCCAGGCGGGTCTTGCCGATGAAGGCGGGCTTGAGCCACACGTCCAGCCGCGCCAACAGCGCCGCATCGGACAGATCGGGCAGGACCAGCTCGGGCATCCACGCACGCAGGCAGCGCAGGCGCGCGCGCCAGGCGCGCAGGGCCTCGGTCCACGGCAGTGCGTCCAGACCGAGTGCGCGCACGGCGTCGGTGAGCGCCTGCGCGGCCTGCGCTGGGTCCGGCGCGCCCGCGGGACGCGCATCGAGCACGATGCCGTCGAAGCGGCGCACGCGTTCGGCCACCAGCGCACGCCGCGCCTCGTCCCAGCGGGTTTCGTCTCGGTCGGAAAAGCGCGTGGCGAAATCCCTACGCAGACGCGCCTCGTCCACCGGCGCGGCGCGCAGCACCTTCGCATCGCGCGCTTCGTGGCGCAGTTCGGCGGCGACGATCCACGGCTCGCCCAGCAGCGCGCTGTCGTCGAACAACACCGCCATGCGTCCATTGGCCAGCGCGTAGCGGCACGGGTCGTTGGCGTGGCGATGGCCGATGCGGTCGGGGAAGGCATGCGCCAGCAGATCGCCGAGCGCGTGCGCGGGCACATGCGCGGGCGCGCGGGCCTCGCAGCGCAGACGGCGCCGCCACTGCGCCGCCGCGGCGTCGATCGCCTGCAGGCCGGCACGCGAGGCCTCGGCCGGCGTGCGCCCGGCACGAAACGCCGCCAGCGCCTGCCAACGCACCGCCAGCGCGTCGCTGCGCCCGCCGCCGGGCATCGCGCGGATGGGGTCGTGGGCTTCGATCAGCGCGGCCAGATCGCAGGCCAGCGCAGTCTCGGCAGCGTCCGCGGCCGACAGCAGCATCGCCGCGAGCCGCGGATGCGTGCCCAGCGCGAGCATGCGCCGGCCGAAGGCGGTGATCGCATCGCCCGGGTCGAACGCGCCGAGCCGACGCAGCAGGTCGCGCGCGGCGGCCAGCGCGCCGGGCGGCGGCGCGTCGACGAAACGCAGCGCGTCGCTGCCCCAGGCGGCGAGTTCGAGCGCAAGCGCCGCCAGCTCCACCTGCGCGATCTCCGGGCGCCGCTGCGGCTCCAGCCGCTGCGACTCCGGCCACAGCCGATACGCCCAGCCTTCCGCCACGCGCCCGGCGCGGCCGGCGCGCTGGTCGGCCGAGGCCTGGGCGATGTTGACCACGTCCAGCCGCGAAAAGCCGCTGTTGGGGTCGTAACGCGGCTCGCGCGCCAGGCCGCTGTCGATCACCACGCGCACGCCGGGCAGGGTGACGCTGGATTCGGCGACGTTGGTCGCCAGCACCACGCGGCGCGCCCCGTCGGGCGCGGGCTGCAGCACGCGGGACTGTTGTTCCACGGGGAGTTCGCCGTGCAGGGCGAGTACTTCGACATCGAGTTTTTTTTCTGCCGCCGGGAGCTGGTGGCGCGACGTGTCGAATGCGTGTGCGGAGTCAGACGACAAGCTCGAGATGCCGACCCTCTCCCCAACCCCTCTCCCGGGGGGAGAGGGGCTCACATCCGCGAGCAAGGTCTGCACGCGGCCGATCTCGCGCTGCCCCGGCAGGAACACCAGCACGTCGCCGGGATGCGCAGCCAGCGCGTGCTGCACCGCGCGCCGCACCTGGTGTTCCAGCGCTTCGTCGCGGCGCGCGGCGAAGTGCGCCACCGTCACCGGGTAACTGCGGCCTGCGCTGCTCAGCCGCGGCGCGTCGAACCACTGCGCCAGACGCTCGCCGTCGAGCGTGGCCGACATCGCCACGATCCGCAGGTCCTCGCGCAGGCCCGCCTGCACGTCGAGCGCGAGCGCGAGGCCCAGATCGCCGGCCAGATGGCGTTCGTGGAATTCGTCGAACAGCAGCGCGCCCACGTCCTCCAGCATCGGGTCGTCCTGCAGCATGCGGGTGAGGATGCCTTCGGTGACCACTTCCACCCGCGTGCGCGCGGAGACCTTGTTCTCGAAGCGGATGCGATAGCCCACCGTCTCGCCCACGCGCTCGCCCAGCTGCGTGGCCATGAATCCCGCCGCCGCGCGCGCGGCCACCCGACGCGGCTCCAGCATCACGATCTTCCGGCCCTGCAGCCAATCCGCGCCGAGCAGGGCCAGCGGCACTTGGGTGGTCTTGCCCGCACCGGGCGGCGCTTCCAGCACCAGCCGCGGATGGGTCTGAAGGGCCTGGAGGATCTGCGGCAGCAGCGGGGCGATGGGGAAGTCTTGGGCGGGCATCGGGATAGGCTAGCGCGGGTCCGCGGCCGACCGTTCGTCGGAATGCTTGCTGAATGGCGCCTTATTCCCGAATGTCGCATGGAAACCGTCACAGTCCTCGGCTAGATTGCGCGCTCTTCACAGGGAGGGGATTCCCCCATGTCGCGTTCGCAGTTCTCGCTGTTGTCGCTGTACCCCCTGGCCTGCGCGCTCGCGCTTGCCGCCACCGGCAGCGCTCACGCCGCCGTCTTCATCAACGAATTCCACTACGACGATGCCACCACCTCCGGGGATACCGGCGAGCGGATCGAAGTCGTCGCCACCGCCGGCGAATCGCTGACCGGCTACCGCATCTATCTGTACAACGGCTCCACCCCCACCGCCGCCGTCACTTACGACAACGACCTGGTGCCTGCAGGCAGCCTCGTCTCCTGCGGCGGCAGCGTGCGCATCGCGACGCTCAGCTACCCCACCAACGGCATCCAGAACGGCAGCAACGACGGCATCGCGCTGGTGAACCCGAGCGGCCAGGTCGTGCAGTTCCTCAGTTACGAGGGCCAGATCCGCGCCAGCAACGGCCCGGCCTCCGGCATGACCAGCACCAATCTGCCGGTGTCCGAAACCGGTTCCGATATCGCCGGCCGTTCGCTGCAGCTCGCCGGCACCGGCAGCGTCTACAGCAACTTCAGCTGGCGCAGCCCGGCCACGCAGACCTTCGGCGCCTGCAACAACGCGCAGACCTTCAGCACGCCGAACACGCCGCCTGCCGTGACCTCCACCACCCCGGCCAACGGCGCCACCGGCGTCCCCGCCGCGGGCGATCTGTCGGTCACCTTCAGCGAAGCGGTCACCGCCGCTGCCGGCGCGTTCACGCTCAGCTGCGCCAGCTCGGGCAACGTCGCGCTCAGCTACCCGGCCAGCGGCACCAGCTTCACCATCAGTCCCAGCGCCGTGCTGGCTGCGGGCGAAAGCTGCACCTTCACCGTGGTCGCCAACGCCATCACCGATGCCGGCGGCGCCAAGCCTGCCGCCAACACCGTGGTCGGCTTCAGCGTGGCCCAGGGCAGCGGCGGCGGCGGTGGCACCGGCTATTACTCGCGGGTCAACACCAGCAGCGCCTCGCAGCTGCGCTGCTCGCTGCACGCCATCATCCGCGGCCACACCGCCTACCCGTACAGCGGCGGCACCACCAACACCTGGACGATTCTCGAAATCGCCGACGAGGACCCGCTGAACGCCGGCCGCATCCTCGACGTGTACCGCAACCGCAGCTACGTCAAGGTCACCGACCGCGCCGGCAGCACGTCCACCAACAAGTACAACCGCGAACACACCTGGCCGAAGTCGTTGGGCTTCCCGTCGGAGACCGGCAACCTGGGCCTGCCCAACTCGCCGCACACCGACACCCACATGCTGTATCTGTCCGACGCCAACTACAACTCGGACCGCGGCAACAAGCCCTACGGCAACTGCAGCGGCTGCACCGAACGCGCCACCGAGGTCTACAACGGCCAGGGCGGCGGCACCGGCGTGTATCCGGGCAATTCCAACTGGTTCAACACCAGCGTCTTCCAGACCTGGGGCAAGCGCAAGGGCGACATGGCCCGCGCCGTGCTGTACATGGCGATCCGCTACGAAGGCGGCACCCATCCGACCACCGGCCAGACCGAACCCGATCTGGAAATGACCGACAACGCCAGCCTGATCGTCGGCACCTCCGGCTCGCCGGCCTACATGGGCCTGCTGTCCACCCTGCTCGCCTGGCACCAGGCCGACCCGCCGGACGCCGCCGAACGCGCCCGCAACGAAGTGATCTTCAGCTTCCAGGGCAACCGCAACCCGTTCATCGACCATCCCGAATGGGCGACCAGCGCGCTGTTCACCTCGGCCAAGCCGTCGAGCTGCCAGCTGAACTGATCGCGGCCTGCATCTCCCGCAGAACAACGCGGGGCGACACCGAAACGCCGGCGGGCAACCGCCGGCGTTTTTGTTTGCCCGCGTCGCGTAAAGCACCGCACGTAGAGCGGAGCGAAGCTCCGCTGCGTCTGCACGCGACCGCCGCGCCTGCGCCGCATGTCATGACGAATGCCACGCAGTACAACCCCTCGCCTCGCGCGCGTAAGGGGTTGTGAAGAGGGGGACGACACACAGCACGGCCACTCTCTTCACCTCTTGAACGCCCAGATCACTTTCATGACGGGAGACAGCACCGTTTCTCGTGCTTTGCCAGCTTGGCCTAGCGTGACATGGACCGTGCCTCGTCTCATGACGAATGCCAGGCAGTGCAGCCCCTCTCCCCTCGCGGGAGAGAGGTTGTGGAGAGGGCGCACACCAAAACGACGCTTCGTACAGCAACAGCAGAGCCGACAACGCCTGATGCAGCGTGCTGGCCACCACCTGATCCCGCGTCGCCAGCAAGGACAGGAAGCGCCCCATCGCCACCACATCAAGTTCGCGGGGATGGCGCCGCCCATTGGCATGGATATACCGGCGAATCCAGTACACATAGGCCCGCTCGGTCTTGAGGCTGTCGTGCTTCAGCCGCAAACGGCTGCGAACTTCGTCCAACAGGTGCGGTCGCGTCGGACCATGCGCCGCCCCGCCATCGGGCTATTTCGCATCGGATATCAGGGTGTCGTCGCCGTGATATGTCATATCGAAGTTTCCATGCCGTCTATTTCAACAGACTGGCGATCGGAGAAGGCGCACGCTATCGGGATAACCCGCTGTCTGCTGTAGGCTTTTCCTGATTGACAGACGCTCAGAGAGAGTGGCAGTGTGTGTGATATGCCCCAGTTTGGGGTCTACTAGTAGTTATGCCCCAATGGAAATAGTCCTCGACTCTTGCACCCTGATCGCCGCGACCAATCTGAACGATCCGAATCACGGATCATCTGCCGCGTTGATTAATCGCCTCGCAGATGACGGTTACACGATCATCGCTCCGGTGACCCAGCTTTGGGACATCGCCGCATATAGCCACCATCCTGAAAAATCAAAGACGCACGCCCCTTATCTGAATGCTTCGTTTTCCGTCCAGCACCACGACGTTACTCACAATCTCTTCGTAGGCACGCACTCCCCCGCCATGACGGCAATCAAGGGTCCAGATCGCGTCTTTGTGTCTCTGGCCAAGGCAAGAGGCCTGCCGTTGATTACTGCTGACGGGCAGATCCTTAAAAACGCGCATTTGCTTGGCGTTCGGACCATAAGTGTTGAGGAGTTTGTCGCCAATGGCGCATAACAACTCATTCAAGCCGATGCCGCTTCGCGGCACGGCTTAATTCGGACGTTAGGCATCACAAACCATGAAACGACACTCGGCCCTACTTATCCGAATAGCTAATTCCTTAGCTATAGGCCTATGCGTAGCATGGTTCGTATTTGACCCGGGGTTCGAGCCAGTTGTTACTGGCCTACTATTAGCTGTTGGTTTTTTAGTGCCTATAAATCAACAGAGCAATGATTCAGCCCCTGCTATTGATACTCGTATAAATGTACTGACGCCCACTTTGATTAATCCGTCGTCATCTCCGATTCTGGGGCAGGATGCAACGCGCCGTGCCATTGAGCTCAAACGAGGCGATCTGTTAGTACTGAAAGGCGATATGGGAATTGCTGTCATAGAGCTTCAGCATCTTGTTGGTGGCAAGGCAAAGTATCGTTGGCGTTATGTGGCAGAAGTTCGCGGCACAGAAATAAGTGGGAATGGCGAGGTGTTTGAGCAATATGCTCGTGCTCATAGAGACAGCAACCATGTCACGGATGTAGGTGGTGAGTTATATATTAAAGCTGGACCATATCAAATTGAGTGGTCACAAGGAAGCAAGGAAATCGGATACGTTTACCCAAGAGGAAAAGATTATTCTGCGTATGTAGTGCCTAGCACTCCACTAAGCAAATTCCGGCTCTGACCATCCCAAGTTATCAAGCAAAATAGTCTTTCGCATAGAAAAGAAGAAATGCCTCCTTAAGCAGGTGACGCCTAACAATTCGCCCATGGACTCCCCACACAAGCACCGCTCATCAGCTGGCTGAGCGATTCTGATCAGCGGCAAGCGGAACGGTTGCATTCGCCTATCCGGCTTTTCGATGGGCACGTTGGACTTGCGCACTGTCGCGTCCATGCCTGATTCCCTCCGGCTGAGCACATCCATGCGCGGGCGTTCGCGGGCGCAGCGCGCGATGCTCGCTGGACGCGCCCGCTCACCCATCATGAAAGTCGTGAAGCGGTGCCTATCGTTCTAGCGGCCTCTCGGGCAGGAATTACGACTTTTCTTATAAATACTGGGCGTTGCCCGCTTTGGAACCGTGCCTGATGGCTTGTTCGTAACGGTTCTGCATCTTGTGACGGGTCTTGCATTGAACGAGGCGCAGGCTGGCGAGACCACGATACCAAACTCGCGCAAGACACCACGCAAGAGATTCAACAGCGACGTGCGATGCGCCTTGAGCCGCTCACGCACGCGATGCTGCGCCTGCACGCCCTGCTGCTCCGGCGTCTTGATCGCGACCGATGCGATCTGCCCACAGCGATCCGCTTCGAGTATGCCGGCCGCATCCGCGCGATCGGTCTTCTTGCCGCGCACATACGGCCGCACATCGCGGGCAGGCAACAGCCGCACCCGGTGACCTTGCGACTGGAACACCCGCGCCCAGTAATGCGCATTTCCGCAAGCCTCCATCACCACGCGCAGCGGCAGCTGGTTCGTCAGGCATCGAAAAAACGCAGTACGAGACAAGCGCTTGCGCTCGATGATGCGCCCCTGAGAATCGGCGAAAGCCAGTTCGAACACATCTTTTGCAAGATCAATCGCGACGGTTGTAGCATGCATGGTGTTGGGCTCAGGAGACGGGAGTCCATTTCATAGCCCAAGCCAACCCTGCTTCGCGGCGCGGCTTAATTCAGGCGTTAGCCCCCTTTGGAGACCTTCTAAGTGACCCGTGTTCTGCTGATTGCACTTCTGATTGCATCATCTTCGGCTAGCGCGATCGTCATTCGCGATGACGTAGAGGACTCGAGATATCGTATCTCTGCATCGGAGTTTCCCGCTCTTGCGGACATGCCAGGCGAAGGTCACGGCGTTCTGATCGCTCCGCGCTGGGTTGTCACAGCTGCGCATGCGGTTACATGGCAGCCTGAGATCAAGCAGATAATGGTGAATGGAGTAGCTCGCGATGTAGAAGAGCTCGTCATACATCCCGGATACAAGAAGCCGTCACAAGAGCTACTGGATCAAGCGCTTGCAACCTGGGATTGGACGCTATTTAGAGCGGCGCTGTCCGCCTCTGATGACATCGCACTGATAAAACTGGCAAAACCCATCTCTGATGTTTCCCCGGTCTCATTGAACAAATGGGAGCGCGAGTTCAACGAGATCGTCGAGATCATCGGAAAGGGAGCTACCGGCAAGGGTGACATCGGGTACCAATTTGGCGACCCGCATCGCACTGAACTTCGCCGTGCACAGAATAAGGTCACTAGCGCTTATGGCCGCTGGCTCTGCTACTCGCTGGACAAGCCGCCAGAAGCGCTGCCGCTTGAGGGCGGGTCGGGGAGCGGCGACAGCGGTGGCCCGGTCCTGATGCGATCCGGCAAGGAGTGGTCCTTGGCGGGCCTGACTTCCTGGGCAGATCCGCAAAGTACAGTCAGGGTACCCGGCCGCTATGGTCAGATCAGCTGCAACGTACGCATAAGCCACTACGCAAAGTGGATCGAGAGCGTGATCTCTGGCCACCCCTCAGGCGAGGGCTGACAATTCGCCTATGGACTCCCCACGCAAGCACTTCTCGTCAGCTGACTGAGCGATTCTGATCATCGGCAAACGGAACGGGTGCATTCGCCTATCCGGCTCTTCGATCGGCGCGTTGGACTTGCGCAGTGTCGCGTCCATGCATGATTCCCTCCGGCCCGCACATCCCTGTGCGGGCGTTCGCGGGCACAGCGAGCGATACTCGCTGCGCCCGCTCACCCATCATGAAAGTCGCGAAGCAGTGCCTATCATTCGAGCGGCCTCTCGGGCCGGTATGGCGGCTGTACATCGGAATGCCGGGCGTTACCCGCTTCGGGACCGTGCCCAGTGCCATGATCGTGATCGCTCTGCAGCTTGAGATCAGGTCTTGCGTTGGACGGTTGTTGAGAAGACCTGCGGCCGCGCGCCAGCCCACGGCGGGCGTGTCACTCACGTGATTAACATCAAATGGCTTGCCGTCGGGCGTCATCGCCCAGAGTCGTTTGGCGAGTGTGCTCGCCACGGCAACAGCGGCTTTGTTGTGCCCGCGTCGCTCGGCGACTTCCCGGCTGCCCGCGTTTGGTGATGCTGCCGAGCTTGCGGGTACGGCCCGACGAATGCGCGCGCGGCGTCAAACCGAGCCAGGCTGCGAAGTGCCGACCGCTCTCGAAGCGATGCCGATTGCACGCACTGGCCGAGATCGCGGTGGCGGCCAGCACGTCGATGCCAAGCGCCTGCTGGTGTCGTCGACTGTCGACGTCGCAACGCACGAAAGAGTCGAGCCCTTGCTCGATGTCGACCATCATGTCGGCGAACGCGTCGATCCGGTCGAGTAGACCAGCCATCGCCCAGAATCCCCGCCGCATCGGCACGGTCCGTTTTGTTGCCGCGCACGTGCGGCCGCGCGTCGCAGGCAGGCAGGCAGGCACAGTCGCACTTGATGACCCTGCGCCTGAAACTCCGGCGCCCAGTAATGCGCACTCCCCCAAGCCTCAATCACCAACCGCAGCGGCGCCCAGTTCGACCAGCACACACAAAAAGCACCTCTAGACAAGCGGTTGCGCTCGATGATGCGGCCTTGGAAATCGGCGAATGCCATTTCGAATACACCCTTTGCCAGATCGGTCGCGACGGTTGTAGCATGCATGGCGGCGGGCTCCAGAGACGAGACTCCATTTCACCACTCAAGCCGACGCCTACAGCGCGGCTGAACCCAGGCGCTGGTATCACATGGCGAATCGCAGAAGATCACACGTGCTATTGATCGCCGGGACCGTCTTGGCAGTTGTATATTTTGCGATTCCCTTCGCGTACATGCCCGGCGTCGTCGAGCGATCTTCAGTACGACCAACTACCACTGACAATGCGTTCGCATTCGCATACGGTTGGCTTCTTGGACAATGCAGTCATCATCCGTATGCGAGTCTTGTCAGACGGTTCACGGCTCATCAGTGCTCGGTCAAACCGGGTCACTGCATTGAGCCTGAAGAACCGGCCAAGTGTGGTACCTAGCAGTTCACTCGAGCCGACTCCGTACCGTGGCTTCGACCACGCGCCTTCGCTACGCTGGCACGCGTCCGCCACCCCGCTGCGGGGCGGCTCAACCCAGGCGTTAGTCCCGCATGCCAATACTCCGCACACTCGCGGTTGCTGTTTCGGCGCTTCTACTCGGTGCTTGCCAGCCGAGGCAAGTACGCATCGATCAACAGAACTGTGAACGACTCAAGGTCGGAATGTCGCGCGAAGACGCTGTGTCTGTCATGGGGCAACCGCACCAAGAACATGCTCCCGAACTCTCGGGCAGCAATCTTGTTTTCTTGTACTACAGTACGCCCCTCTTTGCGTCAGGCCCGATTACGATCTGGCTTGAGAAAAAAGGCCATGGTCATGAGGTGTATCGACTCGAGTGCAGCGGCCAAATGTAGACCCAACCATTCGCGCAAGGCATGGCTGCGTCACGGTGCGGCTTGACTCAGGCCTTGGCTCGCAGGAACTCGCAATGGCACACATGTTCGTTGAGGTCCCCGGCGGTGAAGTCGGTGACGTGGAGGCCGCGCTGCGGAAGTCCGGGCTAGGCGTGCTGGATAGTGCCGAGCTGGCGGAGCACATCATTACGAGTGCCGGAGCAAGCTTCGACACCAAGAAGCTGGGCAAGGCCGGAATTGACGCGGAGACTCTCGCAAGAGAACTGCGGGCTGCTGGCCTTATCGTGCGCTGGACAGGAGAAGTCGGGCCAGCGGCCTGACAATTTGTCCAGGCAAGTGCCGCTTTGCGGCTCGGCTGTATTCAAGACACAGCGAACATGAGCACAATATCCCGACTCAAGCTACTAGCCACAAGCTTGCTCCTGGCCGCCTGCACGAATGACGTGGTGGAGACCTCTTATGTCAGCCGCGCCGAGGCTGAGAGTTCTGGCGCGATTGCTCGCGGCTGGGTTCCGGACTGGATACCGGTCAATGCTGAAGACATTCGCGAAGTGCATGACATCGACACCAACGAAAGTGCTTTGGTCTTCGCATTGCCACCAGGTACCGCATGGCATCTGCCCTCCTCGTGCCGCACCGCAGAGGGCGGTGAATTCTCGAAGACGAGATTTCGCCGCTCCTGGATTCCTCCAGTGGACGATCAGGCTCGTTACTATAGTTGCGCTGGCAAGCGAGTTGATGGACCTCCGCTCATCGAGGCTATTGCAATTATGCAGGGCGGTGAACGGGTGCTGCATTGGCGAGTCTTTGCCCGCTGAGCATTCATTCAAACCGACGCCTTGGGCTTGGCGTCGTTCAGTAATTCACTCTCATGTCAGCTTGGAAGCGCCTTGCCATTGAAAGTTTTCCAGAGTGGTCCGCCGAGGTGGAGCCAGCGATGGCGGTCGAGCTCTCGTCGATACTTTCTGCACATTTCATAGAGGCCCTACAGGCCCGTAATACCGACTTTGTCAAGCGAATCGCGCGCTACGCCATCTGGGCATGGTCAGAGGGCGCCAAGAACGAATCGCTTTCCCACATGGCAATGGACATTGCCCGGGAGACTTTGCGCCGCGAGTCGCTGCGCCTTCAGCTATGGACGACACTTGATCCAGGAGCGTGCCAGCGCTTGATGCCACTGGCCTGCGGTGCGTTGGGTTTGGACACTTCGGCGCAGTTTGAGCGCGAGTACCGCTTTCCCGTACGCTGACAAGCAACAATTCAATCCAGCCGAAGTCGCTTCGCGGCATGCATTGAATCAAGCCCACAGGCTTGCTTGAAGATTCCGCGTGACTGCAAGGTATCGACAGTTGGCCGTCGCCCTGCTGCTACTCATGGCATCTCCTGCGGCGAATGCCAGCAAGCCCCCTCGGACGCTCTCCCCCCGAGATTCGTGAAGACATCGTCGGGCAGCCAGTTTCAATCGCTCTCTGTGAATCCAGAAGGACCTGAATAGACGGCACTCGCTTTCAGATGCAGGGCGAGGAAGAGAAAAGGCGGCCAGACCACTTGTTGGAATGAAACAGGGTCAACCAATCTTTCCAGTGTTCAAGGCATACGGAATCGGGTGGGACCTGCTGGGCACGAGGCTAGGTCATGCAATCGGGATGCCGGCTGCCCCCAGAGTGCGTACTCGGCTAAACGGATGTGCGCGTGTAGGGGTTTGCTGAATTCTGGGTGTCCTTTACCAAGACTTGCTTTACCAGGACTTTCTTTGCCAGGACTTGCCCGACCACGACGCCCCTGACCAGGCATCCCGCCTCACACCGTATCGGTCGCTACAGGCCGCAGTTCTTGTTGCCCGGCGCACGCTCGATGGGTGCCTTGCCCTTTTCGGTCAGGATCAGCCGAGGCTCGCCATCCGCCGAGTAGTACCAATCCCGACTGGGCTTTCCATGCTTCAGGTAGGACGCGATATCGGCCGCCATTTCCCGCGGCGTCGCCCATTGCGTGTTGTGGCCCACATCGTCGATCTGGATGCCCGACTCGGATAGCGGTCGCTTGCCGTATTGCTTGAACACGTAACTCATCTTGCAGGCCGCGGCGGGGATGTCCAGCGATGCGAGCAGCTCGGCCTGTTCGGTGTCGTAGAAGAATGCGTCCTGGGTGGCCCACACGATCATGGTGGGCACCGACAGATGCTTGAGGCGCTCGGTGTTGTCGACCTGCAGAAGCGCGCGCGCCGCGCCGATCCAGGTGCCCATCCGGACCGCGGCGGTCTCCGGCACGATGGCGGCCAGAAAGGCCGGATCGACAGCGGGATCGACCACCCAGGCATCGGTGATCCAGGACAGCGCATCCGCATCGGCATCGAGCGGGCTCAGGTCGTAGACCTGATCGGGGAATGCATATCCCTGCGCTTCGAAGCCCGCTTTCCAGCTGCCTTCCACGAACTCGCCGACGATGTAGTCTTGCAGCACCGGGTTGCCGCGCAGTTTCGTGGATGTGCCGATCAGCACCATGCGGTCCACCCGGTGCGGATAGGTCAGCGCCAGCTCCTGAGCGACGAAACTGCCCATGGAGTGCCCCACCACCGCAGCGGTATCCAATTGCGCGCGATCCATGAACGCAACCACGTCCGCCGCCATGTCGATCGGGCGGAAACACGCCTCCGGAGCATGCGCGCATTGCGCTGCCGCCGGCATCGACGACCCGCCGTGCCCGCGCAGATCCAGCACCAGCACGCGCAGGTTCGGATTTTCGGCCAGCAGGGCCCTCGCCGTCGGGTAGAAGGAGCGCGAGGTATCGGTATAGCCATGCAGGAAAATCACCGGCCGGCCCAACGGATTGCCCATGTCCAGGTAGGCCATGCGGATGCCGGTCGACAGTGCGACCACCTGCTTGGGCGGTAGTGCCGCCTGCGATCCCACGGCGCCGGCCGCCAGCGCTTCGGCGCCCATCATTCCCAGACCGGCAGCGATGGCGAGGGCCCGCAACGCCGACTTCATCGAGAACTTCATCGGTGATTCTCCTTTTCCCTGTGTGTCCCACATGGCCCGCGCGGGTGCGCGAATTGCGCTTCAAGCGCGTGTTCCGAGCATACGACCGCACACGATCCCGGCGCAAATTTTTCAGCGGATGCTGCAGCGCCAGGTCTTGTGGCTCCGGTCTATTGAACGCCGCCTACGCAATCTGCCTGCAAGGGTTTGCTTTCGGATTTCCAGCCGCATCGGCGCGGTCGGTCTTGTTGCCGCGCACATACGGCCGCACCTCGCGCGCGGGCAACAACCAAACTTCACGACCCTGCGCCTGCGGCATACGCGCCCAGTGATGCGAACTGCTGCAGGCTTCCATTACCATCCACAGCGATGGCCGGCTCGTCTGGCAGCGGGAAAATTCAGTGCGGCGCAAACGCTTGCGCTCGATGATCCGGCCATGGGAATCGGCGAATGCCAATTCGAATACGTCCTCTGCCAAATCGATCGCGAGCGTTTCAGCATGCATGGCGGCGGGCTCCGGAGAGAGGAGCTCATTGCATCATTCAAGCCGACCCCGCATCGTGGCGTCGGCCACGTGCCTACGCTAGGCTTGCACGCATCCGCCATCCTGCTGCGCGGCGGCTTGACTCAAGCATTGGGTTTTTCTTGGCTCTGCTCAACCTTTACCCTCTCTTTCACGATCACTTAGAGGCACAAATGGCTGGAAAAGCTTTTGGACATGATTACAAGACCCAATGGCTTGAGAAAGAAGCGCTGAGACAAGCCCATTCAGTAGAAAATTGGATCTACATCGGAACGGATATTCATCGTCCAGACATCGCAAAGATTGGGCTGACGATAGGCAGACTTGGAACGAGAGCAACGGGAAGCCAGAACCCTTTTTACACTCTCCTATGCGCTTTCAAAATAAAGGAAGGCGTTGATCGCGCAAAAGTATCTGAAATCGAGAATGCGGTCATAGGCTATCTCAGCACATCCTATGAGCGTATAAGACATGAAACTACAGGACGTTTCTCGGAATGGTTTCGTGTCACACCGAGCGAAATGAGAGAGATGGTTCACGACTTTCTATACAAGAATTTCAGTTGGGAAATGTATTGCTATCACTGTGACATTCGAGATGTTGGCGTCATCTGGTCTTGGGAGAACGCAAGGCTCATGAGAGGTTCTGCGCGCACACCCTATCAGGCACATGACTTGAGCTCCCCTCCAACAGATCCGAACTGCTATATGCCTGGTGGTTGCGGCGCAGATTGTGACTGCTGGCAATGAGCACATTTCTTGCCGATCGCAAGAAAGCCGACAGTTCGCCTATGGAATCCCCACGCAGGCGCCGCCCGTCGACTGGCTGAACGATGCTGATCATCGGAAAGCCGAACGGTTGGATAACCCAATCTGGCTTTTCGGTGAACAGCACGCGAGGCCTGCGTAGTATCGCGTTCATGCCGACTCCCCCGGCCCGCACATCCCTGTGCGGTCGTTCGCGGGCGCAGCGAGCCGTGCTCGCTGAACGCGCCCTCCCTCCCATCATGAAAGTCGCGAAGCGGTGCCTGGCGTTCAAGCGACTTCGGAGGTCGGACTTGCGGGGTTTGATATGAATGGCGGTCACCGCCAACCGCGACACCCACGATCCCGAGCACCGCAGCCCAGAGTGTCGCGAACGGTATTTCAAGACGCGTGGCTCGGTATTCGAACCCGCCGCGTGGAGCACACCGGCCGGCCGATCCCGCAACCCACAGGATCGGCATCGGCCGGGGGCGTCCAGGTGCGCGCGGAGGCGCTTCCGTCTTCTTATCCCGCAAAATCCGCCGGCGACAGTTCCTGCGCCAGCAGCAGGCGGATGTCTTCGGGCGACAGCAGGGTCTTCAGTTGCATGGCGCCCGGCTTGAGTTGTGCGTGGCTGTTGCACAGCGCCCAGACCTGCGCGATCAGGGCGTCGAAGCCATTGCGGATGTCGTAGCGCACCGCGCCGGTCTGGGCGACGATCTGGATCAGCTGTCTTGCGAGGTCGCGGGCCTGCTCCAGTTTCTGCCGGCGAGGTGCGCTCGCCGCATGCAGGCAGTCCTGCAGTTCGTGCATCGCTTCGAGTGCCACATGACTGCGTCGCCCGCGCACGCCGCGCCCGCGTTCGCGCGCGGCGGCGAGGATGCGCGCTTTCGCGGCCGCGAGTCGTGCCGCTTCGGTCATGCGATGGGTGGACAGCTGCGCCTCTGCGCGGTCGATCCAGTCCAGCAGCACGCGATCCGCATCACTCTCGCGCCGTTCGAAGCGACGCACCAGGTCGGGCAGCTGCAGCAGCAGGCCGTCGAGGGTGTCGATCAGTTGCAGTTGCGATGGCTTCATGGCGTCACTCCGGCAGCAGTCGACGTTCGATCCCGCCGTCGCTGCGTTCGATGGTCTGCCATTCCATGCCTTCCTCGCCCACGGTCAGGCGGATGCGCAGCATGTCCTCGGGCCGCTGTTCGCGCAGGCGGTGCGATTCGGTGACCACGCTGAGGCCGTCCAGCACCGGCTTTTCATCCACGCCCTGGATCAGCGTCGCGCAGCGTTCGCGGATCCGAATCGTGACTTCTTTCTCGGGGTATTCGATGCCGGTGTCTCCGCCGAACAGGCCGTAACGCTCACCGATCTCCTTGAAGCGGAATTGCATGTCGTTCGCGAACATCGTGAATCCTTCGTCGAACTTGCCGAACCGAACCGCTTCCACCAGCGCAGCAGTCGGTTCGATCAACGCCGACTGCACCGCCTGCGACGCCAGCAGCGGCAGCTCGCGCAGTTTGGCGACCGCCACCAGCTCGGCGTAGATGCTGGTGCGGAACGCGTCGTTTCCGGTCGGCGCGAGCTGATATTCGGTGCGCTGGTTCAGGCCCTCGATCGCCACCGGCACGTCGAGCACGACATCCGAAAAGCGCATGCGTGGGACGGCGAAATGGCGCAACAGTTCGTGCTGCGCGTACTGCTCGGCGATGGTGAGCGTGTGCAGATCGGCGGCGACGCGCGCCTGCGACAGGCTGTCGAACAGGCCGCCGAGATATTCCTTGAGTGTAGGCATGGTGTCCTCCCTGGGGATGTGAGGTGGATGCATCGCGCTGGATGCACTCGCATGGTTGCAGTCGCATGCATGCGTTGAATGGATTGCGGCGGGCGTCGATCCCGCTGCGCGGGCTGCCTGCGACCGATGCGGACTCCGCGCATTCGACGCAGACGGGGCCGGCCGAAGCCGGCCCCGCGACTCGTCAGCCGACGATGTCGTTTTCCAGCATGGTCAGGATCCGGTCGAGACCGGCCGGCAGTTCGTCGTTCACCGCAGTCACGCGCACGCCGAGGGTGTAGGTCTTCTCGGTGCTGGTGGTGCGGCTGGAGTTGCGCTTGTACGAGGCCGACGCCTTGAAGTTCACGATCTTGTACTTGATGCCCAGCGATGCGGAGCCGGTGAATTCGCTGGAGACGTTGGCGGTCTCGGTGGCGGTGAGCTTGGCGTTGAAATCGATCACGACCTCGTCGATGCGCAGCGCCGGGATGGTGAGCATGGTCAGGAACGGCACCTTGATGGTGACTTCCTTCGTGCTCAGCGCGCCGGTATTCGGATCGGCGACCTGCTTTTCGTAGTTGAAATCGACATAGCGCAGTTCGTCGGGCGCGCCACTGACGCCGGGCACGAAGCCCACTTCCTGGATGAACTGGACCTGGGCCATCGAGGCCGCGGTCTGTGCCTGCACGGCGGCCTGCAGCGGGCCACCGATATAGACGCTGAAGTCGAGACTGTTGAGTTCCTGGACGAGATTGGGCATGAAACACTCCTTGGTTGGACCGCGATTGAAATGCCTGCGCGTCGCATTGCGGCGTCGGCAGGCGGGGTCGTGGCTTCGCCGAACGGCGGGCGCCCTGCGCATCCCTGCGCAGGACTCCGGCCATCGCCTCCCCAACGGCGCACGGCTTGCGGCCATGCACCCGGCGATCGTGTCTTCGTGTCGACGGAGTCCTTCCGTCTCATCGTCGAGGCCCGGCACACGCGGGCCCTCGAGGGAGTGGGAGCGGTGGCCGATCCATCGTGACCATTGCGCCGCTCCGTGCAGACCATTCTCCCGATCCACATCGCACGGAATGCGACCCTGCAAGGACTGCAGGCGCGTGGTCGGCGCGTTCATGCACGGGTCGGGATGCGTTGCGCGCTGGCGCCCGCCTCGGCGGGTGTGCGTGCCCATCGCGCTGCCGCGCAGGCGGCCACCCGACGCCTGCAGCCGCTTCGTGCACGGCCGGGCGCACGGCCTCGCGCCGGATGACGACCCGGAAGAAAGGCCGGATGAACGGTCCGGATGAACGGCCCGGATGCCCGGCAGGCGGATCGCCGCGATCTGCCTGTCGGGTTAGACTTCAGCTTCCCCCACGGCCATGTTTCGAGAGGAGCCGGCCATGCACTGGTTGTTTCTGTTGATCGCGGTCGGGTCGTTCCTCGTCGCCTTCACCACCCATTCCCCGGCTCTGCTCGGCATCTCGCTCCTGCTGGGGCTGGTGACGTCCGTGGCGTTCTTCATGAGCATGCTCGCCCAGCGCATGGGCTCGACCACCTCGAGCGAGGCTCTGCGGCTGAACCCCGACGAGCTGCGCCGCATGCGCGAACAGGCCGAGAGCCGGCGTCTGCAGGCGCAGGCCACCGCGGCCGCGTCTGCCGGCGACGACACCCAGACGCCCGCCCCGCCGCTCGGCGGCGAGCAGACGATGCGCTGATCATGGCGGGCCTCGCCACTGGCGGCCGGTGCCGCCGGCGAGCGCTCCCTCCGTATCGCATCCTTCCCGCGCCGTGACCGTCCTCAGCGTCAACGTCAACAAGATCGCCGTCCTGCGCAATTCGCGCGGCGGGCATGAGCCCGACGTGGTGCGCGCGGCGCGTGCCTGTCTGGACGCCGGCGCGCATGGCATCACCGTGCATCCGCGTCCGGATGCACGGCACATCCGCGAGGACGATGTGCTCGCGCTCGCCGAGCTCACCCGTGCCTACGGCGTGGAGTTCAATCTCGAGGGCAACCCCTTCGCCCCGCCGCGGCCGGGTTATCCCGGGTTTCACGCGCTCTGCGCCGCGGTGCGGCCCGCGCAGGCCACGCTGGTGCCCGATGGCGACGCGCAGCTGACCTCCGACCACGGCTTCGATTTCCTGCGCGACCTCTCCGTCCTGCAGCCGCAGGTCGCCGCGCTCAAGACGCTGGGCTGCCGCGTGAGCGTGTTCGCGAATGCAGCACAGGACCCGCAGGGCGAGATGGCCGCTGCGGCGGCCAGCGGTGCCGACCGGATCGAGCTGTATACCGGCCCCTTTGCCGAAGCCTTCGAACGCGATGCGTCCGAAACGGCGCTGGAAGCCTTCGCAGCCACCGCCCGTGCGGCTGCGGCCCACGGGCTGGGCGTGAATGCCGGGCATGATCTCAGCCAGGCGAATCTCGGCGCGTTCCTGCGCGCGGTGCCCGGCGTGCTGGAGGTCTCGATCGGCCATGCCCTGATCGGCGAGGCGCTCTACGCGGGCCTGGACGCGACGGTGCGCGCGTATCTGCAGATCCTGCGCGCAGCCGCCTGAGCCTTGCTGCGGGTGCGTGACCGACAGGCAGGGTTGCCGCCTGCCCGCAGATGCAAGGCACGGCCTTGGGATGCCTTGTTTGCGTTGCCTCTGTTGCGCCGTGGTTTCCGCCGCGGTTTCCGCCTGCGCGCATCGCGACGGCGATGTCATCACCGGTCTCCGGGCGTCGCCGGGACCACGTCGCAGCCGCGCAGACCGCATTGTCTGCGTGGCCGCGGTGCCTGGGGCCTGTCAACGCGATTGGCGTGCATTGCGCAGCAAGGCTGGCGCCGCATGGCCAGGAAGCGTGATGAAGTGGATGTCGATCCACGACCGAGCGAGGACGCCGCCAGGCGGCGCCAACCTTGCTGCCCTTCGGGTTGACAGGCCCTAGCGCGTCTCAGCGCGCCATCACGATCCGGTCGATTCCCGCGTTGCGCGCGACCGCCAGCGCCTGGGCGAGGTTGTCGTAGCGCGCGTGGTCGTCGACCTGCACCTTCAGCGTCGGCGGCCTGCCTTCCACGGTCGCGGTGGCATTGCCGAGCAGACCCTGCAGCGAAGCGCGCGTGACCGGATGACCGTCCAGACGGTACGTCCCGTCACCGAGGACGCGCAGCAACATCGGTTCCTGCGCGGGCTGATCGTTCTTCACATAGCCCGGCAGCTCGGCTGGAAGCGGCCGGGTGACGGTCGGAATCGCGATCATGAAGATCACCAGCACGACCAACATGACGTCGATCAGTGGCGTGATGTTGATGTCGGACATGCCGGCGGCATGGGCGGATGCGGTGGCGCTGGACATACGGTGTCTCCCCCTCATCGGCGCCCTGCGCGGGCGCGGTGACGATCGTCGGTCGCAGGCGTGCAGGTGTGCTGGCGCACGGCTGCGGGCTCTACACCCTCCTCTGGCCCTGGTGCGCGTCGTGGATCCTCCGGCCCGCGACGCGCTTCCGATCCGACGCGGGCGCGTTCGCCCGGTTCGGGGTTCCACGTTACGCACGCCGCGTGGGGCGCCGCAACGTCGGGCAGGAGGCCATGAGCGCGCGGTTGGCTGGGCTTCAGATCTCCGGCCGCGCCATCGCCCCGCTCCGCCGTCGCAGGCAAAAAAAAGCGCCGCCCGGAGAGGGCGGCGCAATAAGTCGGTAAGCGGTGTTGCCGTCGACACCGGCGGGCTGCAACCGCCGGTATCGATGCCGGGGAACCCGGCCGGCCGCGCACCGCCGAAGCGGATGCGCAGGGTGGATCATTTCTTGACGAAGCCGATCTTCTTCATGTTGGCGTTCTTGGCCGAGGCCAGCACCTTGGCCAGCACCTGGTACTGGGCCTTGGCGTTGACATCGATCTCCAGCGTGGGCTGGTTCTCGGGGTCACGATCGACCTCGGTCTGCATCATGCCCTGCAGGGCCTGGACCGGCATCGGCGTGTTGTTCCAGAACACGTCGCCCGCCTCGTCGATGCGGAGCTTGATCGGGTCCGGCGGTTCCTTGTCGATCTTGGGCGGATCGACCGAACGCTGGGGCAGATCGACGTCGATCGGGAACGACGGCGGGGGCGCCGTGACCATGAAGATGATGAGCAACACGAGCATCACGTCCGCGAGCGGAATGATGTTCATGTCGGCCATCGCGCCGCCTTCGGAACCACTGCTGAATGCCATAGCGGGAGTCTCTTTCTCAGTTTTCCGGCAGGGAGATGTAGCCGACCTTGCGCATGCCCTGGGCCTGGGCGATGTTCACCACGTCGCTGATGAAGCGGTACTCGGTGGTGCGGTCGCCGCGGATCTGCAACTCGGGCTGCGGAGTCAGCTGCGCGGCCGAGGACAGTCGCGCCTCGACCAGCTCGAGCGTCACCTGCTCGTCGTTGTAGAAGATATTGCCCTGGGAGGTGACCGCGATGGTGATCGGCGGGCCAGCGACAGGCTTCTCCGGCAGCAGCGAGCGGTCGAAGTTGGTCTTCGGCAGCTCGATCTCCACCTTGTGCGACATCAGCGGCGTGGTGACCATGAAGATGATCAGCAGCACCAGCATGACGTCGACCAGGGGCACGACGTTGATTTCCGAATTGGGCTTGCCGCTGCCGCTGTTGTTACTGAACGCCATGGCTGGCCTCCTTCACTCGGTGTCGGTTCGGATCAACGCTTGTTCGCCACTTCGCCGACGCGCGAGCCGGTGGCGAAGAAGTCGTGCAGGTCGTGCGCGAAGGTGTCGAACTTGTTGTTGGTGATGCGGTTGCGGCGCACGAAGAAGTTGTAGCCGAGCACCGCCGGGATGGCGACGAACAGACCGACGGCGGTCATGATCAGCGCTTCGCCCACCGGCGCGGCGACCGCGTCGATCGAGGCCTGGCCGGAGCTGCCGATGCGCAGCAGGGCGCCGTAGATGCCCCACACGGTGCCGAGCAGACCGACGAACGGGGCGGTCGCGCCGACGGTGGCGAGCACGGTCAGACCGGCTTCCAGGTTCATCGACTCGCGGGTCACGGCCTGACGCAGGGCGCGGTCGACGAACTCCGAGCGGTTGAGCGACTCGACCAGACGCGAGCCTTCATGGCGCTGGTGGTGCGCGGCGGCCTGGGCGGCGTCGAGGGCGATCTTCGAGAAGGGCTCGCTCTTGGGCTGCTCTTCCATGAAGCGGATCGCGTCCTGCGCGTTCGGGGTCTCCCAGAAGGTGTTGACCACCGAGTCGCCGCGGCGACGCAGGTTGGAGTTCTTGATGACGTTGATGATGATCCAGTAGATCGACATCAGCGACATCACAGCCAGGGTGGCGGCGACGGTGAGCTGCACCGGGTAGTCGCCCGGATGGCCCAGCATTTCGCGCGCCAGATGGGCCGCGCCCATCGACTCGAAACCGGTCTTGGCGCCGGCGGCGGCGGTGGATGCGACGGAGAGGATTTCCTGCAGCATGACGCTTACCTTTGTTTAGGTTGGATTGGGAACTTGCGTGACGCGAGTAACACAAGGATGACGCGGAAACGGGATGAAACGAGAGCCTGTGCGGCGTGTGGCACGAACCCCGGACGGGGATCAGCCGGGAGTCGCCGTTACGACGGCATCTCGAACTCGATGCGGATGAAGCCACTGCCGGGGGCGCCAGGACACAGCTTCACGCGCCTGGCCCAGCGTTCTGCTTCGCGATTCAGATCGCGGTCGCGACTGCCCTGCGCCACCTTCGCTTCGGTGACCGAGCCGTCTGCGGTGAAGGTCAGCTGGACCTTGACGATGACCCGTCCGGTGAGGCTCGACCGGCCGATCGCGCGTTCGAGATCGGTCTTGGGGGGACGGCTGCACACGGAGCTGTCGAGATTGTTGGGATCGCGGGCAGGAGCGGCGGCGACCGGCGGAGCCGGCGGCGCGGGCGGAGCCGGCGGCGGCGCCTGGACGTCGACCTCGGACGCTTCCTCGAAGACCACCGGCGGCGGTTCCGGCGGTGGCGGCGTCGGGGTCGGACGCGGCACTTCCTGCGGCGTCAGCTTGATTTCCTTCGGCGGCTCCGGCGGCGGCGGGGGCGGCGGCGGGGGCGGCGGCGGGGGTTCGATGATCACCACCTGGGTGACCTCTTCTTCCTCGGTATCCGCGCCCGGCGGCGTGACCGGGACCATGATCAGCATCAGCGCAGCGATATGGCTGGCGATGGCGAAGCTGATGGCGGTGATCCGCGGCCAGTTGAGGCCGGGCGCCTCGCTATCGTCGCGGCGGCGATGCAACTCAGGATTCGGCAGCTGTTCGGTCATTCGCTGGAGGCTCATGTTGCGGCTCCCGCGTCCTGGCGATCGGGATGGTCATCCTTGGCGCGGGGAGGCCGTTTTGTTCGAACCGCGCCTGCGAGCCACGTGGGCCGGCAGGCGCGGGAACCCAGAAGCATATACCAATCGTCACGGCGGATACCAATCCGCCCGTCGCGACGGCCGCATCCCGCGGCAGATCGCGCCACCGGGACCCACCCGGCGACGCGACCATGGTCTCACTTCGCGTTGAGGATACGACGCGCGTCTTCCTGCTTCGGCACGCCCTTGTCCAGCGCACGCTGGGCGGCTTTCTTGGCTTCGGCGAGGCGACCATCGTTGTACAGCAGGGTGGCCAGATTCAGCGACGCCTGACCCTTCGCGGAGATCTCTTCGGCCCGCTGGTAGTAGCGGATGGCCATCTCGACGTCGTCCTTGTCGAAGTAGGCCGTCTCGGCGATGGCCTGGTAGTCGGTGGCGAGGTTCTCGTCGGGCTGGATGATGCCCTTGGCGATGGCCTCGTCGATCAGCTCGATGGCTTCGGTCAGCTTGCCGTCCTGGACCAGCGGACGGTACATGTTGCGGTACTCCGCCGGCTCGGTGAGCATGTTGCGCGTGCGCGCATGCTTGAGCAGCGCCATCACCCGGTCGTTGTTGCCGAGCTGGTAGTGCAGCGCGAGGGTGTTGGAGAAAATGTCCTTGTCTTCGGGGAATTTCTCCAGCAGCGCATCGTACGCGGCGGCGGCCTCCGCCTTGCGATCCAGCTCGATCAGCATGGCCGCGCGGAAGTTCAGGTGATCGCGGTCCTGGGAGCCGGTTTCCTTGAGGAAGCGGTCGATGGTCGCGTACGCCTCCTGCTTCTTGTCCTGCCGGTTCTGGGCCACGGCGAGGTTGAGCATGGCCTGGTAGTGGTCGTCGTTGGCGAGTCCGTCGGTTTCGACCGCCTTGGCGAAGTAGGACTCGGCCAGATCCAGACGTTCCAGACGCGAGGCGGCATTGGCGGCGAACAGATAGCCGAAACCCTGCTCGTAGGCATTGAAACCGGTCGACAGACCCTCGGCGGCGGTCAGCACGTCCTGCCACTTCTCGGCCTGGGCATCCTTCTCCATCTTGCTCAGCAGCTTGGCGCCCTTGCTGCCGGCAGTGCCGTCGGGCGACTTGCGAGTGGCGTTGGGGAAACGCGACTCGGGAGCCTTGCCGCCGCGCCTGTTCTTGCCTTCGGACTCATCGCGGCCACCGCGACTTTCCCGCACTTGGCGGGCACGCTCGGACGCCGCTGCGGCACGACTGCCGTCCTGCATGCCTGCCGCGCCGGCGGCGTGCGCCTGGCTGGGGGCGAGGCCGCAGCCGAGTGCTGCCACCGCGGCGGCGGTCAGGACGGAAAGGACGGCGGGGCGGAACGGAATGGACATGGTCATGCACTCTCGATTCGGACATTGGAATGGGCCGGCGCGCGCCGGTGCGCCTGTCGGGGCAAGGCCTTGGAGGGCAAGGCCTCGGAGGGGCACGGCGACCGTGTGTCGAACGCAGCCGGTCGCGAAGGATACGCCTTTCGTGCCGGCGCGGTTGCGCCGCCGCGCACGGCCTTCAGCCGCAGGACGGGCGGCGGCCGTTGGCGCGGGCCTGCTCGTAGACGGGAATCAGGGCGTCGGCGCGTCGGCGCATTTCGTCGATGCGCGAGCGCGGATCCGGGTGGGTGGACAGCCATTCCGGCGGCCGGCTCTGCGAGGCGGCCATCATGTTCTGCCACAGATCCACCGCCTGGCGCGGGTCGAAGCCGGCCTGGGCCATCAGCCGCTGGCCGACCACGTCCGCCTCGTTTTCCTGGGCCCGGGTACCGGGCAGGACGAACAGGCCGACCATCGCCGCACCGCCCAGCTGCTGGGTGGTCTGCTGCGCGCCCTCGCCGTAGCGCGAGCCCGCGGCGGCGCCGGCCACGGCCACGCCGAGCTGGGCCATGGCCTGTCGGGTCACGCGTTCGTCATGGTGACGCTCGCGCACATGGCCGATCTCGTGGCCGACCACGGCCGCCAGCTGGTGCTGATTCTTCGCGACATCGAACAGGCCGGTGTAGACGCCCACCTTGCCGCCCGGCAGGGCGAAGGCATTGGGCGACTTGTCGACGAACACCGCCGCCTCCCAGCGCCCGCGCTGGCCATCCGGCAGCTCGGCGACCAGCGCGTCGACCACGCAGCGCAGATAGGCGTTCTGACGGGCGTCCTGGCTGAGCGGCTTTTCCTTGCGGGTCTGCTCGAAGGCCTGGGCGCCCAATTGTTCCAGCTCCTGCTGCGACACCGCGCCGACGTACTGGGTACGGCCGGTGGACGAGGTGGTGGTGGCGCAGCCGGCCACCAGTGCCGCGATGAAGGCCGAGAGCACGAGCGCGCGGGCGGACGTGCGGGTCTGGTGGGTCCGCGGTTCGCGGGGCTGCGACTGTGACGGGATCGAGCGCATGACGGGTCCGGGGCAAAGATGAACAGGCATCCGTTGTAATCCCTGCCGGATTAACGTTTCGTCAATCCTGCGCTGTGCAGGACCGGGGATGGATGCCCGTGCAGATTCGCGCCTGCTCCTCCACCCCGAAGAGTCATCCCCGTGCGAAGGCGCGGGTTTCCTGAGGCGGGGACAGAGCGATCTGCGATGCACTGTCGAGCGCTGCGAACTGCGTCGCCATCTCGGCCATCGACGGAGCCGGTTGGTTCAGATTGACCACGCCACGAACGCCTGGCACGTTGCCGACGGCGAAGATCTTGTCGTTGAAGATCACCACCTGTTCCAACTGCTCCGGCGATTTGATGCCGTCCTGCATCGCGCGCAAGGTCGCTTCGGCGGCGCGGTCGTTACCGATCTCGACGGGGAGCTGCTTCCGCACTTCTTCATATAGCGCGAGGTTGGTGATGGCGGGGTCTGTGCCGGCGTCGGAGATCAGGTTGCAACCCTCGCTGCCCGGCGGAGCAACATCCGTCTCACGATAGGGCCATTGACTCCCTTGCGCATCCGGGTGACCGCCAATCCACTCTTCATAGCGATCGAGACGCTCACGCGTTTCCGCAGTTCCGCCAGGAATCGCTCCAAACACGGATTTGTGAATGTCGTTGGGATGCTGAACGCCGTCTCCATGCACCCCTTCAAGCCCATTTCGGGAGGCAAGGTCACGCCAGGCGAGTTCGGTCGTCTCGTCGTACCATCCCGTCACTGATACATCGTCGTAGCCGGCGATCCGCAATCCCTCCTGCAGGAATTTGACGTCTTCGCCGCACATCCCGGGGAGCAAAGGTTCGCGGAGGTAGAATTCCGTAGTCATGGGAACGGCTCCGTTCAGTAGGCGATACGGATGATACGTCGAGAGGTTATACGTCGAGAGCTTATACGTCGAGATTCGCCACCTTCAGCGCATTGTCCTCGATGAACTCGCGCCGCGGCTCCACCACATCGCCCATCAGCGTGCTGAAGATCTGATCGGCGGCCACCGCGTCCTCGATGCGCACGCGCAGCAGACGGCGGGTGTCGGGGTTGACCGTGGTCTCCCACAGCTGCTCGGGGTTCATTTCGCCCAGGCCCTTGAAGCGCTGGATCTGGCGGCCCTTCTTCGCTTCCTCCAGCAGCCAGGCGTGGGCCTGGGCGAAGCTGGAGACGGGCTCTTCGCGGTTGCCGCGGACGATCTTCGCGCCTTCGCGCAGCAGGCCGTGCAGCAGTGCCGCGGCGTCGCGCAGCGGGCGCAGTTCGCCGTGCTCGAAGCTGGAGACCGGCAGCTCCAGGCGCTTGGTCTCGCCCATGTGGGTGCGGCCGACAACCAGCGCGGCGGGCGATTCCTCGCTGCCGGCGCGGGCTTCGATGCGGTAGCGCGGGCGGCCGAGGCCAGTCTGGTTGAGACGGGCTTCCAGTGCGTCCAGCTCGTGGCGCTCGTCGGTATTGCGCGCGAGCGAGGCTGCGTCGAGCGGGGTGAAGTCGATCAGCGCTTCCAGCAGCGCCGGGTCGAAGCGGTAGGCATTGCGGGCGATGGCTTCGCGCGCGCCGGCGTAGGCCAGCAGCAGCTTCTCCAGCTGCGCGCCGGCGATCGCAGGCTCGTTCTCGGCCGGCACCAGCTGCGCGTTCTCGACCGCGTTGCCGGCCAGATACGCATCCAGCGCCGCGTCGTCCTTGAGATACAGCTCGTTCTTGCCCTGCTTGATCTTGTACAGCGGCGGCAGGCCGATGTAGATGTGGCCGCGCTCGATCAGCTCCGGCATCTGCCGGTAGAAGAAGGTCAGCAGCAGGGTGCGGATGTGCGAGCCGTCGACGTCGGCGTCGGTCATGATGATGATGCGGTGGTAGCGCAGCTTGTCCGGGTTGTATTCGTCCTTGCCGATGCCGGTACCGAGCGCGGTGATCAGCGTGCCCACTTCCGCGCTGCCGAGCATGCGGTCGAAGCGCGCGCGCTCCACATTGAGGATTTTGCCGCGCAGCGGCAGCACCGCCTGGTTCTTGCGGTTGCGGCCCTGCTTGGCCGAGCCGCCCGCCGAGTCGCCCTCGACGATGAACAGTTCGGACAGCGCCGGATCCTTCTCCTGGCAGTCGGCCAGCTTGCCGGGCAGGCCGGCGATGTCGAGCGCGCCCTTGCGTCGGGTGAGCTCGCGCGCCTTGCGCGCGGCCTCGCGCGCGCGCGCGGCGTCGACCA
>ERZ1066122.574-NODE-574-length-37598-cov-28.699225_pt1 | contig 37598 bp, 29 predicted proteins | sample MGYA00382769_ERZ1066122 | MGnify/ENA primary metagenome ERZ1066122 (study PRJEB33369, sample SAMEA5778352) | biofilm metagenome | biome: Industrial cooling water; feature: Water cooling tower basin; material: Biofilm | place: United Arab Emirates | collected... | reverse complement strand
GGCCGTCGAGCGCGGTGGCGGTCTCCTGCTGGGTGCGGACGGGGTGCGGCATGGCAGGAAGCTAGCCGATCGCGCCCACGCACTGTATCGGTGTCCGCGCGCTCCGCCTCAGCCGATGCGCGTCACGAAGGGGAAGGTCGCCGGTGCACTTTCGACGAAGAAGTCGAGCTCGAGAGAACACATGTGTGAGCCAGGGTCACCTACACCGCCGCCGAAGCAGTCGAAGAAGCGCGTCGTGACCTGCAACTCACCACCCGCTAGTTCGCTGCTCGGGATGTTGCGCAGCGGCCAGTTCCGATTCAGCCCAATGACGGTCGGCACGCGCCGCCACGCGGGCTCGCTGCTCAGACTCTCCCAGATGCTTCGCGCCACGGTCGGATCCGAGACCGGGGTGACCGAGTGTTGGGCATACCGCACGTGCCCCGGTGTACCTGGTTGCGTGCCATCGTCCTCGACCGTGAACTCGATGCGGACGAGTGCGTCCACGTTCTCGCCGTCGGGGGCGAATGCGACGACCATCTCCGCGACATGCTCGACGAGGGTGCCCCTGGGCTCGATGCGCGCGAGGATCCCCGTACGATCGGTGACCGAGAGGGTCAGGAGACCGAAGGTCGACTGCTCAGGGTCGCCATCCATCGCAGCGACCGCTTTCTCCATGCTTTCAGGCGTGACGGCGCCCGTCGCCTGCACCGTGTCGGTCCGCTCCGTCCCAGCATAGTTCTGCGGCACAGGATCCTGCTGCGGCGCGACGTTCTTCTTTCTTTCAACGTCCTTGTTCACTGCGACGTCCTTCTTCGAGGGAACGTCCTTCTTTCCCTCGACGTCCTTCTTCGCGGCGCCGTCCTTCTTCTCCGCGCCCTTCTTCTTCGCCGTGTGGTTCTTCTTGGGCATGGATCGCCTTGCGGTGCGAGGATGATTCTGTGCACACGAACGTCTTCCCGCTTCACTCGCCGCCAACGTCTGTGCGCGAACGGCGATTGGCAAGCGAGCGCAGCCGAATCGTCAGGGGCGCTGCCCCGCCAGCAGGCGCGCAGGGATTTCCGTCGCCGGGACGCGCGGATCGGCCGTGAGGACGGCCCCGGCACGCCGTGCGAGCGCCACGACCACCGGCCCGAGCGGCCGGTCGTTCTCGACGTCGTGCGCGTCTTCTTCCGCTGCCAGCGCCGCGAGCGCTGCGGGCCCCTTCACCCACGCGTCGGCGAGCGCCATCGCGCGCCCGCGCCGGCGCCGCTCTCCCTCCGGCAGCGCACGGAGGGCATTCGCGGCACGATTGACGCCCGCGCGATTGTTCGCCAAAGCCGCGCGCACGAGGACGAGAACCGGCTCGAGCGTGTCCCGCGGCGTGAGCGCGGGAACGGGGATTCGCCCCGTCCCCGCGGCCAGCAGCAGCCGATGCTGCTCGTACCACCGCCCCTCGGCACCACCGGCGCGGCGTGCCGCGACGGCCAGCAGCGCATCTGCGGAATCCGCGCGCCCGCGGCGCGCCATCGCTGCCGCACGCGAGGCGACGATGAGCGGCGTCGCCACCGGCTCGTCGACGCCTGCCGCCGCGAGCGAGTCGGCGATTCGACCCGCCGCCGACGCGTCGCCGCGCGAGAGAGGAACGAGCAAGGTGACCATCGGCCGCCAACGCGCCGTCATCAGCGGCCGGAGCGAATCGATCGCCTGCGGGCGCCCGAGCGACGCCAGCGCGATCGCCTGATTGACCAACTGGACCTGCCCGAGCGCCGGGACGAACGGGCGCATCAGAGCGTACGCACGCTTGAAGTCATCGAGCGCGCCGTCGTAGTCGCCGAGATGCATCCGCACCAGGCCGCGGTTCGTGCGCCCCGCGATCACCGTGCTGTCGCTGGCCACCATCTCGTCGTAGGTGCGCAGGGCACGGCGCAGGTCGAGGTCGAGCGTCGCCGCCACCTGCGCTTCGACCCGCGCGCGCTGGGACACCGTGAGCCGCTCGGGGAACGCGCGCGCACGTCCAAGCGCCATCACCGCCGAATCCCGCTGGCCGAGCGTGATCCAGTTCGTCGCGAGGCCGAGCCACGCCGCGCCGAAGGCCGAGTCCAGCGCCACCGCGCGCCGGAAGAGCCGCGTTCCCTCGACGAGCTGCCCCATCCGGGACGCGTCGACCGCCGCGGCGTACGCGTCGAACGCCGCCAGCGACGGCGTCACCACGCGATGCAGCGGCCGCGCACGACCGATCACCTCCGCGCGCTCGTCGAGCGCCGCCCGCAACCGCCGCCCCAGCCGGTCCACCAGCACCACCAGCGAGTCCCGCGCCCCCCGCTCCGAGATGCTCGCGATCGGCGTCGCGTCCGACGACGACAGCACCTGCAGCGTCAGCGACACCGTCGCCGGCCCGAGCGAGCCGATCGACCCGGTCACCGCCGCCGGCACGCCGTAGCGCTTCGCCAGCTCCACGGCGCGCTCGGCCGAGATCGGGATCGTGTCGGCCCACCCCGCGTCGCGCGCGACCTGCCGCAGCTGCGGCATGCTGAGGCTCCGCGCCACCTGCGACTCGGAGAGCGCCGACTGCAGGAGGTCGCGCACCGTGCGCGCGAGCGCGCTGTCGCCGCCCGACGACTCGAGCTCGCCGAGCACGATCCACCCCTGCGCCGGCGGCGCCGCTTGCGCCGCCCGCGTCGCCCCCGGCCCGTCGGCGTCGGCGCGCGACGCGGCGATCGACCAGGCGACCGCCGCGACGATCGCGAGGGCCGCCGCCCCCGCCGCCACCCGTCCCCACGGCACGCGCGGCCCCATCCCGGGGATCGACGCCCCGCTCCGCGACGCGGAACGCAGGTGATCGAGCGCGAGCGCCACCTCGCCCGCCGTCGGGCGGTCGTTCGGGAGCTTGGCGAGGCACCGCTTCACGACCGTGGCCACCCCGGCCGGCAGCCCCTCGCGCGCGGGGAGCGGCGGGATCGGGTCGCTCACGTGCGCGAGCAGCACCTGCGCGTGCGGCCCGGTGCCGAAGGGCGGCGTCCCCGCCACCAGCTCGTGGAGGATGCAGCCGAGCGCGTAGACGTCGGTCGCTCCCGTCACCGGCGCGTCGCCCGTCGCCTGCTCCGGGCTCATGTAGGCCGGCGTCCCGACCACGTGCCCGGTGCGCGTCCACGTCGCCGGCTCCTCGTCGAGGAGGTGCGCGACGCCGAAGTCGGCGAGCATCGCGTTGCCGTCCTCGGTCAGCACGTTCTCGGGCTTCACGTCGCGGTGCACCACGCCGCGCGCGTGCGCGTACGCCAGCGCCTCGGCCACCTGGAGGGCGATGCGCAGCGCGTCGGGAACGGCCACGGCCCCCTGCTGCAGCCGCGCGCGAAGGCTCGGGCCGCGCACGAGCGGCATCACGTACCACCGGAGCCCGTCGGCCGCCCCGGAGTCGTGCACCGGGAGGATGTGCGGATGCGCGAGCTTCGCGGCGGTGGCGATCTCGCGGACGAAGCGGTCGCCGGCCCGCGCGCCCCCTTCGCCGTCGCGCAGCACCTTCACGGCCACGTCGCGCCCGTGGCGCCGGTCGGTGGCGCGGTAGACCGTCGCCATGCCGCCCTGCCCGATCGCCTCGTGCAGTTCGTAGCGCTCGCCAAGCGCGCTCGCCAGGGCGTCCTGCGTCCGCATGCCGTCTCTGGAGGGGATGCGCCACCATACGACACGACGCGCGGCGCCGACAGGGTCGCCGGCGCTGCGGAGCGGGCTCGACCGAACCGCACGCTGCCGCGCAGCGCACGGATCGATGCGCGCGACGTCACCCCCCGGGCGCCGGCACCCCCTCGGCCAACGGCGCGTCGCGCGCCACGATCGTCGCCACGACCATGTCGCCCGTGACGTTCCCGACCGTGTTGCCGATGTCGGGGAGCGCGTCGACCGCGACCAGGAGCGCCAGCCCGTCGAGCGGGAGCCCAATCGCGAGGAGCACCGGTGCGGAGACGACGAAGAGCCCCCCGCTCGGGATCCCCGGGTTGCTGAAGCTGAGCGGGATCGTGACGAGCGTCATCGTCGCGATCTCGGCCCACCCGAGCTCGAGCCCGTAGAGCCGCGCGAGGAAGAGCGGGGCGACGAGGTCGGCGATCGGCGTGGTCACCTTGAAGGTCGCGACGCAGAGCGGGAGCACGAAGCCGGCGACCGCCGGTCGCTCGCCGTAGGCGCGGCGCGCCCCCTCGATGAGCGCGGGAAGCGACGCGAGCGACGAGCGCGACGCGACCGCCATCGCCTGCGCCGGCGCCGCCGCACGCGCGAAGGTCGCGAGGGAGACGCCGCCCGCCCACGCCGCCACGGGATAGAGGAGGAGCGTGCACGCCGCGAGCATCGCGCACGTGACCGCGACGTACCACGCCACCGGCCCCACGAGCCCCGTCCCGTGCTCGGCGCCGAGCGCGGCGCTCAGCCCGAGGACGCCGAGCGGGGTGAGTACGAGGATCCACCGCACGACGACGAGCATCGCGTCGGCGACGCCGCCGAAGAAGGCGAGGATCGGCCGCTTCGCCCCCTCGTCGAGGCGCGTGACGGCGACGGCGAAGAGGAGCGTGAAGACGATCAGCGGGAGCATCGCGCCGTCGGCGGCGGCCTGCACCGGGTTGACGGGGACGAGCCCGGTCACGAAGCCGCGGAGCGTCGGGAGCGGCGGCGCCTCGGCGCCCGGGGCGGCGAAGCTCGCGCGGAGCGACGCGGCGGTCGCCGGGTCGAGCGGCATCCGCGCGAAGAGCGGCGGGGCGACGAGCGCCGCGAAGAGCGCGACGCCGACGAGGAGGGCGACGAAGAGCGCCGCCGTGCGCGCGCCGAGCCGGCCGAGGGCGCGCACGTCGTCGAAGCCGGCGACGGCCCGCACGAGGAGCGCGACGACGAGCGGGACGAGCGTCATCCGGATCGCGTTGATCCAGAGCGTGCCGAGGGGCTCGAGGACGCGCACCGCCCACGCGAGCGGCGCGGCGCCGGTGCGGTCGGCGGCGATGCCGAGGGCGAGGCCGCCGACGAGCGCGGCGAGGGCGAGGAGCGTCGGGGACCGCCGGCGTGCGCGGGCCACGGTCAGCGTGTCGAGCCGTCGCGGCGCCGCTTGGGCGTGAGCGGGCGCACCTCGAGCGAGTAGACGAGCACGTGCGCGGGCTGGTCGACGAGCGTGCGCACGGCGTGCGCGACGTCCTCGGGCTCGATCATCCAGCTCGTGTCGGTCCCCGGCGGGAAGAGGTCGGTGCTCACCGACCCCGGATGCACCATGCTCACCTTCACCCCGGCGTCGCGCACCTCGAGCATGAGGCACTCGCTGAAGCCGACGACGAAGTGCTTGGTGCCCACGTAGCAGCTCCCGTTGGCGAAGGTGTTGCGCCCCGCCGTCGAGCCGATGGTGATGACGTGGCCGCGCTGCCGCGCCACCATCCCCGGGAGGACGGCGCGCGTGACGTGGTAGAGCGCGTTCACGTTCACGTCCACCATCGCGTGCCACTCGTCGGGCGAGAGCGAGAGGAAGGGCTTCATCGTCGCGACGCCCGCGTTGTTCACGAGCACGTCGCAGTCGACGCCGTCGAGCTCGCGGGCGACCATCGCGGGATCGGTCACGTCGCACTCGACGACGGTGACCTGCGCCCCGGCCTTCGTCGCCTCCTCGCCGAGGCGCCAGAGCCCCTTCGCGTCACGCGCGACGGCGACGAGGTCGTGGGTGCGGGCGAGCTCGAGGGCGATGGCGCGACCGATGCCGCGCGAGGCGCCGGTGACGAGGGCGACGGGACGGGTCATGGGGATCGGGACGGTCGAGGGGACGGGGCGGTCAGTCGGCGCGGAAGCCGATCACGTGGTGGGAGCCGTCGCAGAACGGGCGCTCGCGGCTCGCGCCGCACCGGCAGAGGGCACGTGCCGTGCCCTCGTACAGGAGGCGCCCGTCGTCGGTGACGACGCGCACCGGGCCGCGGAGGAGGAGCGCCCCGTCGGGCTTGACGACGATGACGAGCCGCGCGCCGTCGTCGCTCACGGGCGCACGTACATCGCCCGCAGGTCGGCGGCGAGGTTCTCGGGCTCGGGGAAGAGGAGCGAGCGCGTGAAGGCGAGCTGGCGCAGCTCGCGTTGGAGCTGCGGCACGGCGCGCGGCTCGACGGTGATGAGGTCGATGCGCCCTCGGTCGGGGCCCTGCGTGCGCACGACGTGCTCGTCGATCGCGGCGACGTCGACGCCGTGCACGGTGAAGGTGCCGCGCTGCGCCCGGCTCCGCGCCGTGCCGTGGCGCCCGGCGATCGCCACCGGCCACGCGTTGCTGCGCGCCGCGCGGGGCACGTCGCCCAGGCCGCGCGCCGGGGTGAAGGTCGTGGGGCGCGCCTCGAGCGCGAGCGGGAGCCACGCGGCGAGGTCGTCGTGCGTGGTGTCGAGGACGTGCCCCGCCTCCCAGCCGAAGGTCGCGCGGTTGAACTCGAAGGGGTCGAGGAGCCAGACGCCCGGGCCGTCGCCGGGTTCGGCGTCGGCCACGGCGAAGAAGAGCGCCACGAGCGGGCTCTCGGTCCAGTCGAGGAGGCGCGTCGGGATGCCGTAGTGCTGCATCGTGACGTACCAGTCCCAGTCGTCCACCGGCTCGCGCGGCAGCAGGAGCGGCGCGTCGCTCCGGAAGCGGAGGAAGAGCGAGAGCTCGTCGCAGCCGTTGCCGCGGTAGGCGCCCGGGGTGAGCGCCCAGCGCCAGGCGCGCACGCCGCGGTACCAGAGCGGGGGCATCGGCCGGCGGTCGAGCCCCCACGCCGCGATCGCGCCGAAGACGCGGTCGAGGAACTCCGCGACCGAGCGCACCGCCGGCCGCGCACCGAGGCGCCCGCGCAGGGCCTCGAGCGCGGGGGGCGGCGCGCCCGGCGCGCTCAGCCGACGAGGCGCTCGAGCAACCACTCCTTCACCTGCCCCGCCCCGATGCGCACCTGCTGCAGCGTGTCCCGGTCGCGGATCGTCACCGTGTCGTCGCCCGTGCTCTGCCCGTCGACGGTGATGCAGAAGGGCGTCCCGATCTCGTCCTGCCGGCGGTAGCGCTTGCCGATGCTCCCCGTCTCGTCGACGTCGACGGGGAAGGCCTTCCGCAGCTCGGCCGCGAGGCGGTGCGCGAACTCGGGCTGCCCGTCCTTCTTCGTGAGCGGGAAGACGCCGGCCTTCACGGGCGCGAGCGTCGGGTGGAGGCCGAGCACCGTCCGCCCCTCGTCCTCGCCGGGGACCGCCTCCTCGCGGTAGCCGTTCACGAGCACCGCGAGCGTCGTGCGGTCGGCGCCGACGGAGGTCTCGATGACGTAGGGGACGTAGCGCTTGTTGTTCGGCGCGTCGAAGTACTCGAGCTTCTTGCCGCTGTACTGCTGGTGCTGCGTGAGGTCGAAGTCGCTCCGGTTGTGGATCCCCTCGATCTCCTGGAAGCCGAGCGAGCCGCCGAAGTCGTAGGTGATGTCGAACGCGGCGCGGGCGTAGTGCGCGAGCTCGTTCGCCTCGTGCCGGTGCCAGCGCAGCCGGTCCTCGGCGAGGCCGAGCGAGCGATGCCACGCCCAGCGGTCGGCGCGCCACCGCTCGAACCACTCCATGTCGGTGCCCGGCTCCACGAAGAACTGCATCTCCATCTGCTCGAACTCGCGGGTGCGGAAGATGAAGTTCCCGGGGGTGATCTCGTTGCGGAACGCCTTGCCGATCTGCGCGATGCCGAACGGGACCTTCTGGCGGCTCGACTGCTGCACGTTCAGGAAGTTCACGAAGATCCCCTGCGCCGTCTCCGGGCGCAGGTAGACGGTCGCGGCGCTCTCCTCGACCGGCCCCATGAACGTCTTGAACATCAGGTTGAAGAGCCGCGGCTCCGTCAACTGGCAAGCCTCGTGCTCGCCGGGGCGCTTGCTCGGCTTCTGCGGGCAGCGCGCGTCCTCGAGCTTGTCGGCGCGGAAGCGCCCCTTGCACGCCTTGCAGTCGACGAGCGGGTCGGTGAAGCCGGCGACGTGCCCGCTCGCCTCCCACGTGCGCGGGTGCATGAGGATCGCCGCGTCGAGCCCCTCGACGTCGTCACGGAGGCGGACCATCGCGTTCCACCACGCGTCCTTGAGGTTCTTCTTGAGCTCGACGCCGAGCGGGCCGTAGTCCCACACGCTCCCGGCGCCACCGTAGATCTCGCTGCTCTGGAAGATGAAGCCGCGTCGCTTGCAGAGCGACACGAGCTTGTCCATCACCTCGGGGTGCGTGCTGGCGGGCATGAGCGGCAGGGCTGGGCGCACGCCTGGATGCCGCGGCCTGGTCCGCGACTGGCTGGCGTGCGTCGTCCGTCCCGCCAATCTACCGCCGGCCGCCAGACGCGCCCCGGCCGCGTCGGTGTTGCGCGGGAGTCCCGGAACCGCGTCAACACGGAGACACGGGGGACGGTCGGAGGACGGAGACGCTCCGGTCGCTGCGAACGTCCGATCGAACCGCGAAACGCACAGGATACAAGGAACAACGCAACGGACACGAAGTCGACGGAAACAGCGACCGTCGATCGGTCGTCTTTCGATTGCATTCGCGTCCCTCGCGTTTCGAGGTGCGATCGGACGGCCGAATGGCTCGGAGTTCCTCCGTTCTCCGGCCGTCCCCCGTGTCTCCGTGTTGACGCGGTCCAGGGACACGCACCGAGAACGGACGCTCGCTCAGGCGTACCGACGCCGGCGCACCGAGCCGAGGACTTCGGCCACGCGCGCCGCGATCAGGTCGCCGTGGAAGCGGCCGGTCTCGATGAAGGTGCGGTTGGCCGCGTACCCCGAGGCGAGTACGCCGGCCATGAAGAGCCCGGGCGCCGTCGTCTCCATGGTGCGCGGGTCGTGGTCGGGGACGCCGGTCTCGCGGTCGATCCCGACGCCGGCCTCCTCGAGCAGGCGGCACTCGGGCTGGTAGCCGGTCATCAGGTAGACCTGCGTCGCGCGCACCGCGGGACCGTCGTCGTCGAGCTCGACCCAGGTGGGATAGATCGCCCGGACGCGCGCGTCGAAGCGCGCGCGGATGTCGCCGCGCTTGAGCCGCCCCTCGATCTCGGGCTTCACCCACGGCTTGACGTTCGGGTCGAGCCCCGGGCCGAAGTGGACGATCGTGACCCGCGCCCCCGCGCGCCACAGCTCGAGCGCCGCATCGACCGCGCTGTTGCCGCCGCCCACCACGACGACGTCGTTCCCCCACCCCACGTGCCCCTCGATGAAGCGGTGCGTGACGTGCGGCAGGTCGTCGCCGGGGACGTCGAGCCGGTTCGGCCGGCCGAAGTAGCCCGTCGCCACGACCACCGCCGCGCAGTCGGTCGTGCGCGCCCGCCCGTCCTGCGGGCGCGAGTGGACGCGCCAGGCCCAGTCGTCGAAGCGCTCCAGCCGCTCGACCGGCTCGTACGTGCGCACGCTCAGCCGGTGGTGCTCGGCGACGGTGCGGTAGTACGCGAGCGCCTCGCGCCGCGTCGGCTTGGGGCCGGGGATCGCGAACGGGACGCCGCCGATGCTGATCCGGTCGGCGCTCGAGAAGAAGGCCATGTCCACCGGATAGCTCGCGATCCCCGCGACGAGGGCGCCGCGGTCGTAGGTGCGCACGCCGTGTCCCGTGGCCTGGATCGCGCACGCGGCCGAGAGCCCGCACGGCCCCGCGCCGACCACCACGACGTCGACGTCGCGCGGCGGGAGCGAACGGGGCATGCGGCGCTCGGGGATGTGGCGCGGCGGGGTTGGCGGCGGCTTCGGCATCGGGGCGGGACGGACGTGCGGGTTCGGCCCCCCGCGCACGTCGCGGGCGGCGGAGCCCCGGCGTGCAACCCTCGCGCCGTGCGCGCCGGTCAGCGCGCGCCGTCGAGCTCGCGATACCAGGCCGAGAAGGCGCGCGGGAGGAACGCCGGCCCGAACAGCGCCCACTCGCCGAGCGACGCGGGGATCGTCCACGCCGTCGCGGCCGCCGCGGCCGGCGTCCCCGCGTCGTGCGCCCGTCGCGCCGCCGCCTCGATCTCGGCGAGCAGCGCGCGGTACGTCGAGACCGCGGCGGCGTCCATGACGGCGCCGTGGCCGGGGACGACGCGCGCCGTCCCGCCGGTCGGCAGCGCCGCCACGGCCGCCCGCCAGCGCACGGGGCGCGCATCGACGAAGTTCGGGAAGACGCCGTTCCACGCGAGGTCGCCGGCGAAGGTCACGCCGACGTCGGGGACCTCGACCACGAGGTCGCTCTCGGTGTGCCCCGAGGCGTGCAGGACGCGGATGATCCGGTCGTCGCCGATCTGCAGGTTCGTCGGCGCGGCGGCGTCGATCATCAGCGCATCGGCGAGCGCATCGGCGAACGACGGGTCAAGCGGCGGCGTGCGCTGCGCGAGTGCGGCGCGCGTCCATGCGGTCGACACGAGCCGCGGCGCCTGGCACCCGCCGGCGCACTCGCGGTAGGCGCCCGTGCCGTTCACGTGATCGGCGTGATGGTGCGTGAGGACGACGTGCGTCGGCCAGCGCCCGGTGAGCTGGCGCGCCTGCGTCGCGAGCCAGGTCGCGCCGGCCGCGGTGTAGAACCCCTCGATCACCACGATGTCCGTGTCGCCGGCGACGATCCCGCCGTTCGCGAGCGTCGTCCGGTCGCCGCCGAACGGCGTGCTCACGAGCGCCCAGACGCCGCGGGCGAGCTGCTCGAGCCGGCCGAACGGCTCGGCCGCGACCACGCGCCCCGCCGGTCGCCGCGCGAACGACGCCGCGAGTGCGCGCGGCATCACCCCCTGCGCGGCGGCGAGCCACGCGGCGCACGAGAAACCGGTGCGCAGCACGTCGCGCCGCGTCACGCCGGGGGCGCGCCCCTCACCGCTCACGTCGCGACGCCCTCGCGCGCGCCGGCGACGATCGCCGCGGCGATCAGCTCGCCGTGGTGCCGCCCGTTCTCGATGAAGGTGCGGTTGGCGTCGAAGCCGCTCGCGAGCACGCCCGCGAGGAAAAGCCCGGGGAGCGGTGTCGCCATCGTCGCCGGGTCGTGCGCCGGGACGCCGCTCGTCGCGTCGATCGGGACGCCGGCCTGTGCGAGGAGCCCGCTCTCGGGGAGGTAGCCGAGCATCGTGTACACCTGCGTGGCGGCGATGCGCTCCTCGCCGGCCGTGGTGCGCACGACGACGTGGTCGGGGGCGATCGCCACGACGCGCGCGTCGAAGCGCGCGCGGATGCTCCCGTCGCGCAGCCGCCCCTCGATCTCGGGGCGCACCCACGGCTTGACCTTCGGGTCGAGCGTGGCCTCGAAGTGGACGAGCGTCACGCGCGCGCCGGCGCGTTGGAGCTCGAGCGCGGCGTCGACCGCGCTGTTGGCGCCGCCCACCACGACCACGTCCTGGTCGAAGGCGCCGTGCCCCTCGACGAACCGGTGCGTCACGTGCGGCAGCTCCTCGCCTGGGACGCCGAGCCGGTTCGGGCGGCCGAAGTAGCCGGTGGCGATCACCACGTTCGGCGCCGCGACCGCGAGCGCGCCGTGCGCGCGCGACGTCGCGGCGAGCGTCCACGTCGTGCTGGTCCGGGCGATCGACTCGACGGTGACGTACTGCCGCACGTCGAGCGCGAAGTGGCGCGCGACGGCGCGGTAGTAGGCGAGCGCGTCGCGGCGCGTCGGCTTCGCCCCCGGCACGACGAAGGGCACGTCGCCGATCCCCAGCTTCTCGGCCGTGCTGAAGAAGGTCATCTCGACCGGGTAGCTCGCGATCCCGGCCACGAGGCAGCCGCGCTCGAGCACCACCGTGCGGAGCCCGCGCCGCCCGCACGCGATCGCCGTCGCCAGGCCGCACGGCCCCGCGCCGACGATCGCGACGTCGGCCGTCTCCACCGCCCCGCTCACGCCGGCTGGCCCGCCTCGAGGCCGATGATCTGGTCGCGGCGCGTGCCGACGCTCACGTAGGTGATGCGCGTCTCGCAGAGCGCCTCGATGCGGTCGAGATAGGCGCGCGCCTGCGGCGGGAGCTCCTCGAGCGTGCGCGCGTCGCCGGTCGGGCGCTGCCACCCCTCGAACCACTCGAGCCGCGGCACCGCGCGGTCGAGGAGCGAGAGGTCGCCCGGGAACTCGGTGTGCAGCTCGCCGTCGATCTCGTAGCCGGTGCAGAGCGCGATCCGGTCGAGCGTGTCGAGGACGTCCAGCTTCGTCACCGCGAGGTCGGTGAGGCCGTTGACGCGCGCCGCGAAGCGGACGACCACCGCGTCGAACCAGCCGCAGCGCCGCGCGCGCCCCGTGGTGGCGCCGAACTCGTTGCCGAGGGTGCGCATGTGCGTCTGCATCGGCTCGGCGAACTCGGTCGGCATCGGCCCGGCGCCGACGCGCGTGGTGTACGCCTTCACCACGCCGAGGATCACCTGCAGCGCCGTCGGCGCGATGCCGGCGCCGATCGCCGCGCCGCCGGCCGTCGTGTTGCTGCTCGTCACGAACGGGTACGTGCCGTGGTCGACGTCGAGCATCGACCCCTGCGCCCCCTCGAGGAGCACCGCCGCGCCGGCCTTGAGCGCGCGGTGGACGGCGAGCCCCGTGTCGTCGGCGAGGGCGAGGAGCCGCGGCGCGAGCGACTGCAGCATCGCGAGCGTCTCCTCGACGTCGACGCGCTTCTCCGAGCCGGTGGCGGCGAGTCGCGCGTTGGCATGCGCCACCCCCGCCTCGACCAGCGTCCGCAGCCGCGCCGGGTTGCGCAGGTCGAGCACGCGCACGCCGCGGCGGCCGGCCTTGTCCTCGTACGTGGGGCCGATGCCGCGGCCGGTGGTCCCGATCGCCTTGTTCGACGCGCTCTCGCCGTCGACGAGCTTGTGGTAGGGGAGCACCATGTGCGCCCGCTCGCTGACGTAGAGCCGGCCGGTCACGTCGATGCCGTCGGCGACGAGCGTGTCGATCTCGCGGAAGAGCGTCTCGGGATCGAGGACGACGCCGTTGCCGATCGCGCAGCGGACGCCGGGGTGGAGGATGCCGCTCGGGATCTGGTGGAGGACGAACTTCTTCTCGCCGACGTAGACCGTGTGCCCGGCGTTGGCGCCGCCCTGGTAGCGCACGACCCAGTCGGCGCGCTCGGCGAGCACGTCGACCAGCTTGCCCTTGCCCTCGTCGCCCCACTGGGCGCCGACCACCACCACCGTGCGGCGGCTCGCGTCGAACATGATGCACTCGTTCCGGCGGGCCGCGCCCGGCCGGCGTGGATCTCGGGGAGGGGATCGCGCCGGTCGCCGCCCGAGGGGGCGCCGCGAACGCGAAACGCCCCGGGCGGGGTGCCCGGGGCGTCGGCGGAATCTACGCGGGGGTCGGGGGGGCCGCGACCGGCCCCGTCAGCTCCACGCCGCGCCGACGAGCGCGATCCCGATCACGAGGCCGACGAGCACCTTCTGGATCGTCGCCACCCCGCGCCCGACGAGGGCGCCGCCGGCGACCTGCCGGGCCCGCACGATGTCCTTCGCCACGCTGTACTCCCCGGCGAGCGCCCCGAGGTAGGCGCCGCCGAAGGCCCCGACGACGCTCCCGACCACGGGGATCGGGACGCCGACGATCGCCCCCGTGATCCCGCCGAGCACCGCCCCCCAGCTCGCGCGCTTCGAGCCGCCGACCTTCTCGGTGTAGCGTGCCGAGGTGCGGAACTCGAGGAACTCGCCGAGGAGCGCGACGGCCGCGCAGAGCGCGACGATCCCCCACGACAGCGTCGGCGGGTCGACGGCGAGCCGGTGCACGGCGCCGGCGAGGATCATCAGCCAGAGCCCCGGGAGCCCCACGGGGATGAGCGCGAGCCCGGCGACGACGGCGGCGGCGAGGAGGAGGGTGGCGACGGTCATGTCGTACAGTACGCCGGGCGCGCGCGCCGGGTGTCACGCGGACGGGCGCACGGCACGAGATTGTGCCCCATGCCCCGCATCGCCCTCCTCGTCCGCACCGGCGCCGGCCCCGGCATCCTCCACGAGCTCACCGGCGTCATCGCCCGCCGGCGCGGCGACATCGCCTCGGTCGACATCGTCGGCCGGACCGGCGACGAGACGCGCGTCCACTTCGAGGTGGAGCTCCTCGACGGCGACGACCCCGCCACGCTCGCCGACGAGCTCCGCGCGCTCGACATCGTGCGCGAGGTCACGCTGGTGAGCACGATGGGCGTCATCTACGGCAAGCGGATCATCATCATGGGCGGCGGCGCGCAGGTCGGGCAGGTCGCGATCGGCGCGATCTCCGAGGCCGACCGCCACAACATCCGCGGCGAGCGCATCTCGGTCGACACGATCCCGCTCGTGGGCGAGCAGCCCCTCGCCGACGCGGTGCGCGCCGTCGCGCGACTGCCGCGTGCCACGGCGCTCGTGCTGGCGGGGTCGCTCATGGGCGGCGACATCGAGCGTGCCGTGCGCGAAGTGCGCGCACAGGGGTTGCTCGTCGTCTCGCTGAACATGGCGGGCTCCGTCCCCGATGCGGCCGACCTCGTGGTGACGGACCCCGTGCAGGCGGGCGTCATGACCGTCATGGCCGTCGCCGACACGGCGCGCTTCACCGTCGCGCGGCTGCAGCGGCGCGTCTTCTGATCCCGCGTCGCGCGCGGCGTCGTTCAACCGCGTCAACACGGAGGCACGGAGGACGGCCGGAGGACGGAGGGGCGCGTGGGACCGCCCTCCGCGTCGCATTCACGATCTCGGCCTTGGAGTGGGTGCGGGGGGGTGGCTCCGCGCGCCCCTCCCTCCTCCGGCCGTCCTCCGTGCCTCCGTGTTGACGCGGTCCAGCGATGCCGGACGCGACACGGCACTCACGCGACCGCGAGCACCTCGCGCACCACCGCCTCGACGTGCGCCCGGGCCGCGGCCGGCAGCGGGAGGAGCGGCGCCCGCGGCGCGCCGCCGACGCGCCCGGCGGCGTCGACCGCCGCCTTGAGCCCCGGCACGCCGTGCTTCACGGCGACCTCGGTCGCGAGCTTCGTCAGCGCCTGCTGCAGCGCGCGGCCGCGCGCCTCGTCGCCGGTGTTCACCGCGTCGGCGATCGCGAGGCAGAGCGACGGCGCGATGCACCCCGTGGCGAGAATCGCCCCCTCGCACCCCGTCGCGAGCGCGATCCGGAGGCTCGGCGCGTGCCCCGTGAAGACCGCGAACGGCGCCGGCGCCAGCGTCTGGTAGCTGTCGCGCACCACCGCGTCGGCCCCGGAGTCCTTGATGCCGATCACGTTCGGGTGCGTAGCCAGCCGCCCCACCACCTCCGCGTCGAGCGCGAAGTGCATGTACTGCGGGATGCTGTAGAGCATCACCGGCACCGGGCTCGCGTCGGCGACGGCGCGGTAGTGCGCCTCCTGCGCCGCGGGCGTCATCGCGCCTGTGTAGTAGTGCGGCGCGACCACCAGCACCGCGTCGGCGCCGAGCGATGCGGCGCGGCGCGCGCGGTCGATCGTCAGCCGCGTGCTCTCGGCCCCCACCCCCATCAGCAGCCAGCGGTCGGCCGGCACCGCCGGGCGCACCGCGCCGAGGAGCGCGTCGCGCTCGGCGTCGTCGACGAGGGGCGCCTCGCCCGTGCTCCCCACGAGCACGAGCCCCTTGAGCCCCGCGGCGACGAGCGCGGTCGCGTTGGCGACGGCGGCGGCGGTGTCGAGCGCGCCGTCGGCGGTGAACGGCGTCGTGGCGGCGGCGAAGATCCCGCCGATCGGCGTGGTCGGCATCAGTCGGTCAGCCCCATCATGTCGTAGACCTCGGCGATCGTCCGGTCGGCGACCGCCCGCGCACGCTCACCCCCCGCGGCCATGATGTCGCGCACCGTGTCCGCCCGCTGCTGCAGCTCGCCGGCGCGCGTGCGGATCGGGACGAGCGTCTCCTCCATGTGCCCGAAGAGCGTCTTCTTGCAGTCGATGCACCCCCACGTCGCCCCCGTGCAGTTCTCCCGCACCTCGCCCTGCACCGGCTCGGGCGAGAAGGCCTTGTGCATGCTGAAGATGTTGCAGACGTCGGGGTTGCCGGGGTCGGTCTTCCGCACGCGCGCCGGGTCGGTGACGGCGGGGCGGAGCTTCTCCCAGATCGACGCGGGCGGCTCGAGGAGCCCGATCGTGTTGCCGAGCGACTTGGACATCTTCGCCTGCCCGTCGAGCCCCATCAGCCGGCGCACCGGTGTCAGGAGCGGCTGGGGCTCGACGAAGTACGGGGAATCCTCCGGGCGGAACTTCGCGTTCCACTTCCGGGCGATGTCGCGCGAGAGCTCGAGGTGCTGGACCTGGTCCTCGCCCACGGGGACCCGGTCGGCGTGGTAGAGCAGGATGTCGGCCGCCTGGAGCACCGGATAGGTGAGCAGCCCCGTGATCACGCTCTCCTGCCGCGCGCTCTTGTCCTTGAACTGCGTCTGCCGCTCGAGCTCCCCGAGCGGCGTGACGGTGTTGAAGATCCACCCCAGCTCCGCGTGGGCGCGGACGGTGCTCTGGTAGAAGAGGGTGCAGCGGTCAGGGTCGAGCCCGGCCGCGAGCAGCGAGAGCGCCATCTCGTGCCGCCGGCGCCGCAGGTCGGCGGGGTCGTAGCTTCCCGTCAGGGCATGGAGGTCGACGACGCTGAAGAACGTCCGGTCGGTCCCCTCCTGCAGCCGTACCCAGTTCTGCACCGCCCCCAGGTAGTTGCCGATGTGCAGCTCGCCCGAGGGCTGGATCCCACTGAAGATGCGCGACATCCCCGCAAGCTATGGCCGCTGACGCCCTCATCCAATCGCACCCCGCCGGCGCCCCCGGCGACCGCGCCCTCCTCGCCGCGCTCGTCGACGCGGGCGCGGCGGCGGCGCGCTTCATCCGGTCGCACGAGGGGGAGCGGCACGCGATCGCGTGGGAGGTGAAGGCGGCCAGCGACTACGTCTCGCTCGTCGACCGCGGCGCCGAGGCGGTCGTGCGCGAGCGGCTCGCCCCCCTCGGGGCGGCGACCTTCATCGGCGAGGAGGGGTCGCCCGACGCGCGCCCCGGCGCCGGGCTGACGATCGTCTGCGACCCGCTCGACGGGACGACCAACTTCCTCCACGGCTTCCCCGCCTACGCCGTCTCGATCGCCGCGCTCGTCGACGGCGCGCTCGCCGCCGGCGTGATCGTCGACGTGGCGCGCGACGAGACCTTCACCGCCGTGCGCGGCGGCGGCGCGGCGCTCGACGGTCGCCCGATCCGCGTCTCGCCGATCGCCGACCCGGCGCGCGCCCTCGTCGGCACCGGCGCCCCGTTCCGCAAGCAGGACCAGCTCTCGATCTACCTCGAGCAGCTCCCGCGCATCCTCGCCGTCACGAGCGGGATCCGCCGCGCCGGCTCGGCCGCGCTCGACCTCGCGCACGTCGCCGCGGGGCGCTTCGAGTGCTTCTGGGAGCTGCGCCTGGCGCCGTGGGACATCGCCGCCGGGCTCCTCCTCGTGCGCGAGGCCGGGGGGCGCGTGACCGACTTCGCCGGCGCCGACGCCGAGGTGGCGCACACGGGAATCGTCGCCGGCAACCCCGACATGCACGCCTGGCTCCTGCGCACGCTCGAGGGGACCGTCGCATGACGCGCCCCCCGCTCGTCGAGTGCGTCCCCAACTTCAGCGAGGGGCGCGACCCCGCGGTGATCGCGGCGATCGTGCACGCGATCGGCGCCGCCGGCGGCCGGGTGCTCGACCACTCGATGGACGCGTGGCACAACCGCGCCGTCGTCACCTTCGTCGCCGAGCGCGACGCGATCGTCGACGCCGCCGTCGCCGCGATCCGCACCGCGCGCGACCGCATCGACCTGCGCGCGCACCACGGCGTCCACCCGCGCATCGGCGCCGCCGACGTCGTGCCGTTCGTCCCGCTCGACGGCGCGACGATGTCCGACTGCGTCGACTGCGCGCGCGAGCTCGCGCAGCGCGTCGGCGACGAGCTCGCGATCCCCGTCTACCTCTACGAGCACGCGGCGCAGCGCCCCGAGCGGCGCGACCTCGCGCACGTGCGCGCCGGCGGCCTCGCGGCGCTCGCCGCCTCGATCGGCAGCGACCCCGCGCGCGCGCCCGACGCCGGCCCGCGCGCGCTCCACCCTACCGCCGGCGCGGTTGCGATCGGCGCGCGCCCCTTCCTCGGCGCCTTCAACGTCTACATCGGCGACGCGAGCCGCGTCCCGGCGGCCCGCGCGATCGCCCGCGCGATCCGTGCGCGTCACGGCGGGATGCCGGGGGTCAAGGCGCTCGGCCTCGAAGTGGGCGGCCGGGCGCAGGTGAGCATGAACCTCACCGACCTCGCCGCCGTCCCGCTGCACGTCGCCTACGACGCCGTCGCGCGCGAGGCGGCGCTGCACGGCTGCGTCGCCGAGGAGAGCGAGCTGATCGGGCTCGCGCCGCAGGGGGCGATCGAGCAGGCGTTCCGCGACCGGATCCGCCTCGTCGACGCGCGCGACACCGTCTCGCTCGACCTCCGCATCGCCGCGACACGCCCCGTCGCCGACGTGCGCGACGCCTGCGAGGCGATCGCCGACCTCGACGCGCACGAGGCGAGCGGCACCGCCGCCGCCCTCGCCGCGATGCTCGCGAGCGCCACCGTGCGCCTCGCGGCGGCGGTGCACGTGCGCCGCGGCGGCACGGTCGCCGCCGAACCGCTCGCCCTCGTGCTCGCGAGCGCGGCGACCGTCGAGCGGCACCTGCACCGCGCCGCCGCCGACGACGCGGCGGCGTGGCAGGAGGTCGTCGCCGCGCGCCGGCTCCCCAGGACGACGCCGGCCGAGATGGCGGTGCGCACGCGCGCCGTCGACGCCGCGCTCGTCGCCGCGGCGGCGGTCCCGCTCCGCATCGCGCGCCTCGCCGCCGACGTCGTCGCCCTCGCGGCCGAGGCGGCGCGCGAGGGCGACCACGTCACCGCCCCCGACGCGTGGGCCGGGGCGAGCATCGCCCACGGCTGCGTCCACGCCGCCCTCGGCCTCGCGCGCGGGAACCTGGCGATGCTCGCCGACGCGACGCTCGGCGAGGCGGCGCAGCGCGAGATCCGGGTCGTCGCCGCCGAGGCGTCGGAGCTGCTGGAGCGGGCGCGTGCGGCGGTCGGGGGGGTGGGGGGATGAGCGGCGCGCGAGGTGAGTGGTCGCGCGAGGCGGGCACCGCTGGTCACCGCAGAGGCGCGGAGGTGACACGGAGTTCCGCTGCGCCTCTGCGGTGAACGGCGGCTCGCATCACGCGTCGGCGCCACCGCGCGCGCGGAGCGCGCAGCTCACCGTGCCCGCCCGCGCGACGGTCGCGCCGGGAGCGACGCCGGCGCCGGCTTGCGCGGCAGCCGCTCGTCCATCATCGCCGTGTTGTAGACGAACGCCGCCATGATCGTCGCCGCCTGCGCGAGATCGTCGGGGACGATCCGGTCGGCCACGTCCAGGTTCGTGTGGTGCGTGCGCGTCTCGTACTCGATGGGGTCCTGCATGAAGCCGAAGCCCGGGAGCCCCACGCGATCGAACGAGACGTGGTCGCTCCCTGCACGCGAGAGGAGCGAGAGCGTGCTCGCGCCGTGCGCGGCGAAGGGGCGCAGCCATTCGGCGAAGATCGGGCGCACCGTCTCGTTGCCCATGAGGTAGAGCCCGCGCACGCGCCCGGTCCCGTTGTCGATGTTGAAGTAGGCGGAGAGCCGGTCGTGGTCGGGACGCCGCGTCGGCACGACGCCGCTGTCGCGCCCCGGCTCCGCGAGCACGGCGAAGTGGCGCTCCACGTAGGCGCGCGAGCCGAAGAGCCCCTGCTCCTCGGCGTCCCAGAGCGCCGCCCGGATCGTGCGGCGCGGTGCGAGCCCGGTCGCCTTGAGGAGGCGCATCGCCTCCATGACCACCGCCACCCCCGCCCCGTTGTCGGTCGCCCCGGTCCCGGCGTGCCACGAGTCGAGGTGCGCGCCGAGCATCACGACCTCGCCACGGAGCGCCGGGTCGCTCCCCGGGATCTCGGCGATCACGTTGTGCCCCATCGGGTCGTCGTCGTGGTAGCGCGCGCCGATGTCGAGCGTGAGCCGCGGCCGCTCGCCGCGCTTCGCCAGGCGCACGAGGTGGTTGTAGTCGTCGCCGGCGAGCGTCACGCTCGGGAAGACGAAGGGGGCCGATGCCGGCAGCCACGCGCCGAACGCCCCGTTCGCGCTGCGCATCGTCGCCGCGTCGGCGCCGATCACCGGCGCCGAGTGCACCATCACCATGCCGCCGCTCCCGCGCATGCTGTTCTCGACGACGGCCAGCGGCTTCGCCCCGATGAGCACCCCCTGCGCGCCCAGCTGGCGAAGCATGGTGCGGATCATCGGGTCGGCGGTGTCGGGCATCGTGCGCCGGGCACCGTCGCCGGAGGGCGGGATGTGGTTCGCGAACTCGAGGAGGCGCGAGTCGTCGAAGCGGCGCGCGAGCGGCGCGAACTCGGGCGTCGCCGGGCGCTCCTCGGAGAGCAGGACGATCCTGCCGTCGAAGGCGCGCGCGTCCTTGTCGCGCAGCGCCTTCCCGCGGTCGGAGAGGTCGAGATAGACGACCTCGCCGGTCACCGCGCCGTTCGTGGGCGGCGACCAGGCGCTCGGCCACCCGAGGAGCGGGCGCACGTACGGCGCCGCGAGCGTGACCGAGAAGCGCTCGAGCGACCAGCCGCGACCGAACGGGCCGAACGACTCGACCCGCACCGGGATCCCCCACCCCTCGAACGTCGCCGTCGCCCACTCCCGCGCCCGCCGCATCCCCGGAGAGGCGGGGAGGCGGGGGCCGATGCGATCGGTCAGGTGGCCGATGTGCTCCATCACCTTCGATCGGCGCATCCCCTCGTCGATCAGCCGCTCGATGTCGGCCGCGGGGGCGCCGCGTGCCGGCGTCGCCTGTGCCGCGACGTGGCTCGCGCCCACCGTCACCATCGCCATCACCGCCATCGTCAACCGGCCACTGCGCATCACCCCTCCCGCGGATCCCTCGTGCGGCACGGGCACCACGCCCGGGCCACCTCGTGCGCTGACGTTGCGCTCCCGCACCGAGGTCGGGGGAGGAGGGCTGTCCCCTCGGACAGGGATGACCGCGAGGGTCCGGTCGCGCACGGCGCTCGATACCGACCGCGCCCCTTTCTCCTAAAGTCCTAGTTGACAGCGTCGGCCGGCCGGGCGTATCGTGGCGCCGGGTCAACTAAGGCTTTGGGAGATCATGCCGACCTTCACCGACCGCGAGCTCGACGTCATGACGGTGCTCTGGCGCCACGGCCCGGCCACCGCGGCCGAGGTGCGCGACGCCCTCGCCCGCGACGCGGGGCTCGACCTCGCGTACAACTCGGTGCTCACCATGCTCCGCATCCTCGAGGAGAAGGGGCACGTCGGCCACGCCGTCGAGGGGCGGGCGCACCGCTTCCACCCGCTGGTCGCGCGCGACGACGCCTCGCGCTCGGCGCTCCGGCGGCTGGTCGACGGCCTCTTCGACCGCAGCCCCGAGCTCCTCCTCGCGCACCTCGTCCGCGACGAGCGCCTCGACCGCGCCTCGCTCGAGCGGCTGCGCGCCCTCGTCGACACCGAGCTCGCCGACGAGCCCCCGGCCCCGGCGCCGCGCCGCACGCCCGCGCGTCGCACGCGGAGGGACGACGCATGATCGCCGCGTGGATGCTCACCTACCTCGCGATCGGCGCGCTGCTCCTCGTCGTGGCGCGCGCGGCCGAGCACGTCGTCGCGGCGCGCGGGCTCCCGCGGCGCGGCGTCTGGGCGGGGGCGATGGTCGCGATGGTCGTGCTCCCGGCGGTCTACCGGCCGGTGCCGTCGTCGCTCGCGTTCGGCGCCGCGCTGACACCCTCGGTCGCACCCGGCGTGCGGAACGCCTCGCCCCGCGCCCAGGTGCAGGACGCGAGCGACGCCGCCGACGGCGCCGCGGCGACCGGCCCCCTCGGCACCACCCGGATCGTGCGACGCGTGAACACGACGCCGCCCCGCGCGACGCTCGTCTTCGAGGTGTCGCGCGCCGTCTCGGGGAACGTCGTCGTCCTCGGCGAGGATTCGTCGCTCGCGCGCTTCGACCGGGCGCTCCTCGCGCTCTGGGGCGTCCTCGCCGCGCTGGCGGGGATCGCCGTCACGGTGGCGACGGCGCGGCTCGTGCGCGCGCGTCGCCGCTGGACGTGCGCCGATGCCGCGACGCGCGACGCCGTCGCGTGCGAGGCCGGCCGGCGCGTGCCGGTCTGGATCGCTCCCGACACGGGGCCCGCCGCCTTCGGGGTGCGGACGCCGCAGGTGGTGCTCCCCGCGTGGTTCAGCGAGCTCGCCGACGGCGAGCGCGCGCTCCTCCTCGCGCACGAGGCGGCGCACGTGCGTGCGGCCGATCCGCGACTCCTCGCCGCGGGGCTCGCGGCCGTCGTGCTGGCGCCGTGGCACCTGCCGCTCGTGGTCGCGTACCGCCGCCTCTGCCGCGCGGTGGAGCACGACTGCGACGCGCGCGTCCTCGCGCAGCATCGGGACGTGCGCGGCTACGGGCGGCTCCTCGTGCGCACGGCCGAGTGGCTGCTCGACGGGCGCGGGTCGTGGCGACGCGGGGTCGCCGCGCGCTGGATCCTCGCCCCGGTCCCCGCGTTCGCGGCGCCCGCGAGCGAGCTCGAAGGGCGGCTCCGCGCGCTCGTGCGGCGCCCCCCGACCTGGCGGACGCGCCTCGGCGTGGTCGCCGCGTGCACGCTCGGTGGCGCGGCGACGGTGGCCGCCTGCGCCGTCCCCTCGCCCGCCACCGGGCGCACGAGCCACGAACTCGCGGTCACGACGACACCCGTGCTCGACTCGCTCGAGCGCTGGCGCACGCTCGATCGCGGCACCCTCGCCGCGGCGCGCGTCGCCGGCCGGATGCGCATCCTGCAGGACTCGCTCGCCCTGGTCGCGGCGCGGCGCTCGATCCCGACCTTCGACGAGCTCGCACGCGGCTTCGACACGGCGAACGTCTGGCTCGTCGTCGACGCGGCCTATCGCCCCGTGGACCACGCCGTGACGATGCAGCGGCACGCCTACCGCTGGGAGACGGAGCCGACCGACGGCCGCGAGGGGTCCGGCCGCCGCCAGCGCGCGGCGCGGCCGACGACGCCCGGCGACCGGCTGTCGACGAACGTCTTCTCCTTCGGGCGCGCCTTCCCGCTGGTCGATGCGCGCCGGATCGACGAGACGGGCGCGTTCGCGACGACCACGCCGACCGGGATCGTGCGCGTGCACTGGGGACGGCTGCGCCCGGGCGACTCGACCGAGATCGACGTCCTCCGCGCGCGCGGCGACTCGCTCCGCGTCCCCGCGTGGTTCCGCACCGTGGCGCGCCGCATGGCGGGCACCGACGTCGCGGCGGAGCTCTCGTTCCAGCGGGCGCTCGACACGGGGCTCCGCGCCAACGTCGCCACCTTCCGTCCCGAGTTCCTCGAGCGCGGCGCGAGCGGCGATCCGTACGTGTGGTTCGTGCTCGGCCCCGACGGCACCGCGATCGCGCACGCGACGGGGCGCGAAGGGCTCGGGGTCAAGCGCGCCGCCTGGGCCGGCGACCGTCCGCTCCCGCGCGCCGGCGCCGCCGCCGCCGAGTCGGTGCTCACCATCGACGGCGAGGCGTGGCGGGCGAAGTTCCCCGGGCTCGCGCTGCGACCGGTCAGTTACGGCTGGTCGACCATGACGCTCGGCGGGCGCGAGGTGAACGTGCTCTGGGCGCTGACCGACCTCTCGCTCGCCCTCGGACGACCGGCACCGCGCGCCGCCCCAGCCGCGCGCCCGCCGCGCGGCATCGCCACGTCGTTCGGCGAGGTGCTGCGCGACGAGGCGCTGATGGCGCGCCACCTCGACGAGGCCGTCCGCAGCGTGCTCCCGCGCGACGCGTCGTCCGCGCGTCGCGGCCACCGCTTCGTCTGGCTCGTCTTCGACGGCGACGGCCGCACCATCGCCGCCGACACCGGACGCGCGGGGCTCGGGCGGCGCACCGGCGGGTGGCGCGACTTCCTCCCCATCCTGCCGCGCGCCACAGATACCACGCCACGCGACGACCTCTTCGTCGACGAGTGGTCGTTCCCCACGCGCTTCCCGCGGCTCCGCTTCACGAACGGCTACCACTGGCAGGGAATGTCCGATCCGCACGGCCTGACCGTGCTCTGGGCGATCGCGACCCCGGCCTGACTTACCGCCCCCGCCATCATGCGCCACCTCCTCATGGCCGCGGCCCTCCTCGCCGCGGTTGCCGCCCCCGGCGCGCTCGTCGCGCAGCAGGCCGCCCGCCCCGACACCCTCATCGGCCGCGTCACCACCGACAGCGCCGTCGCCCTCGATTCGGCCGAGGTGATCGTCACCCGCGGCCCCGACCGCGTCGTCTTCCGCACCCGCACCGGCGCCGACGGCCGCTGGCGCCTCGTCGTCGACGAAGGCACCGGCGACTACCTCGTCTACGTCACCGCACCCGGCCGCATCGCGCAGCGCTCGCGCGTGACGCGCAAGGGCACGGAGCAGCGCTTCACCGTCGACGTGGCGCTCGCCGCGGTGCCGGTGCAGCAGCTCGCGCGCGTCGAGGTCCGGGCGACCAAGCGAGAGGCCCCCCAGCGCGGTCCCGAGCCGGCGCGTGGCGGCGTGGACGCCGAGCGCGACGCGATCACCGGCGCGCTCGGCCCGGCGCAGATGGGCGACCCGAGCGCGCTGGCGTCGACCGTCCCCGGGCTGCAGCTCGGGCGCGACGGCGTGTCGGCGCTCGGCCTCCCCGGCGCGCAGACGCTGTTCACCGTCAACGGGCTCGGGGGCGCCATCGCCGACGTCCCGCGCGCGCTCTGGAGCAACACCGGCACGCGCGTCGCGACCAGCAGCTTCGACGTCAGCCGCGGCGGCTTCAGCGGCGCCCAGGTCGACTTCACCATCGACCCGGCGAGCGTCTACTCGACCCGCAACGCGCACATCGCCGTCGATGCGCCGTGGCTGCAGGCCACCGACGCCGTCGGCAGCGCGCTCGGCCAGCGCTTCGGCCGCGTCGACGCCTCGCTCGGCGTCGACGGCGAGCTCGGTCGCGCCGACAAGTGGACCTACGCCTCCGGCCTCACGCTCCGCCGCTACGCCGACGCCACGCCGTCGCTCGCCACCGCTCCCGACGCCGCCCTCGCCGGCACCGGCATCCCGCGCGACACGGTCCGCCGCGTCCTCGGCGACCTCGCGCGGCTCGGCATCCCCGTCGGCACGCTCGACGGCACGGTGCGCACCGACGCGGTCGCGCTGCTCCGCATCGACCGGATGGGGTGGGACCCGCGCACCGAGGAGCAACTCCCGCGCGCCTACGGCGCGATGGGCTACCTCAAGCTCGCCGACGCGCGCGGCGTCGGGCTCGACCCCACCGCCACGCCCTCGGCCGCCGGCACCTCGCGCGACGTCACGGCGGCGCTGCAGCTCAACCATTCGCTCCGCACGAGCACCTGGCTCCACGACACGAAGACGTCGCTCTCGATCGTCGACGCCCGCACCACGCCCTCGCTCCTCGCGCCGCGCGGCACCGTGCGCACGACCGCGAGCGACGCCGCCGCGGGCGGCATCGCCACGCTCGGTTTCGGTGGCAACGACTTCCTCGCGAGCGATCGCACGCAGGTCACCTGGGACGCGCAGCACGAGTCGCAGGCCTTCACCAGCGGCTCGTCGCGCCACCGGATCAAGCTCTTCGGGCAGGCGCGCGTCGACGCCACCGCGCAGCGCGCGACGCCGGGCGCGCTCGGGAGCTTCGCGTACAACTCGCTCGCCGACCTCGAGGCCGGCCGCCCCGCGAGCTTCTCGCGCGTGCTCGCCCTCCCCGCGCGCGAGGGGAGCGCGTGGAACGCGGCCGTCGGCATCGGCAGCGTCTACCGGCGCTCGGCGCTCTTCAGCATGCAGTACGGCGCGCGCATCGAGGCCGGCGGCTTCCTCGCGCGCCCGGACGCCAACCCGGCGCTCGCGCGCGCACTCGGCGCGCGCACCGACGTCGCCCCGGCCGAGGTGGCGGTGCTCCCGCGACTCGGCTTCCGGTGGGTGTACACCGGCAAGCCAGGCGACGGCGGCGGCACGATGTGGTCGCCGATCGGGCGCTACGGCACCGAGGTGCGCGGCGTGCTGCGCGGCGGCGTGGGGCTCTTCCGCAACTTCGTCGGCACCGACGCGATCGCGCAGGCGGTCGCCGCCACCGGGCTCCCGGGGAGCACGCTGCGGCTCGACTGCGTCGGCGACGCGATCCCCACGCCCGACTGGGACGCGTACCTCACCGGCCCGGGGAGCATCCCGGCGCGCTGCGCCGGCCCCGCGCTCCCGCTCGTGCAGCCGGCGCTCGCCGTGCAGGCGCTCGACCGCGACTGGCGCACGCCGCGCTCGTGGCGCGCGAACCTCGGCTGGACGACGCGCGTGCTCAAGACCGACATCACCCTCGAGGGCGTCGCCTCGCTCAACCTGTCGCAGCCGAGCGTGCGCGACGCCAACTTCGCCGGACGCACCGGCGAGCTGCTCGCGGGCGAGGGGAATCGCCCGCTCTTCGTCCCGCTCGCGCAGGTCGTGCCGGCCACGGGCGCGATCTCGCCGCAGGCGTCGCGCGTCGACCCGACGTGGGCGCAGGCGATGGTCGCCGGCGCGCAGGGACGCTCGGAGAGCGCGCAGCTGCGGCTCCAGCTCACGCCGTCGCTCCCGGGCAGGGCCTTCCTCCGCGGCAACTACGTGGTGGGACGCGTGCGCGAGCGCCTCAACGGCTTCGACCGCAACACCGCCGGCGACCCGCGCGCCTTCGAGTGGGCGCCGGGCGACCTCGACGTGCGCCACCAGCTGCAGCTGCAGGGCGGGTGGTACAGCAAGTGGCTCACCGTCACCGGCTTCGTCGACGTCACCTCGGGACGGCCGTTCACGCCACTCGTGCGGGGCGACGTCAACGGCGACGGTCTCGCCTTCAACGACCGCGCCTTCGTCGCCCGCGGCGCCGGCGACCCGGCCACCGCCGCGGCGATCGCCGCGCTCGCCGCGTCCTCGCCGGGGCGCGTGCGCGACTGCCTGCTCTCGGTCGCCGACGCGATCGCGCCACGCAACGGCTGTCGCGGCCCGTGGCAGGCGCGCACGATGCTGCAGCTCGGCACCAACCTCCCCGGTGGCCGCGCCTTCCAGTGGGTGCAGCTGCAGCTCTTCCTCGAGAACCCGCTCGCGGGGCTCGATCGCCTCCTGCACGGCGACGCCATCCGCGGCTGGGGCATCGCGCCCGAGCCCGACCCCGTGCTGCTCGCCGTGCGCGGCTTCGACCCGGCCACGCGCCGCTACGCCTACGACGTGAACGCGCGCTTCGGCGCCACCGACCCGCAGCGCACCGCGATGCGTGCCCCGTTCCGCGCCACGCTCAACGTGTCGGTCGTCTTCGGTCCGTCGACGATGCAGCAGATGGTCGATCGCGCCCTCCGCCCCGGCCGGCGCGGCGCCCCCGGCGTCCGCCCCGACTCGGCGACGCTGCACACCCGCTACGCGCGCACCGTCCCCAACCCGATCGCGCCGATCCTCGAGGAGCGCGACTCGCTCCTCCTCACCGGCACGCAGGTCCGCGCGCTCGAGGCGCTCGAGGTCGAGTTCCGCAAGCAAGCCGACGCGCAGTGGGGACGCCTCGCCGGCGAGTTCGCGGCCTACGGCGACAGCTACGACGGCAAGGCCGCGCTCGCGCGGCAGGAGGAGACCACCGACGCCGTCTGGGAGATCGCGCGGGCCACGGCGGCCAAGCTCACGGAGCTCCTCACGCCGGTGCAGCACACGCTCCTCCCGTACCCTGCCAACTGGCTCCGCACCGCGAAGCCGGGCTTCAGGATCCGCTTCATCTCGGGGTGAGGATCTGGCATCGTGGGCGAGGGCGAGGGAGCATCGCGTCGCGGATGACAGCGCCGGAGCACGGAATGCGCCCACGGTGCAACGGCCCACGGCGCAGCAGCCCGCGGGACGGCGGCTGACGCGGATCGCCGAGCGGGGCGCGGACGCCTTGCGAGCGCTCGCATCTTGGTGGGAAGAGGTTGACGGGCCGTCGAACGTGGTCATGCGCACCTGTCACGATTCCAATCTCATGCGACTTCTCCGGCTCGTTGCGGCGACGGTCATCGCGGTCCTCGCCCCCGGCGCGCTCGCCGCGCAGCAGGCCGCCCGCCCCGACACGCTCGTCGGCCGCGTCACCACCGACAGCGCCGTCGCCCTCGACTCGACCGAGGTGATCGTCACCCGCGGCCCCGACCGCGCCGTCTTCCGCACGCGCACCGGCGCCGACGGCCGCTGGCGCCTCGTCGTCGACGAGGGCACCGGCGACTACCTCGTTTATGTCACCGCCCCCGGCCGCGTCGCGCAGCGCCGGCGCGTCACCCGCACCGCGGGCGAACAGCGCTTCACCGTCGACGTCGCGCTCGCCGCGGTGCCCGTGCAGCAGCTCGCGCGCGTCGAGGTCCGGGCGACCAAGCGCAAGGCGCCGCAGCGCCGCGACGGCATGGAGCCCGCGCGCGGCAACGCCGAGATCCAGCTCGACGGCGTGAACGGGGCCTTCTCGCCCGTGCAGGCGGGTGACGTGAACGCGCTGGCGCAGGCGATCCCCGGCGTCCTGGCCGGGCCCGGCGGTCTCTCCGCGCTCGGGCTCCCCGGCGACCAGACGCTCGTGACGCTCAACGGCCTCGGGTTCGGCGGCGGCGAGGTGCCGCGCGGGCTCCGCACCTCCACGCGCGTCGCCACCACGGCGTGGGACGTCGCGCGCGGCGGCTTCAGCGGCGCGCAGGTCGACGTGGAGCTCGCCCCCGCGTGGATCTTCAGCAGCCGGAGTACCAGCATCGCGGTGGACGCGCCCTTCCTGCAGACGACGGACGCCATCGGTCGCGCCCTCGGCGCCCGGTACGGCCGCCTCGACGCCAACCTCGCGCTCTCGGGCGCCCTCGGCTGGCGCGACAAGCTCTCGTACACCTTCGGCGCCACCGTCCGCCGCTCGACCGACGAGACGCCGTCCATCGCCACCGCGTCCGACATCGCGCTCGGCGCCGTGGGCGTCGCACGCGACACCGTCACGCGCTTCCTCGGCGAGCTCGCGCGGCAGGGCATCCCCGTCGGCGACGCGCAGGGGACGACGCGCACCGACGTCGTCCTCGCGGGCCGGCTCGACCGGCTCGGCACCGACCCGAAGACGTTCGAGCCGCTCCCGCGACAGGCCGGCCTGCTCGGCTACCTCAAGGTCAACGCCGCGGAGAACGTCGGGTTGTCGGCGAGCGCCTCGCCGGCCACCAGCGCCACCGGACGCGACGTCACCGGCGCACTCCAGTTCCAGCACTCGCTCCGCACGCAGACCTGGCTCCACGAGAGCAACGTCGCGCTCTCGGTCAACGACGCCCGCACCACCCCCGCCCTCGCGCTCCCCTTCGGCAGCGTGCGCACCACGGGCGCCGATGCGACCAACGGCGGCATCGCCGTCCTCGGCTTCGGGGGCAACGACCGGCTCGCGAGCGACCGGACGCTGCTCACCCTCGAGGCCCAGCACACCTCGCAGGTCTTCGCGACGGCGAACGAGCGCCACCGCCTCAAGCTCTTCGGCCAGCTGCGCGCCGACGCGAGCACGCAACGCGCGCTCCCCGGCGGGCTCGGGGCGTACAACTACAACTCGCTCGACGACCTCGCCGCGGGCCGCCCTGCCGCCTTCTCGCGCACGCTCGTCCTCCCGGCGCGCGAGGGGCAGGCGTGGAACGCGGCCTTCGGCATCGGCTCGATCTACCGCCGCGACGCCCGCTTCTCGATGACCTACGGCGCCCGCATCGAGGGCGGCGGCTTCCTCTCGCGCCCCGACGCCAACCCCGCGCTCCGGCAGTCGCTCGGCGTGCGCACCGACGTCGCGCCGGCCGAGATCGCGGTGCTCCCGCGCCTCGGCGTGCGATGGGTGTACAGCCGGCGGAGCGACAATGGCGGTGGCATGAGCTACACACCGGTCGGCACGCGCATCGAGAACGTCGTCGGCATCCTGCGCGGCGGCGTGGGACTCTTCCGGAACTACCTCACTCCCGACCAGGTCGCGGGCGCCGTCGCCGCCACGGGGCTCCCCGGAAGCACGCTCCGCCTCGACTGCGTCGGCGACGCGATCCCGACCGCCGACTGGGACCTCTTCGCCGCCGCGCCCGCGAACATCCCGTCACGCTGCGCCGGGCCCGCGGTCGCGCTCGTGCAACCCGCCGCGCAGGTGCGCGCGCTCGATCCCGACTGGCGCGCTCCGCGCTCGTGGCGCGCGAACCTCGGCTGGACGACGCGCGTGGGCAAGTTCACCGACGTCACCATCGAGGGCGTCGCCTCGCTCAACCTGCACCAGCCGACGGTGCGCGACGCAAACTTCGCCGCGCTGCAGCAGGCGACGCTCGCCGGCGAGGGTGGCCGGCCGCTCTTCGTCGCGCCGTCGCTCGTGGTCCCCGGCACGGGCGCGATCTCGCCCCTCGCCTCGCGCACCGACGACGCCTTCGGGTCGGTGCTCGTCGCCGGGTCGCAGGGGCGGTCGGTGAGCACGCAGGCGCGGATCGTGATCGATCCCGACCTGCCGGGCCGCTTCCAGCTCCGCGGCACCTACGTGCTCGGCCGCACCCGCGAGCGCCTCAACGGCTTCGATCGCAACACCGCGGGCGACCCGCGCGCATTTGAGTGGGCGCCGGGCGATCTCGACGTGCGGCACCAGGTGCAGCTGCAGGGGGGCACGTACTTCAAGGGGCTCTCGCTCACCGCCTTCTTCGACGTCACCTCGGGACGTCCCTTCACCCCGCTCGTCTCGGGCGACGTGAACGGCGACGGCAACGGCTTCAACGACCGCGCCTTCATCGCCACCACCGTCGGCGACCCGGCCGCCGCCGCGGCGATCCGCGCGCTCACCGCGAGCGCACCGGCGTTCGTGCGTGACTGCCTCGGCGCCGCCGCCGACCGCATCGCCGTCCGCAACGGCTGCCGCGGGCCGTGGGAGGCGCGCATGAACATGCAGCTCGGCCTCCGCATCCCGCGCCGCGGCGCGTTCGCCGAGGACATGCAGCTCTCGCTCTTCATCGAGAACCCGCTCGGCGGGCTCGATCGCCTGCTCCACGGGAACGACATCCGCGGCTGGGGGGCGCGCGCCCTGCCGGATCCGGTGCTCCTCGCCGTGCGCGGTTGGGACGCGCAGGCGGGACGCTTCGCCTACGACGTCAACCCGCGCTTCGGCACCACCGACCCGCGCCTCGGCACGATCCGCGCGCCGTTCCGCGTGACGCTCAACCTGAGCGTCCCCTTCGGCCCCACCTTCCCGGAACAGCAGCTCTCGCGCGCCCTGCGTCCCGGCCGCGGTGGCATCCCCGGTCCGCGCCCCGACTCGGCCACGCTCCACACGCGCTACGCGCGCAACGTCGCCAACCCGATCCGCGCCGTCCTCTCCGAGCGCGACTCGCTCCTCCTCACCGCCGAGCAGGTGCGCGCGCTCGAGCCCCTGGAGCGGGAGTTCCAGCAGCGGGCCGACAGCATGTGGGCCGAGCTCGCGCGCGACTTCGCCCGCTACGGCGACACCTACGACACGCGCGCCGCGCTCGAGCGACAGGAGACGGTCATCGACGCCGTGTGGGAGCTCGCCCGCGTGTACAGCGCGAAGCTCACCGACCTCCTCACCCCCGTCCAGCACAAGCTCCTCCCCTGGCCCGCGGGCTGGCTCCGCACGACGAAGCCCGGCTTCAAGGTGCGCATCTTCGCGGGGTGAGTGTGCGGCATCGCGGACGACGTCGAGGGAGCACGGGCTGCGGCCCACGACAGCGAAGGAGCACGGGCTGCGCCCACGGCGGACGGGCCCACGGCGGAACGGCCCACGGCTGTGCTCCAGATGACCGGATCCCCTGCGGCGCTTCGTCTCGCCCGGCGATCAGTTTCCGCCGCCCTGCCGTCGGCCGTTCCGCCGTGGGCCCGTCCGCCGTGGGCGCAGCCCGTGCTCCCTCGCTGTTCGAACCGCCACGGCATCCGGCCCGCGTCGCCTCAGTGCGTCCAGACCACCGCCAGCACCTGCCCGCGCGGGCAGCGCGCGCGCGGCACGAGGTTCCCGCTCAGCTCCGCCCCGGCGGCGTACAGCTCGAGCAGCTCCACCTCGCGCGCCCGGATGCGCCAGAGCGGGAGCGCGTAGTCCCAGCGCCCGTCGAGCACGACGCACCCCGGCGGCGGCGACCAGTTCGCGCACTCGGCCGAGTTGAGCCGCAGGAAGATCCGCCGCACCTGCGGCAGCGCCGCCGCCGCGCAGCCGACGTCGCGCTCGCCCGTGGCGAGTAGCTCCTCGCGGCTCGCCACCGCGCTGTACGCGCCCCCCCACGCGCGCCGGCGCGCGAGGTCGGTGTACCACCACGCGTCGATGCCGTGCCCGCTCAGGGTCGCGCGACGCGAGGCCGAGGCGTCCGGCGGGAGCGGCGCGAGCAGGAACTGCACCTCGCGCACGTCGCCGCGCTGCAGCCCCACCGAGAGCTGCTGCAGCACGTGGTCGCGCGTGCGCGCGCGCAGGAGGTAGGCGCCCGGCTTCACGTCGAGGAGCGTGAAGCGCCCCGAGTCGTCGGTGACGACCGGCGGGCGCGCGCCGAGGAGCGCCACCTCCGCCCCCGCGATCGGGCGCCCCGCGCGGTCGGTGACGACGCCCACGACCCCCGACACCTCGCCCCGCACCGCGACGTCGCCCAGGCGCTGCGGGACGGGGCGCAGCACGATCGCGAGCGCGTCGGCCCCCGGCGCGCACGGCTCGACGAGCCGCGAGACGCCGAGCGCACCGGGGCGCCGCACCGTGAGACGGAGCGCGTCGCACGTGGGCGCCTTGAGCGTGAAGCGCCCCGCGAGGTCGGTCGCGACGCGCTGCCCGTCGTCGGCGACGACGGCGATCCCCTCGAGCGGGCGGTTCGCCTCGTCGGTCACCGTGCCGGCGACGGTGCCGCTCCCGGCCGCGCGCTGCGCGGGTGCGGCCGTCGCCACGAGGGCGACGAGGGCGGCGACCCGCGTCGCCGCGAGGTGGACATCACGGCGGCGCGGCAGGAGCGAGGGCATCGTCGTCGGCGTGCGCATCGAGCGAGGTCGGGAGGAACGGGTCAGTCGGACCGCCGCTTCGCGATCCCCGCCGTGTCGGCGGGGCCGAAGCGGAGCGAGGCGAGGATCCCGCGCATGTCGCGCAGGTGCTCGACGTAGGGCGTCTGCAGCTGCAGGTAGACGTAGCGCCCGTCGATGAGGGGCTGCACCGTGACGTCGACGCGGTAGGCGATGCGCCCCGCGATGCGCGCCGTCTGCGCGGTGATCACCGTGTCGCCGCGCACGAGCGTGCAGCGGACGCTCTGCCACGGCTCGACCTGCGGGAAGACCCAGCGCGGCCCGCTCCACACGGCGAGCTCGCCGTCGACGCGGCGCAGCGTGACCTCGGTGACCTCGCGCCGCTCGAGGCGCCAGGTCGGCGGCGCGCGGAAGGCGACGCTCGGGATCGCCCACGCGACCCAGTCGTCGCCGACCGTCGCGGGGCCCTCGCAGGTGGTGTCGAGCACCGAGCCCGCCTTCGCGGGGACGTACTGCCGGAGGCAGCCGGCGAGCGCGACGACCGACGCGAGGGCGACGAGCGCGGGACGGCGCGGCGACATGCGGACACCTCGGGCGGCAGGACCACGGCCGGGCGCGCCACCGCGCCCGGAGCCCGTGCTACCCCACGCTGCGCGACGCGAGTTCCGGTGGCAAGCGGCCCCGGGAGCGGCGCGGCGCGCTCGCGCTCAGGCCGCGGCCGGGAGCGTGAGGATCCGCGGCCCCTCGGGGGTGACCGCGACCGTGTGCTCGAAGTGCGCGCTCCGCTTCCCGTCGGCGGCGACGATCGTCCACTTGTCGGCGAGCGTGCGCGTCGCGGCGGTGCCGACGTTCACCATCGGCTCGATGGCGAGCGTCATCCCGGCCATGAGCTTCGTCCCGCGCTTGGGCTTGCCGTGGTTCGGGACCTGGATGTCCTCGTGGAGCACGAAGCCGACGCCGTGGCCGACGAGCTCGCGCACGACGGCGAAGCCCGCCGCCTCGACCACCGTCTGCACGGCGTGGCCGATGTCGCCGATGTGGTTCCCGACGACCGCGGCCGCCATCCCCGCCTCGAGCGACGCCTTCGTCACCTCGAGGAGGCGGCGCGAGGTGTCGTCGATCGCGCCGGCGGGGTGCGTGTAGGCCGAGTCGGTGTACATCCCCTCGTACTTCACGCCGATGTCGACCGAGAGGATGTCGCCCTCCTTGAGCACCCGCTTCGGCGACGGGATGCCGTGGACGATCTCCTCGTTGATGCTGAGGCAGGCCGACCCCGGGAAGCCGTAGAGCCCCTTGAAGGCCGGCACCGCGCCGTCGTGCGACCGGATGAACTCCTCGACGATGCGGTCGATCTCGGCCGTCGAGACACCGGGGCGCACGTGCCTCGCCACCTCGGCATGGCAGGCGGCGAGGATGCGCCCGCCGCGCGCCATGATGTCGAGCTCCCGCGCGCTCTTGAGCTGGATCACAGCCCCAGGGCGTGCTTGGCCCGGTTGGTCACCTCGTCGACCGTGCCGACGGCGTCGATCGTCGCGATGCGCGCGCCGTGGGTGCGGTACCACTCGAGCACCGGGGCGGTCTTCTGCTCGTACTGCTGGAGCCGCGTGCGGACCGCCTCGGGCTCGTCGTCCTTGCGCCGCATCAGCGTGCCGGCGCACGCGGGCTGCTCGCAGGCGTCACCGGGCTGCTTCCCGCTGTAGGGGTGGCTGCACGTGTCGCAGACCAGGCGCCCGCCGACGCGGCCGATGATCTCCTCGTCGGCGATGTCGAAGACGAGGACCGCGCCGAGCTTGCGGTCGATGTCGGCGAGGACGCGCTGCAGCCCCTCGGCCTGCGGGACGGTGCGCACGACGCCGTCGAGGATGGCGCCCTGGGCGAACGGGGCCGACTCGAGCGTGTCCTTCACGATGCCGAGGATGACGTCGTCGGCGACGAGCTCGCCGCGGTCCATGGCCGCCTTGGCGGCGAGGCCCATCGGCGTGCCCTCGCGGATGGCCGCCCGGAGCGCCTCGCCGGTGGCGAGGATCGGAACGCCAAGCGCCGCGGCCAGCCGCGGCGCCTGCGTCCCCTTGCCCGCCCCCGGCTTGCCGAAGAGGACGATGACCATGTGGGGAGGTCCGTGTCGATCAGGAGGGAGCGGCGATCAGAACCCGCCCATCGCCTGGCGGCCGCGGAAGCGGACGCGCCCCTTCTTCATGAAGCCGTCGTACTGCCGGAGCAGGAGGTGCTGCTGCATCTGCGCCATCGTGTCGAGCGCCACGCCGACCACGATCAGCAGCGAGGTGCCGCCGAACTGGAACGGGAGGTTGACCGCCTTGGCGATGAGCCCCGGGAGGAGCGCGATCGCCGTGAGGAAGAGCGCCCCCGGGAGGGTGATGCGCGTCACGACGGTGTCGATGTACTCGGCCGTCTTCGCCCCCGGCTTGATGCCCGGGACGAAGCCGCCCTGCTTCTTCAGGTTCTCCGCCAGGTCGACCGGGTTGAAGATGATCGACGTGTAGAAGTACGTGAAGAAGAGGATGAGCACCGCGCTCAGCGCGAAGTAGAGCCACGACGTCGGGTTGAAGTACTCCGCGAACGCCTTGAGCGACTCGTTCCCGCTGAACTGCGCGATCGCCCCCGGGACGACGATCACCGACTGGGCGAAGATGATCGGCATCACGCCGGCCGAGTTGAGCCGGAGCGGGATGAAGTTGCGCGCCTCCTGCCGCATCCGCCCCTTGCCGACGGTGCGCTGCGGGATCTGGATGAGGATCCGCCGCGCCGCCATGGTCATCGCGACGACGCCCGCGACGACCGCGACCATGACCACCGCCAGCACGAGGAGCGAGAAGACGTTGACCGCCCCCGAGCCCACGAACTGGAAGGTCTGGAAGATCGCCGGCCAGAAGCCCTGCACGATGCTGAAGAAGATCAGGAGCGAGGCGCCGTTGCCGAGGCCGCGCTCGGTGATCTGCTCGCCGAGCCACATCGTGAACATCGCGCCGGTGGTGAGGAAGAGCGTCATCTGCACCTTGAAGGCGAACCCGGGGTCGACGACCGCCCCGGGGACCGACTCGGTGAAGAGGCCGAAGCCCCACCCCTGCACGATCGCCAACGCCACGGTGAGGTAGCGGGTCCACTGCGTGAGCTTCTTCCGCCCTTCCTCGTCCTTCTGGAGCTTGTCCACCTGCGGCAGCACCGCGCCCGCGATCTGGACGAAGATGCTGGCCGAGATGTAGGGCATGATGCCGAGCGCCAGGACGGTCGCCCGGCTCATGCTCCCGCCGGAGAACAGGTCGTAGAGGCCGAGGAGCCCCGAGCCGGCCTGGTTCCGGAAGTAGTCGAGCACGGCCACCACGTCGACGCCCGGCACGGTGACGTGCGACCCGACGCGATAGACCACCATGCAGACGAACGTGAAGACGATCTTCTGCCAGAGTTCCGGCGTCTTGTAGATGTTCGCGACGGTGTCCGCCGCGGAGGCCTGTGCCATCCGGTTACTCCTCGACGCGACCGCCGGCCGCCTCGATCTTGGCCTTCGCGCCGGCGCTGACCTTCACGCCGCGCACGACGTACGCCCCCGGCACGACGCCGTTGGCGAGGAGCTTGGCCGGCCCCTTGTTGGCGCTGATGAGCTTGGCGGCCAGCAGCGTCTCGGGGGTGATCTCCGTGCCGCCGACCTGGTCGAGCGCGTCGAGGCGCACGGTCTGGTTGACGACGCGGAACGGGTTGACGAAGCCGCGCTTCGGGATGCGGCGCGTGAGCGGCATCTGGCCGCCCTCGAAGTGCGGCTTGCCGCCGCCCGGGCCGCCGTGGCCCGCGCGCGCCTTCGAGCCCTTGTGGCCCTTGCCCGCCGTCTTGCCGGTCCCCGAGCCCGGGCCGCGCCCGACGCGCTTGCGGTCGCGGTGCGAGCCCGGCGCGGGCGACAGGTTGTGCAGGCCGATCTTGGTGGTCGTCTCAGCCACGGGTCACTCCTCCACCGGGGTCACCTGTACCAGGTGACGCACCGCCTTGAGCTGCCCACGCAGCGACGGGGAATCCTGGTGGATCACCTCGTCCTGGTGGTGCTTGAGGCCCAGCGACTCGAGCGTGAGCCGCTGGCGCCAGGTCTGCCCGATGCCGCTCTTCACCTGCGTGATGCGCAGCTTGCCCTGCGTCATCGGGAGCGGCTTGGGCGTCTGCTTCGGCCCCTTCGACGGGTGCCAGACGAACGTCCGCGGCATGGTTACGCCACCTCGCGCTTGCCGGTCGCCCGGCTGCGGTAGCCCAGCGACGCCACCTCGACGCCGCGCTCGCGCGCGGCCTGCTCGACGGTGACCAGCTGGGTGAGCCCGTCCATCGCCGCCCGCACGAGGTTGTGCGGGTTGGTGCTGCCCAGGCTCTTGGTCAGGATGTCGCCGATCCCCGCGCACTCCATGATCGCGCGGACCGCGCCGCCGGCGATCACGCCGGCGCCGGGGGCGGCGGGCTTCATCAGCACCTTGCCGGCGCCGTGCTTGCCCGTGATCTCGTGCGGGATCGTCGCGCCGGTGAGCGGGATCGTCACCATGCTGCGCTTCGCGGCGTCGACGGCCTTGCGGACCGCCTCCGACACCTCGTTCGCCTTGCCGGTGGCGTAGCCCACCTTCCCCTTGCCGTCGCCGACGGCGACCAGCGCGTTGAAGCTGAAGCGCCGGCCGCCCTTGACGACCTTCGCGACGCGGTTGATCGCGACCACGTTCTCCACGAGGTCCGACTGCTCGCGCTGCTCGCCCGGCCGGTCGCCACCGCGCCCGCCCCGGCCGCCGCGATCGCCGCCCGGCCCGCCCTCGCCGCGCGGC
>ERZ1066122.573-NODE-573-length-37709-cov-17.577548_pt1 | contig 37709 bp, 31 predicted proteins | sample MGYA00382769_ERZ1066122 | MGnify/ENA primary metagenome ERZ1066122 (study PRJEB33369, sample SAMEA5778352) | biofilm metagenome | biome: Industrial cooling water; feature: Water cooling tower basin; material: Biofilm | place: United Arab Emirates | collected... | reverse complement strand
CGAAGTGCGCGAGGCCAAGGCCGCCGAGGACGAGAAGCGCGGCCGCGGTGGCCGCGGCGGCGGTCGCGACGGCGGCCGCCCCGGCGGCGGTTCGCGCGAGCGCAGCGGTCCGCGCCCGGGCGCGCAGCGCGAGCGCAAGCCGGTGCCGCCGGCGGAAGCGGGTGCCGAGGCCGCCGTCGAGCGTCCGGCCCAGCGCCCGGCACCGTCCTCGCCGATGCAGGCCGATCCGAATGCGCCGGCGCGCAAGCGCCGCCGTCGCCGCGGTGGCCGCCCGGTCGGTGATGCGGCCGCGGTCGAAGGCGGCAAGCCGCGCGGCGAGCGCAAGCCCGAGGCCGCGCCCGCGAAGGCGCCGGCCGGAGAGAAGCCCTCGCTGCTCGGTCGCATCAAGGCCGGCCTGAAGTCTCTGGTGAAGCGCACCCCGCCCACCGGCCACTGAGCCGCGCCCTCTGTGGGAGGGACTTCAGTCCCGATGCTTTCCGCGAGAAGCATCGGGACTGAAGTCCCTCCCACATTTTCATGTCTGCTAGATTGACCGCACCGTCGACGCCCCCGATTCCCATGGCCCTGCTCCGTTTCGACAACGTTTCCAAGGCCTACCCCGGCAGCGCGCCCGCGCTCAGCGAGGTCAGCTTCTCGGTGGAAGAGGGCGAGATGCTCTTCGTCACCGGCCACTCCGGTGCCGGCAAGTCCACCCTGCTGCGCCTGGTGCACCTGTCCGAACGCCCGAGCCGCGGCACCGTGCTGGTGAACGAGCGCAACCTGGCCAAGGTCCGCGGCGGCAAGGTGCCGCTGCACCGGCGCCAGGTCGGCGTGGTGTTCCAGGACCACCGCCTGCTCACCGACCGCAGCGTCTTCGACAACGTGGCGCTGCCGCTGCTGATCGCCGGCACGCCCGGCGCCGAGGTCGGCAAGCGCGTGCGCGCGGTGCTCGACAAGGTCGGCCTGGGCGACCGCGAGCGTTCGCTGCCGCTGCAGCTCTCCACCGGCGAGCAGCAGCGCGTCGGCATCGCCCGCGCCATCGTGGCGCAGCCGCAGCTGCTGGTGGCCGACGAGCCCACCGGCAACCTCGACCCGCAGCTGGCGGCCGAGATCATGCAGCTGTTCGCCTCGCTGCCCGCGCTGGGCACCACGGTCATCGTCGCCAGCCACGACCTGGCCCTGGTCAAGCGCATGCGCCGCCGCGTGCTGGTGCTCGACCACGGCAAGCTGCTCGACGACATCTCGCCCGAGGACCTGGCCGCGTGAACACCAAGGCCAACAAGCCCGCCGCCAAGCCCGCCGCCGCCGAACGCGTGAAGCCGGGCGGCCTCGGCAGCCGCCTGCGCGCCTGGCGCGAGCAGCACCTGTACTCGCTGGTCTCGAGCCTGGGGAGGCTGCTCAAGCGGCCCTTCGCCACCGGCCTCACCGTGGGCGTGATGGCCATCGCGATCGCGCTGCCGCTGGGGCTGGGCCTCGCGCTCGGCAACATCGAGCGCTTCTCCGGCAGCGTGTCGGAGTCGCGCGAGATCGGCGTCTTCCTCAAGGCCGACGTCACCGTGGCCCAGGCCCGCGACCTGGCCACCGGCATCGGCGCCCGCCCCGACGTGGCCGCGGTGGTCGTGCGCACGCCCGAGGAAGGCCTGGCCGAATTCCGCGCCATGAGCGACCTGGCCGGCGCCCTCGAGGTGCTGGACGAGAACCCGCTGCCCACCGTGCTGGTGGTGCAGCCGCGCGACGACGGCGACGCCCTGGCGGCCGACCTGCGCGCGCTGCCGCAGGCCGAGGTGGTGCAGCACGACGCCGCCTGGCGCCAGCGCCTGTCGGCGTGGCTGGCCTTCGGCGAGCGCCTGGTGCAGGTGGTGGCGGTGCTGCTCGGCCTGGGCGTGCTGCTGGTGGTGGGCAACACCGTGCGCCTGGACATCGGCGCCCGCAGCGAGGAAATCGCCGTCCTGCAGCACCTCGGCGCCACCGACGCCTTCGTGCGCCGCCCCTTCCTGTACCTGGGCGCCTGGTACGGCCTGGCCGCGGGCCTGCTGGCCGGCGTGCTGCTGGCCGTGGCGGGCCTGCTCCTGCAGGGCCGGCTGTCGGCCCTGGTGGCCAGCTACGGCAGCCAGTTCGACCTCGCCGGCCCCGGCTGGCGCGGCAGCCTGGCCCTGCTGGCGGCCTCGGCCCTTATGGGGTGGCTGGGCGCATGGCTCGCAACCGGGCATCATCTACGCCGGACCCGTCCGGTGGACGTCTGACATGAGCAACCCCAGCTTCCGCAGCTTCGACACCACGTCGCCACGCATCATGGTCGTGGACGGCTCCAAGGTCGTGCGCAAGATGATCGAGGGCGTGTTGCGCCAGCAGCTGCCCGGCATGGAGTTCGTCGGCTGCGAAACCGGCGAGGAGGCCAAGGCCGCGCTGCAGGCCGGCGCCGTGAACCTGGTCACCACGGCCCTGCGCCTGCCCGACATGGACGGCCTGGACCTGGCCCGCTACCTGCGCGAGCACACGCCGCAGGCCTACATCCCCATCATCGTGGTCTCGGGCGACGTCCAGGAGCGCCTCGAGAGCCGCTCGATCAGCGACGACGTCACCGACTACTTCGACAAGGCCTTGGGCTTCAACGCGCTGGCCGCCTTCATCAAGGGCTACGTCGCGCCCGAGTCCGAGGCCGGCGGCGAAGTGCTGTACGTCGAGGACAGCCGCGTGGTGGCCATGGCCACCCGGCGCATGCTCGAGAAGCACGGCCTCACCGTCACCCACGCCACCGGCGTGGAGGACGCGCTGGCCCACCTCGAGACCGCCAAGGCCCAGGGCAAGGTGCCCGGCCCGGACGTGGTGCTCACCGACGTGTACCTGAAGGGCGAGCTGACCGGCAAGGACCTGCTGCACTCGATCCGCCACGACTTCGGCTATGCCAAGGGCATGCTGCCGGTGCTGGTGATGACCGGCGACGCCAACCCGGCCAACCAGAGTGACCTGCTGCGCGAGGGCGCCAACGACCTCGTGCAGAAGCCCATCGAGGAACGCCTGCTGGTGACCAAGCTGCTGTTCCAGCTTCGGGTCGGGCGCATGCTGCGCGCCAAGATCGCCAAGAAGTAAGCGGTGTCCGAAGACGACCGGGTCCGGCTGGAGCCTTCCTGGAAGGCGCGCGTCGGCGACTACCTGCAGCGGCCCGACATGCGCGAACTCGCCGGCTTCCTGCGTCAGGAAAAGGCGCGAGGCAAGGCCATCTTCCCGCCCGGGCCGCGCATCTTCTCCGCGCTCGACGCCACGCCCTTCGACCAGGTCAAGGTCGTGGTGCTGGGCCAGGACCCCTACCACGGCGCCGGCCAGGCCCACGGCCTGTGCTTCTCGGTGCTGCCCGGGGTGCCGGTGCCGCCGTCGCTGCAGAACATCTACAAGGAAATGAGGGCCGACCTGGGCATTCCCCCGGCCGACCACGGCTGCCTGCTGAGCTGGGCCCGGCAGGGCGTGCTGCTGCTCAACGCAGTGCTGACCGTGGAGGAGGGCAAGGCCGGCTCGCACCAGCGCAAGGGCTGGGAGGGCTTCACCGACGCCATCGTCCAGGCCCTGGACCGGGAGCGCGAGGGCCTGGTCTTCATGCTCTGGGGCAGCTACGCCCAGGCCAAGGGCAAGCTGGTGGATCCGCGCCGGCACTGCATGCTGCGGGCGCCGCACCCCTCGCCGCTGTCGGCGCACCGGGGCTTCCTGGGTTGCGGCCACTTCGGCAAGGCCAACCGCTGGCTGCAGGGCGCCGGCCTGGCCCCGATCCAGTGGGCGCTGCCGCCCCGGGCCGAGGTCGAGGCGATGCTGGCCGGCCGGGGCTGAAATCGCCTGGCGGGGCCGGTCCCGCCAGGGCCTGGCCTGGTCTGGCCGGGTCCGGGTCCGGGTCCGGGTCCGGGTCCGGGTCCGGGTCCGGGTCCGGGTCCGGGTTCCGCGGGTCATTTCGCGCCCGGCCCTTGAACCCCCTTCGTCGGCCCCCAGAACAGGAAGGTCGCCAGGGGATTGGCTGTTCCATTCATGGGACGGACAGGGAACTTTTGGCCTATTCAGCACTCCAACAGGCCGAGTGCTAAACTCCGGCCCATGAAAGAGGAACGCATGACCACCACCGCCCTGATCGCGAACAACCTGCCGATCCCGAGTGCGCTCGGTTCGCTGGACGCGTACATCGCCGCGGTCAACCGCGTGCCCGTGCTCACGGTCGAGGAGGAGCAGGACCTCGCGCGCCGCTTCCGCGACGAAGAGGACCTGGACGCCGCCAAGGCCCTGGTCGTCTCGCACCTGCGCTTCGTCGTGCACGTCGCCCGCGGCTACCAGGGCTACGGCCTGGGCATGGGCGACCTGATCCAGGAAGGCAACATCGGCCTGATGAAGGCGGTCAAGCGCTTCGACCCCGACCAGGGCGTGCGCCTGGTGTCCTTCGCCGTGCACTGGGTGCGCGCCGAGATGCACGAGTTCATCCTGCGCAACTGGCGCATCGTCAAGGTCGCCACCACCAAGGCGCAGCGCAAGCTGTTCTTCAACCTGCGCAAGAGCAAGAAGCGCCTGGGCTGGATGAACGACGCCGAGGTCACCGCGGTGGCCAAGGACCTCAACGTCTCCAAGCGCGAAGTGCTGGAGATGGAGTCGCGCCTGAGCGGCCGCGACGTCGGCTTCGACGCGCCGGACGAGGACAACGAGAACGCGCCGCCGTCGCCGGTGGCCTACCTGCGCGACACCAGCGACGACCCGGCCATGGCCTACGAGCGCGAGAGCCACGAGGACGACCAGCTCGAGCTGCTGCGCGAGGGCCTGGCCGGCCTGGACCAGCGCTCGCGCGACATCCTCAAGCGCCGCTTCCTGGGCGAGCCCAAGGCGACGCTGCAGGAGCTGGCCGACGAGTACGGCGTCAGCGCCGAGCGCATCCGCCAGATCGAGGCCAACGCGCTGAAGAAGATGCGGGCGCTGTTCGCGGCCTGAGCCGCGGCCCGACCCGATGCAAGACGGCCCCGCAAGGGGCCGTCTTCGTTTCCGGGCGTAAGAAAGCCGACCGCCCCGGGTCCGGCCCCGTCGGGCCCGGGGCCTGCCGCGGATCCGGGCTCACCCCAGGTCGGCCAGCAGGCCGCGCTCGCGGGCGATGCGCGCCAGCTCGGTGGCGTTGCGGGCGCCCAGCTTCTCCATCAGGTTGGCGCGGTGCCGGTACAGGGTCTTGTCGCTGATGCCGAGGTCGTAGGCGATCGCCTTGGGCGGCCGGTCGGACAGCAGGCCGCGCAGGGTGGCGCGCTCGCGCGGGGTCAGCAGCGGCGCCGGGTTCAAGACCGGGGGCGCCAGGTCCGAGCTCAGCACCACTTCGCCGGCGGCGATGCGGCGCAGGCCGTCAAGCAGTTCGTCGGCGGCCACCGCCTTGGTGAAATAGCCGCGCGCGCCCTGTTCCAGCGCGCGCAGCACGAGGCCGGAGTCGTCGTGCATGCTCAGCACCACGCAGCGCAAGCCGTGCAAGAGGTCGCGCAGCAGGGCGATCAGGTCGAGGCCGCTGCTGGCGCCGTCGCCCAGGCTGATGTCGACCACCGCGATGTCGGCCGACACGCGCTCGAGCGCCGAGAGCGCTTCGTCGGCGTTGCGGGCTTCGGCCACTACCAGGAATCCGGGGGAACTCTCGATCAATCGCTTGAAGCCCTCGCGGACGATGGCATGGTCGTCTATGAGGAGGACGCGGATCATGGCGCGGAGTTTGACAGTTCCCGGGGCCGCCTGAACGCGGGGATGAGATTTTTTCTTAGTGTGACCGGAGTCCTTGTAAGGGCCCGGATTGCGTACGGACAATCCGCGGATGCACGCGGCGCCCTCCCATCCCGCCCCCGGTACCGCGTCCTGGCCCGCCTGGGCCGCGGCGGTCGCGTTCGGCCTGGGCTACTGGCTGCTGCTGGTGCTGGGCTTCCTGCATTGGCACGTGGCCACCGGCCTGCTGTTCCTGGCGCTTTGGCTGGTGCCGCGCCGCCAGTGGCCCGCGATCATGGCCGCGACGATCCTGGTGCGCTGCCTCAACGGCGTGCTGATCGGCTGGCGCAACGGGGTCGAGGGCGGCTTCCTGGGTTACTGGCACGACGCCACTTCGTTCGTGCTGGGCAACTTCGCCGAACCCTTCCTCGCCGTCGCCGGCGTCGCCCTGCTGTGCCGGGCCAACGTCCGGCCCCTGGCCATGGCCAGCGCCGGCGGCATCGAACGCTTCCTGGTGGCCGCGCTGGTGGCCGCCGGCCTGCTGGCGGCCAAGGACCTGGCCTACGTGCTCAACGAAGGCAGCGTCAGCGACATCCGGCTGTCGCTGCTGGTCGACACGACGCGGTTGGGAACGGACGCCTCGCTGCTGGCCTTCTTCTTCGTCAAGAACTTGCTGGGCCACTTCATCGGCATGCTGCTGGTGGTGCCGCTGGGCGCCTGGTTCGCCGAGTCGCGCCACCGCCCCGGATCGCGCCGGATCCTGGGCGAGGCGATGATGCTGGCGCCGTTCTTCATCGGCCTGCTGGTGCTGGTGGCGGTCGCGCGCGACTCCAACGCGCTGGCCGAACTGCTGCGCATGCTGGTGCTCGTGGCGGTGGTGGTGTTCTCGATGCGGCACGGCTGGCGCGGCGCGGTGCTGTCGCTGCTGTCGGCCAGCACGCTGATCGCGCTGGAGGACCACCTCGGTTTCGCGGCGCAGTGGCCGGTGTGGCTGCAGCTGTTCATCGCCATTTCCGGCGCGATGGCGCTGATGTTCGGCGCCACCGTGGACGGGCTGCGCCAACAGGCGGGCGAACTGGTCGAAGCCAAGCGCCACCAGCTGCGCCTGGCCGAGGAGCTGCACGAGGCGGCGCTGCGCAACCTCAAGGTCGAGGAGCGCGAGCGCCACCGCCTGGCCGGCGAGCTGCACGACGAGTTCGGCCAGAACCTGGCCGCGCTGCAGACCCACCTCAAGCTGTCGGCACCCGATCTCGCCGCCGCCGGCCGCGCGGGCGTGGTCGATCGTTTGCTCGAGATCACGCGCCTGATGCAGCAGAACATCGGCCGCGTGCTCGACTCGCTGCGCCCGGCGGCGCTGGATGAACTCGGACTGTTCGGCGCCATCGACCGCGGCAGCCTGCGGCGGCTGGCCGAGGACGCCGGCCTGGTGTTCGAGACCCGGCTGGAGGGCGATGCGCGGCTGCTGGCACGCCTGAACCCGGTGTACCGCGTGGCGGCCTTCCGCATTGCCCAGGAGGCCGTGACCAACATCGTCCGCCACGCGCGCGCCTCGCGGTGTTCGCTGCGGCTGCGGGTGAGCGCGCGCGGCGGCCAGCTGTGCCTGTTCCTGGACATCCGCGACGACGGCCGCGGCCGCGTCACGGACCTGCGCCCCGGCAACGGCATGACCGGCCTGCAGGACCGCGTGCTGGCCCTGGGTGGCCGGCTGGTGATCAGCCAGCTCAGCCCCGGCCTGCGCCTGCACACCCTGCTCCGGCAACCGCTGGGCCACTGAACCCGGGGTCAGGTTCGGAACCTGACCCCGCTTCAGTAGAGGTCGGTGGGGTCGACGTCGAGCGACCAACGCACCTTGCGCGCCGACTTCAGCGCCTGCAGGCGCGGCAGCCAGTCCTGCAGCGCGGCGTGCAGGGGCGCGCGCTGGGCGGCGTCGAGCAGGATCTGGCCGCGGGCCTTGCCGGCGCGGCGCGCCATCGGCGCCGGCATCGGGCCGTTGAGCTGCACGCCCTCGCGCGCGACGAACACGTCGCGCGCCTCGCGCAGGAAGCCCTGCATGTCGCCCTCGGTCGGCGCCTCCGCGCGCAGCAGCGCCAGGTGCGCGTAGGGCGGGAACTGCGCCACTTCGCGCTCGGCCAGCTGCAGCGCGGCGACGGCGGGATAGCCGCCGGCAAGCAGCGTGTTGAGCAACGGGTGCTCCGGGTGGTGGGTCTGCATCAGCACTTCGCCGGGCAGCGTCGCGCGGCCGGCGCGGCCGGCGACCTGGATCAGCAGCTGCGCGAGCTTCTCGCCGGCCCGGAAGTCGGCGCTGAACAGGCCCTCGTCCACGCCCACCACCGCCACCAGGGTCAGCCGCGGCAGGTCGTGGCCCTTGGCCAGCATCTGGGTGCCGACCAGGATGCCGGAGCGGTCGCCGAATTCGGCCAGGTGTTTTTCGATGGCGTCGCGACGGCGCGTGGTCTCGCGGTCCACGCGGATCATCAGGGCGTCGGGGAAGCGTTCGGCCAGCGCTTCCTCGATCCGTTCGGTGCCGGCGCCCTGGGGCTGCAGCGCCAGGCTGGCGCAGTCGGGGCAGGCGTTGGGCGGGGTGGCGCGGGCGCCGCAGTGGTGGCAAATGAGCCGGCGGCCGCCGGCGTGCACCGTCATCGCGGCGTCGCAGCGCTTGCAGTGCGCGCTCCAGCCGCAGTCGTGGCAGATCAGCACCGGGGCGTAGCCGCGGCGGTTCTTGAACACCAGCGCCTGCTCGCCGCGGGCCAGGCAGCGGCCGACCGCGTCGAGCAGGTCTTCCGACAGGCCGTTGCGCAGCGGCCGCTTTCGGATGTCGACCACGCGCACGGTGGGCGGGCGCGCGCCGCCCGCGCGCTGGCCCAGGCGCAAGTGCCGGTAGCGGCCGTTGAGCGCGTTGTGCAGGGTTTCCAGCGAGGGCGTGGCGCTGCCCAGCAGCACCGGGATGCCGAGCTTGCTGGCACGCACCAGCGCCAGGTCGCGGGCGTGGTAGCGGATGCCGTCCTGTTGCTTGTACGAGCCGTCGTGCTCTTCGTCCACCACGATCAGGCCGGCCTCGGGCAGCGGGCAGAACACCGCCGAGCGCGTGCCCACCAGCACCCGCGCCTCGCCGCGCAGCATCGCGGTCCAGGCCCGTGCGCGCTCGCCGTCGGCCAGGCCCGAGTGGTAGGCCAGCACCGGCACGCCCAGCCGGCTGCGGAAGCGCGCCAGGGCCTGCGGCGTCAGTCCGATCTCGGGCACCAGCACCAGCGCCTGGCGGCCGGCAGCCAGGCAGTCGGCGATCGCCTGCAGGTAGACCTCGGTCTTGCCGCTGCCGGTGACGCCCTCGAGCAGGCAGGGCCGGAACCCTTCGCCCTCGCGCAAGGCGGCGAGGGCTGCGGCCTGGGCCGGCATCAGGTCGGGGCCGGGCAGGGACGGCGCCGGCTCCGGCCGGCCCGCCAGGACGATGCGCTCGGCGAGGCCGCGTTCGGCCAGCGCGCGGGCGGCGCCGCGCCAGTCCGCCTCGCCCTGGTCGAGCAGGTCTTCGCCCAAGGGGCGGGCGGCCAGCTGCAGCAGCAGCCGGCGCGGCCTGCCTTCGCGCCCGGGGGCGAGGGCGGCGGCCTGGCCGGCCGGGGTCAGGGTCCAGCCGTGGCGGGCGGTTTCGGGCAGCGGCTGGCCCGCGCGGATCGGGCCGGGCAGGGCGGTGGCCAGCACCTCGCCCAGGGGGGCGTGGTAGTAGCCGGCGAGCCAGCGCAGGCTGTCGAACAGTTCCCCCGCGAGCAGCGGCGTCGCGTCCAAGCGTTCACGCACCGGCTTGAGGCCGTCCGCGGCGCCCTCGGCGGGCCCGACGCCGACCACCACGCCGACCTGCTCGCCGTCCCCCCGGCCGAAGGGCACGCGCACCCGGCAGCCGATCCAGCCGGCGCCGGGCGGTTCCCCCGCCGGCGCCCGGTAGTCGAACGCGCGCGGCAAGGGGACCGGCAGGGCGACGCGCAGCACGGTGTCGGGGTGGGGCGGCATGGCGCCAGTCTAGCCTGAGGGCCCGGGAGGAAGGCTTCTTACCCCACTTGCGCACAATTGCTGTCAGGGACATCAGAAAACGCCCCTAAGCTACTGTTCATGAAAACGAATCTTCCTTATCCACACCGCATGTGGATAACTCTGTGGAAGAGGCTTGGAGGATGCCTGCGCACCCCCCACGCCAAGGGCGCTTGGGCCGGGTTGGCGATTTTTTAACCAAGCCGTCATAGTCCATTGCAATCAACAAGTTACGGCAATCACAAATCAGTCATCCCGGCCTTCACGGGCCCGGATCGGCGCCCGGCGCCGCCCGGCCCGGTGCTGTGCACAACGTTTCACGCCGGAACCCGCGCCGGGCTTGGCGGAGCAAGCTTTTCGGCCCTGTCAACCGGTTTGAACCGTGACGTGTTCGATAGAATGCCCCGTGCCCTCCGCTGCCCCGACCCCCGCCTCCCCCGCCCCTGTTTCGTCCGCGCTGTCCGCCTTCCTGCGCGGCATCGAGCGCCGGGCCTTCGTGTTCGTGCAGGTGCAGTGCGGCCGCGACGAGGTCGCCCTGGCCGCCCTGGGGCGCGCCATGCGGGCGTTCCGCGAGGTTTCCGGGCACAGCCCGCTCTCGGCCTGGCCGGCGGCCTTCTGGGCGCTGCTGGTGGCCCAGGCCGAGCTGGCCGAGGGCGAGAGCGACATCCCCGAGCTGGGCGCGCTCAGCTCGGGCCCGCGCGCCGCGCTGCTGCTGCGGATCGTGGCCGGCCTCGACTTCACCCACGCGGCCCAGGTGCTGGGCGTCAGCGAGCCGACCTATCGCTTCGCCCTGCAGCGCGCGCTGCAGCAGCTGGGCGATGCGGGCGTGAGTTACGCGGTGCTGGGCGCCCTGCGCGAGCGCCTGCACCGGCAGGTCAAGACGCTGCCGGCCGAACGCGTCGAGGCCCTGGCCGGGCTGCGCGCCCGCGTGCTGCAGGACGCGCCCGAACCGGCGCCGGCCGCGCCGCCCGCGACCGCCCCGTGGCGCCGCCGTCTGGCCTGGATCGGCCTGGCGCTGCTGGCGGGGGCGTTCGCGGCCACCTTCTGGCCAGCCCGGGCGCCGTTGGCGCCGGGGGGCGTGCAAGATCTGCCGGTCGAGCCCGAGCCGGCGCCGATGCCGGCCGGCAGTGACGCCGACCTGGTCACCCATCCCGACTTCGCCCAGGCCGCCGCGCCCGGCGACGAGACGCTGGCCGCCGACCTGGCCCTGTTGAGCTGGCTGGCCTCCGGCGAGGCCGATGAGGCCCTGGCCGCCGCCGAGGCATTGGCCGCCCGGGCGGGTTCCGCGACGGGAACGACCGACGGCGTCGATGGTGCGGCCGGGCCAGCGGGCGAAGACGCGGCCCGCGTGGCTGCCGGGAGCGCTGCCGACGAAGCCGCCGACACCCCCGCCGACGGAACTGCCGCGGCCGCGCGCCGCACGACCGCTCCCGCGGACTTTCCTTCGCTGCCGCTACAGGAGCGCCAGCTGCTGGCGCCGCTGGCCCCGGCCTGGCCGGCGCTGGATGCCGACACCCGCGCGCGGCTGCGCGAGAACGCCGCGCATTGGGCGGGGCTGGATGCGCCGGCGCGCACCGCGCTGCGGGAGCGCCTGCGGGACTGGGATGCGCTGGCGCCGACCGAGAAGGCGCGCCGGCGCGGGCCCTTCGCCGCGTGGCTGGCCTTGTCCGGCGCCGAGCGCGGCCAGCTGCGCGGCGTCGCGGGAAGGTTCGCGGCGCTGCCGCCCGCCGGCCAGCAGGCCCTGCGCGAGGCCTTCGAGGCCCTGCCTTCGGACCAGCGCCAGGACTGGTGGCTGGGCCCCGACGTGGGCGCCGGATTCGCCGAACTGCGGCCCCTGTTCGCCTTCGTGCCCGAGGGCGAGCGCGCCGCCCTGCGCGACCTGCTGCGCGAACTCACCCCGGCCACCCGCGCCGACCTCGCCATCCTCGCGCGCCGGCTGCCCGCCAGCGAGCGCGAGGCGCTGCGTCGCGACCTGGTGGACGCCGCGCCCGCCGACCGCGAAACCCTGGTCCGCGAGCGTCTCTCGCGCTAGCCGCGGCGCCTGCGGCGGCGCGTGGCGCGGGCATCGCGCCCGCGCCTGGCGGTTACATGTTGACCAGGCTGGCCAGCAGGCTGGCGGTGGCGCCGAAGCTGATCAGCACCAGGTAGCAGGTGCCCAGCACGAAGTACTTGAGCAGGGTCATGATCCAGCCCTGCCGGTACACGCGCTTCTGCATCAGCAGCAGGTAGAGCGGCATCCAGCACAGCAGCAGCACCTCGCCCAGGCGGATGCTGGCCGAGAGCCAGGCCACCCCGCCGGTCCAGCCCGCCATCGCGTCCAGCAGCAGCACCAGCAGCAGCCCCGCGCACAGGAAGCTGTGGCTGTGCAGGGCCACGATCAGGTGCTCCATGTAGAGCCGTCCCTTGAACGCGGACGCGAGCTTCAGCAGCACCGCGAACAGCGGCAGCAGCACGAACAGCGTGGTCGGCACCGTCGAGAGGAAGGCGTCCTTGAGCAGGTTCGGGTCGTCCTGGATGCGCTTGATGTTGCCCTGTGCGCGGTCGACGTAGGCGTTGAGCCGGGCGTTGCCCGATTCGCCCAGCCAGTCGATCTGCAGCGGGTTGGTCTCCCGGTCCCAGGGCGTGCCGTTGAAGCTGATGGTGCCGGTGTCCTCGCGCGTCACCGGCAGCGGCTTGCCCGTGCGCTCGCTTTCCCGGATTTCCTCGATGCGGCGCTCGGCCTCGTTCTTCACCGCGCCCTCGGCGATGTCCAGCCCGATCGAGACGCCGGGCACGCCCTTGGACCGTTCGCGCGCGGCGGTCACTTCCGCCAGCGCCTGGTCGCGGATCTTCTCCACCTCTTCGACCTGGTCGGCCGCCAGCATGCGCTCGCCGAAGCCTTCGTTGACCACGTCCCCGGAATCGCCCAGCCGGACCTCGGCGGCGTCGCGCGGGGTGTTGTCGATGTCGAAGCTCAGCTGCGCCGCGAAGAACGCGAACAGGCTCAGGAACACGAACAGCCGCACCGGGCTGACGTAGCGCACGCGCCGGCCGGCGAAGTACTCGTCGCTGAGGTAGCCGGGCTTGAACAGCAGCGGCCCGAGCGTGCGCAGGATGCGCGAATCGAGCTCGAACACCGAGTCCATGAAGTCGCCGATGATCGAGCTGAAGTGCCGGACCAGGCCCTTGGTCGGCTGGCCGCAGGCGTAGCAGTGCTCGCCCAGCAGGGCCTCGCCGCAGTTCTGGCAGCGGCGCGCCGGGGCAGCGTCGGGGGGCGGCAGGGCTTCCGTGGTCATGGCGGGCTCCGGGGCGGCAGCCGCTAATATAGCGGTCCTCCGCCGCCTGGCATCGCCCCATGAGTCATTCCGAAACCCGCGCCGCGCGCCTGCTGCGCGAGATGCGCGTCAGCCTGGTGCTGGCGTTGCCGCTGGTGCTGGGGCAACTGTCGTCGATGGCGATGAACATCATCGACACCCTGCTGGCCGGACGCCACGGCCCGGTCACGCTGGCCGCGGTCGGCGTCGGCAGCGCGGTGTGGTCGGTGGTGATCCTGGTCAGCATCGGCGTGCTGATGGCGGTGCCGCCGACCGTGGCCCAGCTCAACGGCGCCGGGCGACGGGCCGAGATCGGGCCGGTTTTTCGCCAGGCGCTCTGGCTGGCGGTGATCCTGGGCGTCGGGCTGTTCTTCGTCGTGCGGGCCGGCGCGCTGGCGCTCGAGCCGATGGGCATCACCGCCGAGGCGCGGCCGGAGGCCATCGCCTTCCTGCGTGCGATCAGCTGGGGCGCGCCGGCGCTGGCGCTGTACTTCTGCCTGCGCAACCTCAGCGAGGGCGTGGCCTGGACGCTGCCGACCATGGTGTTCGGGCTGGCCGGCCTGGTGCTGCTGGCGCCCTTGGGATGGGCCCTGATGTTCGCCGCGGGGCTGGGCGCGGCGGGGCTGGGCTATGCGGTGGCGATCACCCTGTGCTGCCAGTGCCTGGCGCTGGGCGCCTACCTGTGGCATTCCCCGCGCTTCGCCGACCTCGGCCTGTTCGCGTGCTTCGACCCGCCGCGCTGGGCGCCGATCCGCGCGCTGCTGCGGCTGGGCCTGCCGATGGGCGTGTCGGTGTTCATGGAGGGCAGCCTGTTCGTCGCCACCGCGCTGCTGATCGGCCAGCTGGGCACCACCCAGATCGCGGCGCACCAGGTGGCGATCCTGATGGCCAGCCTGTGCTTCATGGTGCCGCTGGGGGTGGCGATGGCGACCACGGTGCGGGTCGGGCACGCGGTGGGCGCCGGCGATGCGTCGGCGGTGCGCTGGTCGGCGGCGGCGGGCTACGCCCTGGCGATGCTGGCGCAGACGCTGTCGGCGGTCTTGCTGGTGTTCGCCGGCGTGTACCTGGCCGGCCTGTTCACCGAGGATCCGGCGGTGATCGCCCTGGCCGCGCTGCTGATGGCCTATGCCGCGGTCTTCCAGTACCCGGACGGGCTGCAGGCGATGTCGGCCGGCGCGCTGCGCGGGCTCAAGGACACCCGGGTGCCCATGTTCATCACCGTGCTGGCCTACTGGGGCGTGGGGCTGCCGCTGGGCTACTGGTTCGGGCTCGTGAAGGGGCAGGGCGCGCCGGGCCTGTGGACGGGCCTGATCCTCGGGCTGAGCGTGGCGGCCTGCCTGCTGGCCTGGCGTTTCTGGCGCCTGGCCCGGCGACCCCTGGCGCCGGTGCGGGTGACGTAAGGCGCATGCGGTCTTCACCGCGGCTGGGTATGCTGGCCCGAAGTTAAGCGGAGTACCGAAATGTCCGAAGCCAAGCGCGGGCCGATCCGGGGATTCATCCGGGGGGTCTGGAGCGTCCTCACCTTCTTCCAGCAGCTGGTGTTCAACCTCTTCTTCCTGCTGTTCCTGCTGGTCGCGTTCGTGCTGTTGATGGCCGCCATCGCCAGTCCCGGGGTGCAGCCGATCCAGGAGGACACCGCGTTGGTGCTCGATCTCGACGGGCAGCTGGTGGAGCAGTTCACCTCGGCCCCGGTGGATCGCGTGATCAACCGGGCCACCGGCCAGGCCCGGTCCGAGATCCAGCTGCGTGACCTGCTGCGCGCCATCGAGGCCGCGCGCGAGGACAAGCACATCGACCGCATCGTGCTGCTGACCGACGGCTTCTCGGCCTCGGGCTTCGCCGCGCTGCGCGACCTCGCCGCCGCGCTGCGCGAGTTCCGCGCCTCGGGCAAGCAGGTGGTGGCCTACGGCACCGACCTCGAGCAGCGCCAGTACTACCTGGCCGCGCAGGCCGACGAGGTCTACCTCGACCCGCAGGGCGGCGTGCTGCTGGAAGGCTTCGGCCGCTACCGCATGTACTACCGCCAGGGCCTGCAGGAAAAGCTCGGCGTCGACGTGCACCTGTTCAAGGTGGGCGAATACAAGTCCGCCGCCGAGCCCTACGTGCTCGACGCCGCCTCGCCCGAGGCGCGCGAGGCCGACCTGTACTGGATGACCGACGTCTGGCAGCGCTTCGTGGCCGACATCGCCCAGGCGCGCAAGCTCGACGTGGACGCGCTCAATGCGATGATCAACGAGCTGCCGGCGCGGGTGCAGGCGGTGCAGGGCAACCTGGGCCAGCTGGCGCTGGACGAGAAGCTGGTGGACGGGCTGCGCACCGGCCACGAGTTCGAGCAGATGATGGTCGAGCGCGGCGCGCTGGACGAAGAGGACCAGACCTTCCGCCAGATCGGCCTCGACGGCTACCTGATGCACGTCAACCGCCCGCACCTTGGCCTGGACCAGCGGCCGAAGGTGGCCGTGGTGGTGGCGCAGGGCGAGATCACCTACGGCGAGCAGCCGCCGGGCACGGTGGGCGGCGAGTCGACCGCGGCGCTGCTGCGCGCGGCGCGCGAGGACGAGAGCGTCAAGGCCGTGCTGCTGCGCGTGGACTCCCCGGGCGGCGGCGTGTTCCCTTCCGAACAGATCCGCCGCGAAGTGGAGCTGGTGAAGGCGGCGGGCAAGCCGGTGGTGGTGTCGATGGCGAACGTGGCCGCCTCCGGCGGCTACTGGATCTCGATGAACGCCGACCGCATCTACGCCGACGAGTCCACCATCACCGGCTCGATCGGCATCTTCGGCCTGTGGCTGACGGTGCCGCGCGTGCTCGAGAAGATCGGCGTCAGCACCGACGGCGTCGGCACCACGCCGCTGGCCGGCGCCTTCGACCCGACCCGTCCGCTGGATCCGAACGTGGGCCAGCTGATCCAGTCGGTGATCGACCGCGGCTACGCCGAGTTCATCGGCAAGGTGGCCGAGGCGCGCGACGGCACCCCGGCCGAGATCGACCAGCATGCGCGCGGCCGCGTGTGGAGCGGCGCCCAGGCCAAGGAGCGCGGGTTGGTGGACGAGCTGGGCGGCTTCCAGGCCGCGCTCGATGCCGCGGCGAAGCTGGGCCAGCTGGGCGATGACTACGTGGTGAGCTACGTCGAGAAGCCGCTGACGCCGTTCGAACAGTTCGTGGTGAACATGGGCAAGAGCTCGCGCACCGAGGGCCTGCTGCGCGTGCTGGCGCCGACGCCGCTGATGCTCGACCGCGAGACCCTGGCCACCGCCGAGCGCGAACTGGCCTGGCTCGACCGCAAGGGCCGCTCGCCGTTCCGCGCCGTGGCGCACTGCCTCTGCGCCTACTGAGGCGCGGCCACGCCGGAACCCACGACGCCCGGGCTTGACCGGGCGTCGTCTTTTCAGCCGCCGGCTTCCTCCAGCACGCGCCGGCGCTCGGCGTCGTCCGCGGCCTGGGTCTCCTCGACCTCGCGCGCCTTGTCGACCGGGGCCTGCATCGCGTCGCGCAACTGGGTGTTGGCCTCGCCCGCCTGCGGCTCGGGCACGGTGTCGGGCGTCGGGTCGGGCTTGGGGGCGTCGCAGCCGGAGGCCAGCAGCAGGCTGGCGAGGATCAGGGCAAGGCGCATGGGGATGCTCCGTCGGGCGGGTTGCCCGGTATCCTACCCCCGGGGCGCAAGGAGCATCCGATGACGATCAGCCGCTGGCGACTGGACGGGCAGGTGGCGCTGGTGACCGGCGCCAGCGCCGGCATCGGCCGCGCCATCGCCGCCGAACTCTTGGGCCTGGGCGCCGACCTGCTGCTGGTGGCCCGCGACGAGGCCGCGCTCGAGGCCACCCGCGCCGAGCTCGAGGATGAGTTCCCGGAAGCGCGCGTGCGCGCCTTCCCTGCCGACGTGTCCGACGCCGAGCAGCGCCGCGAGATCTTCGACTGGGTCGAGGACCTCGGCGAGGGCCTGCAGCTGCTGGTCAACAACGCCGGCACCAACACCAGCCGCGCCGCGATGGACTACGGCGACGAGGAATGGCGGCAGATCTTCGAGACCAACCTGTTCTCGGCCTTCGAGCTCAGCCGCTTCGCCTTCCCGCTGCTCAGCCAGCACGCGGCCTCGTCGATCGTGAACGTCGGCTCGGTCTCGGGCCTGACCCACGTGCGCACCGGCGCGCCCTACGGCATGAGCAAGGCGGCGCTGCACCAGCTCACCCGGAACCTGGCCTGCGAATGGGCCGAGGACGGCGTGCGCGTGAATGCGGTGGCGCCGTGGTACATCCGCACGCGCCGCACTTCGGCCAAGCTTGCCAACCCCGACTACCTCGACGAGGTGATCGACCGCACGCCGATGGGCCGCGTGGGCGAACCCGAGGAAGTGGCCGCCGCGGTGGCCTTCCTGTGCCTGCCCGCCGCCAGCTACATCACCGGCGAATGCATCGCCGTCGACGGCGGCTTCCTCCGCTACGGCTTCTGAGTCGGCGTGCGCGGGGCGCACGACACGTTGCTTCTCGGCAGCGCCGCCGTGCAGCGATAGGGTTCGCCGCCCGCCCTTCAACACGACGTCCTGTCCATTGAAGGGCGGCCGTTACGGCATCCTGCCTCCACTTCGTCGAACCCTATCGCTGCACGGCGGCGCTCCGACCGCCGGTCGTACCCCGGACCAAAGTCAAAAGAAAAAGCAGGCGTCCGCGTTGCGTACGAAGAACCACGCCCCGGGACATCGTCGTTGCCTGGCCGCCAGCAGCGGCTTTGGCTTTGGCTTTGCTTGGGCGTTGCATTGGCTTGTGCTTTCTCAATTGACCTATGTCTGTGTGCGGCGGCGCTGCCGGGAAACGGCGTGTCGTGCGCCCCGCGCACGCCAGATCAGGGGCAGGAGTCGCGGACGATGGCGGCCAGGCGGCGGACTTCGGACTTGCGGTAGGCGGCGGTGTCGCTGAAGGCGTGCAGCGCGTCGGAGCGGGCCTGCCTGAGCTTGGCCTTGAACTGGTCGCAGGCCGCGTCGTCGGAGAGTCGCACGCAGGACTCGGTGACCCAGCGGCAGGTGCCGGCCGCGGCGCTGGAGCCGCGCACGTCGTAACCCAGCACCGGCAGCGGCACGCAGCGCGTGTTCGGGTCGTAGTCCTCGCTGAAGCGCGCGCTGCCGTCGAAATCGGTGCACTGGAAGATCGGCGGCGGCGGGAAGGGCAGGCCGTAGCCGAGGTCCTCCGGCGGAGGCGTGGCTTCGGCCGGCGGCGCCTGCGGCGACGGCGCGGCGGCGGGTGCCGGCGCGGGATCGCGCGGTCGCACCATGCTGCGCTCGGACTGCTGCTGGCCGGCCGGGCAGGGCTCGTCCTGCAGGGTGACGCGACCCTTGGCGTCCTGGCAGCGATAGACCGTCAGGTCCTCGGCCGCGGCCGGGCCGACGAGGGCGAGCAAACTCGCTAAGCTGGCGATGAACCAGGGGCGCATGCCGGGATTCTCCTCCCGCGCCCCCGCCACCGCCAGCCCGGGACCGTCCATGATGCGACTGCTGTTCATCCTCGCCCTGTTCGCGGCGCCGCTGGCGTCGGCCGCCATCCCCGCCGCGCCCGACCGGCGCGAAGGCGAGGGGCCGTATCCGCAGCTGATCCTGCGCGGCGCGACGGTGATTTCAGGCACCGGCGCGCCGGCCTACGGACCGGTCGACATCGTCATCGAGGGCGACCGCATCCGCGAGGTGCGCATCGTCGGCAGCGCCAACATGCCGATCGATCCCAAGCGCCGGCCGGTGCTCAAGGCCGGCGGGCGCGAGATCGACCTCGGCGGCCAGTTCGTGATGCCGGGCATCGTCGACCTGCACGGCCACATCGGCGGCGAGGAGCAGGGCGTGGACGCCGAGTACGTCTACAAGCTCTGGCTGGGCCACGGCATCACCTCGGTGCGCGACCCGGGCTGTGGCAACGGCATCGACTGGTGCGTGGCCGAACAAAAGCGCAGCGAGCGCAACGCCATCGCGGCGCCGCGCCTGTTCCCGTACGCCTTCTTCGGGCAGGGTCGCGAGGCGCCGATCACCACGCCGGAGCAGGGCCGGCAGTGGGTGCGCGACATGAAGGCGCGCGGCGCGCTGGGCATGAAGTGCTTCGGCTTCCGTCCCGACATCCTCGAGGCGGTGTTCGACGAGCTGCGCAAGCAGGGCATGGGCAGCGCCTGCCACCACGCCCAGCTCGACGTGGCGCGGGTGAACGTGCTGACCACGGCGCGCTGGGGCCTCACCACGATGGAGCACTGGTACGGCTTGCCCGAAGCACTCTTCGACGGCCAGACCGTGCAGCAGTACCCGGCCGGCTACAACTACCTCGACGAACAGGACCGCTTCGGCGAGGCGGGCAAGCTCTGGGCCCAGGCCAGCGAGAAGGGCAGCGAGCGCTACGAGGCGGTGATGAAGGAGCTGCTCGCGCTCGATTTCACCCTCGACCCCACCTTCAACATCTACGCCGCCAGCCGCGACCTGATGCGCGCGCGCCGCGCCGACTGGCACGAGGACTACACGCACCCCGCGCTGTGGGATTTCTTCACGCCCAACCGCGGCAACCACGGCAGCTTCTTCTTCGACTGGGGCAGCGAGGAGGAGGTGGCCTGGCGCGACAACTACCGGCGCTGGATGGCCTTCGTGAACGACTACAAGAACCGCGGCGGCCGCGTCACGGTCGGCAGCGATTCGGGCTACATCTACAAGACCTACGGCTTCGGCACCATCGAGGAGCTGGAGATGCTGCGCGAGGCCGGTTTCCACCCGCTGGAGGTGATCCGCGCCGCCACGCTGTCGGGCGCCGAGGTGCTCAAGGCCGACGACCGCATCGGCTCGGTCGAACCCGGCAAGCTGGCCGACCTGGTGGTGCTGCCGGAGAACCCGCTGGCCAACCTGAAGGTGCTCTACGGCAACGGCCACCTGCGCCTGGGCGAGGACGGCCGCCTGCGCCGCGTCGGCGGCGTGCGCTACACGATCAAGGGCGGGCTGGTGTACGACGCGCCGGCGCTGCTGGCCGACGTGCGCCGCAAGGTGGCCGAGGAAAAGGCGCGCCGCGGCATCGAGCGGCTGCCGCAGCCCGGCGAATAGCCGGGCCGCGCGCGCAGGCGGTCAGGCCGCCTTCGTCGCCTTCTTCACCGCCTTCTTGGCGGCGGGCTTCTTGGCGGCGGTCTTGGTCGCCTTCTTGGTGGCTTTCTTCGCCGCCTTCTTGGCGGCCTTCTTGGCCGGCGCCTTCTTCGGCGCGGCCTCGGCGGCTTCCTTCTTCACGGCTTTCTTGGCCGGCGCCTTCCTGGCGGCGACCTTCTTGCCGAAGCGGCCGCCCTTGCGCACCGGCTTGCCCTCGGCCAGCAGCGCCACGCATTCCTCCTGCGTGAGGCTGGCCGGGTCGCGGTCCTTCGGGATCTTGCCGTTCTTCTCGCCGTCGGTGATGTACGGGCCGTAGCGGCCGTTCAGCACCTGGATGTCGGTGCCCGGGAAGACCTTGATGGTGCGGTTGGCGATCATCTCGATCTTCGCCTGCACGCGTTCCACCGCCTGCTCGAAGCTGATGGTGTACGGATCGTCCTCCTTGCCCAGCGAGGCGTAGGTATCGCCCCACTTGGCGAACGGCCCGAAGCGGCCGATGGCGACCGTGACGTCCTTGCCCTCGAACTGGCCGAGCTTGCGCGGCAGGTTGAACAGCGGCAGCGCCTCCTCCAGCGTGATGGTGTGCATGCTGGTGCCGGGGCGCAGCGAGGCGAACTTGGGCTTGTCCTCGTCCTCGGCGGTGCCGATCTGCGCGAACGGCCCGTAGCGGCCCAAGCGCACCGACACCGGCTTGCCCGACTTCGGGTCGATGCCCAGCACGCGCGAACCGGTGGCCTCGGAGCGGTCCACCGACTCGCTCTTGTCCTCGATGGTGGCCTTGAACGGCTTCCAGAAGCGCTCGAGCAGCGGCACCCAGGCCGCCTCGCCCGCCGCCACCGAGTCCAGCTCGTCCTCGAGCCTGGCGGTGAAGTCGTAGTCCACGTATTGCATGAAGTGGCCGGTGAGGAACTTGGCCACCGCACGGCCGACGTCGCTGGGCTTGAACCGGCGATTGTCCAGGTAAACGTACTCGCGGTTCTGCAGCACCTGGATGATGCTGGCGTAGGTGGACGGCCGGCCGATGCCGTATTCCTCCAGCGCCTTCACCAGCGAGGCCTCCGAGAAGCGCGGCGGCGGCTCGGTGAAGTGCTGGTCGGTGTGGATGCTGCCCAGCGGCACGCTCTGGCCGGTCTTCATCGGCGGCAGCTTGCGGCCCTCGTCGTCGTCCTCGGCGGTCTTGGCGTCCTTGCCTTCCTCGTACACGGCCAGGAAGCCCGGGTCGATGACGGTGGTGCCGCTGGCGCGGAAGCTGTGCTCGCTGCCCGCTGCCAGTTCGACCGTCACGGTGTTCATGGTGGCCGGCACCATCTGCGAGGCGACGGTGCGCTTCCAGATCAGTTCGTACAGCCGGCGGCCGTCGTCGTCGAGGTACTTCGCGACCGAGGCCGGCGTGCGCAGGGCGGACGTGGGGCGGATGGCCTCGTGCGCTTCCTGGGCGTTCTTGGACTTGGACTTGTACTCGTTGGGCTTGTCGGGCACCGCCTGGGTGCCGAAGTCGCGGGCGATCACGTCGCGGATCTCGACCACGGCGTCCACCGACAGGTTCACCGAGTCGGTACGCATGTAGCTGATCAGGCCGACCGAGCCTTCCTCGCCGATCGCCACGCCTTCGTACAGCTTCTGCGCCACGCGCATGGTGCGCGAGGTGGTGAAGCCGAGCTTGCGGGCGGCTTCCTGCTGCAGGGTCGAGGTGATGAAGGGCGGCGAGGGCCGGCGCTTGCGCTCCTTGCTGGCCACGTCGGTGACGCGCAGGGCCTCGCCGGCGGCCTTGGCCAGGCGCGCGCGCGCGGCCTCGGCGGACTTGGCGTCGGTGAGGGTGAACTGCTCGAACTTCTGGCCGTCCAGCTTCACCAGGCGCGCCGTGAAGGCCTGCTGCGGGTGGTTGAGCTCGGCCTCCACCGACCAGTACTCGCGCGGCACGAAGGCTTCGATCTCCTCCTCGCGCTCGACGATCATGCGCAGGGCCGGCGACTGCACGCGGCCGGCGGACAGGCCGCGCTGCACCTTGCGCCAAAGCACCGGCGAGAGGTTGAAGCCGACCAGGTAGTCCAGGGCGCGGCGCGCCTGCTGGGCATCCACCAGGTCGCTGGCGACCTGGCGCGGATGCTCGACCGCGGCCTTGATCGCCTTGGGCGTGATCTCGGTGAACACCACCCGGTGCAGGTCCTTGCCCTTGAGCAGGCCGCGCTCCTTGAGGATCTCGGAGATGTGCCAGCTGATCGCCTCGCCCTCCCGGTCCGGGTCGGTGGCCAGGTAGACGGCATCGGCGGCCTTGGCGGCCTTGGCGATGGCCTCGACGTGCTTCTCGTTCTTGTCGATCAGCTCGTAGCGCATGGCGAAGCCGTGCTCGGGGTCGACCGCGCCCTCCTTGGGCACCAGGTCGCGGACGTGGCCGTACGAGGCCAGGACGTGGAAGTCCTTGCCCAGGTACTTGTTGATCGTCTTGGCCTTGGCGGGCGACTCGACGATGAGGAGGTTCTTGGCCATGGCCGGGGGTTTGCTCCGCTGGGGCGCGCTTCGGGGCGCCCAGATGGCGCGGCCCGCGGGGGTCGCGGGCCGGGGGTCTTCTTTTTCATTAAGGCACCAGCCCGGCCGGCACTGTCAAGCCGGGCCGGCGGGCCGGTGGGGCAGGCCGGGGCCGGGGCGGGCCGCCCCGGGGGGGCGTCAGTAGCAGCTGGACGGCAGGTACTTGGCCTGCTCGAGGTCGCTGGAGCAGGCGTAGCGGCCGTCTTCCTCGCGGCTCAGGTAGAGGCTGCGGCCGGCCAGCGCATCGCTCGCATGCAGGCCGCCGATCGCCATCTCGATCACGCAGCGGCCCTCGCCCAGGGACACCAGCTGCACCGAGAGCTGGCCGTTCAGGCTGGGCTCGGGCACGCCGACATCGTCGAACCCGGTCGGGCAGCGGCCGGTGGACTGGTAGTACTCCTCGACCGCGACGACCAGGCCGCGGCCCTCGGACAGGGCCTGCGCCAGCTTCGAGCGGATGATGTAGTCCTGGTAAGCGGGCAGCGCGATGGCGGCCAGGATGCCGAGGATCGCCACCAGCACGATGCCTCCGCCGCCGATCACCAGGGCGGCGAGCAGGCAGCCGTTCTTCTTCTTGTCCTCGCCGGCGGGGGAGGCCGCGACGGCGTGGGCGGGCGGGATGGCGGCCGGCGCCATCGGCGGCCCCATGCCCAGTTCGTCGCGGAACTGCCGCAACGGCGCCCACTGCGCCAGGCCTTCCCGCCAGACCAGGCTGTCGTCGTTCACCACGCCCGCCTGGAAGGCCGCCGCCACCGCGGCGGCGTCGACCGGCCCCTGGCGGTTGCGGGTGTTGTCCACGTAGTACCAGCTATCCATTGTTTTCCCCATGCCGCGCCGGGCGGTCTTCCCCAATGAAAACGCCCGGCCGGGGCCGGGCGCCGTGTCGTTCCGACCGGTTCAGTGCACCGGTTCGGGCTCGTCCTCGAACATCTGGCTTTCCATCCAGGCGTAGGCCGCTTCCGAGCCGGGCTGGTTGAACAGCACCATCAGCACGACCCACTTCAGGTCGTCCACGTCCACTTCGTCCTGGTCGAGCGCCATCACGCGGTCGAGCACCAGCTCGCGCTGGTCGGCATCGATGACGCCGGTCTGCTCGAGGAACATCAGGAAGCCGCGGCACTCGATGTCCAGCCGGTCGAGTTCGGGCTCGGCGTACACGCGCACCGGGATGTCGAGCCGGGCCACGGGCGAGGCCGGGCGCTGGCGCGCGAGTTCGTCGAGCCAGTCGAAGGCCTTGTTGATTTCCGCGGGACTGAAGCCGGCCTGGATCAGGCCATTCTGGAGCGAGTCACGGTCCCGGACGGCGTCGGGGTCGTCGTAGAAGTAGTGTTCGAACAGGTACAGCAGCACATCCAGGATGGTCTCTTTCATTACCCTCAGCCTGCGCCCCGGGGGCGCGTTGGGAAGGTCAGGGACGGCGGGCGTAGCGACCGTTGTCGGCGACCACTCGCCCTTCCAACTCCATGAGAAGCAGCATGGAGGACAGGGCGGCCACCGTCAATCCTGTCCGCTCGGCCAGGGAATCCATGCCGGTGGGGTCGTGGCCCAGTGCTGACCACAGCCGGTTGTGGTCGGCGTCGGTTGGCGGCTGTCCGCCGGCTGACCGGTCGGAGGAGGGGGTGGCGGGGGGTTCGAGGCGCCCGCGCAGGGCCTCGGCCAGGGTGCGGGCCAGCGGTTCCAGGGCCTCGACCACCTCGCCGGGCGCCTCGACCAGGGCGGCGCCGTCCCGGATCAGGCGGTGGCAGCCGCGGGCGGTGGGGTTGTCGACCGAGCCGGGCAGGGCGAACACCTCGCGCCCGGCCTCGGCGGCCAGCCGGGCGCTGATCAGGGCGCCCGAGCGCATCGCCGCCTCGATCACCACGGTGCCCAGGCTGAGCCCGGCGATGATCCGGTTGCGGCTGGGGAAGTGCGAGGCCAGCGCCGGGGTGCCGGGCGGGTGCTCGGTGATGACGGCGCCGCTTGCGGCGATGCCGGCCATCAGCCCGGCGTGCGAAACGGGGTAGCAGAGGTCGGGCCCGGTGCCGACCACGGCCACGGTGCGTCCGGCCGACATCGCCCCGGCGTGGGCGGCGGCGTCGATGCCTTCGGCCAGGCCGCTGGTGACCGCCCAGCCGGCCCGGGCGAACGCCGCGGCGAAGCGGTGCGCGCGCTCGCGCCCGCCAGCGCTGGGGCGACGGCTGCCGACGATCGCGATCTGTGGATGCCACAGCAGCCCGGGGTCACCCGCCACGAACAGCAGGGCGGGCGGATTCGGCGCGCGGCGCAACAGTGCGGGGTAGTCCGGGTCCTGCCAGCCCAGCAGGTGGCGGCCGGGTGCCGACAGCCAGGCCAGGTCGGCCTCGAGGCGGGCGGGATCGGGGTGGCGCAAGGCCATCAGCCCTTCGGCGGGCAGGCGGAGGCCGGCACCGTGGCGGGCGGCCTCAAGGGCGGCTGCCGGCTCGGGGCGGGCTTCGAGGAGGCCGCGCAGCATGGCGCCGGGCAGGCCGGCGCGGGCCAGGATCAGTAGGGCGGGTTGTGTTTCCAAGGTCCGGAAAGCATCGCGGCGCCCGAAGGCGCCGCGATGTAGGAACTTGGCGTGACCGGCCGTCTTACTCGGTCGCGTCCGGGTGCTTGAGCACGTCGCCCTGCGAGATCGGACGGATGCCGTTCATCACCAGCGCGTAGCTGACCTTGTCGAAGGTGCGGAACACCATCACGTGGCCCAGGAAGTCGTCCGGCATCTCGACCTTGTCGCGGTTGGCCATGAAGGCGTTGCGGTTGGCGATGCGGTCCGGGCGGACGGCGCCCTCGCTCCAGACGGAGAAGGTGTGGCCGTTGCGGATGCCTTCGCGGGCGCCGACCGACAGCGCGACCACGTAGCGCGGACCGGCACCGATGCCGTCGGCCACCGCCATGATGCGGGCGTTGTCCGGGATGCTGTCCGGGGCGCGCGGCATGAACTGCAGGTCGTAGGGCTGCGCTTCCGGCGGCAGGATGCGGTCGCCGATGCGGATCTCGCGGCCCTCGTCGCGCAGCAGCACCACGGCCACTTCGCCCTGGACGCGGGTCACTTCGCCGCTGGCGTGCAGCTGCAGCTCGTGGCCCAGGGTTTCGCCGGTGGCTTCGCCGAAGCCCATGGGCGTGGTCCAGTGGCTGTGCTGGCGGCTGCCGCGGTCATCCAGGCGGGAGAAGCCCGGGATGCGCTTGCCCTTGCCGCCGCCGAAGACATTGACCGGGCGGACGATGTCGACCAGCTGGCCGGGGCGGGCGCCCTCGAGCCCGCGGACATAGACGAGCTGGCCGGCCGCCGAGCGCAGGCGGTCTTCCTCGAGGCCGACCACGTAGGGCAGCGACTCGATGTCGTCCAGCACGGTGAACTGCTTCAGGAAGGCCTCGACGTCGGAGAGCGGGATCGTGTTGACCGCCTCCTCGATGCGCGGGCCCTCGGCCTGCACGACGGGCTTGCCGTCGATGTAGACCAGGCTGAGCACGTCCCCCGGGTAAATGAGGTGCGGGTTCTTGACCTGCGGGTTGGCCTGCCAGATCTCGGGCCACAGCCAGGGCTTCTTGAGGAAGCGGCCGGCAATGTCCCAAAGGGTGTCGCCCTTCTTGACCGTGTAGGTAGTCGGATGATCGCCGGCAAGCTCCGCCGCGACGGCGGCAGTGGCGATGGTGAGCAACATGGCAGCAGTAACTGCAAGAAGCCGTTTAAGCATGGCGGCTATCCACCTGATTTTCCCCGGACAGGTTGGGCGACTATAGCCCAAATCCCGTCCCTGAATGCAAGCCCACCCGGGCTATAATGGCGGCCCGGCCCCTTGAGGTCCGGTTCCGTCCTCCCCATCTCACCGTCCATGGCCAAGCTCACCATCCTGGAATTCCCCGATCCGCGCCTGCGGACCGTCGCCAAGCCGGTCGGGCAGGTCGACGACGCCGTGCGCCGCCTGGTCGACGACATGTTCGAGACCATGTACGACGCGCCCGGCATCGGCCTGGCCGCGACCCAGGTCGATGTCCACCTGCGCCTGCTGGTATTGGACGTAAGCGAGGACAAAAGCAGGCCAATGGTCTTCATCAACCCGGAAATCCTCGAATCCGAGGGCAGCCAGGTCTACCAGGAAGGCTGCCTGTCGGTGCCGGGCATCTACGCCGACGTGAGCCGCGCCGACCGCATCCGCGTGCGCGCGCTGGACCGTGACGGCAAGCCCTTCGAGATCGATGCGGACGGCCTGCTGGCGGTTTGCATCCAGCACGAGATGGACCACCTGGCCGGCAAGGTCTTCGTCGACTACCTCTCGCCGCTCAAGCGCGAGCAGGTCCGCAAGAAGCTGGCCAAGCAGCAGCGCGCCGGCGCCGCCTGAGGTGTCCTTGCGCATCGTCTTCGCCGGCACGCCCGGCTTCGCGGTGCCCTGCCTGCGCGCCGCCGCCGCGCGCAACGAGGTGGTGGCGGTCTACACCCAGCCCGACCGCCCCGCCGGCCGCGGCCGCCAGCCCGCCGCCTCGCCGGTGAAGGTCGAGGCCCTGGCCCGCGGCCTGCCGGTGTTCCAGCCCGAGAACTTCAAGTCCGCCGCCGCGCGCGAACAGCTGCGCGACCTCAAGCCCGACCTGATGGTGGTGGTGGCCTACGGCCTGATCCTGCCGCAGTCGGTGCTCGACATCCCGCGCCTGGGCTGCTGGAACGTGCACGCCTCGCTGCTGCCCCGCTGGCGCGGCGCGGCGCCGATCCAGCGTGCGCTCGAGGCCGGCGACGAGGTCACCGGCGTCTGCCTGATGCAGATGGAAAAGGGCCTGGACACCGGCCCGGTGCTGCTGAGCCTGTCCACCCCCATCCGCGGCGACGACACCGGCGGCAGCCTGCACGACCGCCTGGCCGACCTCGGCGCGGAGGTGCTGGGTGACGGCCTGAAGCTGGTGCGCGCCGGCATGCGCCCGGTGCCGCAGCCGCAGCCGGCCGAAGGCGTCACCTACGCCCACAAGCTGGACAAGGCCGAGGCCCGCCTGGACTGGGCGCAGCCCGCCCCGGCGCTGGCCAATCGCGTCCGCGCCTTCAATCCCTGGCCCGTGGCCGAGGCCGAGCTGGCCGGCGAGCGCCTGCGCATCCACGCCGCCACCGCGCTGGCGCTGGCGCACGCGCAGGCCCCCGGCACGGTGCTCGCCGCCGGCCGCGACGGCATCGACATCGCCTGCGGTGAAGGCGCGCTGCGGCTGCAGCAGGTGCAGCGCGAGGGCGGCCGGCCGATGGCCGCGGCCGACTACCTCAACGCCCGCCCGGCCCTGCGCAAGCCATGAATTCCCCCGCCGGCGCCGCCCTGCGCGCCCGTGCCGCCCGCGTGCTGGCGGCGGTGCTGGGCGAAGGCCGCTCGCTCAAGGCGGTGCTGGGCGCGGCGCTGCCGTCGGTGCCGGACCCGCGTGACCGCGCCCTGCTCGAGGCCATCTGCTTCGGCGCGCTGCGCCACCGTCGTCGCTACGACCACGCGCTGTCGGCCTGGCTGGCCAAGCCGCTCGCCGCCCGCGATTTCCCGGTGCACTGCCTGCTGCTGGCCGGCCTGGCCCAGCTCGATGCGCTCGGCCTGCCGGCGCACGCCGCGGTCGGCGCCACCGCCGAGGCCACCCGCGAGCTCGGCCGCGCGCCCTTGGTCGGCCTGGTGAATGCGCTGCTGCGCCGCGCCAGCCGCGAACCGCTGCCCGCCAGCGACGACCCGGCCGTGGCCACCAGCCACCCCGACTGGCTGGTCGCCGCGCTGCGCGCCGACTGGCCCGGCGACGTGGACGCCGTGCTGGCCGCGAACAACCGCCCGGCGCCCCTGTGGCTGCGGGTGAACCCGGGCCAGCTGGGCATCGACCGCCTGCTGCGCTCGCTGCGCGAGGATGGGCTGTCCGCCGCGCCGCACCCTTCGCTGCCGGACTCGGCGCGGGTGGACGATCCGATCGCGGTCGAGCGGCTGCCGTTCTGGCACACCGGCGCGCTCAGCGTGCAGGACGGCGCCGCGCAGCTGGCGGTGCACGCGCTGGCGCCCGGCGCGGACGAGCGCGTGCTCGATGCCTGCGCGGCACCCGGCGGCAAGACCGCGCAGGTCGCCGAGCGCATCTACGGTGGCCGCGGTGAACTGGTCGCGCTGGACATCGAATCGCGCCGGCTGGCCCGCGTGTCCGAAACGCTGGCCCGCCAGGGCCTGGACATCGACCGCGTGCACGTCGCGGTGGCCGACGCCGCCGCGGTGGACGCCTGGTGGGACGGCCGGCCGTTCGACGCCATCCTGCTCGACGCGCCGTGCTCGGCCACCGGCATCATCCGGCGCCAGCCGGACATCAAGTGGCACCGCCGCGCCGACGACATCCCGGCGCTGGTGGCCCAACAGGCCCGCCTGCTCGAGGCGCTGTGGCCGCTGCTGCGGCCGGGCGGGCGACTGCTGTACGCCACCTGCTCGGTGCTGCGGGACGAGAACGAGCGGCAGGTGGATCGCTTCCTGGCGGCCCATCCCGAGGCCACCGCGCTGCCGCTCGACGCCCGCTTCGGAAGGCCCTCCGGCGCTGGCCGCCAGCGCCTGCCCGGCGAGGACGGCATGGACGGCTTCTTCTACGCGCTGCTGGCCAAGGCCGGCTGACCCGCGTCGATTGACGTCCGTCATGCGGCGCCGGGCCGGCGCTTGCTAAAGTCCGCCGCCATGGCCGACGTGCAATCCGATCGCCGCGACACCCTCGTCTTCTTCCTGCTCGCGTTCGCGGTGCTGGCCGTGGGCTATGGCCTGCGCGATCCCTGGCCGGCGGACGAGCCGCGCTTCGTGCTGGTGGCCAAGCAGATGATCGAGGGCGGGAACTTCCTGTTCCCGCATCGCGGCGCCGAGCTCTACCCGGACAAGCCGCCGCTGTACTTCTGGCTGTTGTCGCTGGCGTACGCCGCCATCGGCAGCTGGCGCTGGAGCTTCCTGCTGCCCTCGCTGCTGGCGGGGCTGGGCACGCTGGCGCTGGTGCGCGACCTGGCCAGCCGGCTGTGGTCGCCGCGCGCCGGGCTGTGGGCGGGGACGGCGGTGCTGGTGTGCTTCCAGTTCCTGTACCAGGCCAAGCGCGCGCAGATCGACCCGACGCTGGTGTTCTTCACCACGCTGTCGCTGTACGGAATCCTGCGGCACCTGCTGCTGGGTCCGGCCTGGCGCTGGCTGTGGCTGGGCGGCTTCGCGGCCGGGCTGGGCGTGATCAGCAAGGGCGTGGGCTTCCTGCCCCTGCTGCTGCTGCTGCCCTGGGCGCTGATGGCGCGCGCGGGCTGGCAGGGCCTGGCGCCGCGTGGCGAGCGAAACGGCTGGCGCTGGGCGATGCTGGGCCTCGCCTTCCTGGCGCCGGTGTTGCTTTGGCTGGGGCCGGTGCTGGCCGTGGCCGCGACCGGCAACGACCCGGAGCACGCGGAATACCTGCGCAACATCCTGCTCAAGCAAACGGCCGAGCGCTACGTCGATCCCTGGCACCACAACGAGCCGTTCTGGTACTTCGGCCAGGTGGTGCTGCTGTTCTGGCTGCCGTTCTCGCTGGCTTACCCGTGGCTGGTGGCGCCCTGGCGCGAGGCCTGGCGCCGGCGCGACGCGCGCCCCTGGCTGCCGCTGGCGTGGGTGGGGCTGGTGCTGCTGTTCTTCAGCGCCAGCGGGGGCAAGCGCGACATGTACGTCCTGCCGGCGCTGCCGGCGCTGGCGCTGGCGGCGGCGCCTTACCTCGACGATATCTCGAGGCGCATCGGTTTCCGGCGCGCGGTGCTGGCCTTCGTGCTGGCGTTCTCGGCGGTGCTGCTGGCGGCGGGCGCTTATGCGCTGCTCGGCGAGCCGGGTTTCGAACGCAAGCTGGTGGCCGAGCGCGGGCTGGGTGCCGAGGCGCGCTGGCTGTGGGGGATGCTGGCGGCGGTCGGCGGCGCGGGCTTGCTGGCGGGTGCCGTGGGCCGGCTGCGCCACGCGCTTGCCGCCTGCGCGCTGATGCTGGGACTGCTGTGGAGCGGCTACGGCCTGGTGGTGCATCCGCTGCTCGACGACGAGAACTCGGCGCGGGCCCTGATGGTGCTGGCGCGTGAACGCGCCGGCGATGGCGTCGAAATCGGGCTGGTGGACTGGAAGGAACAGCAGCTGCTGCAGGCGGTGGGCCCGGTGGCGGAGTTCGGCTTCCGGCAGCCGGTGCGGGTGCAGTTCACGCGGGCCACCGCATGGCTGCGTGCGGCCCCGGACACGCGGCGGCTGCTGGTGCAGCGCAGCGACGTCCTGGCCTGCGTGGCCTTCGACGACCGCGCCCTGGCCGAGCCGCTGGGCGCGGCCAACCGGCGTGAATGGTGGCTGCTGCGCGCCGGCGCGCTGGCCGGCTGCCCCTGACGCCCGCCGCGCGTACACTATGCGCGCCCGGGGCGACCCGGGCCGGCGCCACCCTCGACGACAAGGCCAAGGCTTCAATGAAGATCCTCATCCTCGGTGCCGGGCAGGTCGGCAGTTCGGTCGCCTCGGCGCTGGCGTCCGAGAACAATGACATCACCGTCGTCGACACCGACCATGCGCGCCTGCGCGAACTGGCCGAGAAGCTCGACATCCGCACCGTGGTGGGCCACGCCTCGCTGCCGAACGTGCTGGCCCAGGCCGGCGCCGACGAGGCCGAGCTGCTGGTCGCGGTCACCTCCAGCGACGAGGTCAACCTGATCGCCTGCCAGGTCGCCCAGCACCAGTTCCGCACGCCCACCCGCGTGGCCCGCCTGCGCGAGGCGCAGTACTTGGACGTGGCCGCGCTGGCCGACCCCGAGCATTCCGCCGTGAGCGCCGCGATCAGCCCCGAGCAGCTGGTCTGCCGCCACGTCGAGCGCCTGATCGAATACCCGGGCGCGCTGCAGGTGCTCGATTTCGCCGACGGCCGCGCCCAGCTGGTGGCGGTGCGCGCGGTGCCGGGCGGTGCCCTGGTGGGCCACGAGATCCGCGAGCTGCGCGAGCACCTGCCCACCGGCGTGGACGCCCGCGTGGCGGCGATCTTCCGCAAGGGCAAGCCGGTCAAGCCCGAGGGCAGCACGGTGATCGAGGTCGACGACGAGGTGTTCTTCCTCGCCGACCGCAAGAACATCCTCACCGTGATGAGCGAGCTGCGGAAGGTCGATCCGCGCCCGGCGCGGCGCCTGCTGATCGCCGGCGGCGGCAACATCGGCCGCAACCTGGCCCGCAGCCTGGAGTCGCGGTATTCGGTGAAGGTGCTCGAGCGCTCGAAGGAGCGCGCGCGCGGCATCGCCGAGGACCTGATCAACTCGATCGTGCTGGTCGGCGACTGCGCCGACGAGGACCTGCTGCGCGAGGAGAACATCGACCAGACCGACGTCTACTGCGCGATGACCAACGACGACGAGGCCAACATCCTCTCGGCGATGCTGGCCAAGCGCATGGGCTGCCCGCGCGTGATCTCGCTGATCAACCGGCCCAGCTACGCCGAGCTGGTGGAGGGCGGCAGCATCGACATCGCGGTCAGCCCGCAGCTGGTGACCCTGGGCGCGCTGCTGGCGCACATCCGCGAGGGCGCGCCGGCCCGCGTGTACTCGCTGCGCCGCGGCGCCGCCGAGGCGATCGAGGCGGTGGTGCGCGGCGACCGCCGCACCTCGCAGGTGATCGGCCGCGGCCTGGACGAACTCGAGCTGCCGCCGGCCACCACCATCGGCGGCCTGGTGCGCGGCGACAAGCTGCTGATCGCCCACCACGACGTGGTGATCGAGCCCGGTGACCACGTGATCCTGTTCGTGATGGACAAGCGCGAGATCGCCCAGGTCAGCGCCCTGTTCCAGACCGGGGCGACCTGGCTGTGATGAGCCAGCGTTTCCGCGCCATCCAGCGCATCGTCGGCATCATCATCGTGCTGTCGTCGCTGACCAAGCTGCCGCCGGCCCTGCTGGCCCTGGCGTGGGGCGAGCAGGGCACGCCCTCGGTGTTCTTCGGCAGCTTCCTGGTCAGCTTCCTGATCGGCGTCGCGCTGTGGGTGCCGGTGCGGGCGGTGAACTACGAGATGCGGCTGCGCGACGGCTTCCTGATCGTGACGATGACCTGGGTGTTCGCAAGCCTGGTGTCGGCGCTGCCGTTCGTGCACGGGCCGCCGCACCTGAGCTATCCCGACGCCATCTTCGAGGCCACCTCCGGCCTGACCACGACCGGCGCCACGGTGATCGACGGCCTGGACGAGCTTCCGAGGAGCGTGCTGTTCTACCGCCAGCTGCTGCAGTTCCTCGGCGGCATGGGCATCGTGATCCTGGCGGTCGCGATCCTGCCCATGCTCAAGATCGGCGGCACCCAGCTTTTCCGCGCCGAGAGCACCGGCCCGACCAAGGACACCAAGCTCACGCCGCGCATCGCCGAGACCGCGAAGGCGCTCTGGGGCGTTTATTTCGGCCTGACGCTGCTCTGCGCCGTCTCCTACTGGATGGCGGGCATGGACCTGTTCGACGCCGTCTGCCACGCGCTCTCGACGGTTTCGACCGCGGGCTTCTCCACACACGACGCCGCCTTCGATTACTGGTCCAGCCCGATCCTGGAGTGGATCGCGATCCTGTTCATGACCCTGGGCGGCATCAACTTCGGGCTGCACTTCGTCGCCTGGCGGCGCGCGTCGATGGCGGTGTACGGCACCGACTCCGAGCTGCGCTCCTACCTGCGCATCATCGCCGTGGCCGCGGTGCTGGTGACGCTGGTCCTGTGGCTCACCGGCACCTACGCCGGCGGTGGCGAGGCGTTCCGCATCGCCACCTTCCAGGTGGTGTCGAACATCACCACCACCGGTTTCGCGGTCACCGGGTTCAACGAGTGGCCGGGGCCGGCGCCGCTGCTGCTGGTGGTGCTGGCCTTCATCGGCGGCTGCTCGGGCTCCACCGTGGGTGGCCTGAAGGTGGCGCGCGTGGTGATGGTGGTGCGCCAGGGCTACCGCGAGATCAAGCAGCTGGTGCACCCGAAGGCGCAGTTCCTGGTGAAGATGGGCGGCCGCCGCGTGTCCGAAAGCGTGGTGCTTTCGGTGAGCGGCTTCATTGCCATCTGGTTCATCTGCTTCGTGTTCCTGATGGTGGGCATGAACTTCGCCGGGCTCGACCTGGAATCGTCGTTTGGCGCCGCGGTGTCCACCCTCACCAACCTCGGCCCGGGCCTGGGCGAAGTGGCCACGACCTGGGGCACGGTCAGCGATACCGCGGTCTGGCTGGGCACCCTCGGCATGATCCTCGGGCGCCTGGAGGTGTTCTCGCTGCTCGTGCTGCTTACGCCGGCGTTCTGGCGGGAGTAGCGGCGGCCTCCATCGCCGCGGCCAGCTGGTCGCGCAGCGCGCGCGCCTCGGCCTCGGGCAGGTAGCGCACCCGCAGCGGCGGCTCGAACGGGCTGGCGCCCACCGTGTCCATCAGCAGGCTGGCCATGCCGTGGCGGCGGTCGAACGGCGACTGCCCCAGCGTGAGCGACTGCAGCTTGCGCACCTCGGCGAAGCGCCAGCGCTTGTCCAGCCAGCCCTCGCGCACCGCCACCAGGCCGCCCTCGACGCTGTAGCCGGCGTGGCGCGCCCACACCACCGCGCGCAGCGCGAACACCGGCAGCAGGGCCAGCGCGGCCAGGCCCCACGGGCCGTTGAGCCAGGTCAGCACGCCGGTGAGCGCGAACGCGAACAGCGCCGGGAACGCGAACTGCCGTCGCCAGGCCCGCGGATGCAGCGGCCGCCACTGCGCCAGCGGCCAGGCATGGCCGGGCAGCAGGTGGCGGATCAGCCCGGCCATCGCGGCTGGCGTCGCCACCGGCGCCAGGTCGCGCAGCGAGCGGTTGTCGTTGGCCGTTTCCATCGAGGCGCTGTCCACGCGCAGGCCCTGGCGGCCCAGCCAGCGGTGCGTCAGGCTCTCGCGCAGGCTCCAGGCCTGGATGCGCGAGCGCGGCATGCTGGCGCGCAGGCGCGTGAGCAGGCCGCGCTGGGCGCTGAGCCGCCTTCCGGTCTCGGTGAGCACGAAACCGTGGTACTGCAGCAGCGCCAGCAGCACCGACAGCAGCCGCAGCGCCACCACCGCGAACACCAGCATCACCACCGCCGCCAGCACGGTGCCGGCCACGCCGAGTTCGTAGGCCCGGGTCCAGCCGACGGCGTGGTCGGCGACGTACTCGATGGCGTCGCCCACCTGCTCGCCCGCGGTCTGCGCCGCGATGCCGAACGCCGCCGCCACCAGCAGCATGCCGCGGTTGGAGATCAGCCCGAGCCGCACGACCTCGCTGGTGGGCAGCTCGAGCAGGGTGTGGCTTTCCTGCGCGGCCGCGGCCGCGCTGACGTCCGGCGTCGCCTCGCGGCCGTGGCTGCGCACCAGCCGCTCCAGCGCATGGGCATCGGCCAGCGACAGCACCCGCATCTCGCCCTCGGCCTGCATGCCGCCGGCGGATTCAAGCCGCACCTCGGCGACCTTGAAGACGCGGTGCAGCAGGGTCTGGTGCAGGGCCACGTTGTGGATGCGCTGGAACGGGATGTGGCGCAGGCTCTTCTGCAGCAGGCCCTTGCGGATCACGATGCCTTCGTCGTCGACGCGGAAGCGGAAGGTGAAGTACTGCCCCAGCGACACCAGCACGAGCGCGCCGGCGCCGACCAGGCCCCACAGTTCCCAGCTGTTGCCGCGCCCGGTGAACAGCAGCACCAGCAGCGGCAGCGCGAAGCTCTTGAGCTGCTGGATCAGGACGAACAGCCAGGACCACGGATGCAGCCGGCGTTCGTCGCCGCCGGCGACCACGCCCTCAGAGCGAGTCGTCATCGCGGTCCGCCTCCGGCAGCAGCGCGTCGCGCAGGGCCAGCGCATCGGCGTCGCGCAGGCCGGGCTGGCGCAGCGCGTGCAGCCGCGTGCCGGCGGTGTGCACCACCAGGGTGGCCAGGCCGAAGCGGCGCTCGATCGGGCCGCGCTCGATGTCCAGGTGCTGCACGCGCGAGCGCGGCACCAGCAGCTCGTGCTTCCACACCAGGCCGCGCCGCACCTGCAGGCCGCGGTCGTCGAGCAGCCAGTGGGTGCGGCGCGCGCGGGCCCGGCCGACCAGCGCGCCCAGGCCACCGACCAGGACGAAGATCGCCAACACCGCACCCAGTCGCGCCGGCCAGCCGTCCAGCACGGCCGTGCCCAGCACGCCGATGCCGATGCAGAACGGAATGGCGGTGAAGCTGCCGACGATCGCCGCCACGGTGCTGGCGCGCGGCGGCAGCGGCTGCCATTCGGGCGCGGCGGTCCAGGCGGAGGGAAGGGGCGCGTCGTTCAAGGCATCACCTGCATTCGGGGCCATAGGGATCGATTTCACCGGAGCCGGGTGGCCGCAGCGTGAAGCGTTTGTAGGTCCACTGGTATTGCCTGAAGTCACGTCGTGCGATCGCCTCGACGCCCGCATTCATCGCCGCCGTGGCGGCCGCGACGTCGGCGCCGCCGATCGCCGGGTCGGCGGGCTCGAGGTGCAGCGCGAAGCGGCCGTCGTCGCGGCGTTCGGCGTAGGCGAACAGCACCGCGGCGCCGCTGCGCTCGGCCAGCCGCGGGATCAGGCTCAGCGTGAGCGCCTGCCGGCCGAAGAAGGGCGCGAACTCGCCGGCGCCCAGCTTGGGCTGCTGGTCGGGCGTGATGCCGACCACGCCGCCGGCCTTGAGCGCTTTCCAGAGCGGGCGCATGGCATTGCCCTCGGCAGGCACCAGGGTGATGTTGGCGCCGCCGCGGGCCAGGCGCAGGAAGCCGTCGCCCACCCGGCTGTCGGGCACCCGGTAGACCAGGGTGAAGGGCCCGCGCGCGGCCATCGCCTCGATCACCAGCTCCAGGTTGCCGTAGTGCGGGGCGGCCAGGATCACGCCGCGGCCGGCGGCCAGCGCCGCGGCCAGGTGCGCCTCGCCGTGCACCGACGCCACCAGCGCCAGGTTGTCGGCGCGCGGCCGGGTCCAGATGCGCAGCGTCTCGAAGGCGTTGCGGCCGGTGGCACGCAGGATGCCGGCCACGGCCTGTTCGCGTGGCAGGCCGGTCGGCGCGGCCGCGACCAGTTCCAGGTTGCGGCGCGCGACGCGGGCTTCGCGGGTGTCGCGCCAGTGCGCGAAGCGGCCCAGCGCATCGCCCAGCCGCTGCTGCAGCCCCAGCGGCAGCCGCCCGACGCACCAGGCGGCGGCGTACAGCAGGCGGCTGGCGAACGGGATCGAAGGCATGCGCCGAGTGTAAGGGATGCCCGCCGGCGCCCGCCCCCGTAAACTCGCGCCATGATCGCCCTCATCCAGCGCGTCACCGAAGCCAGCGTCCGCGTCGACGGCGAATCCGTGGGCGCCATCGGCCCCGGCCTGCTGGCGCTGGTGGCGGTGGAGCCGGGCGACGACGACGCCCGCATCGGCCGGATGACCGACCGGCTGCTGGGCTACCGGGTCTTCGCCGACGAGGCCGGCCGGATGAACCGTTCGCTGGCCGACACCGGCGGCGGCCTGCTGCTGGTGAGCCAGTTCACCCTGGCGGCCGACACCTCCCGCGGCATGCGGCCGGGCTTCAGCACGGCGGCCAGCCCGGAGGCGGCCCGGGAGGGCTTCGAGCGCCTAGTGGCCGCCTGCCGCGCCCGCCACCCGCGGGTTGAAACCGGGCGCTTCGGCGCCTACATGGTCGTCAGCCTGGTCAATGACGGCCCGGTGACCTTCCGCTTGCAGTCCTGAGCCCCTCCGGGTCGCCCGTTTTCCCTCGGTTAATCAAAAGCTTATCTACGAGGCGGCGGCTCCTGTATACTGCGCGGTTCCATTTTCCCAGTCGCGGGTTGCCTCAATGGCCAACGATCGTCCGGCTCAACAGTCCGAAATCAAGCAGCTGATCAGCAAGGGCCTCGAGCAGGGCTACCTGACCTATGCCGAGGTCAACGACCACCTGCCCGACGACATCGTCGACGCCGAGCAGCTCGAAGACATCATCGGCATGATCAACGGCATGGGCATCGAGGTGCACGAGGTCGCGCCCGACGCCGAGACCCTGCTGCTGTCCGATTCGTCCTCGCAGCGCGACTCCGACGACACCGCCGCCGAGGAAGCCGCCGCCGCGCTCACCGCGCTCGACAGCGAGGGTGGCCGCACCACCGACCCGGTGCGCATGTACATGCGCGAGATGGGCTCGGTCGAGCTGCTGACCCGCGAGGGCGAGATCGCCATCGCCAAGCGCATCGAGG
>ERZ1066122.569-NODE-569-length-37964-cov-31.294574_pt1 | contig 37964 bp, 32 predicted proteins | sample MGYA00382769_ERZ1066122 | MGnify/ENA primary metagenome ERZ1066122 (study PRJEB33369, sample SAMEA5778352) | biofilm metagenome | biome: Industrial cooling water; feature: Water cooling tower basin; material: Biofilm | place: United Arab Emirates | collected... | reverse complement strand
CGCGGTGCCCGCACCGCCTCCGCCCGGCCCCGTGCCGCCCCCCGGGAGCGACGCGACCTGCGCGAGCGCGCGCCAGCAGGCCGCGACCGCGTCCTCGACGGCCTGCGCCGCCCCCTCGCTCAGGGCGAGCTGGTCGTAGCGGAGCGGGGCGACGTCGATCCCGGGGGCGCTCCACGCCTCGGTGATCGCGGTCGTCGCCCCGTCGCCGACGACGTGCCCGAGGAAGGCGTGCAGCGACTCGACGGGGAGGGGCTGCGCGAAGGTCACGGCGGCGATGCCGCGGCGATGGAGCCGCGCAGCGAGCTCGCGGGCGAGCGGGACGCCGGCGATCGCCGCCCCGTCGACGAGGAGCCCGTCGGGGACGACCTGCAGCTTGAGCCGCGCGACCGCGCGGAACGCCTCGTCGAGCGCATCGCGCAGCGCCGCCTCGGCCGCGGCGGCCATGGGATGCGCGGGGCCGTAGGCGCGACGACGCTCGAGCGCGAGCACGACCGGCTTCACGAGCGCGGCCGCGGCGCCGCCCGAGGGCGACTCGTGCGCGAGCGTGGCGTGCGAGGGCGGTGTCGCCCGGCTGGCGTCGGTGCGGATCAGCGTCACGGGATCGGGCATGCGCGAACGGCATCGGCGGGGTGCCGCAGAACGCACTCGCGCGACGTGCATAAATCAGTGCGTGCCATGCACTTATCGGGTCGATGACGCGACCCGTCGCATAGTGACGATCCCCGGGGGAAAACGTAAGGTCGCGCGCGGGACGCCTACGAGACGGCGTTGAGGTTCGTGCGCATGATCGCCGCGTGCCGACCGCCCGGGACGCGCTCGAGGGCGTAGCAGTCGCCGGCGGGGCCGGGGGCGGCGGCGTGATGGGCGGCGATGCGCGCGCGGTCGTCGTCGTCGAGGCGGAGCGCGACGGCGGCGAGCGTGGGGGCGAGGTGCGTCGTGTCGCGCGCGCCGACGATGACCGCGCCGACGCCCGGCTGGTCGAGCACCCACCGGATCGCGACGGTGCCGATGGTCGCGCCGTGCTTCGTGGCGATGTCGCGGAGCGTGGCGAGGAGCGCCTGGAAGGGCTCCCAGCCGCCGAACTCCTCGATGATGAGCCGGTACTTCACGAGCGAGCGGTTCTCGAGCGCGGCCGGATCGGCGACGCCGAGCCAGCGCTCGTGCAGGAAGCCGCCGGCGAGCGCGCCGTAGCAGAGGAGCACGATCCCGTGCGCCACGCAGAGGGCGGCCATGCCGTGCGAGGGGCGCCGGTCGAGCACCGACCACTGGAGCTGGTGCGCCGCGACGGGGACGCCGGCGTCGAGGAGCGCGCGCAGCCGCGGCACGTCGTAGTTGGTGACGCCGACGCACTCGATCGCCCCCGCGTCGCGCAGCGCGGCGAGGCGCGACGCGGCCTCGACGTGGCCCGGCACGGCGAAGTCCCACCAGTGGAACTGCACGAGGTCGAGCCGCTCGACGCCGAGGCGCGCGCGCGAGCGGTCGACGATCGCGTCGACGTCGGCGGAACGGAGCGTCGGGAGCGCGGCGAGGTCGGGGACGCACTTGGTGTGCACGCGCACGCGCGGCGCGCGCGGATCGGCGTGCCACTCGCGGAGGAAGCGTCCGATGCGCGCCTCGACGCCGGTGTAGATGTCGGCGCAGTCGAAGGCGGTGACGCCGGCGCGCGCGAAGGCGTGCATGTCGGCGATCGCGCGCGCGTCGTCGACGGGGCCGTGGCCGCCGGCGAGCTGCCATCCGCCCTTGATGACGGGCGGGATCACGTAGCCCGGCGCGAGCGTGGTCGCCGGGGCGAGGGAGGCGCTCATGCGCGATCGCGCCGGCGCGCCTTCTTCTTCCCGCGCTCGCGCGCCGAGCCATCCGCGCCGCGCGCCGCCTTCGCCTTCTTCTTCGGCTTCGCCTTCTTCGCGTCGCCCTTCGCCCCGGCGTCGCCCGCCGTCGCGCGCGCGTCGTCGCCCCCCGGGGTGCCGGGCGCGTGGCGGTGCGCGGGGCGGAGGTCGGCCTTCACGCGCGCGTCGGGATCGGGCACCGGGAGCGGCACGGCGGTGACCGCGGCGTGCGAGAAGGTGGTGGTGCCGGTGCGCGTGATCCGGAAGCGCGCGCCGCAGTGCGGATCGGGGCAGGCCACCTCGGCGTCGGTCGTCATCCAGTCGTGCGGGTGCGTCGGGCGCTGCTTCGCCGGGAGGAGCGGGAGGAGCGCGGCCAGCGGGTAGAGCGGGAAGCCCTGCCCCGGCGGGAGGACGAGCATCTCTCCGCGAAGCTCGAACCAGTCGCCCGCGCGGTGCCCGCAGACCATCGGGCGCTCGGTGGCGACCACCTCGACGCGGAGGTCGAAGAGCGTGAACGAGTCGTCGGGGCGCGGGGGCTCGGGACGCGTCGGCATGGCGACCAATCTGCCGTCCCGCGACCTTTGGCGTCCATGCACGCCGCCCCCGCCGCGCCCGCCGCACCGCTCGCCTTCCACGGCGGCCTCGCGGGGGCGCTCGCCCCGTTCGCCGTCTTCCTCGCCGGCGTCGGCGCGCTCGCGGCGCGCGGCGCTCCCGACGAGAAGGGGTTCTGGCCCGTGCTGGTCGCGGCGTGCCTCACCGGCCTCGCGCTCGCGCGGGACCGCGCGCGCTGGAGCGACGCCTTCCTCGACGGGATGGCGCAGCGGGTGGTGATGCTGATGCTCTGCGCGTGGCTCTTCGCGGGGATCCTCGGCACGGTGCTCGGCGCGAGCGGCTTCGTCGCGGCGCTCGCGCGCGTCGTGGGCGAGGCGGGGCTGCCGGGCGGGGTCTACGTGGCGGCGGCGTTCGTCGCCTGCGCGGTGGTGAGCGGCGCGACGGGGACGAGCTTCGGGACGATCCTCCTCTGCGGCCCGGTGCTCTACCCGGCGGGGGCGGCCGCGCAGGCGGCGCCGGCGGTGCTCATGGGGGCGATCCTCGCCGGCGCCACGTGGGGCGACAGCGTCTCGCCGCTCTCCGACACGAGCATCGCGTCGAGCGGGACGCAGGGGGTCGACCTCGCGGGGACGGTGCGGCGTCGCCTCGCGTACGCGGTGCCGGCGGGGCTCGCGGCGCTGGTCGCGAGCGCGGCGCTCGCCGGCGGCGACGGCGCGGCGGTGCCGGCCTCGCTCGCGCCGCGCGCGGCCGGGGCGGCGGCGCCGCTGCGCGCGCTCTGGCTCGGCACGGTGCCGGTGGCGTGCGTCGCGCTCCTGCTCTCGCGGCGCCACCTCGTCGAGGCGCTGCTCGCGGGGGTCGCGCTCTCGATCGCGCTCGGGCTGGCGCTCGGCGTGCTCGCCCCGTCGGACGTGCTGCGCATCGACGCGACGCGCTACGCGGCGACGGGCGTGGTGGTGCAGGGGATGGAGCGCGCGGTGGGAGTGATCGTCTTCACGCTCCTGCTCACGGGGCTCGTCGCGACGCTGCAGGCGACCGGCGCGCTCGGGCGGGTCGTCGCCGCCGTGGGGGTGCGGGCGCGCACGCCGCGCGCGGCCGAGGGGTGGCTGGTGGCGATGACGAGCGCGGCGGTCGTGCTGACGACGCACAGCGTGGTCGCGATCCTCGCCGTCGGCGAGACGGCGCGGCAGGTCGGCGCCGCGCAGGGGATCGACGGCTACCGCCGCGCCAACCTGCTCGACCTCACGGTGTGCACGTGGCCCTTCGTGCTCCCGTTCTTCCTGCCGACGATCCTCGCGGCGGGGGCGACGCGCGGGGCCGAGGCGGCCGGGATGCCGCCGCTCTCGCCGTGGGCGGTGGGGATGCACAACAGCTACGCGTGGGCGCTGGTCGTGACGATCGTCGTCGCGGTGGTGACCGGGTACGGGCGGGGGGGGGTCGCGCGGCGGTGATGCCGCGGTCGGCCGTCGCGTTCTTCGCCGGTCGTGTCCGGGGCGGGATCGCAGGTCACCGCAGAGGCGCGGAGGGGCATCGTCGGTCCTCCGCGCATCCGCGGTGAGCGGTCCGCGACGAGGTGGCGGTCGCACCTGGGCGGCGCTGTGGGCGGACGACGGACAGCGCGGTCGGGCGCGTGGCGCTGGCGCCCGGGGCGCTGCGGTGGCACCGAGGGGACATGCAGACGCTCCTCCTGATCGGCGGCGAACCCGGCGACGCCGCTCTCGACCGACTCGCCGCGGCGACCGGCCGTGCGCTCGCGGACGCCGGGGCGACGGTGACGACGCGCGCGCTCCACGCGCACCACGTGGCATGGTGCCAGGGGTGCTTCGAGTGCTGGACGCACACGCCCGGGAGCTGCCGCATCGGCGACGACGGGCGCACGCTCGCGGCCGAGTTCGTGCAGGCCGACGCGGTGGTGCTCGTGACGCGCGCGACCTGCGGCGGCTACGACGCGCGCGTCAAGGGGATCGTCGACCGGCTGCTGGGGACGGTGCTCCCGTTCTTCGTGCAGGTCGACGGCGAGACGCACCATGCGGCGCGCTACGACCGGCTCCCCGCGCTCGGCGTCGCGGCGCTGCTCGACGGCCCCGACGCGGCGGCCGAGCGGACGCTGCGCGTGGTGGTGGCGCGCAACGCGCTCAACCTCGGCGCGCCGTCGCACGAGGTGCTGGTGCTCGACCACCCGGCGTGCGACACGGCGCTCGCGGCCGCGGCGCGCGGCTTCGCGGGGCGGCTGCTCGGCGCGCCGGCGGTGCCGCGACGGGCCGAGGACGTGCGCGTCGCACTCCCGTCGATGCCGCTCGGTGCCGACGGCGTGCGGGTGCGCCGGGCGACGGTGCTCGTCGGGAGTGCGAAGCCGCGCGGCACGAGCACCTCGGAGGTGCTCGCGGGGACACTCGTGGCGCGGCTCGCCACGGGGGGCGTCGAGACGGTCGTGCACCACGTCGCGCGCGACGCGCACACGCCGGCGGGGCTCGCGCGGATCGTCGACGACGTGCGCGCGAGCGAGCTGTTCGTCGTCGCGGCGCCCGTCTACTTCGACGCGCTCCCCGCGCTGGTGGTGCAGGCGATCGAGGCGCTCGAGGCGGCGCACCGCGCCGATCCGTCGCGCCCGGGGCCGGCGGTGGCGGGGCTGCTCAACTGCGGCTTCCCCGAGTCGCGCCATGCGGCGCCGGCGGCGACGATGCTCGCGCTCCTCGCCAGGCGCCTCGGCGGGCGCTGGGCAGGCGCGCTGGCGGCGGGGGGCGGCGGGGCGATCGACGGGAAGCCGCTCGAGAAGGTGGGCGGGATGGTGACGCACCTCCGCATCGCGCTCGACGACGCCGCCGACGCGCTCGCCGCGGGGCGGGCGATCCCGGCGCGCGCGATCGAGGCGTTCGCGCGGCCGCTGATGCCGCGCGTGCTCTACACGCTCGCCGGCGACGCGGGGTGGCTGTGGACGGCGGCGCACCACGGCGCGCTCCGGAAGCTGCGCGACCGGCCGTACGCACGCGCCGGGGAGTGACCGGCGCGCCGCCGCGCGCTCAGCGCGCCTTCTTCCGCCGCGCGCGCCGCGCCGCGTCGAGCGCGCCGTCGACCCACGGCCGGAGCGCGTCGGGCTCCTCGAGGGCGTCGTCGGGGACGGGGTAGTAGCTCATCACCTCGTCCCGGTCCTCGAACGGCCTGAAGGGGCGCAGCCCGCGCGCCTCGAACGCCGGGCGGTTGTGGTCGTCGACCTTGAGCCAGCAGCGGTCGTCGTCCATCAGCGCGAAGAAGAGCCCGTCGTGGTAGATCCCCACGCCGCCGAACATCCGCTTGTAGGTGACCGGGACGACACGCCGCAGCTGCTCGAGGGCGTGCTCCTGCGCGCTGGTGAGGGGCTTCGGGGGCATGCCGTCACGGTGCGCGCGGCGTCGCGGTCGCGCAAGCGTCGTCCGTCGTTCGCTGCCGTCGTTCGCAGCCCTCGTTCGCATCGCCGGCGTCCGGGCGCGGTCGCCATCGTCGAACTGCCCGGAACTGCGAGGGAAACAGCAGGAAAAGCAGAGAACTGCAGAAAAGCAAGACACTGAACGAATGTGGCGCGTGTGCGGATGCGTCGCGCGGATCGAACATCGCATCACACCGCAGAGGCACGGAGGGGGTGACGTTCATCCTCCGTGCCTCTGCGGTGAATGACGACGTCGGCCTCGCGCACGGCAGTCGGTCGTCGCACCGCCATCGTGCCGTCCTGCCCTGCCCCTGCCGTCCCTGCCCTTCTCCTCGCAGTTCCGAGCGGTTCAACGATGCCGACGGCACACGACGGCCCGCCGGACGCAAAGGATCACTCGCCGTACGGGATCCAGATGTTCTTGACCTGCGTCGCGTGGCGGAGGAACTCGCGCCCCTCGCCCTGCACGGGGTCGAACCAGTCGCGGAGGCCGGCGGGCTCGCACCAGGTGCGCTTCATGTTGCCGGCGCTCTCGCGCTCGACCATGGCGATGCCGTCCTCGGGGCCGACGTACCACATCGCGTCGACCTCGTCGTGCTGCGCGAGGACCTTCGCGAGCTCGTCGCGCGCGCCGGTGACGATGTTGACGACCCCCGCGGGGACGTCGCTCGTGTCGAGCACCTGGTAGAAGTCGGTCGCCGCGAGCGGCCAGCGCTCGCTCGGCACGGCGACGACGGCGTTGCCCATCGCGATCGCGGGGGCGACGAGCGAGACGAGGCCGAGGAGCGGCGCGGCGTCGGGGGCGGCGATGCCGACGACGCCGATCGGCTCGTGCATCTGGAGCGCGACGCCGCGGATCGGCACCTGGTGCACCGCGCCCTCGTGCTTGTCGGCCCAGGCGGCACAGGTGAAGAGCCGCGCGACGCTCGCCTCGACCTCGCGCGCGCCGTCGGTGCGGCCGGTCATCGCGTCGAGCCGCCGCGCGAACTCGTCGACGCGCGCCTCGAGGTTCTCGGCGAGGAAGTAGAGCACCTGCGCCCGCGCGTGCCCCGTCGCGCGCCCCCACCCGCGTGCGGCGAGGGCCGCGGCGACGGCGTTGCGCACGTCCTTGCGGTTCCCCTCGCCGACCTCGCCGACGAGGTGGCCGGCGAAGTCGGTGACCGCGCGCGAGTAACCGGAATCGGGGCGCACCTGCCGGCCGCCGACGTAGAGCTTGGGCGTGCGGTCGATCGTCGGCACCGCGAAGCGGTCGCCGTCGAGGTCGAGGCGCGCCGCGCGCGGCGCGGCCGGCGGGAGCGGGGGCGCGGGCTGCGCGCCGTGCCGCCACGCGGGGACGAGGTACTCCCACATCCCCTCGCGTCCCCCCTCGCGCCCGAAGCCCGACTCGCGGTAGCCGCCGAAGCCGGCGGCGGCGTCGAAGAGATTGGTGCTGTTGATCCAGACCACCCCCGCCGCGAGCTTCGGCGCGACGTCGAGGGCGAGGTTGATGTTCTCGCTCCAGACGCTCGCCGCGAGGCCGTACGGCGTGTTGTTCGCGAGCTGCACCGCCTCGGCCGGCGTGCGGAAGGGCATGCTCACGAGCACGGGGCCGAAGATCTCCTCCTGCGCGATGCGCGCGCCGGGGGCGACGTCGGTGAAGAGCGTCGGCGGGTGGAACGGCTCGCGGCACGTCGCGGCCCACGCGGGCTGCCAGCAGGTCGCCCCCTCGGCGCGCCCGGCGTCGACGAGCTCGCGGATGCGCGCGAGCTGCACCGGGGCGACGATCGCCCCCATGTCGATCGCCTTGTCGAGCGGCGCGCCGACGCGGAGCTTCTCCATGCGCGTGCGGAGCTTCGCGTGCAGCGCGTCGGCGATCCCCTCCTGCACCAGCAGGCGCGAGCCGGCGCAGCAGACCTGCCCCTGGTTGAACCAGATCGCGTCGACGACCCCCTCGACGACGCCGTCGAGGTCCGCGTCGTCGAAGACGACGAACGGCGACTTGCCGCCCAGCTCGAGCGAGAGCTTCTTGCCGCTCCCCGCCGTCGCGCGGCGGATCGCCTTGCCGACCTCGGTGCTCCCCGTGAACGCGACCTTGTGCACGCCGGGGTGCGCGACGACCGCCTTCCCCGTCTCGCCGTCGCCGGTGACGACGTTCAGCACGCCGGCGGGGAGCCCCGCCTCGTGCGCGAGCTCGGCGAAGAGCAGCGCGGTGAGCGGCGTGAACTCGGCCGGCTTGAGCACCACCGTGCACCCCGCCGCGAGCGCCGGCGCGACCTTCCACGCGAGCATGAGCAGCGGGAAGTTCCACGGGATGACCTGCCCGACGACGCCGACGCCGACGTGGCCGGCGAACTCGGTGTCGAGCAGCTGCGCCCAGCCGGCGTGGTGGTAGAAGTGCCGCGCGACGAGCGGGACGTCGAGGTCGCGCGTCTCGCGGATCGGCTTGCCGTTGTCGAGCGTCTCGAGGACGGCGAAGAGGCGCGCGTGCCGCTGCACCATGCGCGCGAGCGCGTAGAGGTGGCGCGCGCGGCCGTGCGCGCCGAGCGCGCGCCAGCGGCCGAACGCCTCGCTCGCGGCGGCGACGGCGGCGCCCACGTCGGCCGCGGTCCCCTGCGTGCAGCGGGCGAGGAGCGCTCCGGTGGCGGGGTCGTGCACGTCGAAGAGCGTGCCCGCCTCGGTGAAGCGCCCCCCGATGAAGTGCCCGAAGCGCCCCTCGAGGCGCGCGAGCCAGGCGCGCGCGGGGGCGTCGCCCTCGGGCGCCGGCCCCCAGCTCATGGTCTCGAAGATCTCGGCGACGGTGGTCATGGCGTCGTGGCTCACGGCATCGGCTGGCGGTACCCGGCCGCGTAGCGCCCGGTGACGAAGTGCTCGAGCTGGCGCTCGACGTCGGTGAGGAGCCCGCTCGCGCCGAAGCGGAAGAGGTCGGGGCGGAGCCAGCGGTCGCCGAGCTCCTCCTTCATGAGCGCGAGCCAGTCGAGCGAGGCCTTGGCGGCGCGGATCCCGCCGGCGGGCTTGAAGCCGACCACGTGCCCGGTGCGCTCGTGGTGGGCGCGGATCGCGCGCGCCATGACGAGGCCGACGGGGAGCGTCGCGTTCTCGGTCTCCTTGCCGGTGCTCGTCTTGATGAAGTCGGAGCCGGCCTGCATGGCGACCTCGCTCGCGCGCGCGACGTTGGTGAGCGTCGCGAGCTCGCCGGTGGCGAGGATCGTCTTCATGTGCGCGTCGCCGCAGGCCTCGCGGAAGGCCTTCACCTCGTCGTACAGCGCGCGCCAGTTCCCCGCGAGCACGTGCGCGCGGGTGACGACGATGTCGATCTCCTGCGCGCCGGCCTTCACCGACTCGTGGATCTCCTGCACGCGCTGCCGGAAGGGCGACAGCCCGGCGGGGAAGCCGGTGCTCACCGCGGCCACCGGGATCCCCGACCCCGCGAGCGCCTCGACGGCGACCGGGACCAGCTCGTGGTAGACGCAGACCGCGCCGACGGTGATCCCGAGGTAGGCGACGCCGAGGGCGTCGGCGATGTCGTCGCGGAGCGGACGGCGCGCCTTGGCGCAGAGGCGACGCACGTTCGACGGCGTGTCGTCGCCGGCGAGCGTGGTGAGGTCCATGCAGGTGATCGCGCGGAGGAGCCACGCGGCCTGCCACTCCTTCTTGACGGTGCGGCGGGCCGGGAGCGTCGCGGCGCGGCGCTCGACGGCGCTGCGGTTGACGCGGATCGCGCGGACGACGTCGAGTTCGAGCGGGGTGCCCGGGTTGCGCTCGACGTGCTCGCCCGGCGGGGCGGGCGGCGCGTCGGCGCGCACCAGCTGCGGGCGCGCGGGCGGAGTGGGGGCGGGGTGGGACATCGCGAACCGGCGGGGGAGGGCGCGCGGCGGGTCCGCGCGTCGATCCCGAATCTACACGCCGCCCGGGGGGCGGCCCCGCAGGCGCACCGCGCGTCCGCACCGCGCGTCCGGCGGGCGGCGCTAGCTTGGTGGCCGAAGTCCACCACCACCCCGAGGAAGACGATGCCCGCCCGTCGCGCCCGCGATCTCGAGAAGTCGTATCCCCGCGCGCAGTTCGTCGCCAAGCTCCGCCGCCTCGCCGACGCCGTCGAGGCGGGCGAGGCGTTCACGATCATGGTCGGCGGCGAGCGCCTGCGCGTCCCGGCCGACGCGGTCGTGAGCGTCGAGCACGAGCGCTCGGGCGGCGTCTCGGAGCTCGAGTTCCAGGTGCGCTGGCGCGGCTGACGCGTCGTCGTCGCGCCGCGCGGGGCGGGCATCGAATCTCACCGCATAGGCGCATAGGGATGGCGACGTGCCTCTGCGCCTCTGCGGTGACGGACGATGCCCGTCACGCGCACGACACTCGTCTCCGGCACCGCCCTCCTGCCGTTCGCTGCCGTTCCTGCCGTCCGCCTGCCGTCCCGAGCGGTGCCGCGATGCGCCGCGAACACGGCACCCGAGGTCAGGTGACGACGGTCGGCGCCGTCCGCCCGGTGCGCTCGACGAGCTGCGAGAGCGCGAGCGCGGCGTCGACGAGCGGGCGGAGGACGACCTGCGTGTCGCGGTCGGCATCGACGGGCGGGGGCTCGTGGGCCTCGACGTAGAGGCGGATCGTCGCGCCCACGGTGCCCGTGCCGCTCAGGCGGAAGACGATGCGCGCGCCGTCGTCGAACAGGATGCGGAGCCCCTGCTGCGTGCTGATGCTGCCGTCGACGGGATCGACGTACGCGAAGTCGTCGGCGACGCGCACGCGGCGCCCGGCGAGGGTGGTGCCCGCGAGCGTGTCGAGCGTGCCGCGGAGCTGCGACATCAGCGCCTGCGCGACGCCGGCGTCGACGTCCTCGTAGTCCCAGCGCGTGTACCAGCTCCGGCCGTAGGTCGCCCAGTGCTCGCGCACGATCGCCTCGACCGACATCCCGCGCGCGGCGATCACGTCGAGCCAGAAGAGCACGGCCCAGAGCCCGTCCTTCTCGCGCACGTGGTCGCTCCCCGTGCCGAAGCTCTCCTCGCCGCAGAGGGTGATGCGCCCGGCGTCGAGGAGGGAGCCGAAGAACTTCCACCCCGTGGGCGTCTCGAAGCACGGGATGCCGAGGGCGTGCGCGACGTGGTCGACCGCCGCGCTCGTGGGCATCGAGCGCGCGACGCCCGCGAGGCCGCGCGCGTAGCCCGGGACGCGCGTCGCGTTGGCGGCGAGGACCGCGAGCGAGTCGCTCGGCGTCACGAAGAAGCGGCGGCCGAGGATCATGTTGCGGTCGCCGTCGCCGTCGCTGGCGGCGCCGAAGTCGGGGGCGTCGTCGCCCCAGAGCTCGTCCACCAGCGCCTTCGCGTAGGTGAGGTTGGGATCGGGATGGCCGCCGCCGAAGTCCTCGAGCGGGACGGCGTTGATCACCGTGCCGGCGGGAGCGCCGAGGCGGCGCTCGAGCAGCTCGACGGCGTAGGGGCCCGTGATCGCGTGCATCGCGTCGAAGCGCATCCGGAAGCCGGACGCGAAGAGCGCGCGGATCCGCCCGAAGTCGAAGAGCGTCTCCATCAGCGCGGCGTACTCGGCGACCGGGTCGATCACCTCGACGATCATGTCGCCGACGCGGTGCGTGCCGAGGACGTCGAGCGCGACGTCGGGGGCGTCGACGAGGTGGTACTCCTCGATGGCGGCGGCGGCGGCGGCGATCGTGGCGGTGACGCCCTCGGGGGCGGGGCCGCCGTTGGCGACGTTGTACTTGATGCCGAAGTCGCCGTCGGGGCCGCCGGGGTTGTGCGACGCCGAGAGGATGATCCCTCCCGCGCCGTGCCGCCGGATGAGGTGCGACGCCGCCGGCGTGCTGAGGAGCCCGTCGCGCCCGACGAGGCAGCGCGTGACGCCGTTCGCCGCCGCGATGCACAGGATCCGCTGGATCGCCTCGCGGTTGTGGTAGCGGCCGTCGCCGCCGACGACGAGCGTCGCCCCCGGCGGGAGCGCGGCGACCGTGAGGATCGCCTGCACGAAGTTCTCGAGGTAGTGCGGCTGCCTGAAGACGGCGACGCGCTTGCGCAGCCCCGATGTCCCGGGGCGCTGGTCGGCGAACGGAGTCGTGGCGGGCATGCGGGCATCGTACTGCGGCGCGCGGAGGTGCGACATGGCGCCACGGACCACCGGCGCCCCGCGCGACCCGAGCCCGGTCGGGAGGTGGCGGCCGCGACGGGTCGGCACCGGGCGACGCGCGACTTGCGCACCGGGACGCGGCCGCCGCAGCGTGGACGCGACGCCAGCGGAGCGAGGGGCGATGACGGGACGGGGCGCGAGGTGGCTGGGCGGGATCGTCATGATGTTCCCCCTCGCCGTCGCGGGGCAGGGGGCGCTGCGGTGCACGACGACGCCCCTGCCGGGAACGGGGCCGATGCTCGACGCGGCGCGCGCCGCCGACGGCGCGGTCTGGACGGTCGACCGCAACGCGGGGCGGCTCCTCCGCATCGACTCGACCGGCGCCGCGCGCGTGGTGCACGCCGGGGCGATGGCGCGCGGGGTGGTGAACGGCGTGGCGCGCGGGCCGGGGGAGGCGATCTGGTACCTGCTCCGCGACGGGACCGTGGGGCGGCTCGACGCCGATCTCGAGGGCGCGACCGAACTGTCGGTGCAGGAGCGCGTCGGCGCGACCGGGTGGCTGCGTCGCGCGCCCGACGGCTCGCTCTGGTTCCTCGACACCGTGCGCGACCGGATCGGGCACGTCGCGCCCGACGGCACGGTGCGCCTCCTCGAGCCGACGCCGTCGTTGACGGCGCGCGGCGGGCGCGGTGGCGGCGGCGGGGCGCAACGGCTCTGGGAGTGGCCCCGGTCGATGAAGGCGCTCGCGGTCGCCCCCGACGGCGCGCTCTGGATCGCGTCGCCGCAGGACGATGCCGTCTTCCGCGTGATCCCGGGGGCGCAGGTCGAGACGCGCAGGGTGACGCTCGCCTCCTCGCGGGCGCAGGTGCTCGCCATGGACATCGCGCGCGACGGGACGGTCTGGCTCGGACTGGGCGGGGTGCGGGCGGTGGCGCGCATCGCCCCCGGCGAGACGACGGCGCGGGAGTTCGCGGTGGAGGGCCGCGTCGAGCACGTGCTCGCGGCCGACGGCGGCGGGGCGTGGTTCGTGACGACGCAGGGCGCGGGACACGTGGCCGCCGACGGCACGGTGCGCCAGGTCGCGTGCGGCGGCTCCCTCGGCCCCCTCGTCGCGGGCCCCGACGGCACCATCTGGTCGCTGGCGAACCAGCAGCTCGCGCGGCTCGACACCGGGACGACGCGTCCCGTCGCCGTCACGTCGCGGCGGGTCGACGCGCGCAGTCGCGACGGCGCACGCCCCGGGGGCGCGACCGGCGACGTCGAGGCCGGGAGCCATCCCTCGACCGGGGTGCCCCCGCACGTCCCGGGCGCGAGCACGCTGCCGCGCGGCGGCTACCATCCCGTCGAGCCCGCGGACGTCTTCAGCCGGCTCGCCGAGACGCCGGGGCGCGTCGTCGTCCTCTTCTCGTCCGACGACGGCAGCTGCCGGTTCTGCACGAGCATGAACGAGGTCGTGATGCGCCTCGTGGCCGAGACGCCCGACGACCGCGCGACCTTCCTCGTCGTCAACTGGAGCCCGTGGCACACGATGCGCGACAGCCGCACCGCCACGTTCTACGGGCTCACGGGGCTGCCGACGATCGTGCAGTTCGTGAACAACACCGAGGTCGGGCGCGTGCAGGGCGAGCACACGCTCGCGTCGCTCAAGTCGCTCCTCGGCGTCGACCGGTGGTGAGCGGGCCGTCGGGATCGCATGTCACCGCAGAGGCGCAGGGGGAGTATGCGACCCCTCCGCGCCTCCGCGGTGACTCGGCTCACGGCGCCTCGTCGTGCAGCGTCACCGCCCCGTCGCGCGCGACCTGCTCGAGCGCGGTGCGCAGGGCCCACCGATCCTCGAAGAGCACGACGGTGTTCCCCTTCGCGTCGTAGAGCCGGATCCGCCCCGACTTCCCGGCGAACGCGTCGACCGCCTTGCGGTCACCGGTGACCCAGCGCGGGTTGCCGTGGCGGATCGCCTCGAGCTTGGCCGGGGCGCCGTACTCGCTCTCGAGGCGGAAGAGCATCACGTCGAACTGCAGCTGCCCGACCGCGCCGACGATCGGCGCGGGCCCCGAGCCGAGCTTGACGTCGGGATCGCTGAAGAAGACCTGCGTCGCCCCCTCCTCGGTGAGCTGCGCGAGCCCCGTGTCGAGCTGCTTGCGGCGCATCGGGTCGGTGCCCACGACGCGGGCGAAGTGCTCGGGGGCGAAGCGCGGGATGTCGCGGAAGTGCGGCGCGTCGCGGCCGCCGACCTCGAGGAGCGTGTCGCCGATGCGGAGCTGCCCCTTGTCGACGATGCCGACCACGTCGCCCGGCCACGCCTCGTCGATCGCGCTCCGCTCGCGCGCCATGACGCTCTGCGGCGCGGCGAGGCGCACCGTCTTCCCCGTGCGCGCGATCGTCACGTCCATGCCGGCGGCGTAGCGCCCGCTCACCACGCGCACGAAGACCATGCGGTCGCGGTGCTTCGGGTCCATGTTCGCCTGGATCTTGAACGTGAAGCCGGTGAAGGTCGGCGACGCCGGCGCGACGGGCCCCGTGCTCGCCTCGCGCGGCCCGGGCGGCGGCGCGAGCTGCACGAACTCGCGCAGGAAGGGCTCGACGCCGAAGTTGGTGAGCGCCGAGCCGAAGAAGGTCGGCGAGAGCTCGCCCGCCAGGAACTTGTCGCGGTCGAAAGCGCCGAGGCCGATCTCGATCAGCTCGAGGTCCTCGCGCAGCTTGTCCAGGGCGGCGGCGCTGCAGTGCTCGAGGATCGCGGGGGCGTCGAGCCCGCCCTCGATCGTCGCCAGCGTCTCGGCGCCGCGCGACTCGCCGCGCTCGAAGAGCAGCACGTGCTCGGTGAGGCGGTCGTAGACGCCGACGAAGCGGTCCTCGTCGAAGATCGGCCAGGTGACCGGCGCGAGCGTGATGCCGAGGTCCTTCTCGACGTCGTCGAGGAGCTTGAGCGGATCCTCGCCGGCGCGGTCGCACTTGTTGACGAAGGTGAAGATCGGCGTCTTCCGGCGGTGGCAGACCTCGAAGAGCTGCCGCGTCCGCTCCTCGACGCCCTTGCGGTTGTCGAGCAGCATCACCGCGCTGTCGGCGGCGATGAGCGTGCGGTAGGTGTCCTCGCTGAAGTCGGCGTGGCCCGGGGTGTCGAGGAGGTTGACCTTGCACCCGGCGTAGTCGAACTGGAGGACGCTCGAGGTGACGGAGATGCCGCGCTCCTGCTCGAGCTTCATCCAGTCGGAGGTCGCGTGGCGGGCGGCGCGGCGCGCCTTGACCGATCCGGCGAGGTGGATGGCGCCGCCGTAGAGCAGGAGCTTCTCGGTCAGCGTCGTCTTGCCCGCGTCGGGGTGCGAGATGATCGCGAAGGTGCGCCGGCGGGCGGCTTCCTCGGCGACGCGCGCGGCGAGCGCGGCGGGATCGGTCGGGGCGAGCGAAGGCGACGTCATCGGGGAAAATCTACGCGTCCCCGGAACCGCATCCCCGATGCATGCGACGCCATGGTCTGGAACGGCCCTTGCCCCGTCGTGCCGTGCCGCACGAGGCGGCAGGCAGCCACTTGGGAGGCAGACGCATGGATCGCGACCGGCAGGTCAGTCTCGGCCCCGACGTCCAGGGCTCGATGGACGTCGGCGCCACGTACCGCACGCCGGAGCCCTCGATCGGGGAGCTCCTCTCGCGCATCACGTCCGACACGTCGGAGCTGGTGCGCGCGGAGATGAAGCTCGCCCGGGCGGAGCTCCGGCAGATGGGGAGCACCGTCGCGAAGGACGCGGCGAAGGTGGGCGTCGGCCTCGGGCTGGGCCTCGCGGGCGCGCTGGCGCTCGTCGCCTTCCTCGTGATCGCGGTGGGCGACCTGCTGAACAACTACTGGCTCGGCGCGCTCCTCGTCGGGCTGGTGTTCGCCGCGGTCGGCGCGCTGCTGGCGCGCAACGCCGTCGCCGACGTGAAGCGCCGCGGGCTCAAGCCCGAGCGCACGATCGAATCGTTGCAGGAGACCACTGCGTGGGCGAAGCGCGAGCTCGCCGACGTGAAGCAGGAGCTGACGCGCTGATGGCCCGCCGCTCCCGTCCGACCCAGCCATCGAGGACCGACGCGATGACCACGCCCTTCGGGCACGACCACGACGTCACCGGCCACGCCACGACCGCCACGTCGACGACGGGCGCCGCCGGGACCACCGACCACGCCCTGCACGGCGCCGCGCACGCGGCCTCGGGCGCCACCACGCACGCCGGCCTCGGCGCCGAGCCCGCGCCGCAGGGCGCGGCCGATCAGGTGAAGGAGAAGGCCCGCCAGTTCGCCGGCAAGGCGACGGAGCAGGCGAAGACCAAGGCGCGCTCGAGCGTCGACTCGGGGAAGGAGCGCGCGGCCGAGACGGTCGCGGCCGTCGCGCAGACGCTCCGGGGCGGCGACCGCGCACCGCTCGAGGAGAACGAGCAGGTCGTGAAGTTCCTCGGCGCCGCCGCCGACCGCATGGAGCACCTCGCCGACTACCTCCGCACCACGGAGACCGACGAGCTCGTGCGCCAGGCCGAGTCGCTCGCGCGCCGGCAGCCCGCCGTCTTCCTCGGCGGCGCCTTCATGCTCGGCGTCCTCGGGGCGCGCTTCCTCAAGAGCTCGCGCCGCGCGCAGCTCGAGCAGGCGAGCGACCGCGAGCTGCCGATCGCCACGCACGACGAGCGCCACGGCTTCGCCGCGACGGGGATGGACGCGGGCGCGACGTGGACCGCGACCGGCACCCCGGGCGCCTCGGCCGGCATCGGCTCCTCGGCGTTCTCGACCGGCGGCGTGGAGAGCGGCGCCCGGCACGACGCGCTGCACTCGACCACCAGCGGGCTCGGCGACGCCACGGGCGGCAGCGCCTTCGGCGGCACCGCGGGCGCGAACACGATGCACACGACCGACCCGATCGACGACCTCGATGCCGCTCGGCCGAGCGGGCTCGGCGATCCCGACACGCGCGCCTGACGCGCACCGCCACCCGGAGGCAGACCGATGGCACAGGACGAGACGAACCCGTACGCCGCCGACCCGGCGGCCGAAGACCCGGCGCGCATCCGCGAGGAGATCCGCGAGACGCGCGCGCGCGTCGGCGAGACGCTCGAGCAGCTCGGGGAGCGGCTCAACCCGCGCGTCCTCAAGGCGCAGGTGACGAGCGAAGTGAAGCAGGGCATCCGTGACGCCACGATCGGCAAGGTGGAAACCATGACCCGCAAGGCAGGCGAGCGCATCCAGGCCGGCAACTCGTCGCTGATGGACCGCATCCGCGACAACCCCGTCCCCGCGGCGATGATCGCGATCGGGATCGGCTGGCTGCTCATGTCGAAGAAGTCGCGCCCCGCGGTCGACTCGTTCGACGAGGAGTCGACCTACGACTACAGCGCCGACGACTACACGGCGTTCGAAGGGGGCTACGCCGCGACGGGGAGCGCGCCGCGCGTCGAGACGGTGAGCACCTACGCGTACCGCACGGACGACGAGCTCGTCGACGACCTCGGCCACGGCGTGCATGCGCACGGCGGCGCGTCGCAGGGGATCGGCGCGAAGGCGTCGCACGCGGCCGACCGCGCCCGCGAGGCCGCGGGGCACGCCGCGGATCGCGCGAAGGACGTGGCGGGGCAGGCCGCTGATCGCGTGAAGCAGGCGGCCGGGAGCGCACAGGAGCGCGCCCGCTCGCTCGCCGGCACGGCGTCGGTGAAGGCCCGCGGGATCGCCGGCTCGGTGAAGCAGGGCGTCTCGGCCGGGGCGCAGCGCACGGGCGTGGTCGCGCGCGACACGGCGCGGCGCACGAAGGAGACGTACGACGAGTCGCCGCTCGCGCTGGGCGCCGTCGCGATGGCACTCGGCGTGGCCGCCGGGCTCGCGGTGCCGGTGAGCGACCGCGAGGTGCGGCTCATGGGCGACGCGCGCGACCAGGTGGTCGATCGCGTGCGCGGGATGGCGCGCGAGACGGTGGACAAGGTCGAGACGGTCGCCGAGCGCGTGTTCGACGAGACGCGCGACTCGGTGAAGACCGCGGCGCGCGAGGAGGGGCTGGTCTCCTGACCGGCACCGCCGCGCGTGCGGCGGGCCCGCCAGCGCGCGGTGAGCAGCGCACGACGGCACGGTCTCCCCGGGGGAGCCGTGCCGTTCGTCGTCTCAGGCGTGCACTTCCTCGGTGCGCGCGGGGAGCTGGTCGGCGAAGGCGCGGAAGTCCTTCGCGAGCCGCACCGTCGCCCCGTGCGCGGCGCGCGAGAAGCCGGTCATGTTCACGAAGCCGTGCGGGAGCGTCGGCTCGCGCTGCACCTCGACGGGGACGCCGGCGTTCGCGAGCGCCTCGACGATCGCCTCGCCCTCGTCGCGCAGGATGTCGAAGTGCGCGATCGCCACGTAGCTGGGCGGGCAGTGCGCGAGCTCGCCGAAGAGCGGCGAGACGCGCGGGTCGCCGCGCCCGGTGCCGGTGCCGTCGAGATAGCGGCGCGTGAAGAGCTCGCGATCCGCGCGGGCGAGGAAGAGGTCGCGGTCGAAGAGCGCGTGTGCCGGGCGCTCGGAGACGGCGTCGGTGGGCGGATAGACGAGGAGCTGCGCGGTGACCGGGAGCCCCGGGTACGCGCTCGTCGCCGCGAGCGCGAGGTTGGCGCCCGCGCTGTCACCGCCGAGGAGGATGCGCCCCTCGTCGGCGCCGAGCGTGGCGGCGTTGGCCTTCGCCCAGCGCACCGCCGCGACGGTGTCGTCGAGCGCGGCGGGGAAGGGGTGCTCCGGCGCGAGCCGGTAGTCGACGCTCACGACGTGCAGCAAGCCCTCGCGGCAGAGGAGGCGGCAGGGGACGTCGTGCGTCTCGAGGTCGCCGAGCACGAAGCCCCCGCCGTGCAGGTAGACCAGGAGCGGCGCGGGCGCGGCTCCCTTCTTCTGCCCCGGGACGTAGTGCCGCGCGCGGAGCGGCCCCGCGCCGCCGTCGATGGTGAGGTCGGCGGTGCGGACCGCGGGGAGCGTCTCGGGGGCGAGCGTGCGCATGTCGCGACGGAGCCGCGCGCGCGACGCCTCGGGTGACGCGCCGACGAGGGCGCCGCGGCCGAGGAGCGCGCGCAGGCGCACGACGAGCTGCAGCTGCGGATCGAGCGCCTGCCCGTCGATCGTGCGCGCGCCGCCGCCGAGGAGGCGGAGCGCGGGATCGGGGAGGTCGAGGAGCGCGCGGATCACGGTGCGCTCGATCCGGTCCTGCATCGTGGACGGCTCGGTCATGCGGCGAGGGGGGCGCGGGCCGGGGTGGGCGCGGCGGGACGGTGCGGTGGTGCGCGTGCGGGCAGGACACGGGGCGATGCGCCGGCGGCTGCACCGGGTGGGGCGCGCCGTGGCGTCCCATCGCCTCGCATCCAGATACCAGCTCGCGCGGCCGCCCGCCACCCTCGCCCCCGCGACCATCCGCACCGGTACCGCGCCGACCGGCGCGACCGCTCACGCGCTGCGCCACGACGCGTCGGCACATGTCTTGTACCTCCGGTCCACAGCGAACGACCCGCTCCCCGCACGTCCGGCGGCGAGCGGCCCTCTTCCCACTCGGCAGCACGGAGGTGCTCCATGCGTCCCCTGTTCCTGCTCGGCGTCGTGATCGTGATCGGCTGGGCGATCGCGCTCGTGGTGCTCGGCTTCCCCGACGGGATCATCAACCTCGTCCCCTTCGTCGGCCTCGGGCTGCTCGCGTGGGACTGGGTCACGCTCGCGGGCGACCCGCTCGCCAAGAGCCGCCACGGCACCCTCGACCGCGACCGCAACGGGCGCTACGACCCGACTGTGACCACCGCAACGACGACCACCGCGCGCGGGCTCTGAACGCGCCGCGCCGCACGACGGGGCGCGAGACGACGCGGGGGTGGCCACGGGATCCGTGGCCACCCCCGCGTCACGTCGTGCCGGCCGCTCAGGCCTTGAGCACGACCTTCTCGCAGTGGTCGTGCTTGTCGCAGAAGATGCGGTAACCCTCGGCCGCCTCGGCGAGCGGCATCGTGTGCGTGATGACGAAGGTCGGGTCGATGTCGCCGGCCTGGATGCGCTCGAGCAGCGGCTTCATGTATCGGTGCGCGTGGCACTGCCCCGCACGGATCGTGAGGCCGCGGTTGACGACGGCGTTCATCGGGAACTTGTCGACCAGCCCCGCGTAGACGCCGATCACCGAGACCGTCCCGCCGTTGGCGACGCTGTAGATGGCCTCGCGGAGCGCGATCGCGCGGTCGGGGTGCACCCTGAGCGCCTGCTTGACCCGGTCATGCATGTAGAGCGGGCCGTGACCGTGCGCCTCGAGGCCGACGGCGTCGATCACCTTGTCGGGGCCGCGGCCGCCGGTGAGCTCCTTGAGGACGGTCGGGACGTGGTCGACGTCAGCGTAGTTGATCGTGACCGCGCCGCAATGCTCGCGCGCCATCCGCAGCCGGTAGTCGAAGCGGTCGATCGCGAAGACGCGCTCGGCGCCCAGCATGTAGGCGCTCGCGATGGCGAAGAGCCCGACGGGACCGCACCCCCAGACCGCCACCGTCTCGCCGGGGCAGATGTCGCACATCTCGGCCCCCATGTAGCCGGTGGGGAGGATGTCGCTCAGGAAGAGCACCTGCTCGTCGGTGAGCCCCTCGGGGACCTTGAGCGGGCCGACGTCGGCGAACGGGACGCGCACGTACTCGGCCTGCCCGCCGGCGAAGCCGCCGGTGAGGTGGCTGTAGCCGAAGATCCCCGACGGCGAGTGGCCGAGCATCGACTCGGCGAGCCAGGCGTTGGGGTTCGAGTTCTCGCAGGCGGCCCAGAGGTCGGACTTGCAGGCGTTGCACGCCCCGCAGGCGATCGGGAAGGGGACGACGACGCGGTCGCCCTTGCGGACGTTCTTCACGGCGCGCCCGACCTCGACGACCTCGCCCATGAACTCGTGGCCCATGATGTCGCCGGGCTGCATCATGGGGAGGAAGTTGTTGTAGAGGTGGAGGTCGGAGCCGCAGATCGCCGTCGACGTGACGCGCACGATGCAGTCGCGCTCGTTCAGGATGACGGGATCGGGGACCTCGACGACCTGCATGTTCCTCGGGCCCATCCAGCAGGTGGCCTTCATCGTCGCGTGCCTCGCGTGTGACGGGGGGATGCGCGCGGGCGCGCGCTCAGAGGTCGATGGGATCGTGGTTCGGCCGCGCCGGGTGCGGGCCGCGCTGCTTGCTCGCGTCGGAGAGCACGATCTCGCCGACCTCGAGGAGCTGCTTGAAGTGGCGCAGGTCGTCGTAGACCTGCTGCCCCGGCTCCTCGCGGAAGAGCTTCGCGACCTTCTGGCCGAGCTTCCCGAGCGGGGGCTTGTACTCCATGATCACGCGCACCTCGGTGCCGCGCCCCTGCGGGGCAGGGCGGAAGGCGACGGTGCCCGCGTTGTGGACGTCGCTCCCGGGGAGCGAGCGCCACGAGATGCGCTCGTTCGGGACGTCCTCGACTGTCTCGGCGTCCCACTCGACGCGGGCGCCGGCCGGGGCCTTCGCCACCCAGTGCGAGCGGTGCTCGTCGAGCATCGTCACCGACTCGAGATGGCGCATGAAGCGCGGGAGCCCCTCGAAGTCGCGCCAGGTGGCGTAGCACTCCTCGACCGGGCGCGCGACGGTGATCGCGCGGCGGTGCTCCACGATGCCGTCCTGCGGCACCGCGTCGGCGACCTGCACGGGCTGCCGCGAGAGCTGACGTGCGTTCATCACGTCGAGCGCGGTGACGGCCGCGACGTTCGCCATGGCGAAGGCGGTGCGGCCGCGCTTGTTCTCCGGGTTGGTCATCGCGTTCGCGAGGAGCCCGAGGTCGAGCGCGTCGCCGGCGACGCGCGACCAGACCCACCCGGCCTGGCGCTGCCCGCTGAGGATGCCGAGGCCGCTGGCGATCTCGCGCATCCCCATGACGCGGAGGGTGTTGCGCACGCGGTCGCTCTGCGGATCGACGCCGATGAGGCGCGCGACGACGCCCGGGGCGAGCGTCTCGGCGAGGCCGAGGCCGAGCGAGAAGAGGCCGAGGAAGTCGGCGAGCGGTTCGCCGCCGGTGCCGCGTCGCGCGTCCGCGATGCGCTGGTCCTCGTCGGCGAGCCGGGTGCGGACGCGGTGCTCGGGAGCGAGTGCGCGCCCGCCGGCGAGCGGCGAGCCGGTGTCGCCGGTGTCGCCGGTGGCGGCGCGGGACGCGTCGAGCGCGTAGGTGGTGCCCATCGATTCTCCGGTGGCGCGGGGGACGGTTGCACGCGCGCGTCGCCCGTGCACGCACCGGTGCCGCGCGACGTCGCCTTCGGGCGGCGTCGCACGGCATGTGCCATCGGTCGCTCCGTGTGCGCGCTCAGCGCGCGCCGCGCACCACCGTCTTCGCCGTCGCGCCCGCGGGGATCGTGCTCGTCGTCGACTGCGCCTGGTTGATGAGCGCGAGCAGCTCGGCCGGGGCGACGTTGCCCGCGCTCCGCGCGAGCTGTGCGGGGGTCGTCGCCTGCGAGAGCCGCACGAGGCGCAGCCGGTCGGGCTGGCGCGCGAGGGCGGCGGCATCGGTGAGCGGGGCGAACGAGCCGACGCTCGCGCGCACCGTGCCGTCGGCGGCGGCGTAGCGCCCGCGCGGGCCGAAGGCGACGAACTGGTAGGTCGCGCCGTTGTACGCGACGAAGGTCGCGAGCCCCTCGACGACCTGCTGCTGTGTCTGCGCGGCGAAGTACGACGCGACGGCGGAGAGGCCGTTGATCGTCGTGCGCTGCGCCTGCCCCGGCTGGATCCCCTGCTGCGACAGGAACTGCCGGGCGGCGTCCTCAGGCGACCCCTGCGCGAGCGTGAGCTGCATCACGGCGTCGCCCTGCGGCGTCGCGGCGATCACGGCCTGCGGGGTGTTCTGCACGCGCCACCCCTGCGGGAGGGCGAATTGGAAGCGGAGCTGCGGGTGGAGGAAGCGCCCCCCCTCGACGTAGCCCTGCCGCGGGTCCTCGCCGTAGACGAGGCCGTCGACGACGCGCACGAACTCGGCCTCGCCGCTGCGCAGGTCGCGGCGGATCGTGTCACCGAGCGCGGCGACGCGCGCGCGCGTCGTCTGCACGCGCTCGCCCGGATCGGGGTGCGTGGAGAGCCACGACGGGACCGGCGAGCCGCCCCCCGCCGACTCGCCGACGCGGCGCAGCTGCTCGAAGACGTCGTCGAACTCGCGGACGTCGTAGCCCTGCGCGTAGGCGTAGCGGAAGCCGACCGCGTCGGCCTCGCGCTCGTCGTCGCGGCCGTACTTCAGGAAGGCGAGCTGCAGCCCCTGGCCGAGGAGCTCGCCGTACTGCGCGACCTGCGGCGAGAGGATCGCGCCGAAGACGAGGCCGAGCTGCGCCGCCTGCTGCCGGCTGATCTGCCGCACGCTGTGGCGCGCGGTGACGTGGCCGATCTCGTGGCCGAGGACGCTCGCGAGCTCGGCCTCGTTCTGCATGAGCGAGAGGAGGCCGCGGGTCACGAAGATCGGGCCGCCGGGGAGCGCGAAGGCGTTGGGCGACGGGTCGTCGACGACGCGGAACGACCACGGCAGGTCGGGGCGCTCGCTCCGCTTCGCGAGCGCCATCCCGATGCGCTCGACGTAGCGCTGGAGCTCGGGGTCGTCGACGAGGCCGATGGAGGCGACGACCTCCTGCGCCCCCTGCTGCCCCATCTGGATCTCCTGGTCCTGCGAGACGAGCGCGAGCTCGCGGCGCCCGGTGACGGGATTCGTCGCGCACGCCGTGAGGACCAGCACGGCGAGCGCCTTCCGGGCTCGGGGGAGGGATGCACGCATGGTCGTCATGGCCTCCCATCATGGCAAGCGACGCGCCAGCCGGCCACAGGAGGGCGGGGTACCGCGCCCTGCAGCGGCACGGGCGGCGGCGCAGCACTCCCGAGTGCGTGCATGCTCGCGTGCTCGAGCCTCCACACGGACGCGGCCGCCCGCCGTGCGACACGATCCGCACCGACCCGTGACGCGCGCGCGACCGCGCGGCAGGCGGGCGGCGTCGTGCATGGATCGGACATTGCAGCGTCACGACGCGCCGGACGGACGGGCGCGTCGCCCGCCGCACTGGGTGCGCATCACGGATGCGCGTTCTCCCACCCGCCGCCCCCGCCACGATGGCGATGCTGCTGTCCGTGGTCGTCCCCTGCTACAACGAGGAGCCCGTCATCGCCGAGACGCACCGGCGGCTGTCGGCGTTCCTCGCGCGCCTCGCCGCCGGCGAGGGACTGCGCACCGAGACCGTCTACGTCGACGACGGCAGCAGGGATGCCACGCCCGAGATCCTCCGCACGCTGCAGGACGACGACCCCACCGTCCGTGTCGTCCGCTTCTCGCGCAACTTCGGCCACCAGGTCGCCGTCACCGCCGGCGTCGAGCACGCGCGTGGCGACGCCGTCGTCCTCATCGACGCCGACCTGCAGGACCCGCCCGAGGTCATCGGCGAGATGGTCGCCCGGTGGCGCGAGGGGTATCACGTCGCCTACGGGGTGCGCGTCGACCGCGAGGGCGAGACCGCCTTCAAGCGCGCGACGGCCAAGGCCTTCTACCGCCTGCTCAACCGGCTGAGCGACGTCCCGATCCCGCTCGACACGGGCGACTTCCGCCTCATGGATCGCGCCGTCGTCGACACGCTCCTCGCCATGCCCGAGCGCGACCGGTTCGTGCGCGGCATGGTGAGCTGGGCGGGGTTCCGGCAGGTCGCCGTCCCCTACCGCCGCGCGGCGCGGCTCGCCGGCGAGAGCAAGTATCCGCTCCTCAAGATGCTCCGCTTCGCGACCGACGGGATCGCGTCGTTCTCGACCGCCCCGCTCCGCGCGGCGACCTGGCTCGGCTTCGGCGTCTCCGCGCTCGCGCTCGTCGGCATCGTGTACGCGCTCGCGATGCGCCTCTTCACCGACAACTGGGTGACCGGGTGGACGGCGCTCTTCATCGCCGTCTCGTTCATCGGCGGGGTGCAGCTGGTGGCGCTCGGACTGGTGGGCGAGTACGTCGGCCGGATCTACGGCGAGACCAAGCGCCGCCCGCTCTACGTGGTGCAGGAACGCCACGGTTTCCCCGGCGAGCGGCGCGAGGAGGTGGCGGAGTACGAGCCGCCGCTCGTCGTCTACCGCGAGCCCGAGATCGCCGTCGGCGGCGAGCGGCCGTCGCGCGCGCCCGGCGGCCGGCTCCCGGAGTCGCACCGCAACGGTCGCGCGCCGCAGGCGGAGCGCGCCGACTGATGCGACGCCGCTCGCTCCTGCTGGCGACCGGCTTCGCGGTCGCCGCGATCTTCGTCGCGCTCGTCGCCCGGCGCATGGACTGGGCGGCCGTCGCCGCCGCCTGGCGCGCGGCGTCGGGGTGGCACGTCGCCCTCGCGGTCGCGCTCCTGCTCGCGGGGCTCGCCGTCCGCACGGTGCGCTGGTGGTGGATGCTCCGCGCGCTCGACCGGACGATCCCGCTCGCCGCCTGCGTGCGCCCGTTCGCCGTCTCGCTCGCGCTCAACAACACGCTCCCCTTCCGCGCCGGCGACGTGGCGCGCGCCGTGGGCTTCCGCGGGGCGCTCCGCACGGGCGCGTCGCGCCTCGTCGGGACGCTCGTCATCGAGCGCGCGCTGGACGCCTTCGTCCTCCTCGCGCTCTTCTTCGCCGGGCTCCGTGGCGTGGCGACCGGGGCGCTCCCCGACGCCTTCGTGCGCGCGGGGACCGTCCTCGGCGGGGCGGCGCTCGCCGCGATCCTGGTGCTGCTCGTGCTCCCGCGCCCGGTGCTCCGCCTCGTCGACCGCATCGCGGCGCATCCGCGCGTCGCGTCGCACGCGCTCCTCGTCCGCGCGCTGGGCGCCGGGCGCGCGCTCGTCGAGACGCTGGCGCTCGTGCAGTCGCCGCTCCGCGCGCTGCAGCTCCTCGGGCTCTCGGTGCTCGCATGGACGCTCGAGGGGCTCGTCTTCGTCGCCGTCGCCGTCGCGCTCGCGACGCCGGTCGCGCCGGCGGGGCCGTGGTTCGCGCTCGCGACGGGGACGCTCGCGACGCTCCTCCCGAGCTCCCCGGGCTACGTCGGCACCTTCGACTTCTTCGCGATGACGGGGCTCACGGCCTACGGCGCACCGCGCGCCGCGGCGGCGGCGCACGCGCTCCTCGTCCACGTCGTCGTCTGGCTCCCGCCGACCGTCGTCGGTGGCCTGCTCGCCCTCGCCCCCTCGCTCCCGGTGCGACCGCGCGCCGCGGGCGACGTCGCCTGATCCGCGCGCTCCCGCACTCCACGTCCACCCACCGCACGCCATGTCCATCTCGGTCGCACCCGACGAGGTCCCCCACGTCGTCGTCATCGGCGCGGGCTACACCGGGCTCACCGCCGCGCTCGAGCTCGCGCGCGCGGGCGTCGCCGTCACCGTGCTCGAGGCCGAGGACGAGGTGGGCGGCCTCGCCGGCACCTTCGACGTGGGCGGCGAGCGGCTGGAGAAGTTCTACCACCACTGGTTCACCAACGACCAGCACGTGAACGAGCTGGTGCGCGACATCGGCGCCGAGGGGAACGTGCTCTACCGCCCGACGCGCACGGGGATGTGGTACGCGAACTCGTTCTTCAAGCTGAGCACCCCGATGGACCTGCTCCGCTTCACGCCGCTGTCGATGCCCGACCGGATCCGCCTCGGGCTGCTCGCGCTCCGCGCGCGGCGCGTGCGCGACTGGCGCACGCTCGAGCACGTGTCGGCCGAGGCGTGGCTGCGCGGGATGGGGGGCGCGCGGGTGTGGGAGGTGGTCTGGAAGCCGCTGCTTGAGGGGAAGTTCGGCACCGACGTCGCGCCGCGGATCGGCGCGGTCTGGTTCTGGAACAAGCTCAAGCTGCGCGGCGGGAGCCGGGGCAAGGGCGGACAGGAGTACCTCGCCTACTACAAGGGGGGCTTCGCCGCGCTGGCGGAGGCGGTGGCGGCCGAGGTGCGGCGCCTCGGGGGCGAGATCCGGCTCGGCACGCGCGTCGACGGGCTGGTGCGCGAGGGCGAGCGGATCGCCGGCGTGCGCCTCGCCGACGGCACGACGCTCGGCGGCGACGCGGTCCTCGCGACGGTGCCGCTCCCGGTCTTCGCCGACCTCGTGCGCCCGCACGCGTCGAGCGACTACGTGCAGTCGCTCGGCCGGATCGAGTTCCTCGCCAACACCTGCGTCGTGCTCGAGCTCGACCGCTCGCTCAGCGACACGTACTGGCTCAACGTGAGCGACCCGAGCTTCCCCTTCGTCGGGATCATCGAGCACACGAACTTCGAGCCGGCGAGCACCTACGGGGGGCGGCACATCGTCTACCTGTCGAAGTACCACGCCGAGTCGCACCCGCTCTTCACCATGTCGGACGCCGAGGTCCTCGACTTCTGCGTGCCGTACATCACGCGCATGTTCCCCGCCTTCGACCGCGCGTGGGTGACCGGGCACCGCGTCTGGCGCGCGCGCTGGTCGCAGCCGATCGTGGTGCAGCGCTACGGCGAGCTGATCCCGGCCGTGCGCACGCCGCTCCCCGACCTCTGGCTGGCGACGATGGCGCAGGTTTATCCCGAGGATCGCGGGACGAACTACGCGATCCGCGAGGGGCGGGCGGTCGGGCGGGCGATGGTCGCCGCGCTCCCGCGCGTGCGGCGCACGGCGGCGGCCCGGCGGGCGGCGGCCTGATGGCGCCGGCACGACGGCCCACCGGGCCGCTGCTCGTCGCGGTGCTCGGCGGCTGGCTCGTGCTCGCGATGCTCTGGCGCTGGCCCGCCTTCTCGCGCGAGGCGTTCGAGAGCACGAACTCGCTCGTCGACCTCTCGTTCTACGCGTACGCCGGCGAGCTGCTGCGCACCGGGGCGACGCCGTACGTCGACTTCTGGGACCACAAGCCGCCGCTCATCTACCTGCTCCACGCCGCCGGCCTCGCGCTCAGCGGCGGGCGCGTGTGGGGCGTCTGGCTGGTGAGCGCGGCGTCGGTGCTCGCGGCGCTCGCGCTCGCGTGGGCGACGCTGCGCCGCGCGGTGGGCGAGGCGGGGGCGGTGCTCGGTACGACGTGGTTCGCCGTCGGCGTGCCGAGCATCTTCAGCGTCGGCCTCACCGAGTGGTACATCCTCCCGGTGAGCTGGGCGACGGCGTACGTCTTCGTCGCCGCCGACCCGCGGCAGCGGCGCACGCACGTGCTCGGGCTCTGGCTCGGCGTGCTCGCGACGGCGGGGGCGCTGCTCAAGCCGAACATGATCGGCGCGCCGGTGGCCGCGGCGATCGTGAGCGCGCTCCTGCTGGCGCGCGCGCGGCGCGTCACCGACCTCGCGCGCCTCGTCGCCGGGGGCGTCGGCGGCGTCGCGCTGGCGCTCGCCCCGATCCTCGGGTGGCTCGCGGCGGCGGGGGCGCTCGGCGCCTTCCGCGACCAGGTGCTGACGTACAACGCCGCCTACGTGGGGACGGGGCCGAGCTGGCGGATGCGCGTGCGCGCGCTCGACGCGGGGCTCGTCTCGGCGACCTTCTACACCTCGCTCGTCCTCCCCGCGCTCGGCTGGCTCGTCGCGGCGGTGCGGCTGCGGCACGACGCCGTGCCGCCGCTGGTGCGGCGCCCGGTGGTGCTGCTCGCGCTCGCGTGGCTCCCGATCGAGCTCGCGCTCTCGGCCACCTCGGGGCGCGACTACTCGCACTACTTCACGACGCTCTACCCGCCGCTCGCGCTGCTGGTGGCGATCGTGGGCGCCGAGCTCGCGCGGCTCGTCGAGGCGGCGCCGGCCGAGCGGCTCCGCCCCGCGCCCCTCGTCCCGCTCCTCGCGCTCGCGCTCGCGGGGCATGCGGGATGGCGCATGTTCTGGCGCGAGCGCGACGACCTGCGCAACCCGCTGCGCACGACGCAGGTCGCGGCGGTGGCGGAGCACGTGCGGCGCACCGTGCCGGCGGGGCGGCCGATCTTCGTCTGGGGGCACGCGGTCGACGTCTACATGCTCTCGAAGCGCCCCCCCGCGTCGGAGTTCGTGTACGTGCAGCCGCTCCTCACGCCGGGGTACGCCGACAGCGCCCGCGTGGCGGCCTTCGTGGCGCGGCTCGCGGCGACGGCACCGGCGGTGATCGTCGACGGCGGCGCGCGGAACGCGGCGATGGCGCGCGTCGACGGCGCCGACCTCACCCCGCCCCTCGGTGCCTTCGACGGCACCTGGGCCTACCCGCACGCGGTGCTCCCGGGGTTCAAGGGGCAGGCGTGGTGGCACCTCCCGCCGACGATGCGCGCCTTCTACGACTTCGTGGCGCGCGAGTACGTGCCGAGCGACACGGTCGGGCCGCAGCGGTGGGTGGTGTGGCACCGTCGCGACGCGCGAGCGCTCGCCCGGAAGGACAGCGGGGACGCGGCGCCATCGCGGGCGGCGCGATGACGTCGGTCGTCGGCTCGCTGCCCGACGTGGTGCGCGCCGGGCGTCGCGGGCGCGTCGCGCAGCGGGCGGCGGCGCTCGCGCCTGCGGCGGTGGTCGTGCTCTCGCTCCTCGCGAGCGCGATGATGCTCGGCTGGCCCCTCGGCTACGACCAGGGGACGATCGCCTCGGTGGGCGACGTCGTCGCGCGCGGCGGGGCGCCGTACCGCGACGGGTGGGACGTGAAGGGGCCGCTCGTCTACTGGCTCTTCGCCGCCGTCGAGTGGCTCGCGGGGCCGCGGCCGTGGGCGCTCCGCGCGCTCGACGTCGCGGTGGCGTGGGGGACGGCGTGGCTCCTCCACCGGCAGCTGCGCACGCTCGTCCCGGCGTGGCTCGCGCTCGCGGCGGCGGCGGCGTGGCCGCTCGTGGTCGCGGCGCAGACGTGGGACGAGTCGCTGCAGCCCGACCTCTGGGTCGCCTCGGCGACGCTCGCCGTCGTCGCGCTCGTCGTGCGCCCCGGGCGCACGCCGACGGCGGCGCTGCTCGGGGCGGGGGCGCTCGTCGGCGCGATGACGCTCGTCAAGCCGTTCTACGCGATCTTCGGCGTCCTCCCGGCGATCGCCGCGGTCGGCGCCGGGCGCTCCGTGACGCGCGCCCTGCTGCTGCCGGCGGCGGGGGGGCTCGCCGCGCTCGCCGCGGGCGTCGCGCTCCTCGCGGCCCAGGGGGCGCTCGAGGCGGCGTGGGCGGTCTACATCCGCTACAACGTCGAGGTCTACGCCGACGCGCAGAGCGAGACGGCGCGCGTCTCGATGCTCTCGGCGCGCGGCCTCTACGACCGCATCGTCGGCTCGGCGAGCTGGCTCGCGGTGCCGCGCATCCTCGTCGCCGCACCGCTCGTCCTCGCCGGCGCGCTCGAGCTCGCGCGGCTCCGGCCGGTGGTCGCGCGCCCGGTGCTCGCGTGGCTCGCGCTCGCCCTCGCGCTCGTGGTGCTGCAGGGGAAGTTCTACCCCTACCACTGGGTGCTCGCGTATCCGTCGGCGCTCCTCCTCGCGGCCGTGGGCGCGCACGCGCTCGTGCGCGACGCGCGGGCGGCGCGCAGCGCCCCGCTCCTGCTCGTGAGCGGGCTCCTCGTCGCGCTCGCCGTCGGGGCGTGGCTCGTGCGGCCGGTGCGCGACCTGCGCCGCACCGCGCTCCACGCCGCGGGGCGGTACGGCGACAGCACCTACGTGGCGACGCTCCTCGAGGTGAGCGAGACGAACCCCGCCACCGAGGCGACCGTCGCCGCGTGGCTGCGCGCGAACACGCCGCCGGGCGAGCCGTTCCTCCACTGGAGCGTCGACGGCGCGCTCGCCTACCTCGCGCAGCGCCCGCACCTCGTGCGCTTCCACAACAAGCGCGACGTGATGCGCTCGCGCTCGCACCCGATCGTCGCCGGCTACCACCGCGAGATCCTCGACGCGATGCGCGACCGCCCGCCGGCGGTGGTGGTGCTCGGCGAGGGGCTCGGGCGCGACCGGCGCGAGATCCTCCCGCCGCTCCAGGCGGTGCGCACGGAGTTCCCGGCGCTCGCGACGATCGTGGAGCGGGACTACGTCCGCCTGCGCGCGTTCGGCGACCTCGAGGTGTGGGGACGCCGGGGTACGACGTGGGGGCGGGCCCGCTGAACGGCCGTCGGCCGTCCGGCGGACCCGCCGCTCCCTCCGCTTCCGCGCCCGGCGCTCAGCTCTTCCCGAGCTCCCGGACGACCCCGGCCAGCAGCCGAACCTTCTCCGCGCCCTTCCCGCGCGCGTCGCGATCGAGCCCCGTCGCGAGCGTCCGCAGCTGCGTCGCGCGCGCCGTCCCGGTGCCGCGCTCGGCGGCGTCGAGCGCGCGGCGCACCGCCGCCACGCGCGCGGCCGGAAGCTGCCGGTCGCGCTCGAGCTGGTCGACGTAGGCGCGCGCGAGCACGAAGCTCGGCGGCCAGACGAGGCGCGTCTGCGTCTGCGGGTTGAGCAGCTCCATGCGCACCGTCTTCGCCGCCTCGATCTCGTTGCGCGAGAGATGCTCGCTCGGCTGCAGCTCGAGGATGTCGAGGCCGCGCGCGATCTCGGAGCCGTAGATGCGGCCGTCGTACCAGTACGTGCTCCAGAAGCCGCCGAGCGTGAGCCGCTCGCTCACGGGGCCGCGGTCGAAGAAGGCGATCTCCTTCACGTCGCGCGGGTCGGTGAAGTCGAAGACCGTCAGCCCGCCCTGGTAGAACGCCTGCACCATGACGTTGCGCCCCGGGATCGGGATCAGCGAGCCGTTGTGCGCGACGCAGTTCTCGGCGTCGGTCTGCGGCGCGGGCAGCTTGTAGTGGCCCGCGGGCGTCATCTTCCGGTTCGCGAGCGTGAAGAGCGCATTGGCGCCCCAGGTGGGCTTGTCGGTCGCGCGGCAGCGCGCCGCGGTGCCGCCGCCCCACTCGTCGCTGAAGAGGACGACCCGGCCGTCGTTGCTGAAGGTCGCCGAGTGCCAGTAGGCGAAGTTCGGGTCGGTGACCTCGTCGATGCGGCGCGGCGCGGCCGGGTTCGAGATGTCGAGGAGGATCCCGTTCCCCGAGCAGGCCCCCGCCGCGAGCCCGAGCTCGGGATAGACGGTGATGTCGTGGCACTGGTCGGTCATCGCCGTCATCTGCGTCCCCTCGCCGTGCGCCCCGCCCTGCCAGAGCCCGGCCACCTTGCCCGAGGCGTCGGCGAAGATGCGCGGCGAGGCGACGATGCGCGCCGCCTGCGGATTCGCCAGCGGCACCTCGATCACGTCGATGCTGAAGAGCGACGTGTTCGGGTCGCGCATGTTGCGCACGCACCCCGCCAGCTCGGCCGACGGGCGCACGAAGCCCGTCCCGCTCACGTAGACGAAGACGCGCGAGGCGTCCTTGGCGTCGGGGACGAGCGTGTGCGTGTGCGAGCCGCGGCAGGTCTGGACGAAGCCGACCTGCCTCGGCTGCTCGACGTTCGAGATGTCGAAGATGCGCACGCCGCGGAAGCGCTCGGCGCTGGCGGTGTCGCGCACCCCCTGCTCGCCGCAGTCGACGCGCCCGCGCGCCTCCTCGACCGACATGAAGAGGAGGTTCCCGTGCACCGAGACGTCGCCCTGCCCGCCGGGGCAGGTCACCGTCGCGCGGAGCCGCGGCGCCTTCGGATCGGCGACGTCGTAGACCTGGAAGCCGTTGAAGTTGCCGACGAAGACGAGCGATCCCTTGAAGGCGAGGTCGCTGTTCGCGTTCGCGAACGACCCCGGCATCGACGGCGTGACGAAGCCCTCGGGGCGGTCGGTGTGCGAGACGAGCGCGAGGCCGCGGATCGCCTCGCCGGCGTCCTTCCAGCCGGTCTTGAGGCCGACGCGCGGGTCGGCGGCCGCCGACTGCGCGGCGAGCGGGGCGGCGGCGAGCGCCGCGAGGACGAGCGTGGACTGACGGAAGCGCGACATGGACGACCGGCGGAGGGTGGGAGGGACGGGACGTGGCGACATCAGCGCCGGCGCGGGGCCGGTGCGCGGTACCGCGCGAGCAGCGCACGCATCCGCTGGATCTCGGCGCGCTGGTCGGCATCGACGTCGGTGGCGAAGCCGAAGAGCTGCGGCTCCTGCCCCGCGCCGGGGGTCGCGAAGAGGCGCTGCACCATCACCAGCGCCCCCTCGTGGTGGGCGATCATGTAGCGGAGGAAGAGCGTGTCGAAGGCGCCCCCGCGCGCCGCGGCGAGCGAGTCGAGCTGCGCCGTCGTGAGCATCCCCGGCATCGCGGCGTGATCGCGGGCGTGGTCGCCGCCGTGGTGCGCGGCCCCACGGGTGGCGTGGGCCGGTGTGCGATGCGCCGTGTCGGGGAGCGGGGCGGCGAGCCCGCGGTCGAGGAGCCACGAGCGCATCGCGGCGATCTCGTCGCGCTGCGAGACGGCGATCCGCTCGGCGAGGAGCCGCATCTCGCGGCGCGCGGTGCGCGTGGCGAGGAGGTCGGTCATCACCAGCGCCTGCGCGTGGTGCCCGATCATCCCCTCGAGGAAGGTGACGTCGGCGCGCGCGACCCCCGGCGGGAGCGCGGGCGCCGAGTCGGCCGCGGGCGCGGCATGACCGGCGTGGCCGGGCGCCCCCTGCGCGACGAGCGCGGGGGCGGCGAGCACGAGGAGCGCGGCGAGGCGCCGCGCGGCGCGAGGGGACGGCGGCATGGCGGGACGGCGGGGCGATGCGGCCGGGGCACGAGCGCCCCGGCTCCGGCCCCATTCTACGCACGTCGGCCCCGGAGGTGTCGCCCCCGGGGCCGACACGGTCAGCCGACGACGTCCTTCGCGATGACCGAGAAGTCCTTGTCCGACTCCCCCGCGGCGATCGCCTCGTCCATCCGCGCGGCGAAGGACGGGAGCACCGCGAGCGGGAGCGCCCCCGCGGTCTCGATCATCAGGCGCACGTCCTTGCGCGCCATCGGGAGCTCGAAGCTCGCCGTGAAGTCGCCCTGCGCCATCTTGCGTCCGCGCCCGCGCACGATGTTGCGGGCGTCGAAGAGCTCGAGCGACTCGAGCGCCTCGGTCGCGCCGACGCCGGCCGCGCGGCCGATGGCGAAGACGTCGCTCACGAGCGCGGCGATGCCGAGGATGTAGCAGTTCCCCATGAGCTTGTGCACCGCGGCGAGGTCGGGGCGCTCGCCCAGCCAGCGCACCGACTCGGCCTGCCGCTCGAGCGCGGGGCGGACGCGCTCGAAGAGCGCGCGGGGGCCGGCGGCGAGGATCGTCCCCTGGCCCTGCCTGGCCGCCGCCGGGCCGATGAAGACGGGGCAGTGGAGATACGCCACGCCCTCGGCCGCGAGCGTCGCGGCGCGCGCGGCGGTGCGGTCGGGGCGCGTCGTCGAGTGGTCGACGATCACGACCCCCTCGTCCAAGCCGGGACGGAGCGCTGCGATCACCGCCTCGACGACGTCGTCGTCGGGGAGGACGAGGTGCACGCGCTCGGCGCCGCGCACGGCGTCGGCCGGGGTGTCGGCGACGCGCGCACCGTGCGCGGCCAGCGCGTCGGCCTTGGCGCGCGTGCGGTTCCAGACGGTGACCGACTCGCCGCGCCCGAGCGCGGCCTCGACGAAGGCGCCGCCGAGCAGGCCGGTGCCGAGGAAGGCGATGTGCGACATGCCCGGAATGATGGCGACGCCGCCCGCCGCGCGAGAGCCCCGCGCGGCGGGCGGATGGCGATCAAAAGACGCGGATCGGGACCGACCTCGGGAGGTCGACGACGACCTTGCGCGTGCTGTCGCGGCGCGCCGCGGCGAGCGAGTCGGCCGTGCCGGGGACCTGCGTCGCGGTGAGCATCAGCTCCGCGAGCGAGAGCGCGACGGCGTTGGTCACGCGGATCGACCCGTGCGAGACCGCCTTGCCGATGGACGCCGGGTCGTTGGTGCCGTGGATCGTGCGCGGCAGGTCGTAGACGAGCTGCGCGCGGCCGAGCGGGTTCTTCGGGTCGCCCGGCTCGCGCGGTTCGCGCTCCTCGGCCCACGACTCGTCGGGGGGCGTCCACGCGGGGTTGAGGACGACCTGGTCGATGGTCCACGTCCCGGTGCGCGTCGGCCATTCCTCCGAGCCGACGGCGACCGCATGGTGCGCCACCGTGTCGCCGGCCTCGCCGATGACGTGCAGCATGCGCCGGCCGACGTCGATCTCGACGCGCAGCTCGGCGGTGTCGCGCACGGGCGGCGCGACCGCCGCCCCCGTGCGCCCCGCCGCGCTGTCGGTGCGCCAGGCGAGCGTGTCGCCGGTCGCCCTGTCGTTGCGCGCGGTCTCGCCGTTGTCGGTGCCTCCGCACGCGGCGAGCAGCGCCGCCGCGGCGAGCGTGGTCCACGTCGTACCCTGCCGTGCCGTGCCGGTCACCCGTGATCTCCTGTCTCGGTCACCCCGGCAGGGGGCAACATCCGTGCACGTGCGCTCGTCGCCCGACCCGCGGGCCCGTCACCGCGACGGCGCCGGGTGGTGCACCGCATGCTGCTCGACACGCACGGCGCCCTTCTCGGGCTCGATGCCGCGCCCGCGCTGCTCGGCCCACTGCTGCGTGAACTCGGCGCCGGCGAGCAGGATCATCCCGGCGTAGTAGGTCCAGACCAGCACCACCGCGAGCGCGCCGGCCGCGCCGAAGGCGCTCCCCGGGTCGCTGCGACCGAGATACAGCCCGATCGCGAACTTGCCGACGGTGAAGAGGAGCGCCGTCACGAAGCCGCCGACCGCCGCGTCGCGCCACGCGATGATCGCGTCGGGGAGCACCTTGAACATCGCGGTGAAGAGCGCCGAGAGCACGACGAGCTCGAGGACGAAGAGCCCGAGCTGCAGCGCCCCCTCGGGGACGGGGAGCGCCATCGCCTCGGCGAGCGCCGCGATGCCGCTGGTGAGCGCGAGCGAGACGGCGATGAGGAAGCCGAGGCCGAGCACCATGCCGAGCGAGAAGAGCCGCTTGGTGACGAACTGCTTGATGCCGCCGCGATTGGGATCGGGCGCCACCTCCCACGCGCGGTTGAGCGCGTCCTGCAGCGAGACGAAGGCACCGGTCGCGCCGAACAGGAGGCCCGCGATCCCGAGCAGCGTCGTCACCAGGCCGCCGGCGCCGGGGCGCTCGGCGTTGGCGAGCACTTCCTTGATCTGGCGCGCGCCATCGGGACCGATGAGCGACCCCACCTGCGACGTCATCACCCGCTCGACGTCGGCCGGGTCCCAGATCGCGCCGGCGACGAGCAGCAGGAGCACGAGCAGCGGCGGGAGCGCGAAGACCGTGTAGTACGCGAGCGCGGCGGCGCGCGTGCCGCAGTCGTCGTCGAGGAACTCGGTGACGGTGGCGCGCAGGAGCGGGACGATCCCGCGCGCGGCGCGAACGGTGGCGGGAGGCATGCCGGCGACGGGTGCACGCGTCGTGCCCCGGTGCGGCGCTCGGCACGGGTGGAGGCATGGCGTCCGGCACGCCCCCTGCCCGATCGCCGGCCATGGTCGATGCTCCCGATGCGCACAGGTCCTCGCCGAGTCGCCTCGCCGGTCACCTGCTCGGTGTCGGCCTCGGGGGCTTCGTCGACGGGATCGTGCTGCACCAGATCGCGCAGTGGCACAGCATGGGATCGGCGGTGCTCCCGCCGGTCACGATGGCGGCGATGTCACGCAACATGACGTGGGACGGGCTCTTCCACGCCGCGACGTGGTGCGTCGTCGTCGCGGGCGTCTTCCGTCTCGTGGCCGACGCGCGACGCGGGCGGCGCATGCCGGGGCCACGGGCCCTCACCGGCCAGCTGCTCACGGGGTGGGGGCTCTTCAACCTCGTCGAGGGGGTCGTCGATCATCACCTGCTCGGGCTCCACCACGTCCGCGACCTGCCGACGCACGTGCCGGCGCTCGACTGGTGGTTCCTCGCCGTGGCCGGCGTCGGCACGCTCGTCGCGGGGCGCCTGCTCGAACGTGCGGGGCTCGCTGGCGACCGTTGACGGGAGCGCGCGCCCTGGAGCGCCCGCGCGGCCGTGCGAAGGACGTGCGATCAGTGGATGTAGACGCGCGTCCCCACGGGGACGTTCGCGTGCAGCCACTCGAGGTCGGCGTCGTGCAGGCGCAGGCAGCCGTGCGTCGCCGCGTTGCCGATGCTCGACGTGTCGGGCGTGCCGTGGAACAGGTACCCGTCGCCGAGGTCGAACTTGAAGCGCCCGAGGACGCCCTTGACGCGCCGGTTGCGCGTGCCGACCGGCGGGATGAAGAGCGTGTCGCCGAAGATCAGCTCCTCGTTCTCGGCCAGCGTGTCGAAGACGCCGCTGGTGCGGACGAGCCCCGCCACGTCCAGGCGCACGGCGAGGAGATCGCCGCTCGCGAGCTTGACGGGCCGGTCCCGCCGGAGGTGCTTGAGCTTGAGGTTCTCGGTCCGCGCCACCTCGACGTAGTGCCAGTCGGGCGGCGTCCAGACGGGGTCGACGGCCTTCTCGCGCACCGTGCGGATCCCGCGCGGCGTCGCGAAGCGCCAGACCTTTCCCTCCCACGCGAGCGTCGCGTCGCGCCCGATGCCGACCGGCGCGACGAGGAGCGTGTCCTGCGCGCGGAGGACGCGCAGCTCGCGCTGCTCGAGCGAGACGAGCACCCGGAGCGCCGTGTCGCGCGCCGCCGAGTCCCGGACGCGCGCCGACAGCCGCCGCTCGCGCAGCGACAGCGGCGCGGCGAGCGCCGACGCGACGACCGAATCGGTCGTCGTGTCGACGCTCGCCACGTCGGCAGCCACCAGCGCGACCGGGTCCTGCGCGGCGACGGCGCCCTGGAGCGCCCCCGCCGCGAACAGCGTCCCGAACACCACGGTGCGGGCGATCATCGCATCCTCAGTACGGCTGCTCCTTCGTGACCGGGCGCCGACGGTCGGCGCGCGCACGCGACCCGCTCATCGCGGCGTCGGAGCCGCTGCGCATCGTCGTGTCGGTCGTCATCCCGCTCGTCCCCGTCGTCGTGGCGCCGCTCGTCGAGCCGCCCACGATCGGCGCGGTCGTCGTCGCCCCGCCGGCCGTCGACCCGCCCTGCGGCGCCGGCTGGCCCTGCATCGACTGCCCCTGCATCGGCTGCGACTGCATCGGCTGCGACTGCATCCGACCCGTCGTGTCGGTCCCCGGCGCGACGAGCGCCGAGCTGCTCTGCAGGTTATTGCCGCCCATCGACCCCTGCACCCGCACCGTCGTGTCGCCCGGGGCGCGCGTGCGCCCCGTCGTGTCGCCACCGACCACGCCGTTCCGCATCGACTCCGTCCCCGACATCGTGCCGTTCACGGTGCCGGCGCCGGTCCCCTGCGCGGGGCTGTTCGTCCGGATCGCGGACGTGTCGGTCCCCGGCGCGACGAGCGCCGAACTGTTCTGCAGGTTGTTGCCGCCCATCGACCCCTGCACCCGCACCGTCGTGTCGCCCGG
>ERZ1066122.568-NODE-568-length-38016-cov-34.249440_pt1 | contig 38016 bp, 40 predicted proteins | sample MGYA00382769_ERZ1066122 | MGnify/ENA primary metagenome ERZ1066122 (study PRJEB33369, sample SAMEA5778352) | biofilm metagenome | biome: Industrial cooling water; feature: Water cooling tower basin; material: Biofilm | place: United Arab Emirates | collected... | reverse complement strand
GTGCGGGCGCGGGGGCGGCGGCCCGCGGGGCGGGGGCGGCGCAGGCGGCGAGCGCCAGGCCGAGGAAGCCGAGCGTGGTGATGCGCGAACGGACCCGAACGAGCTGCTTCATGCGGTGTGCTCCTTGGGTGTGGGAGGGGGTGCGGGGGTGCGACCGAACGAACAGCAGCGCTTCAGGCGTTCTCCGCCAGGATGCGGCGGAGGTGGGGGACGAGCGGCTCGATTCGTTCCTGGCTCGTCTTCCACACGACATCAACGTCGACGATCTCGTACGCGTGGATCATCACGTTGCGGAAGGCCCGCATCATGGCCCAGGGTATCTCCGGGTACTGGGTCTGGATGTGGGGCGGGACGTGGCGGGTGGCCTCGCCGATGATCTCGAAGTTGCGCACGACGGCATCGATCGTCTTCTGATCCGCGGCGAACGCGTCGGCCGTCAGGCCGCGCGTGTACTCCTGGATGCGGCCGATGCACTCGAGGATGTCCTCGATGCGGAGCTTCCATTCTCTAGGCGGCACGGATCGCCTCCGCGAAGATACGTTCCCGTAGCTGGCGCTTGACCGCGCGACGCGAGACGAGATCCACCTCGCACCCCAGCCACTCTTCGAGTTTCAGTTTGAGACCGATGAAGTGGAAGAGGTCTACCGATCGGTCGAACTGCACCATGAGGTCCACGTCGCTCTGGGGGCCGGCCTCGTCGCGCGCCACGGAGCCGAAGAGCTCGAGCGTGGCGACGCCCAGCTCGCGCAGCTCGGGCTCGTGCGCCCGGATGATGGCCAGCGCTTCGTCGCGTCGCATGGAGGTCCCTGGTTGAAGGCCGTGCCGAGCACGGGGGCCGGGACGGCGCTACCCCTCGACGGCCCCGGTCGCGTAGCGGAAGCCGAGCGCGTCACCCGCTACGTCCACCACGACCCGGCCGCCGTCCTGCAGCCGACCGAAGAGCAGCTCCTCGCCGAGCGGGCGCTTGACCTCCTCCTGGATGAGCCGCGCGAGCGGGCGCGCGCCGTTGAGCGGGTCCAGCCCCTTGCGCGCGAGGTAGGCGCGGGCGGCGGGCGTGGCCTCCAGCGCCACGCCCTTGGCGGCGAGCTGCGTGTCCAGCTCGGCCAGCATGCGCTCGACGATGCGCTCCATCACCGGCAGCGAGAGCGGGGCGAAGGGGATGCGCGCGTCCAGCCGGTTGCGGAACTCGGGGGTGAAGGTGTCCTTGAAGGCGCGCTCGTCCTCCTCATAGGCCTCGCCGCCGGAGAAGCCGGGCTTGCGCCGCGCCAGCTCCTGCGCGCCGACGTTGCTGGTCATGATGAGCACGACGTGGCGGAAGTCCGCGTGCTTGCCGTTGTTGTCGGTCAGCTTGCCGTAGTCCATCACCTGCAGCAGCAGGTTGAAGACGTCGGGGTGCGCCTTCTCGACCTCGTCGAGCAGGAGCACCGCGTGCGGCGTGCGGGTGACCGCCTCGGTGAGCAGGCCGGCCTGGTCGAAGCCGACGTAGCCGGGCGGCGCGCCGATCAGCCGGCTGACGGTGTGGCGCTCCATGTACTCGCTCATGTCGAAGCGGATCAGCTCCACGCCCAGCACCTCGGCGAGCGAGCGGGCGACCTCCGTCTTGCCGACGCCGGTGGGGCCGGTGAAGAGGAAGCTGCCGATCGGCTTGCGCGCGTCTCTCAGCCCGGCGCGGCCGAGCTTGATGGCGCTGGCGAGCAGCTCGATGGCGCGCTCCTGCCCGAAGACGCGGCGCTTCAGCTCGGCCTCCAGGTCGCGCAGCCGCTCGCGGTCGTCGGCGCTGACCGAGGCGGGCGGGATCTGGGCGAGCGTAGCGAGGATGGTCTCGATCTCCGCGCGGCCGACTTCCACGGGCTCGTCGGCCGGCGCATCGGCGACGAGGCCCGGCTGGAAGCTGGCGTGCGCGAGCTTGGCGGCGGCGCCGGCCTCGTCGAGCAGGTCGATGGCGGTGTCGGGCAGCTTGCGCTCGTGCAGGTAGCGCGCGGCCAGCTCGGCGGCGGCGCGCACCGCGGCGTCGTCGTAGCGCACGCCGTGGAAGCACTCGTAGCGCGCGCGCAGCCCCTCCAGGATCGCCACCGTGTCGTCGAGGCTGGGCTCCGGCACCTCCACCTTCTGGAAGCGGCGCGCCAGGGCGCGGTCCTTCTCGAAGTGCTGGCGGAACTCCTCCCAGGTGGTGCTGCCGATGCAGCGCAGCCGCTCGCCGGCGAGCACCGGCTTGAGCAGGTTGCCGGCGTCCAGGCTGCCGCCCTGCGTGGCGCCGGCGCCGACGAGCGTGTGGATCTCGTCGATGAAGAGGATCGCCTGCGGCCGGTCCTCCAGCTCCTTGAGCACCGCCTTGAGCCGCTCCTCGAAGTCGCCGCGGAAGCGGGTGCCGGCGAGCAGCGCGCCGAGGTCGAGCGCGAAGATCTCCGTGCCCTGCAGCGCCGCGGGCACCTCGCCCTGGTGGATCTTCCAGGCCAGGCCCTCCACCAGCGCCGTCTTGCCGACGCCGGGGTCACCGACGAGCAGCGGGTTGTTCTTGCGGCGGCGCGCGAGGACGTGCAGCATGCGCCCGACCTCCGCCTCGCGGCCGATGAGCGGGTCGATACGGCCCTCCTCGGCCAGGCGCGTCAGCGAGGTAGCGAAGCGCTCCAGCGCCTTGCCGGGCGCACGCGGCGCCTCGCCGTCCTCGTCGTCGGTGCGCTCGTCCGGCTCGCCGCGCGGGTGCGGCGCGTCCAGCGTCGGGCGCGTGGCGGCCAGGCCGTCGGCGGCGACGCCGTGCGCGAGGCACTGCATGACGGCCAGCCGGGTGGCGCCGGCCTCTTCCAGGAAGTGCGCGGCGAAGGAGTCCGGCTCGTCGCAGATCGCCAGCACCACGTGCGCGCCGCTGACCTCGCTGCGCCCGGCGCGCGCCACCTGCAGCATCGCGCTCTGGATGGCGCGGCGGAAGGCGAGCGTCGGCGTCGGCTCGACGGGCGCGTCCGCCGGCAGCGCCTCGACCTCGCTGCAGAGGTAGCGGTCCAGCCGGTGCTTCAGCCACTCCACGTCCGCGCCCGCGCCGCGCAGCACTTCGACGGTGGCTGCGTCGTGCACCAGCGCGTAGAGCAGGTGCTCCAGCACGGCGAACTCGTGGTCGCGCCGGGCCGCCTCCAGAATGGCGAGCTGCAGCGAGATCTCGAGCTCGGGACGAAGCGTGGGAGAAGGCATTCGGGCTAACGGCTGCCAGCTTCCGGCTGCCGGCTGCCGGCGACACCACCCCCACCCCAGCCGACGTGCCGCGGTCGGGCATGCCGTGAGGTCGTAGGCTGGTCGCTGGCAGCCGGCAGCCGGAAGCTTCGGTTCATTCCGGCTCCATCGTCAGGAGCAGGGGGAAGCCGTGCGTGCGCGCGGCCTCGGTGACCTGGGCGATCTTCGTCTCTGCGATCTCGCGGGCGAAGAGGCCGGCGACGCCGACGCCGCGGTGGTGCACCTCCAGCATGATGCGCGTCGCCTCCGTCGCGTCCTTGTGGAAGTGGCGCACCAGCACCTCCACCACGAAGTCCATGGTGGTGAAGTCGTCGTTGTGCAGCAGCACGCGATAGCGGCGCGGCGCCTTCTCGCGCGGGCGCTCGGCGACGGCGACGTCCTCGCGCTCCTGCGGCACGCCGCCGGGCGTGGCCGCGAGGGGCTGCGCGCTCGCGGGGCGGTGCGGCTCGGCTCGGGCGTTCACGGCGGAAGGATACCACGCTCTCCGGGAAAGGGTCCCGGCGGACGGTGGCTACGTGCGGGAGATGCTGGTGCTGCCGCCGGTGGCGGCGCTTCCGCGGCGCCGCCGGGGCGGCGGCTTGTTGGTGGGCGCGGTGCGCTCCAGATTCCGGGGTGTTCGTGAACCGGAGCCCGTCCTCGCCTCAGCCCAGCTACGCACCATGCGCTTCCACGACCAGCCGGAGTTCCCGCGCGGCTTCCGCTGCGCCAGCCGCAACGTCGGGCTGAAGCCCGAGGGGCCGGACCTCTCGCTCTTCGCCTCCGAGGTGCCCGCGGCGGCGGCGGCGCTCTTTACGCGCAACCGCTTCCCCGGCGCGCCCGTCTTGGTGGGGCGCGAGCTGATTCGGCGCGGGCGGCTCTCGGCGGTGGTGGTCAACAGCAAGGTGAGCAACGTCGGCACCGGTGCGGCGGGCGTCGAGGCGGCGCGGCGCATGGGCGCGGCGGCGGCGGCGGAGCTGGGCGTGCCGGCGGCGGAGGTGCTGATGAGCTCGACGGGCGTGATCGGCGTGCCGCTGCCGGTGGAGCGCATCGAGGCCGGCATCCGCGGCCTGGCCGCCGAGCTGCAGGCCGACCCGCTCGTCGGCGCGCGCGGCATCATGACCACCGACACCTACCCCAAGGCGCTCTCCTGCGGCGTCGGCGGCGCCACCCTCACCTGGGTCGGCAAGGGCTCGGGGATGGTGGAGCCGAACCTGGCGACGGTGCTCGTCTACGTCTTCACCGACGCCGCGTTCGACGCGCCCGCGCTCGACCGCATGCTGCGCCTGGCCGTCGCCGACTCGCTCAACATGCTCAGCGTCGACGGCGACACCAGCACCTCCGACACCTGCGCGCTGCTGGCCAACGGCCTGGCCGGCGAGGTCGGCGAGGCGGAGTTCCTCGACGCGCTGCGCGCCGGCTGCGTCCGGCTGACGGAGATGCTGGCGCGCGACGGCGAGGGCGCCAGCAAGCTGCTGCGCGCGACGGTGCAGGGCGCGGCCAGCGAGCGCGACGCGCGCACCGTGGCGAAGGCGATCGTCAACTCGCCGCTGGTCAAGACGATGGCGTTCGGCGCCGACCCCAACGTCGGCCGCGTGCTGATGGCCGTCGGCAAGTGCTTCGACGTCGAGCAGGACCCGGCGCGCATCGCCGTCTGGATCAACCAGACGCTGGTGGTGCGCGACGGCGCGCGGGTCGACTTCGACGAGCCGGCGCTGCGGCAGGAGCTGGCGGGCGACCCCATCGAGCTGCGCGTGGACCTCGGCCTCGGCGCCGCGCGCGCGACCGCCTACGGCTGCGACCTCACCCACGGCTACATCGACGAGAACGCCTCCTACTATTCGTCCTGAGCCCGCCTGCGCCGCGCCGCCGTCCGCCTTGCCGCGCGGGCGTTCGGCCGCATTCGTGCGGCGAGGGCGACAGCATCTCCTCAGCCGGGAGGGCGCGATGTACCTGATCCGCGATGTCTTCCGCTGCCACCCGGGCCAGGCGGCCGAGCTGGCGCGGCGCTTCAAGCTCACCCTACCGTCGCTGGAGAGCGACGACGGCTTCCGCCACTGCCGCGTGCTGCTGGACGTGGTGGCCGACTACTGGACGGTGGTGCTGCAGGCGGAGGTGGAGACGCTCGCCGACTTCGAGCGCCACCTGCGCGGCTTCAGCGCCCGCCCCAGTGTGCGCGCGGCTCTGGGCGACTACATGGCGCTGGTGCAGAGCGGCCACCGCGAAATCTACCGCGTCGTCTGAGCGCGCCGCGCAGGCCGCCCGCGCGCCGTGGGGGGTGCGTGCGCCTGCAGCGGCTGCAGCCCGGCCGGGCACGCGCATTGCGGCGAGCGAGCGTTCGCCCCAACCTCATTCGCCGTGCGCAGTTGCAGGCTGCAGCACCCAGCCGTCGTGGAGGACGCATGCACCAGCAGGACGACCCGAAGGCACTGGTCTGGGCGGACGCCCGCATCCGTAGCTCCGGCTTCGCCCCCGAGCACCTCACCACCGGTGAGCGCATCGAGCTGGCGTACCGCCTGGAGCAGTCGGAGGACCGCGACCGCGAGGAGCCGGGCGACGGAGGCCGGATCGCGGTCTACGCCGCTTGATCGCCCCGCCCTCGTCCCGCCCCCGCCGCGCCCGCGCGACGGGGGCGGGCGCGGATCAGGCCGCGACCACCTCCAGCCGCTGCGCCCCGCTCCACGTCTCGCCGCCCGCCAGCTCCACCGGCTGGCCCACCTGCGCCGCCTCGATGCAGAGCATCTGCAGGTATTCGTCGTCGCCGAAGTCCGGCAGCCGGGCGGCCAGCTCTGCCCACGGGTTCCACACCACGGCGTCGCGGAAGCCCTCGGTGCCGATGCGCAGCGAGCGGCCGGTGCGCCCGTCGTGCAGCCTCAGCTCGCGCGGCGCGTCGAAGTAGACGCGATCGACCTCGCCGCTGACCGTCAGCTCGCTCGCCTCGTCCACGTGCTCGCCTTCCAGCGCGCTGCGGAAGCGCGTGCCGCGCAGCCCGGTGACGCGTGCGGCGCGCACGTCCGCCAGGCGGAAGTAGGTGTGCAGCGCGGCGGTGAAGCCGAACGCGCCGGCGCCGGTGTTCTCCACGTTCAGGCGCACCGTGAGCGCGTCGGCATCCAGCGTGACGTCCAGCCCGGCACGAAAGGCGTTCAGCCAGAGCTGGCGCGTCGCCTCGTTGTCGCGCAGCGTGAGCCGCGCGCGGGCGGCGCCGCCCGCGCCCTCCGCCGCGTCGTCCTGCCAGTCCCAGAGCTGCGTGCGCGCGAAGCCGTGCTTCGGCAGCGGGCCGAGGCCGCTGAACTGCGGGAAGCAGACGGGGATGCCGCCGCGCGTGGCGCTGCCCGGCTCGAAGAGCGACTGCCGGCTGAGGAAGAGCGCTTCCTCCTGCCCGGCGGGCACCCAGGAGGTGACCTGGGCGCCGTGCAGGTAGAGCTCGGCCGTGGCGCCGGAGCGATGCGAGAGCCGCAGCATCGGCAGCTCGTTGACGCCGGTCGTGAGTTCGACGCTCATGCCCGTTCGTGCGCGGGGTTCGTGGATGCGGCCGCAGCCGGACGCGTGAGCGCCGCGGCGAAGGCGCGGACGTGCGCGGGCGTGGTGCCGCAGCAACCGCCCAGCAGGCGGACGCCCTGCGCGAGCAGCGCCGGCACCTGCGCGGCCATCGGTTCCGGGCCGGCGTGGTACACCACGGCCGTGCCCACCAGTTCCGGCTGGCCGGCGTTGGGCCGCACCAGCAGCGGCACGCCCGGCGCGACGGCGCGGTAGGCGCGGGCGACCTCGGCGAAGTCCGCGAGTGCGAGGCCGGTGCCGCAGTTGGCGCCCAGCACGTCCGCGCCGGCGGCGAGCATGGCGCGTGCGGCGGCCTCGGGCGCGGTGCCCATCATCGTGCGCAGCCCCACGCGCGTGCGGTCGAACGCCATCGAGGCGATCACCACCGGCGCGCCCGCCGCGCGCGCGGCGCGCACCGCGAGCGCCAGCTCCTCCGGCGCGGTCATCGTCTCCACCAGGATACCGTCCACGCCGCCGGCAAGCAGCGCGCGCGCCTGCTCGGTGAAGGCGGCGTACACCACGTCGGGCTCCAGCTCGCCCAGCGGCTGCAGCAGCCCGCCGGACGGGCCCAGGTCGCCGAGCACCCAGCCGGTGTCGCCGAGCGCGCGCCTCGCCAGCGCGGCGCCCGCCAGGTTGATCTCGCGCACGCGGTCGTCCGCGCCGTGGCGCGCCAGGCCCAGGCGGCTGGCGCCGAAGGTGTTGGTGAGCAGCACTTCGGCGCCGGCGGCCCCATAGCGCCGGTGGATCTCCAGCACGGCGTCCGGGCGCTCCAGGTTCCACAGCTCGCCGCCGGCACCCGGCTCCAGGCCCGCGCGCTGCAGCTCGGTGCCCATCGCGCCGTCGCCCAGCAGCGTGCGCCGCCGCAGCGCCTCCAGCAGACTCGGTCGGCTCATCGGCCGCTCCTCTCGTAACGGCCCGCCGCTTCCACGGCGGCGCGCAGTTGCAGGATGTTCTCCGGCGCCGCCGTCGGCGCGACGCTGCAGGCGGTGGATAGGATGTAGCCGCCGCCGGGCATGGCGGCCTCCAGCCGCCGCCGCGCGTCGGCGTACACCTGCTCGGGCGTGCCACGCAGCATGGTGTTCACCGCGTCCAGGTTGCCCTTGATGAAGAGCCGCCCGCCGATGCGGCGCTTGGCATCGGCCAGCTCCACGTTGCCCAGCGGCGGCGGGTCCAGCGTGTCGATGCCGTCGGTGCCGGTCTCCGCGAGCAGCTCCAGCCGGTCGCCGATGGCGCCGCAGGTGTGGGTGTAGACGGGCACGTCCGGGAAGGCGCGCTTGAAGCCGGCGATGACCGCCTGCTCGCTGGGCAGCACGAACTCGCGGTAGTGCTCGCGCGAGATCAGCCCGCCGCCGGCGAAGGCGCTGGAGACGAGGATCGCGTCCACCCCGGCGCGCGCCTGGCCCTTCATCAGCTCGACGGTGCCCTCGCTGAGCGCCTGCAGGCACGCCTTCACCTTGCCGGCGTCGTCCAGCAGCGCCAGCAGGCCGGCGGTGTAGTCGAGCAGCTCCAGGAACTGGCTGAACGGCGAGAAGACCTCGCCGTGCAGGCTGACGTCCGGCGCGCGCTCGCGCACGTAGCGCAGCGTGTTCCACTGCCAGGGCGGGAAGAACTCCGGTCCGGGCACGGCCGGCTCGGCGCGGAAGCCCCAGCGCTGCGGGTAGCTGACGCCGGCCAGGTCGTGCGGCTCCACGTAGTAGAGCCGCTCGGGCTCGATCTCGGCGAAGGCGGGGAACGAGCGGGTGGCGCGGTCCGCCAGGTAGACGTGCGGGTTGTCGTCCGGCGGCGCGACGGTCACTCGTCCGTCCGTCCAGACGAGGTGCCGCTCGCCGCCGTGCTGTTCGACGCGCTGCAGGTGGCGGCGCCACTGGGGGTCGCGGCCGGGCAGGTTCACCAGGATGCCGTCGAAGCCGTAGCGGCGCTGCAGCGCGAGCAGCGCCTCGCCGAAGGCGGCCGAATCGTGCCAGACCTCCACCGCGTCCAGGCCGCTGTGCAGGAAGTAGTGGCCGAGCGCGAGCTGACACATCACCGGCACGCGGTCCGGCGTCTGGCGGCGCATCGCCGCGGCCATGCGTTCGCGGGAGGTCATGACGGGTCGGTGCGGGTGCTGATGACGGTGGTTCGTGAACTGGGGAGGGCTGTCGGTCGTCGGCTGCCGGCTGCCGGCTTCCGGCTTCCGGCGAACTGCGCCCTCACCCCCGGCGCTACGCGCCACCCCCTCCCAATGCTGGGAGCGGGGGACCGGCGCCGGCCTCCTGCCGTGCTCCCCCTCTCCCAGACTTGGTGTCTATTACCCACATCTTGGGAGGAGCGGAAGGCCCTGCTCTCGAAGGGCTTCAACTGCCACGGCACCGGGGGCATGAAGCCCCCGGCAAGACACCGCCCGTCCTCCGGACGGCCCTGCGTCCGGCAGGACGCGCCGGGTGCTGCCGGGCGTTTCATACGTCCGGCGCGAGCCCGGCTTCCAGTTCATCCGGATGTGGGTAAAAGACAGCCCAGACTTGGGAGAGGGGGCCGGGGGGTGAGGGCCGCCGTTGCCGGCAGCCGGCAGCCGGAAGCCGGAAGCCGGAAGCCATCTCCCTCCGGGGTTCAGCGGTCCCCCGGCGCAGTGCGGCTCGCCACGGAGGCCGCGGTCGCGATTGCGGCAGCCGCCGCCGAAGGTGCAGCCGTCGTCGGCGGCGCGGTAGGGGCAGCGCGTCAGCGCGCGCTCGCCGGCCAGCTCCGCGATCTCGCCGAGCAGCGCCGTCAGCCGGGCGCGCGCGGCGCGCAGCGCCTCGTGGTCCGGTTCGGGCGGTGCCGCGGCCAGAGGGTTCGGCTCGATCATGCGACCACCCGGGGTGGCGGGAACGGCAGCGCGTCCACGAAGGCGTCCTGGTAGTCCGCCCGGCCCGCCAGCTCCAGGTGCGTGGCCGCGGCGGCGGCGCGCTCGGCGCGCTCGCGGGCGCGCGCGTCCAGCAGCAGGAGGCGCGCGCCGGCGCCGGCCGCGTTGCCGACGGCGTGCACGCGCTGCGGGCCCACCTCGGGCAGCAGCCCGACGGCCAGCGCGCTCGCGCTGCGCAGGTAGCCGCCGAACGCGCCGGCGACCAGCACCGCGCCCGGGTCGGGTTCGCGCAGGCCGGCGTGCTCCAGCAGCAGGCGCACGCCCGCGCGGATGCCGCCCTTCGCCAACTGCAACTGCCGCACGTCGGCGGCGGTCAGCAGCACCGGCCGCTCCGCCGGCCCCGCCAGATGGAAGGCGCGCCCCGCCTCCCGCTCCAGCAGCCGCTCGCGCAGCCGCGGCGGCGCCCGGCCCGCCAACTCCGCCGCGGCGCGCATGCGGCCGGAGCGCTCGACGACGCCCGCGCGCAGCAGCTCCGCCACCGCGTCCACCAGGCCGGAGCCGCACACGCCCACCGCCTCCGCGCCGCCGACGACGGCGACCTGCACGTCGCCGTCCGCGCCGAGGTGCACCCGCTCCACCGCGCCCGGCGCGGCACGCATCCCCTGGTGGATGCCGGCGCCCTCGAACGCCGGCCCCGCCGCGGCGGAGGTGCAGACGATGCCGTCCGGCCCGGCCAGCAACAGCTCGGAGTTGGTGCCCAGGTCCAGCAGCAGCGCGGGGCGCGCCGCGCGGTCCAGGCCCGTCGCCACCGCGGCCGCTACCGCGTCCGCGCCGACGTGGCTGCGGACGCCGGGCGGCAGGTACGCACGCGCTCGCTCCGGCAGCGCCAGCCCCAGCTCCGGCGCCGCGCCCGCCCAGGCGCCGCCCCACGTCGGCTCATACGGCGCGCGGCCGAGCGGGGTCACGTCCAGGCCGCGCAGCGTGTGCAGCATGGTGGGGTTGCCGACCGCTACCACGCTGGCGACGTGCTCCAGCGGCACGCCGGCCGCCGCGGCGCAGCGCGCGATCAGCGCGTCCAGCGCCGCCGCCAGCAGCGTGTGCAGCTCGCCGGCGCGCGCGGCGTGCTCCTGCGCGAAGTGGATGCGGCTGACGACGTCCGCGCCGTAGCGCACCTGCGGGTTGAGTTGCGCGGCGGTCGCCGCGACGGCGCCGCTGCGCAGGCTCACCAGCGCGGCGGCGAGCGTGGTGGAGCCGACGTCCAGCGCCACGCCCCACTCCGCTCCGGCGAGCGGCGCCTCGAAACCGTCGGCGAGCAGCGCGTCGTCGCCGAAGCCCTTCGCAGCGTGCACCGCGCGCGCGGTGGCGGGCAGCTCCACCGTCGCGTCGCCGCCCAGCCAGAGGCGGCAGCCCAGGCGCCAGCCGGCGCGCACCGCGGCCTCGCCCAGCACCCGCCGGTCGGCGTCGCCCGCGGGCGTGGCGCCGGCGCCCACGCGCACCCGGCAGTGGCCGCAGAGGCCGCGCGCGCCGCAGGGCTGCTCCAGCGGCAGCCCGCAGGCCGCCGCGGCCCGCGCGAGTTCCGTGGGCGCACCGCCGCGCCAGCGGCGCTCGTCCGGCAGGAAGCGGATGGTGAACGGCATCCGGCTCGGCCGCGGGCCCGCGGCTAGGCGCCGCCCGGGCGGGGCGGGGTGGCGGGCTCGCGCAGCAGCCGCAGCGCCTGCTCGACGGCGTCGGGGGCGCTGGCGCCGTAGCCGTCGGCCCCGATCTCCGCGGCAAACTCGGCGCTGACCGGCGCGCCGCCGACCAGCACTCGCACCGGCAGCCCGGCCGCGCGGATCGCCGCGATCGTCAGTCGCATCTGCCCCATGGTGGTGGTCAGCAGCGCCGACATGCCCACCAGTTCGGCCCGGTGCTGCACGACGGCGTCGAGGAACGCCTGCGTCGGCACGTTGACGCCCAGGTCCAGCACACGGAAGCCGGCGCCGCGCAGGAGCATCGCCACCAGGTTCTTGCCGATGTCGTGGATGTCGCCGCGTACGGTGCCCAGCACCACCGTCCCCACCGGCTCGATGCCGCGGGCGCTGAAGACCGGCTCCAGCAGCTCCAGGCCCGCCTGCATCGCGCGCGCGGCCACCAGCACCTCGGGCACGAAGATCTCGTTGTCGCGGAAGCGCGCGCCGATGACGGCCATCCCGGCGATCAGCCCGCGCTCCAGGATCTCCTGCGCCGGCGCGCCGGCCGCCAGCGCCGCGGCGACGCGCCGGCCGACCTCCTCGGCCGCGCCCGCGACGACGCCCTCCGCGATCCGCTCGAACTCCGCCATTTCTCCGCCTCCCCGGGCCATGAGGAACACCGCCACCGGCGGCGGCGCTCTCACGGGCGGCAATATGGCGCCGGCCCGCCCGCGCGGCCAGCCGGCGTAGGGCACGGCCCCACCAGGGGGTGGGATCCTCCCGATTGTCGCGGCGCGCGCCGGCCGCATCTTGCCGGGCAGCGCTTCACGATGCTACCTGAAGCCGCGCGCCGCCCGCGCCCGACTCGTGACCCGGGCCGCGCCCCGCGCGAACCATCTCCGGAACCCGGCAGGAGGGACTTCCCGTGCTCGCCATCGTCAAGGACGACTACGACGCCATGAGCGCCGAGGCCGCCAGCCTCGTCGCGGACCGCATGCAGAAGAAGCCCAACCTGGTGCTCGGCCTCGCCACCGGCTCCACGCCGCTGGGCCTCTACCGCGAGCTGATCCGCCTGCACCGCGACGAGGGGCTCGACTTCTCCAAGGTCACCACCTTCAACCTCGACGAGTACGTCGGGCTGCCGCCGAACCACGAGCAGAGCTATCGCCGCTTCATGGGGGACAACCTCTTCAGCCAGGTCAACCTCGACCCGCGCTTCGTCTTCCTGCCCAACGGCATGGCGAACGACATCGAGGCGCACTGCGACTGGTACGAACAGCAGATCGGCGCCGCGGGCGGCATCGACCTGCAAGTGCTCGGCATCGGCTCCAACGGGCACATCGCCTTCAACGAGCCCGGCTCCTCGCTCGGCTCGCGCACGCGCGTCAAGACGCTCACGCGCGAGACGCGCGAGGACAACGCCCGCTTCTTCGCCAGCCCGGACGAGGTGCCGCGCTACGCCATCACCATGGGCATCGGCACCATCATGGAGGCGCGCGAGCTGATCCTGCTGGCCACGGGCGAGAACAAGGCCGACGCGGTGCGCGCCGCCAGCGAGGGCCCGCTCACCGCCATGGTGCCCGCCTCGATGCTGCAGATGCACCGCAAGGCGTACGTCATCCTCGACCGCGCGGCCGCGTCGAAGCTCTCCGGCGAGTACGTCCACACCTACCACGCCGCCAGCCTGGTGCGGCGCCCGCGGTAGTCGCGCCCCGCGCGCCGCGCGCGGAAGCCCCCCGACGGCGGGATCGGGGGTTCGCCGACTGGCGCGAGGCGGCTCGGCTGCTATCTTGCATTGCTTCGTTCACGTCACCGAGCGGCACGGTGCGCGCGCCGTGCGGGCCTCGCGCGGCCGCCCTCGTGGGGCGGCCCGCAACCGGGTGCGCGTGGTCCCCCGCCCGAGCGGGAGACCACGCGTGCGCGGCGCCCGGCACACCGAACCCGCGGGCGCGCCGCCTCGCTGCGCGACCCTGTCCAGATCCATGAGTGAAGGCATATGAGAGTCGCCATTTCGACGAGCGGCGGGGATGCCCCCGGCCTGAACGCCGTCATCCGCGGGGCCACCTCCACCGCGCTGCGCTTCGGCTATAGCGTCGTCGGCATTCGCAACGGTTTCGACGGGCTGCTGCGCGACCACCGCGTGGTGCCGCTGAGCACGGACGTGGTCGACGGCATCGAGCGCCAGGGTGGCACGATTCTGGGCGCGATCAGCCGCGGCAACCCCTGGGAGGGCTTCGAGGACGGCCCCGCCGCGCTGAAGCGCGCGATGGACCGGCAGCGCATCGACGCGCTGGTGCTGGCCGGCGGCGACGGCTCGCTGGCGATCGCCGCCGAGCTGGTCAAGTACGACATTCGCGTGGTCGTGGTGCCCAAGACAATCGACCTGGACGTCGGCGGCACCTATCGCACCTTCGGCTTCGAGAGCGCGGTCAACTTCGCCACCGAGGCGATGGACCGCCTGCACACCACCGCCGCCAGCCACGACCGGCTGATGATCGTGGAGGTGATGGGCCGCGACGTCGGTTGGCTGGGGCTGTACGCGGGCGTCGCCGGCGGCGCGCACATGATCGCGATCCCGGAGATCCCATACGACGTGGAGAAGTTTGCGGAGCACATGCGCCGCCGCGAGGAGGGCGGCGAGCGCTACCACATCTTGGTCTGCTCCGAGGGTGCGCGGCCGGTCTCGGGCGTGCGCTACCTGTCCGAACGCACGGGCCGCTACAGCGGCGTCGGCGAGGCGCTGGCCGAGGAGCTCTCGGACCTGACGGGCAAGGACGCGCGTGCCATCAGCCTGGGCCACCTGCTGCGCGGCGGCGCGCCCAGCGGCTTCGACCGCATCCTGGGCATGGGCTTCGGCTCAGCCGCGGTGGTGGCGCTGCACGACGGGCTCTCCAACGTGATGATCTCCTTCCGCCCGCCGCACCTGATTCCGGTCTCCATCGAGGAGGCCGCCGGCCGTCAGCACCGGGTGGACCCGGACTCGCACGAGATGCAGACGGCGCGCAACCTCGGCATCTGCTTCGGGGACTGAGGACGGCAGGGGTCGGGGGTCAGGGGCCGGGGGTCGGGGGGAAAGACGAGAAGGGGCGCTCCGCGGTGGCGGGGCGCCCCTTCGCCGTGAGAGGAGGCGTTACCGGCTGTTCTCACGGAGGGGCGAGCGCGGGGCCGAAGCGCACGCAGACGGGGGCGGGCACCTGCGCGGTCGGGCCGAGGCGGCTGAGCCGGCCGCTCGCGGGGTCCACGCGGAAGGCGGCGAGGCTGCCCGAGCGTTGATTGGCGACGAGCAGCAGGCGGCCGCCGGGGTCGAGCGCGAAGTGGCGGGGCCAGGCCCCGCCGGTCGGCTCGTGCTGCAGCGGCGTGAGCTGGCCGCGCCCGGCGTCGATGCCGAAGACGGCGAGGCTGTCGTGCCCACGGTTGGAGAGGTAGAGGAAGCGCCCCGACGGCGCCACCTGCAGCTCGGCCGGGAAGTTCTCGCCGCTGAAGCCGGCAGGCAGAGTCGAGATCGTCTGCAGCACGCGCAGCGCAGCCGTGGCCTCGTCGTAGCCGAGCACGGCGACCGTCGAATCCAGCTCGTTGGCGACGAAGGCGAGGCGGCCAGCGGGGTGGAAGGCCAGGTGGCGCGGGCCGGCACCGGGCGGCAGCGCCACGCCGTCGGGCGGCGCGACTTCCAGCCGGCCGGCGTCGGCGTCGAGCCGGTAGCGCTGGACGCGGTCGATGCCCAGGTCCACCACGAAGGCGTGGCGACCGGCCGCGTCCGGCACCACGCAGTGCGCGTGCGGCGCCGTCTGCCGCTCCGGATGCGGGCCGCGGCCGGTGTGCTGCACCACGCAGCTCGCCGCGCGCAGGCTGCCGTCGGGCGCGAGCGGCAGCACCGCCGCGCTGCCCGCGCCGTAGTTCGCCACCAGCACACAGCGGCCGCCCGGCTCCAGCGCAAGGTGGCACGGCTCGGCGCCACGCGTGGACTGCTGGTTCAGCAGCGCGAGCGCCCCGGTCTGCGGGTCCACAGAAAAGGCGCTGACGGCGCCGCCCGGCTGCCCCGCGTGCTCGGCGACCTCGTTGACGGCGTAGAGCCGGCGCCGCGGGGCGTCGAGCGCGAGGAACGACGGGTCCACCGCGGGCGTCGCCTCCTCGACGCGCAGCTCGCCCGAGGCAGCGTCGAGCCGGCAGCGGTAGATCCCCTCGCCGCCGCCGGAGGTGGTGTAGCTGCCCAGATAGACGCGCCAGGCGCGCGGCGCGCGGCGGGCTCCGCGCAGTGGCGCGGGCAGCGTGGCGGCGAGGGCCGCGGCGCCGGCGGCGCTCACGAACGCGCGCCGGCTGATGGCGTCGGCTGGCATGGTCGCATGGCGGGAGCGGGGCTCACTCGTGTTCGGGATCGCGGCGGCGACGGCGCGTGAGGCGCAGCAGCCAGCCGGCGGCGGCGAGCTGCGCGAGCGGCAGCACGGCGGTCGTCGCTTCGGGGCCGGCGAGCGGCTGGAAGAAGCGGAACGCGGCGGCGGTGACGGCGGTGGAGCCGATCAGCGCCCACCAGTAGCTGCCGCGCCGCCCGCTGAGCCGGTGCGCGAACCAGGGCACCGCCAGCGTCAGCCCGACGACCGCGGCGTAGAACGGCTCGCTCAGCTCGCGGAGCTGCGCCTCGCGCAGCCAGTACCACAGCCCGGCGACCGCCGCCGCCGAGGCCAGCGTCAGCGTGAGCTGCCACATCGCCGAGGCGGCGCGCCGCACCAGCCCCGGCCGGGCGACGGCCGGCGCGGCGGCCATCGCGCGCGGGTCGGCGTAGGCGGGCGCTGGGGCGTAGGCGCCGTAGTCCGGCGCGAAGAGCGTGCTCTCGCGCGCGGGCGCCGCAGGCGGTGGCGCGAACGGGCGCTCGGCGGGGCGCGTCGCGGCGGCGGGGCGCGGCGGTGGCGGCGCGTACCACGTCTCGTCCTGTTCGACGGCCGGCGTGCGCACCGGCTCGCCGACGCGGATCTCGGCGCGCCGCTCCGCGGGTGCCCGCGTGGCCGCTCCAGGCGCACCGGCCGCACCGGCCGCACCGCGCAGCGGCGCCAGCGCGTCGGCGAGTGCGGCGGCGTCGGGGAAGCGGTCCGCGGGGTGCGAGGCCATGGCGGTGCGCAGCAGCCACTCCAGGCCCTCCGGCACGCCGGGCACCAGCGTGCGCAGCGACGGCAGCGGCACCGGCACGCCGGAGGCGAGCCGTTGCAGCTCCGGCTCGCCGAACGGGCGGGTGCCCGTCAGCATCTGGTAGCCGGTGACGCCCAGACTGAAGACGTCGCACGCCGGGGTCAGCTTCGTCTCGCCGCGCAGTTGCTCGGGCGCGGCGTAGGCGGGCGAGTGCGGGCCGCGCCCGCCCACCAGCGTGAGCTGCGTGACCGTCGCTTCGTTCTCCTCGGCCGCCCACTGCACGATGCCGAAGTCCAGCACGCGCACGCGCAGCGCGCCGGCCGGCGTGCGCTCCAGGAAGAGGTTGCCCGGCTTGATGTCGCGGTGGATCAGCCCCACCGCGTGCCCGGCGGCCAGCCCGCGCGCCGCGTGGAAGAGGATGTCGGCGGTGAAGCCCGCATCCAGCCGGCCGACGGCGGCGAGCCGCGCGGCCAGGTCCTCGCCGCGCAGCAGCTCCATCACCAGGTAGTCGAGGTCGAGCCGTGCGTCGGTGCCGAAATCGTGCACCACCACCACGTTCGGGTGCTGCAGCCGCGCGGCCGCGCGCGCCTCGCGGTGGAAGCGCGCCCGCACCCGCGCGCGCGCCTCGGCGTCGGGCGCGGCGACGGTGACGACCTTCACCGCCACCGCGCGGTCCAGCCGCTCGTCGGTAGCGCGGTAGACCGCACCCATCCCCCCGCGCCCGATCACCTCGTCGATGCGGTAGCGGTCGCCCAGGCGGTGGCCGGTCAGCAGGCGTTCAAAGCCGGTCGTCATCAGGCGGCGTGCGGTGGATGGGCCGGGGCCGCGGACTGCTGGCTCCCGCAACACCCTAACAGATAGCGGGTTCCCGCAACGCGGGCAAACCCCTGCACTCTACGGCCTCAACGGGCGCGGCGCTTCACCTCCGCCGCCGGGCGGAAGCGCGTGGCGGCCCACACCTCGTCCACGGCGATCTGCGCGACACCCTCCCAGCCCGCCGTCGTGAGTGGCTCCCAGCCCACATCCCGCGTCAGGTCGGACTTCATGCCGGAGCTCTTCTTCGGGTACGCCAGCCAGAGCAGGCCGCCCGGCCGCAGCGCCGCCAGCGCCTGTGGCGCCGTGCGCGCCAGCTCGACGCGGTCGCGCACGAAGGCGAGCACGGCGTCGACGGCGTCGCCGTCCGCGCTCTCGACGACGCGTACGCCCTCGGGCAGCGGCTCCAGCAGCGGGCGGACGGGCTCCGGCGCGGCGAGCAGCAGCAGCCGGTGCCCCGGCTTCAGGTGCAGCTTCTTGGTCAGCGACGAGGAGACGGGAGCGCGGTCGGTCATGGTCCGGTGGTTCGGCGGTCCAGGGATCGCGCGGCGGGTGCGCCGCGCAGTGCGTCAGAGCGTGCCGGGCTCGTGCTCGGCGGGGATCAGGTTCTCCGCGTCCGGCTCGGGCCGGTGCTTCACCCCGGGCACCGGGTGCTCCGCGGTCTCGGGTGGTGTGGCCGGCTCCGCCGGCGGGGGCGGGGTGCGGCGCTCCGGGCGTGGCGCGGGCGGTTCGGCTTGCTTCATGGTGCGTTCCGAGGGTCCGGGTGTCGGTGGCAACCTCACGACGGGTAGCCGTACGGCGCCTGGAGCCCGAGCGGCAGCCCCAGCAGCCAGTACAGGAGCAGGAACAACGTCCAGCTCGCCAGGAAGACCAGCGAGTACGGCAGCATCATCGAGACCAGCGTGCCGATGCCGGTGCTCTTCACGTAGCGTTGCGCGAAGACGACGACCAGCGGGAAGTACGGCATCAGCGGGGTGATGATGTTGGTGGTGGAGTCGCCCACGCGGTACGCGGCCTGGGTCAGCTCGGGGGAGATCCCGAGCTGCATGAGCATGGGCACGAAGATCGGCGCCAACAGCGCCCACTTGGCCGAGGCGGAGCCGATGAGCAGGTTGACCAGCGCCGTCAGCAGGATGATGCCGATGATCGTCACCTGCGCCGGCAGCGCCAGCGTCTGCAGCAGCCCGGCGCCCTTGAGCGCGAGCAGCGCCCCGAGGTTGGAGCGCCCGAAGGCGGCGATGAAGAGCGAGGCGAAGAAGGCGAGCACGATGTAGTAGCCCATCGTGCTCATCGACTTGCTCATGCCCTTGATGACGTCGCGGTGGCTGGTCACCGTGCCGGCGACGTAGCCGTACACGACGCCGGGCACGAGGAAGAGCAGGAAGATGAGCGGCACGATCGCCTGCATCAGCGGCGCGCTGGAGGCGGTGAGCGCGCCCTCCGGCGAGCGCAGCGCCGAGCCGCCGGGCAGCGAGGCCAGCGTGAGCACGGCGAGCCCGCCCAGCAGCGCGAGCAGCCCGGCGTTGAGCCCGCGCCGCTCGCGCGAGCCCAGCTCCTCCATGCGCGGGATCTCGCTGACATCTCCGTCCACCACCGTTCCCCGCAGCCGCGGCTCGACGACCCGGTCGGTCAGGTACCAGCCGAGGCCGATGATCAGCACGCTGGAGGCACCGGTGAAGAACCAGTTGCACAGCGGGTTGACCAGGCGCTCGGGCGCGATGATCTGCGCCGCCTCCTGCGTGAGCCCCGCCAGCAGTGGGTCCAGGCTGGAGGGGACGAAGTTGGCGCTGAAGCCGCCGGAGACGCCGGCGAACGCCGCCGCGATCCCTGCCAGCGGGTGGCGGCCGGCCGCGTAGAAGATCACCGCGCCCAGCGGGATCACCAGCACGTAGCCCGCGTCGGCAGCCGTGTGGCTCACCACGGCCACCAGGATCAGCATCGGGGTGAGCAGCGAGGCCGAGGTGACGCTCAGCAGCCGCTTCAGCGCGGCGTTGATGAACCCGGTGTGCTCCGCCACGCCCACGCCGAGCAGCGCAACCAGCACCACACCCAGCGGGTGGAAGCTGGTGAAGGTGGTGACCAGGGTGGCGAGGAACTCCGCGACGGCCGGGCCGGTGAGCTGGTTCTGGACGCGGATCGGCTCGCCGCTGCGCGGGTCGATCTCGCTGAACGCCAGCGGCGCCAGCAACGCGGAGAGCGCCCAGACCACCAGGAGCAGGATCAGGAAGAGCGCCGCCGGGTCGGGCAGAGCGTTGCCCACCCGCTCGACGGTGTTCAGCGCACGATCGAGCCACCGCTGCGGCCTCGCCCCACCGGCGGGCGCTCCCTGGTCAGTTGCCGTCATCGTGCTCCCGTCGTGAGGGATGGGTGGGCGGTGGCGTACGCGCAGAAGCCGGCGGGCGGGATCACGCCGGGGCCGCCGGCGAGGTTCGTCGGCCAGGGCACGCCGCTGCTGGTGCAGGGCCGTCGCCGGGGGCTCGGCCGGCGCGCGCCGCACCCTGCCCGCGCCACGGTCGATGGACGCGGTAGCATGGCACCGCCGTGATGCTCTCGCGCTCGACGGAGACGAGCTCCCGCCGGGTCAGCCGCGTGAGCGCGTCCTGGACGGAGCGCTTGGAGAGGCCGGTCCCCTCCGCCAGCGCCCGCAGGCTGAGCCGCACCGCGGCGCCGCCGGCACGCTCCGTCTGCCGGGCGAGGAACAGGTAAACCAGGAAGGCCGACGGCTGGCGGTCGTGCCCCACCAGGTCGGGCATCAGCGTGTCGATGACGTAGCTGTCGAGGACGATGGGCTCCACTGCAGCGGGGCGAGTAGGGTGGAAACGGCTGCTATACCGCCGGCTGCACGCCTTGTGCGCCGGCGGAAGGCACGGTTGAATTCACGGCGTCGCGCAGCCGCAGTACACCTCGAACCCGTACGGAGCACGCCATGATCAAGGCCATCAAGTTCGCCAGCGTTCCCGTTTCCGACCAGAACCGGGCGCTCGCCTTCTACACGGGCCAGCTCGGCTTCATCGTCCTCACCGACCAGCCCTTCGGGCCGGAGCAGCGCTGGATCGAGCTGCGCATCCCGGGCGCCGAGACCCGCCTGGTGCTGTTCACGCCCGAAGCCCACGCCGACCGCGTCGGCACGCCCTCGCACGTGACCTTCCTCGCCGACGACGTGCAGCGAACCTATCAGGAGCTAGCCGCGCGCGGCGTGGAGTTCACCGAGCCGCCCCAGCACACCGAGTGGGGGAGCTTCGCCATCTTCCGCGATCCGGACGGCAACAGCTTCGTCCTGTCGTCGAAGTAGCGCGGAGCGCCGTCACTCGCGCTCGAAGGCCAGGCGGAGCGCGAGCCCGGCCGTGACCGCGAGGATCGCCACCAGCGCCCACACCAGCAGCCCCACCGCCAGGTTCAGCAGCGCGAGCGCGGCGACCGCGACGCTGGCCACGACCGGCGCCGCGGTCGCCTGGCAGAGCGGTCGCAGCCGATGTACCACCGGCGGCACGTCGGGCCGCCCGCCGGTGGTCAGCGTCAGGAGCGTGGCGCGCAGGGTGTAGAGGAAGCCGAAGACGCCGAAGAGCAGCGCGCCGAGCGCGAGCGCGGCCTGGAAGACGACCGCCTGCAGCGGCTCCATCGGGACGGGTCAGCGCGCGGTGGCGCCGAGCATCTGCCCGGTGCCGAGCTGCTCGTCGGGGGCCGCGCGGAAGTTGGCCATCAGCAGGCTCGCCACCTCGGCCGCCAGCCGGTCGTGCAGCGCCTGATAGTCGACGGCCTCGTACGTCTCGGGTGAAGCGTACTCCAGCGCCTCGTTGGCCTGCACTACGGCGCCGACGATCTCGTGGGCCGCGGCGTGCGCGCGGGCGTCGAGCTCCGAGACGGGCAGGATCGGGCGTTCCATGCGTTCCTTCGCGTTCGGGCTCAGGGCGCGGCGACGACCGCCCAGCGCTCCGCGAGCACACAGCGCGCCAGCGCGCGATACGCCCAGTCGTGGAGCGAGGGGCGGAACAGCGCCGACGCCTCCACGTGCGCGCGGATCGGCGTCACGTGCGCGATCGCCAGCGCGAGGCTCGCCTCACATTCCTCCGGCCGCGGCGCGCGGCCGAGCGCGGGCTCCAGGCTCCGGTAGACCGCCGCGCCCAGGTAGTCCAGCGTTCCCCGGTAGCGCCGCAGCAGGGGCAGCAGGCCGAAGGTGGCCAGGTCACGGCGGTCGTCGTCGGCGTGCGCCATCGCTCGTAGCGGCGATCCGCGGGCGGGGACGGGCGTACCTCGGGGCTCCGCCCTCCGCAAGCTACGGCGACACCGGGCGCCGTCAAGGAAAGCAAACCCGGCGTCGCCCGCGCTGCTACGCCTCGGCCAGCGCCGGATGGCGCTGGTGGAACGGCGTCGCCTGCTGGTAGTGGTGCGCCACGGTGAGCAGCCGGTCCTCGCCGAAGAGCGGCCCGAGGAAGGTGAGCGAGACCGGGGTGCCGTCCTCGCGGAAGCCGTTGGGCAGGATGACGGCGGGATGGCCGGTCAGGTTCGTCGCCAGCAGTTGGTTGGGCGCGAACGTCGGGGTGACGATCACGTCCACGCTGCGGAACAGCTCGGCCCAGCGCTGCATCGCCAGCGTGCGCAGGCGGTTGGCGTTGAGGTACTCGACCGCCGGGATGAAGCGCGCGGCGCGGAAGACCGTCGGCCAGGTGTTCTTGCCCTGGCGCACCATCTCGTCCACGCGGCCGCTGCGCGTCAGCTCCTCGAACGCCGCGCCCGCCTCGGCGGAGAGGATGATGGACATCGCCTCGTAGGGCAGTTCTGGCAGCGCGACGGGGATCAGGCTGACGCCGAGCGAGCGCAGCACGTCGAGCGAGGCGAGGTCGAAGCGCTTGTTCGGGTACTCCTTCTCGTCGCGCTCGAAGGCCTGCTGGAAGAAGCCGACGCGCAACTGCTTCGGCTGCAGGCGCGCGTCCCAGCGGAACGGCGCGGCGGCGGCCGAGAGGTCGCGTCCGTCCGGGCCGTGGATGGCGTCGAGCACCAGCGCGCAGTCCTCCACGCTGCGGCACATGGGGCCCAGCTTGTCCATGCTCCAGGAGAGTGCCATGGCGCCGGTCTTGGGCACGCGGCCAAAGGTGGGGCGCAGCCCGGTGACGCCGTTGCGCGTGGAGGGCGAGGAGATGGAGCCCAGCGTCTCGCTGCCGATGGCGAAGCCGACCAGCCCCGCGGCGGTCGCCGAGCCCGGCCCGGCCGAGGAGCCGCTGGAGCCCTGGTCCGGCTTCCAGGGATTGCGCGTCATGCCGCCGAACCAGACGTCGCCCCAGGCCAGCTCGCCCAGCGTGAGCTTGGCCACGAGCACGGCGCCGGCCTCGTCCAGCCGCTGAACCACCGTCGCGTCCTCGTTCAGCACCTGCGCCTTGAACAGCGGCGTGCCCCAGGTGGTGGGGTAGCCGGCGACGGCGAGCAGGTCCTTCGCGCCCCAGGGAATGCCGTGCAGCGGGCCACGATAGCGGCCGCGTGCGATCTCCTCGTCGGCGGCCTGCGCCTGGCGCAGCGCGCGCTCCTCGGTGAGGGTCACCACCGCGAGCAGCTTCGGGTCGTAGCGGCGGATGCGCTCCAGGTACAGCCGCGTCAGCTCCGTCGAGCGGACCTTGCGGCGGCGCAGCAGCTCGGAAAGCTCGGTGACGGGCAGGAACGCCAGCTCGTCGAGGCTGCCTGGCCGCTCGCGCAACACGGCGCGGCTGCGCTCCATGCGGCCGCGCGCACGCTCGCCACCGGCCCTCTCCACCGGGTTCATCCCCGGCAGCAGCGGGCTGAACTGCACGGCCGGCGGCACGTCGTTGGGCAGCGACACCTGGTGCAGCGCCTCGTACGCCTGGAGCTGTTCCTTGAGGTCGTCGAGGATCAGCTCGCGCTGGGCGGGCGGCAGCGCGACGCCGGCGATCTCCTCGGCGCAGGCGATCGTCTGCACGCTCAACTCCGCGCCGGCGGCGAGTTGCGCCCACAGCGTGCCGGGCAGCAGCGTGCCGCCCAGGCCGAGGCCGGTGAAGTAGCCGAGAAAGGCGCGGCGCTGCAGCGAGGTCGGGGTCGTCGGGCTCATGGCGATGATGGCGGCGAGGGGAGGCAACGGTGTGCACCTGATGAGTACCGCCCGCGCGAAACCGGGGCAAGTGTCCCCGCGTACGAACGGCGTGTGTACCCGCGCGGCGTCAGCGCTGCGCGGCGGGCCGGAGCGGCGTGAGCGGCCAAGCCGAGCTGCCGAACGGAGTTCGGGCTGGCTGCGCCCGCCGCGGCCCTGCGGAGCGGCGCTTGCCGGCGGGAAACCGCGGGGCGCCCGCCGCGCCTCCACCCTCACCGAGACGACGACCCATGTATACGCCCCGCTCCCTACTCACGCTGTCGCTGCTGCTCGCGGGCGCGTCCGCCGCGCACGGCCAGCAGGCGCCCGCCGCCGTGGCCGCCTCTCCGCCACGCTTCAGCGCAGCGTTGGCTCTGCAGGTCGCCGAGCCACAGCGCGATCTGGCCCGGAACATCGACACCGGCGTCGGCCTGGAGGCCGGCCTGATCACCCGGCTCGACCGCGCGGGCGCGCTGGCGCTGCGCTTCGACGCCGGCTTCGTCACCTACGACCAGGAGACGCGCGAGGTCCCGCTGACCTCCACCATCGGCGGGCGCATCCTGGTGGACCTGACCACGCGCAACAACATCCTCACGCTCGGCGTGGGCCCGCAGTTGATGGCGCCGCGCGGCAGCGTGCGGCCGTACGTGAACGCCAACGTCGGCGCCGCCTACTACTTCACGCAGTCCTCGGTGAAGGGCTCGCACAGCGGCGAGTCGTTCGCCTCGACGACCAACTTCGACGACTGGGCGTTCGCCTACGGCGCGGGCGCCGGCGTCTACGTGCCGGTGATGCGGCGCGTGCCCGTCGCGCTGGACGTGGGCGTGCGCTACCACCGCAACGGCACGGTGCAGTACCTGCGCGCGGGCAGCATCACCGACCTCGCCGGCGGCCAGATCCGCATCGACCCGCTGGAGAGCGAGGGCGATCTGCTCTCGTTCCGCCTGGGCGTCACGGTGGGGCTGGGCCGGCCTGCCGCGCCCCGGTCGTAGCTGCCCACCGGTGCAACGCGTTCGGCATGGACTTTGACACGAGTCGCGGGAGTTCTTCCCGGCCTGCGGCTCCCCACGGGGAGCCACAGGCCACTCGTATCGGCCCTGCCCGCCCGGCCTCCCTGCCGCGGGCGAAGGAGGACAACCATGACGGATCCGTCGCACTCGGCGGGCTTCTCTCTGGACGACGTGGTCGGCCCGTCCGCCGCGGCCGGAACCGGCCCCACGGCTCCCGATGACGCGAAGAGCTTCACGCTGGACGACGTGCTGGAGCCGCGCGACCCCGCCCTCGCTCCGCCGGCCGCCGAGCCGCCGGCCCTCCCCTACGAGGGGCCGGAGCGGCGCAGCTCGCAGGTGATCATCGCCGAGGTGATCGCGGAGCCGGCGCCGCAGACCCCGAGCCCGCAGCCGGGCCCGCCGCCGCTGCGCTGAGGAAGAAGTCGGAAACCGGAATGCGGAATGAACTGCAACTGCATGGAGTTGCAGTTCATTCCGCATTCCGATTTCCGACTTCCGCATTCGGCCGGGCCTCTTCCACCCTGAACGCCTCGGCGAGCGTGTTGAGGGCGACCGCCATCTCCGCCAGCCGCTCGCCGGTGCCGCTCAGCTCGTGCATCGAGGCGATCTGCTCCTGCGTCGCGGCCGCCGTCTGCTGCGCCCGGACGACGGCGGCGCGCGCGATCTGCTGTACCTGCTCCATGTGCGCGAGCAGGCTGGAGAGGCCGTGCGTCTGCACGGTCAGGTCGGTGGCGATGCGTTCGATGAAGCGCGTGTTGATCGCCATCGTCTCGCGCAGCGCGCTGACCGCGTCGCGGTTCTCGCTCGCGACTTCGCCCACGTCGCCCAGCCGCGCCGTGCCCGCCTCCAGCCGCGCGCGCACCTGCGCGATCGCGGTGCCCACCTCCTGCACCACCTGCACGACCTCCGCGGCGGACGCACCGGCCTGCGTGGCCAGCCGCCGCACCTCGTCGGCGACCACCGCGAAGCCGCGGCCGGCCTCGCCGGCGCGCGCCGCCTCGATGGCGGCGTTGAGCGCCAGCAGGTTCGTCTGCCGTGCGATCTGCTGGATGGTGTCGACGAAGCCGCCGATGCGCTGGCCGGCGCCCTCCAGCAGCGCCATCGCGGCGGCGGTGCGGCGGAAGTCCTCGCCCAGCTCGAGCAGCAGGCCGCCGGCGCGCTCGGCGCGCTCGGCGTGGCTGGCGGTCTGCTCGGCCACCGCGCGGGTGCGCTTGGCGGAGGCGCCGGCCTCGCGCGTGAGCTGCCGGCTCGTCTCGACGACCTCGTCGACCGCGTCGCGCCCGGCGCCCACGAGGGCTGTCTGCTCCTCGGCCTCCGCGGTCAGCTCGCCGGTGGTCGCGCCGATCTGCTCCGCGCTGGCGTGGACCTGCTCGGCGGTGGCGGCCATCGCGTCGGAGAGCTCGGCGAGCGCGCGGGCCTGCACCTGAAGCTGGCCGATGGTGCCGCCGAGCGCGCGCGCCATGCGGTCGATGCTCACGCCGAGGAAGCCGATCTCGTCGAGGTGCCGGTCGCCCAGGCGCGCGGTAAGATCGCCCTGCTCCAGGCGCGCGAGCACCTCGCGCGCGCGGCGCAGGCGGCGGATGAGCGCGGCCGGCGCCTGGATGGTGAGCCCGCCGGCGGCGAGCAGCACCACGGCCTCCAGCGCGATCTGCGCCGCGCCCGCCGGCTCCGGCACGAGCCGGTCGCCGAGCAGGCGCGCCAGCGGGTAGAGCAGCGTGGCGAGCCAGAGCAGCAGCCAGGCGGCGCGCGGCGAGTCGAGCGCGTAGGTGGCGATGGAGAAGACGAGGAACGGCAGCGCCAGCGTTCCGATGTTGCCGAGCGCCAGCGTGTAGCCGGCGACCAGCAGGCTGTCGACGACGACCATCGCCCAGAACTGCCAGACGGCGAAGCGCCCGCGGCGCAGCAGCCACGTTGCGCCGCCGTTGGCCAGCAGCATGGCGAGCCCCAGCGCGACGACCCCGCTCGTCGGCAGCACCAGCACCTGCAGCAGCCGCGCGAGCAGCGCGAACGCCGTGGCGAAGGCGATGATGCGCCAGCGGTTGTGGATGACCTGCTGGTGGCGCGTGCGCAGCGAGAGCGTGCGCTCGCGCTGGAAGCGCGTCTCGAAGCTGGGCTCGGTGGACGGATCGGGCATCGGGCTAGCGGGTGCGGCAAGCGGCGGTTGAACCAGGGCCGGGGCGGCGCGGGCGCCGGCCTCCGCTCCAAGTATCGGCAGCTACGCCCGCTGCGCCGCGTCCTGCAGCAGCTCCCAGGCGCGGCGCACGTGCGCCTCGGTCGTGCGCAGGTTGCCGATCGCCAGCCGCAGCGCCAGCCGCCCGTGCGTGCGCGTGTGCGAGAGGAAGACCTCGCCGCCGGCGTTGACGGCGTCCAGGATGCGCTGGTTGTGGGCGTCCGCGCCCACGTCGTCGAGCCCGTCGGGCGCGTGGCGGAAGACGACGGTGCTGAACGGCACCGGCGCCCGCCGCTCCCAGCCCGCCGCCGCGTCCACCCAGCCGGCGAAGCGCTGCGCCAGCCGCAGGTGCTCGCGCAGCCGCGCCGCCAGCCCGTCGCGCCCGAAGTAGCGCAGCACCATCCACAGTTTCAGCGCGCGGAAGCGCCGGCCGAGCGCGGGGCCGTAGTCCATCAGGTTGGTGACGCGCTCGCCCTCCCGGGTGACCAGGTACTCGGGCAGGATGGAGAAGGCGCGGCGCACCTCCTCCGGGTGGCGCAGGAAGAGCGCCGAGCAGTCCACCGGCGTGAACAGCCACTTGTGCGGGTTGAAGACCAGGCTGTCGGCGTGCTCGGCACCGGCCAGCACGGGGCGCAGCTCGGGCACGATCGCCGCCGCACCGCCGTAGGCCGCGTCCACGTGCAGCCACAGGCGCTGCCGGCGGCAGACCTCGGCGATCGCCGGCAGCGGGTCGATGCTGGTCGTCGAGGTCGTGCCCACGGTCGCGGTCACGCAGAACGGCGTCCAGCCGGCGGCGCGGTCTTCCAGGACGGCGGCCTCCAGCGCGGCCGGGTCCATGCGGAACGCGGCGTCGGTCGGAATCTTGCGCGTGCCCGCCAGCCCCAGGCCCAGCGTCAGCCCGGCCTTCTCGATGGAGGAGTGCGTCTCGGTGGAGCCGTACTGCCGCAGGCGCGGCATGCCGGGCGCTCCCAGGCCCTGCTCGCGCACGCCGGGCGCGGCGCGCTCGCGCGCGGCGGCGATCGCCACCAGCGACGAGACGGAGGCCGTGTCCTGGAGGATGCCCGTGAAGCCCGCCGGCAGGCCGAGCAACTGGCGCAGCCAATCCAGCGTGCGCTCCTCCAGCTCGGTGGGTGAGGGGCCGCTGCGCCAGAGCATGGCGTTGACGTTCAGCGCCGCCGCCAGCGCCTCGCCCAGGATGCCGGGCGCGGAGCCGGTGATGGCGAAGTAGGCGAAGAAGCCAGGGTGGTTCCAGTGCGTGACGCCGGGCAGGACGACCTCCCGGAAGTCGCGCAGGATCGCCTCCATCGGCTCGCCCCGCTCGGGCGGCGCGGCGGGCAGGCGCGCGGCGATCTCGCCGGGCTGCACCTGTGCCAGCACCGGATAGCGCTCGGGGTGGTCGAGGAAGTCGGCGATCCAGTCGATCACCGCCTGGGCGTGCTGACGGAACTCGGCGCTCGGCATGTCGCCGAGATCGGGGCTGTCGGCTGTCGGCTGTCGACTGTCGGACATGAGGATTGCGGATTGCGGACTGGCGGCGAATCGCCGCTCGGACGAAGTTTGCGGTGTCTTGTGCCCAGTGGCCCGGCTTGTGACCCTGCTCCTGCCGTTGCCGTTCCCTGAATCCCGAATCCTGAATCCTGAATCCTGAATCCTGACGTGCCGATCCCTGAGCCCTGCTCCCGCGAAGTACGTTCCGCGCTCGCGGCGGGCCGGCCGCTCGTTGCGCTGGAGTCCACCGTGCTGGCGCACGGGCTGCCGCGGCCGTACAACCTGGAGGTCGCTCGGGCGCTGGAGGCCGAGGTGCGGGCGGGCGGCGCGGTGCCCGCGACCGTCGCGGTGCTGGGTGGCGCGCCGCGCGTCGGGCTCGCGGCCGACGAGGTCGAGCGCATCGCCAGGGGCGAGGGCGTGCTCAAGCTCTCCACGCGCGACCTGCCGCTGGCGCGCGCGCGCCGGCGCGACGGTGCGACCACCGTCGCGGCGACGATGTGGCTGGCGCGGCGTGCGGGCATCGCGGTCTTCGCCACGGGCGGCATCGGCGGAGTCCACCGCGGCCGGCCGCCCGACGTCTCGGCCGACCTCGCGGAGCTGGGCCGCACGCCGGTGCTGGTCGTCTGCGCCGGCGCCAAGGCGATCCTGGACCTGCCGGCGACGCGCGAGGCGCTGGAGCGCGCGGGCGTGCTCGTCGTCGGCTGGCGCACCGACGAGCTGCCGGCGTTCTACTCGCGCGAGAGCGGCCTGCCGGTGGACGCGCGCGTGGAGAGCGCGGCGGAGGCGGCGGCGCTCTGGCAGGCGCACTGCGAGCTGCAGGTGCCGGGCGGGATGCTGCTCTGCGTGCCGCCGCCTGCGGAGAGCGCGCTGCCGGCCGCCGAGGTGGAGGCGGCGGTGGAGCGGGCGCTGCGCCAGGCGGCGGCGGCGGGCGTGCGGGGCAAGGAGAGCACGCCGTTCCTGCTGCGCGCCGTCGCCGAGGCGACGGGCGGGCGCTCGCTGGACGCGAACGTCGCGCTGCTGCGCCAGAACGCGCGCCTCGGCGCCGAGATCGCGGTGGCGCTCGCGGCCGGTGGCGGTGCGCTATGACCAAGCCGGAGCTGCGCCGCTTGGCGCGAGCGCGGCTGGCGGCGCTGACGCCCGCCGAGCGGGCGCGCGCGAGCGCGGCGATCGCGCGGCGCGTCTGGCAGGTGGAGGAGCTCGCGGGCGCGCGGGCGCTGCTCGTCTACGCCGCCCTGCCGGAGGAGGTCGCCACCGACGGGATCGCACGGGAGGCGCAGCGCCGCGGCATCGCCGTGCTCTACCCGCGCTGCCTGCCCGGGAGCCGCACGCTCGCGCTGCACCGGCTCGACCGCGAGGACGGCCTGCGCCGCGGGCACGTCGGGCTGCTGGAGCCGGACGCCGAGCTGTGCCCGGCGGTGCCGGTCGCGGAGGTGGATGCAGCGCTGGTGCCGGGGCTGGCGTGGGACCGCGCGGGGCGGCGGCTGGGGCGCGGGGCCGGCTACTACGACCGGCTCTTCGCCGACCCCGCCTGGCGCGGCTTCCGCTGCGGCCTCTACTTCGCCGCCCAGGAGCTGCCCGCTCTCCCGGCCGACCCGTGGGACGCGCCGCTGCACGCCGTCGTCACCGAGCGCGAGGTGGTACGGCGGACACGGTGACAAGGGGACAAGGGGACAAGGGCGTGTAGCGCTGTTCCCTGTCCCCTGTCCCCTTGTCATACCGGATGCGGGTGATCCGTTCACGCAGGGGTGCCTCGGAGGAATCCGGTTTGTCTGAGCGAAGCGAGTTTACCGGATTCCGGAGAGGCACCCACACGCTCACTACTCACCCACATCCGGTATCAGGCCCTCAGCCCGCTCGGTCGAAGCGCAGCTTGGCCACCAGGATCGCACCCACGAGCAGCGCGACCGCCAGGTTGGTGATGATGACCGGGGTGTCGCCGGTGAGCAGGCCGTAGCTCAGCCACAGCGAGGCGCCCGTGGCCAGCAGCAGAAAGCCGCCGAGCGAGAGGTCGCGCGTCTGGCGCGTACGCCAGGCGCGCACGACCTGCGGCACGAACGAGACGACGGTGATCGTCCCGGCCAGGAAGCCGAGCCAGGCGGCGAACGCCGGGTCGTTCATGCCGGCACCTCCAGCTCCAGGGCCGGCCGGTCCGGCGTTGCCGGAGCGCGGATCGTCAGCCAGTCGGTGCGCACTTTGCCCCACTCCTGGATGATCAGCCCGGCCGATTCGAAGAAGGCGCGGATCTGGCCCGGTGTGTACTCCGCGATCTCCTCCAGCACCGGGACCAGCACGCTGAGCGCGTCGTCGCTGATGACCGTGCGCTCGGCGATCTGGCCGATGTGGCGGCTCTCCGACGCGGCGATGGTGTGCCCCTCGCCGTGGTTGACGTGCAACATGACGTGGATGTCCGAGCTGCCGTCGCCCACGTAGACGATGCGGTCCAGCGGCACCCGCAGGCGCAGCCGCAGCTCCTCCAGCGCGGCGACCTTGCCGTAGCCGGCGGTCACCCGGTGGACGCTGTCGATCTCGCCCGTCTCGGCGTCGTAGCCGAAGCGCGAGCCGATGATGTGCTCCGGCGGCAGGATGCCGCGCAGCGCCGCGTGCACGATCTCCTCCGGTGCCGCCGAGATCACATAGAAGTCGAACTCGTAGCCGGGCACGCCATCGCGCAGCAGTTGCGCGAGCAGCGCCACGTTCTGCTTGAGGTGCACCCGGCGCCCGGCCTCGGCGAGATCGTCGCGGCGGACGCGGCGGAAATCGGGGTCGTGGCGCAGCAGGTACGCCAGCTCGGCACCCTGCTGCACCAGGTTCAGGTGCGAGAGGCCGGCGACCCGCTCCTCGAAGCGGGCGATGCCCAGCAGCTCCGCGAGCGCGGCGCCGGAATCGTCGAAGCTGAGCGTCTGGTCGAAGTCGCTCACCAGCACATATCGTTTATTCACAGGTACCTCCAAAGTCAGGACAACACTGCGCGGCCGGGCCAGGAGTGGCCCGGCCGCGCCAACGGCGGCACGACGAGCGCCGCCGGGGTTCAGTGCGCGCAGTGCGTGCACACCCGAGTGGCGGGGAGCAGCAGCAGACGCGCAAACGGAATCGGCGCGCCGCATCTCTCGCAGCGGCCGAAGCCGATGGGCTGCTCGCGCAGCCGCGTCAACGCCTCAAGCAAGAGCGATGCCTCGCTGGCGGCTCGGGCCATCTGCTGGAGCTGGGCGCCCCAGGCCTCGTACGCCGCGGCGCGGTCCGCCTCGTCGCCCGCCGCGGCGTTGACGAGCGAGGGGACGGCCGTGGCCGCGAGTGCGCGGCGGAGCTGCCGCTCCAGCAGGCCCTCCAGGCACGAGCGCGCGTCGGGGTCCAGCGTCGTCGTCCCGCAGCACTCGCTCGGGTGAGGGGTCGCCATTGCGCCCGGCTCCATCGCTGCTCGCCTCCTGGCCGTTCCGTCGTCTCCGCGCCACGGCCCCGGCCGCCGGCGAAGTCTATCCGCCAGAAGGCTCGCGGCGCCACGTCACCCGTACGTCACGCCCGTGTAAAACCATCCTGCACTACTGCTGCACCCCAGCCGAGGCGGTCGGCGGCGAGCTGGGATGCGGTGGGCTGCCAGGGTGCCCCTGTTCCTGGTCGCCGTGTCCCCCGTTCTCCCGTTCAGCAGCGCTCCGCCTGCCAGAGGCGCTGCCAGCGGCCCGGCCGCGGCTGCGAGATCACCTCGTACCAGCTCTGCTGCTGGCCGAAGACCTGGAGCAGCACTTCGGGGCCCTCGCGGCCGTCCCAGTTGAGGTAATCGATGAGCAGCGGGGCGGCCTTGCCGCTGCGGGCGTAGTGGTGCACCTGGCTGTAGAACGGGTTGTAGCCGCGCGCGCGGTCGTAGTCCGCCAGGTAGAAGACGCTGTAGCCCTGCGGGTCGGCGGGCCCGACGGCGAGGCTGTCGCCGACGAGGTAGGTCGCCGCCATCTCGGGGTTGCTGCCGCCGACCAACTCGACGGCCTGCACGTCGCGCTGCGCGCCGGGCCAACTGCGCGGGCGCGGCAGCCCGTTCTGCAGTACCAGGCGCTCGGCGACGATGGAGGCGTAGGTGCGGATGGAGCCGGTGACCTGCGGCGGCGCGAACTCGGCGCGGACCTCGGGCGCGAGGCCGCGGCGGAAGGCGAGGAACGCCGTCGCGTCCGCCGCCGCGGCGACGGTGGTCAGGCTGCCGCTGGCCGTGGGCACGCCGCAGGCCGTGACCGGGGTGGCGGCCTGCACCACGAAGGTGCCCACGGGCGCGCCGCGCCGGAAGACCTCGAACTGCGCGCCCACGGGGATCACCGTCTCGCGGAAGCGGCGCTCGTAGGCGGCGGGCGAGACGTCGGCGGGGCGGCGCAGGCTGTGCAGCGAGTCGCGCAGGAGTTCGGCGACGGGGATCAGCCGCGCCTGGGTGCCGCTGCGCACCAGGTGGAAGACGACCGGCCCCGTGGGCATGCCCAGTTCGGCGAGCGCCTGCGCGTCGGGCGCGACGGGCTCGCGGTCGAAGGCGGGCGGCGGCGGCACGAATTCTACATCGGCGCCTCCCCACTGCACGTTGTCGCAGGAAACCAGAGCGGTTACAATCAGAAACGGCAGCGCGAAGGCCGCCCGGGAGCGAAGCCTGTGCATGGTACGTATGCGGGAGTCGGGAAACCTCTGCCGGAGTGCGCGAGCACGGCAAGTAGCCGGCCAGGGACACCGGCCCGGCCGGGACAGGGGCGGGCAAACTACGACGCGGGCGAGGGGGCGGCCAGGGGATGCTGGACAGCAGTGAGTTCCGACGAGTGATGGGCCATTTCGCCACCGGGGTGACGGTGGTGACCTCCCGACGCGCCGACGGCCAACCCTGCGGGTTGACCGTCAATGCTTTCTGCTCCCTCTCGCTGGACCCGCTGCTGGTGAGCGTGGCGGTGGAGCGCGCCGCCGAGTCGCACGGCTGCATCGAGGCGGCCGGGGTGTTCGCGGTCAACGTGCTGCCGGAGGAGTGCGAGGCGCTCTCGCGCCGCTTCTCCAGTTGGGGCGTGCAGGACAAGTTCCGCGGCGTCGCCTTCCACGCCGAGCTGACCGGCGCGCCCGTGCTGGCCGACGCGCTGGCCTGGCTGGACTGCCGCGTTTGGCAGGCGGTGCCGGCGGGCGACCACACGCTCTTCCTGGGCGAGGTGCTGGCGGCCGACGCGTCGGGCGGTGCGCCGCTGCTCTATTATCGGGGGGGCTATGGGCGCTTCGCGCTCTGAGGCGCGCCGACGCTCGCCGGTGTCGGGCGTGCTGGCGCAGGCCGAGCTGATCGGCGCCGCGCTGGCGGCGCTGGGGCTGGGCAGCGGCTCGCTGGTGCTCTTCCGCTCGACCGGCCTGCTCAGCGCCACCACCGGCCTGATCGCCACGCTGGCGGCGGCGCTGCTGCTGGGGCTGTGGGCGGGTGCGCCCGGCGCGAGCGCGGAGGACTCACCGTTGCGCGGCCGCTGGCTGGCCGCCAGCCTGACGACGGGCGTCGGCGGCGCGTTCGCCTCGCTCTGGACGCTGCACCCCACGCTGGGCGACGGTCCCGTGGGGCGTGCCGCCGCTCTGCTGCTGCTGGTGGCGGCGCCGGCCTACACGCTCGGCCTGCTGCTGCCCGCGCTGCTCGCCGCGGCCGAGCGGCAAGACGACGAGGACGACGCGTTGCCGGGCTGGGGGATGCTGGGCGTAGTGGTCGCAGGCGTCTTGCTGGGCATCGTCTTCGGCGCCATGCTCGTGGGCCTGGCGCTGCTGCCCTGGCTCAGCGTCGGGCCGCTGCTGCTGGGCGTCGGCGCGCTGCTCAGCATCCCGGCGCTGCGCGGCGAGGGCGCGGCGGCACCGTCGCAGGAGCGGGCGCTCTTCCGCACCGAGACGCCGTTCGCGCGGCTGAGCGTGGTGGAGGTGGAGTACAGCGCTGAGCGGCAGCCCGAGCGCAGGCTGCTGCTGAACGACGAGCAGGAGTCGGGCGAGCTGGTGCGCAGCGGCGCACCGACGCTGGCGTACGTCGCGGCCGCGGAGCGCTGGCTGGCCGAGACGGGCCCGGCCGCCGGCGCAAGCTACCTCTTCCTCGGCGGTGGCGCCTACACGCTGCCGCGCCGCGTGGCCGAGCGCGACCCGCGCGCCCGCATCGCCGTCGTGGAGCTGGACCCCGAGGTCACGCGCGTCGCCTACCGCTTCTTCGGCGTGCGCCGCGAGCACGGCATCCAGACGTACCACGGCGACGCGCGCGCCTTTGCGCGCACCGCCGCCGCCGGCGCCTACGACCGCGTCTACCTGGACGTCTACACCGGCGGCGAGGCGCTGCCGTACCACCTGACCACGCGCGAGGCGTACGAGGAGCTGCGCCGCCTGTTGCGGCCCGGCGGCTGGCTGGCGCTGAACGTCATCGCCCGCACCACCGGCGGCGAGGCGCGGCGCTTCTGGTCGCTGGTGCGCACGCTGGCCGAGGTCTTCCCGACGGTTGCCGTGTACGTACACCTCGGGCGCGACTATCCCGAGCGCCAGAACCTGCTGGTTGCCGCCTCGCCGGAAGCGGGTGCGACGCCGCCCGCGCGCGCCGGCTTCTTCGAGCCCTGGCCGCGCGAGGAGTGGGCCGGCTGGGCGGGCACGGCGGTCTTTCGGGACCTGGAGCCGGCCGCTGCCCCGCAGCCCGTGGCGGAACAGGTAAACGGGTGAAACGGTGACGCCGCGGCCCTCACCCCTGGCCAGGATGCGGGATTCAGGGGGATGGGCTGCCGGCTACCGGCTCCCGGCTGCCAGGGAACCCCGGTGTAGCCGGAAGCCGGGAGCTGGCAGCCGGCAACCTACTTCGGCCGGCCGCGCCGCTGCTGCTTCTGCAGCGTGCTGTTCAGGTGCTTGATCGCCGCCTGCCGCTGCTCCAGGTGCCGGCGCATCTGCTCGCTCTGCTTCAGCTTCTGGCCTTCGGTGCCGCGATAGCGCGTCGCGGAGAGCGTGCGGTTCATCACCCGCAGCAGTGGGCCCGTCAGGTACCTCAGGACGAGCGCCTTGAAGCGCTTGCCCTCCTTCTTCTGCTGGTCGATCGCGTAGGGCAGCGCCTGCAGCGAGTCCTGCACCTGGCGGTGCATCTGGGCGGGCGTGCGCTTCTGCTTCTTCTTGGCCATGCGAGTGTCCGTAGCGAGAATGACGACGACCCCTAAGAATAGCCCGGGCACGGCCCGGCGCGCGAGAGGGAGGGCTGATGGCTGCCGGCTGCCAGCTACCGGCTGCCGGCGAACCCCCGGTGGTGCCGGAAGCCGGAAGCCGGCAGCCGGTAGCTGACGCATGCGCATCGCCCACATCGCCGACCTGCACCTCGGCTTCCGCGCCTACCACCGGCTGACGCCGCGCGGCGTCAACGTGCGCGAGGCCGACGTCGCGGCCGCCTTCCAGCAGGCGGTCGGCGAGGTCGTCGCGCTGCGGCCGGACGTGGTGCTGGTCGCGGGCGACGTCTTTCACACCGTGCGGCCTTCGAACACGGCGATCGCCGCGGCGTTCCGCCAGTTCTCCGTGCTCGCCGAGCGGCTGCCGGGCGTGCCCGTCGTGCTCATCGCCGGCAACCACGACAGCCCGCGCTCCGCGGACACGGGCAACATCCTCACGCTCTTCCGCGAGATCGAGGGCATCGTCGTCGTCGCCGAGGACGCCGAGACGGTGCGGCTGCCGGGGCTGGAGGCCAGTGTGCTCTGCCTGCCGCACAACGTGCTGGCGCGCAGCGAGGCGCTGCCCGCGCTGGAGCCCGACCCCACCGTGCGCACCAACCTGCTGATGCTGCACGGCACCGTCGCGGGCGCCACGGCGGAGGAGAAGATCCGCTACGTCAGCGAGTACGGCGGCGTCGCCGTCGAGGATACCGTACTTGGGCCGGAGCGCTGGGACTACGTCGCGCTCGGCCACTACCATATCGCCACCGAGCTGACGCCGAACATGTGGTACGCCGGCGGCATCGAGCGCACCTCCACCAACATCTGGGCCGAGGCCGAGGGCGAGAAGGGCTGGCTGCTCTTCGACACCGAGACGCGCCGCGCCGACTTCCACCCCGTCGCCACCCGCGCAGTGCTGGACCTGCCGCGCTTCAGCGCGCGCGGCCTCACCGCCGCCGAGGTCGACGAGCGCATCCAGGCCGCCGTCGAGGCGGTGCCGGGCGGCATCGAGGCCAAGATCCTGCGCCTGGTGGTCAGCGACCTCCCGCGCGTGGTGGCGCGCGAGCTGAACCACCGCCGCATCCGCGACTACAAGGCCGAGGCGCTGCACTTCCACCTGGACGCGCGCCCGCCGGAGATCCGCCGCGTCGTCGGCTCCGGCGCGCCGCTGCGCCGCCAGACGCTCGCTGAGCAGGTGGAGAGCTACCTGAGCAAGCACTACACGCCGACGCAGGAGGGCGTGCGCCGCGAGACGCTGGTCGCGCTGGCGCGCCGCTACCTGGAGCAGGCGGGCGAGGGTGCGGAGGCGGAAGGCTGATGCGCATCCATCGCCTGCGGCTGCAGAACTTCCGCCAGCATGCCGACACCGAGATCGAGCTGCGCCCGGGGCTGACGGGCATCATCGGGCCCAACGGCGCGGGCAAGAGCACGCTGCTGGAGGCGATCGCCTGGGCCGTCTACGGCGCCGAGGCCGCGCGCGGCACCAACGACACGCTGCGCTTCAGCCGCGCGACGCCGCGCAGCCGCGTGGAGGTGGAGCTGGTCTTCTCGCTCGCCGGCCACGAATACCGCGTGCTGCGCTCGCTGAACCGCGCCGAGGTCTTCGTGGACGGCGGCAGCACGGCCATCGCCTCCACCGTCGGCGGGGTGACGACGTTCCTGCAGCAGCGGCTGGGAATGGCGCGCCGCGAGTTCTTCAACACCTACTTCACCGGCCAGAAGGAGCTGCAGTTCCTGGCGGCACTGGGCTCGGCGGAGCGCGGGCGCTTCCTCTCGCAGGTGCTGGGCTACGAGCGGCTGCGGCAGGCGCAGGACCTGGCGCGGGCGCGCCGCAACGTGCTGCGCAACGAGCTGACCGGCCTGCGCGCCGCGCTGGCCGACCCCGAGGAGGTGCGCGCGCGGCTGGCCGCCGCCGAGGCCGCGCTGCGGGAGGCGCAGCGCGAGCTCGCCGACGCGGAGACGGAGCGCGCGGCGGCGGCCGTCGCGCTCGCGGAGCAGGCGCCGCGCTGGGAGGAGGTGCAGCGCGCGCGCGAGCGGCAGCGCGAGCTGGCCCACGCGCTGGAGGCCGCCGAGCGCGAGCGCGACACCGCGCGCCGCGACCTGGCGCGCATCGACGCGGAGCTGGCGCGCGCCGCCACGGCCGAGGCCGAGCTGGCGGCGCTCGCCGAGCGGCTGCGCGAGCTGCCGGCCGCGAGCCGGGAACACGAGCGGCTCGGCGAGCTGGCGCGCGCGCAGGAGCGCCGCCGCCTCCTCGGCGAGCAGACGGTGGAGCTGGACGCGGCGGTCGCGCGCGGCGCCGAGCGGCTGCAGCAGATCGGGACGGCGCCCGCGCTGGTGGAGCGCTACGCCGCCGAGGTCGCCGCGCTGCAGGCGGAGCTGAAGCAGGCGCAGGCGCAGCTCGCCGAGCGCACCGCCGCCTGGATGCGCGACCTGCAGGACGCCAAAACGAAGCTGGAAGGCTACCGCGACCGCGGCCACGAGCTGAAGGAGCAGATCCGGCAGATCCGCACGCTCGGCGCGGAGAGCCCCTGCCCGACGTGCGGCCGCCCGCTCGGTGCGGACTACGAGCGCATGATCGGCGAGCTGGAGGAGCAGTGGGCGCTGGTGGTGCAGGACGGCAAGTGGTGGAAGAGCCGCCACGAGCAGTTGCAGCCGAAGCCCGAGGAGGTCGCGGCGTTGGAGGCGCGCGTCGCCACGCTCACCGCGTCGCTGGACGAGCGCACGCGCAAGCAGGCGCGCTGCGAGGGCGCGGTGCAGGAGCTGCGCGTGCTGCAGCCGGAGCAGGCGCAGCGCGAGCAGCGCCGCGCCGCTCTGCAGGCCGAGCTGGCCGCGCTGCCCGAGGGCTACGACCGCGCCGCCCACGCCGCCGCCGAGGCGCGGCTGCAGGAGCTGCGCGCGCTGCAGACGCGCGCCGCGCGGCTGGAGGAGGGCGCCGCGCGCCGGCCCGCGCTGGAGCGCGAGCGCGGCGAGGCCGCCATGCGCGAGCAGCAGGCG
>ERZ1066122.566-NODE-566-length-38134-cov-9.146721_pt1 | contig 38134 bp, 37 predicted proteins | sample MGYA00382769_ERZ1066122 | MGnify/ENA primary metagenome ERZ1066122 (study PRJEB33369, sample SAMEA5778352) | biofilm metagenome | biome: Industrial cooling water; feature: Water cooling tower basin; material: Biofilm | place: United Arab Emirates | collected... | reverse complement strand
ACGCCGCCCAGCGCGTGATCGAAATGGTCACTGCTCCCCCCACTGCCCGCCGCGCGGGCGCTTCCTCCTTTCCCTCTGCCACCTCAAAAGCCACCACAGTGGGCAAAAAACTTGATAAAATCGCCGCGCTCAGCGGCAAAGACACCGTGTCGGCCGAGGAGCTGACGGCGGCCAACCAGGAGCTGGCCGAGGCCGGCATTTCGGCCGTGGAACTGGTCGACTCGACGGCCTACGCCGCCACGATAGAGCGCTCGGCGCGCGCCGAAGCGGCCGACACCGAGCGCCAGCAGCTCACCGAGCAGGTGGGCGAGCTGACGACGGCCAACGCCGGCCTGACGACCACCAACGCGCAGCTCACCGAGCAGCTCGCCACCGCCAACGCGGAGGTAGCCCGGCTCGGCGCGCTCGACGGCGGCCGCACTACAGCGCCCGTGCGCGCTGGGGGCGCCAGCGACCTCGACGAGGGCGGCACCAGCGCCGACGCCGTGATCGCCAACCTGCCGCACTCGAAGGCCCTCGACGGCCACCCGCTCTTCGGCTAGGAGCGGCTCTACTCACGATTCATTTTTTGCTGCCGGCCCGACTAAGGGCTTTTCCTCCAACCCGTTAATCTGCCTCCCTGATGGACATCGCAGAAATCATCTCCGCTTACGGGGCGTACTACATCAACTCTGGGCAGAACGCGAAGCGGCTGCTCAAGCGGGCGTATCGCCGTGGCGTAACGGAGCAACTCTTCACGTCGGTCGTGACCGACGATACCGTCTGGCGCCTCGCCAAGACGGTGCTCGGCCGGATTCTGCAGCCCTTCCAGAAGGGCTGGACGCCAACCGGGCAAGTGGTGGCCACGCCACTCTCGATCACCCAGTTCCCGATGAAGGTGGACCTGGAGGAGACGCCCGACTCGCTCGAGGCCACCTGGCTCGGCTTCCTGGCCGACAAGAACCTCGACCGCGCCGAGTGGCCCTTTGTCCGATGGTTTGTGGAGGAGCACATCCTGCCGCAGATCGAGGAGGACTACGAGCTGAACGAGGTGTACGCTGGCCGCTTCGTGGCGCCCACGGCGGGCATCGCCGGCCCCGCCGGCACGGCGATGGATGGCATCCGCATCCAGATCAACCGCGCCGCGCAGGCGGGCAAGATCACGCCGATTGCGCTGGGGGCGATTCCGAGCGACCCGGTGGCGTTCTGCGAGTATGTGGAAGCTTTCTGCGACGCCATTGACAAGCGCTACGCCGGCCGAATGATGCACGTGAATATGAACGAGACGCTGAAGCGCCGGTATGATCGGGGCCGAGGCAAGAAGTACGGGCTCGACACCAACCAGCGCGACCGGCAGAACATCTCGAACATTATCACGGCGCCGGAGATGCTGATGGCAACAGCGACTCCCGTGGAGTACACTAGCCAGTGCGTATTGGGGCTTCCGTCGATGACTGGTTCGGATAAAATCTGGTGCTCGCCGCCGGAGAACCTGATCCGCCTCTCGAAGAAGTCGGTCAACGAGAAGCTGGTGCGGGTGGAGTCGGTGAAGCGCCAGGTGGCCATCTTCACCGACTTCTACAAGGGCGTGGGCTTCGGCCTGACGGAAGCCTTGTTCACCAACGACCGCGATATGACCATCCCGGTCTAACGACACCGCAGGACCGGCCGCACGTGCGGGCCGTGTCGCCCGCCTCGCCTTCGGGTGGGGCGGGCTTTGTCGGTGCAGAACGACTCGTTTTCACTTCAATACCCACTCCCGTGGCAACCGAAAAAACCTACACGGCGGAAGAAATCGCCGAAATCGTCAAGCGCAACGCGCAACTGGAGGCCGAAAACGAGGTCGCCCAGCAAATCATCGAGGAGCAGGAGACTCGCCTGAAGGAGGCCAACCTCCAGGGCGCCGACTCTCACCCGGTGGTGACCCACGAGGGCGAGCACTACCGCGTGGTGCTGCCGCAGTTTCAATACGGCAGCAAGGTGTACGCCGCCGCCGACCTCAAGAACAACCAGGAGCTGGTTGCCCAGCTCGTGAAGGACGAGAGCGGGGTGCTGGAGCTGATCGTCGCCGAGGAGAGCGAGAAGAAGTAGTTGCTGCTTCCGCGCCTCACGCCCGAAACCTGACCTTTCACCCTCAGTCCTTTCCCGGATGAATCTGTTTGACATCGAAGGCCCGAAAGGGGCCGACAACACTCCTGGCCTGCGCGGCTACATCGCCGTGGCGCTGGAGGACGACTTCACCACGCTGCAAGCGCCGCCGCCCGTAGGGGGCACCCCTGGCGCGTCGTCGGTGATCGCCAACCCGCACGTTTTCGCTGCCAACAAGGGCTTTGCGAAGATTTACATCACCCTGGACTCGAACCAGCTCAAAGCCGACATCTCCGGTGAGCGGGACGGGCGCGGGGTGAAAGTCACGTTCGAGGGCTTCGTGCCGGGCAACGCACCGAAGACGCTCGAGCTGATGCGCCAGCTCAAAAACCAGGGCGTGATTATGCTCGTGCCGGACGCCGATGGCAACCACTTCCAAGTGGGCGCTCGTGGGCTGCCGTGCGAGCTGGCGCCGAGCTTCGACTCTGGCAAGCTCTCCAGCGGCCGGCGGGGCTTCACCATCAAGGGCGAGTGCTACGCCACGGGCCTGGTGCTCTACAGCTCGCCGATTGAATGGCTGGCTGACGCCTGATTCGCTTTCGCACCGTTCGTTTTTCCTGTTGAAAAGGCCCCGGCTCCTGGCTGGGGCTTTTTTTCTGTCCTTTCTACCCCGCCAGGCGGGCCGGAGCTTCGTGGTATGGATGCGCTGCTACTCACCCGCTGGCTGGCCCAGGGCGCGGACTTCGCGGCCGGGGTGGCGCTCTACGAGGCCCACGGCGGCGCCAGTCCGATGTGCCGGCGCCTGTTCGCCCTGGGCGCGAGCGCCACGAGCCGGCGGGTGCTGGAGCGTGAGCTGCGCGCCCTGGCTGACGCCCCCCCCGCGCCGTCCACTTCGGCCGCGCGCGCCCCCAGCGCCGAGCTGCTGGCCGCCCGCGCGCAGCTGCGCGCCCGCTACGACGAGCGCACCCGGTTGCACTCGCAGATGTCGGCCCCGCGCCTGGCGCGCAAGGCGCGGGGCGAGATGGCCTTCCGCATCCTCGACCTCACGCAGGAGATCGAGGCGCTGCGAGTGCTCACCGAGCAGCTCGCCACCGGCACGGTGCCGGTGGTGAAGCCGACCGACCCGCGCCAGCGCCTGAGCAACCTGCTCTCGCAGCGCACCAAACTTAAAAAGCGCCCCGACCGCGCGGCTGACCTGGCCGCCGTCGAGGCTGAAATCGCTCTTATCCGTTCCTCTCTTCCTTCCTGATCCGTGGCCACCAACCGCCCCAACTGGACCACCCAGCCGCGCCGAGTGCGCGACCTGGTACCGCTCGAGTACAACCCGCGCATCCTCGACGACGCCGGCCGCCGCCGGCTAACGGCCTCGCTGGAGAAGTTCGGCCTGGTCGAAATTCCCGTCATCAACCGCGACAACGTGGTGCTGGCGGGCCACCAGCGCCTGCGCATCCTGCTCGACCTGGGCCAGGGCGACGAGCTGATTGACGTGCGGGTGCCCGACCGCCAGCTCACGAAGGAGGAGCAGGACGAGTACAACATCACCAGCAACGTCTCGGCGGGTCTGTGGGACTACGAGAAGCTGCTGGAGAACTTCAAGCACATCAACCTCGACGCCATCGTCGATGATGGAATGAAGGCCCAGCTCGCAGCTCTCTCGAACCTGGCCGCCGTGACGCTGCCGGCGGAAGAGCAGGAGTTCGACCCCACGCCGCCGGCCGAGCCGGTGACGGCGCCGGGCGACCTCTACGAGCTGCGGAGCGGCGCCACAGGCCGCGCCCACCGCTTGCAGTGCGCCGACTCGACCGACCTCGACGCTGTGGCCAGGCTGATGGACGGCAAGCTGGCCGACCTGGTCGTGACCGATCCGCCCTACAACGTGGCGTACGAGGGCAAGACGGCCAAGAAGCTCACCATCTCCAACGACTCGATGGCCGGCGATGACTTCTACCAATTCCTGCGCGACCTCTACGCCTCGATGTTCGCCTCGATGAAGGCCGGAGCGCCGATTTACGTCTTCCACGCCGACTCCGAGGGCGCCAACTTCCGCCGCGCCTTGCAGGACGCCGGACTCAAACTCAGTCAGTGCCTGGTGTGGGTGAAGCAGGCGATGGTGCTCGGCCGGCAGGACTTCCACTGGAAGCACGAGCCATTGCTCTACGGCTGGAAAGAGGGCGCCGCGCACAAGTGGTACTCCGACCGCAAGCAGACCACCGTGCTGGCCTTCGACCGCCCGGCCCGCAACGCCGACCACCCGACGATGAAGCCGCTGGCCATCCTCGACTACCTGCTCCAGTGCAGCTCGCTGGCCGGCGATGTGGTGTTCGATCCGTGCGGTGGCAGCGGCTCGCTGCTCATCAGCTGCGAGGGGCAGGGCCGCACCTATTACGGCCAGGAGCTGGGGCCGCCCTACTGCGACGTCCACGTCCGTCGCTTCGTGAAGTTTATGCGCGACAACCAGCGGCCCTTCCAGGTGCTGCGTAACGGCCAGCCGCTCGATGACAAAGAACTCGCCCGCTACCTGGTCGCCGAATAGCACCTCGGTGCTCGACCGTATCTACGCCGCCTACCTCTCGGAGGAAGGCGGCGTGGAGGCGTTGGCGGAGGCCGACCGAAAGGTGATGCAGCAGATTGAGGCCGCCTACGGCCTGCTGCTCAATTACCACTCGATGGAGCAGGCCGTGCCGCTGTTGGTGGCCAAGTTCGACATCAGCCGCGCCACCGCCTACCGCCGCTGTACGGCGTCGATGAAGCTGTTTGGCGACGTTAAAAAGGTGCCCAAAGAGGCCCGCCGCGCCATTTTGCAGGAGTACACGATGAAGGTGCTCCAGCTCGCGCTCAGCGCCTCGCCGCCGAACCTGACCGACGCACTCAACGCCATCCGCACGATGGCCACGCTGGCGCAGCTGCAACGCCCCGACGAGCAGGAGAACCCCGCCAACACGGCGCCCACGGCCTACATCCTGAATCTGACGGTGGAGGGCCGCAAACCGCGCCAGGTTGACCTCTCGAAGCTCGGGGAGCTGACGGAGGCCGAATACGCCGACGTGGTGGAGGCGGTAGAGCAGGCCGCGCCCTCGGCCGATGACATTCGCCGGCTGCTCGCCGGCGGCGACCGCAAGCCGCAGGAGGCCGACCAATGAAGGAGCCAGGACAACTCGACTTCAACCAGCCGCAGACGCGCTACATCACCTGCGCCGGCAAGCAGGAGGGGGTGAGCGTCTGGGGCCGGGGCACGGGCAAGTCCAGCCTCATCGCCTGGGACATTCACGAAATCGTCCAGACGATGCCGCGCTCGTGCTGGGTGATTGCCGGCTCGACGTACAAGCAAGTCCTCACCCGGACGCTGCCGAGCACCATCTCGTCACTCGAGCGCCTCGGGTACGTGCAGAACCGCCATTTCTTCGTTGGCCGCAAGCCGCCGCCCACCTGGGACTGGCCGCGCCCCTACGAAGGCCCGTTGGCGTACGACCACTTCATCATCTTCTGGAACGGCACCGGCTTCCACCTGGTGAGCCTCGACGCCGGCGGCAGCTCCTCGCGCGGCCTCAACGTCGACGGCTTTATCGCCGACGAAGCCCTGCTGCTCGACAAAGACAAGCTCGACGCCGACCTCTCGGCCACCAACCGGGGCAACCTGCGGTATTTCGGCGATAATCCGAAGCACCACGGCGTGTTCGTGTTCAGCTCGATGCCCTACGGCGACGTGGGCCGCTGGCTGCTGGAAAAGGGTAACTACTACGAGTCGGAGGGCATCGACCTCGTCGCCCAGCGCAACCTGCTCATCGACGCGCAGGTGCGCTTCATCGACGCCACCGACGATGAGGAGCGCGTGACCATCTGGCGTGACGAGGTGCTGCCGGCGCACCACGCCATCCGCTACTACCCCACGGAGCCGACGAAGACGAGCGGGAGGCTGTTTTACTCCGAGGCGAATGCGTTTGACAATATCCGCAACCTCGGCATCAAGTATCTGGAAAATCAACGCCGCTTCCTGAGCGACTTCATTTTCCAGATTGAGATTATGAACCGCCGCCCGACCACGGTCAAAGGCGGCTTCTACGGCAAGCTTGACACTCGCCGGCATGTTATCGAGTGCGCCAATGATGACTTCGTGCAGAGCCTGGGCTACGACCTGGCGAAACTCAGCAAAGACGACTGCCGCTCGGATTCCGACTGTATCCCTACCCTGCCCCTACGGATTGCAGTGGACTGGGGTGCCCGCATTTCGGTACTAACGGTGGCCCAATGGCACCCGCAAACCAACACCTACCGCTTCCTGAAAGGGCTGTATGTGAAGCATCCGCAGCTCATCCCTGACCTGGTGCGACGGTTCTGTGACTACTACGGCCCGCACCTCAAACGCGAGGTACAGTTCATTGAGGACGCCGAGTGGGGCAACGCCCGGCGGCCTGATTCCCCCCTCACCCTCAACGAGCAGTTCATCCAGCTCGTGCGGCGCGAGGGCTGGCGCGTGACGCGCTTCAACCTGGGCCGCACCCCCGGCTACCCCGCGCGTTATCAACTGGCCCACCACCTGCTCTCCGAGGCCGACCCACGCGCGCCCCGCCTGCGCTTCAACAAGGTCAACTGCAAGGAGCTGGTGACGGCAATGCTGCTCACCCCTGTGCGCCAGGACAGGAAGGGCAGCATCGAGAAGGATAAGAGCAGCGAGCGCCGCGAGTCGATGCCGGCCGAACACGCCACTCACTTCACCGACACGTTCGACTTGCACCTGCTGAGCATCGACCAGCACGTGGTGAACCTGCGTCCTGACTTCAGCTCCGTGCTCATCGTCTGACCTAGCCGTGCCCATGTGGTCAGCCCCGCCGCGCGCTCAGCCGCGCGGCGGGGCTTTTTCGTGCCCGGCGGCCAGGGAGCGCGGGGAAGCGGAGATATCACCGAGGCGCCCCCTGGCAATTGCCAAAACGCGACAGTGCGGGCCGGGGTGCGCCGCTAGACTTGTGAGATTGCACGGGGGGCATTTTCGGCAAAAAGGCCACGGACGGCCGTTTCCGCGCGGTTTTTTTGATTTGGTTGTGAGATTGGAATTTTAGCCGTTTTCAGTACGCCGGGCGGGTTTTTGTGTCCTTTTGCTGCCTCGGTGGCGGGGCGAGCTTCGCCGACGAAATGGAAACGCCGGCACCGCTTCGCTTGAAGGATGCGCTCGACCTGATGGAGGCCGCGCCGGAGTTCGCTATCCGTTTCGTGAAGGCCGACCGGCGCCGCAAGACGGCCGGCGAAATCGAGGTGCTGTCGAAGGTGCGGCTGGCGACACGGCGCCTCAGCCGCACCCCGCAAACGGCCGCGCCCGATGTACCCACGCGCCGGCCCCATCACTATGCCCACGCCACGCGCAACCTCGCCGACTTACGCACCGGCCGCCTGGTGAAGGCGCACATCTACCTCATCCTCGACATCAACGGCCGCCCGGTCTTGATCTGATCTGTCCCGATGCACCGCGACTCGCAAACCGTTTTTACTTCCACCGGCTGGCTGGCGTACCGCACCGGCTCCAGCGCCGTCGTGCGCCTGGGCGCGGCCGGCGGCAGCGGCGCCGGCAATGCGCCGGGCGCGGCCGCTACGACGCCCGTCCCAAAGGGGCTGTCAGGTGACGTGGCGCTGTGGGGCGACGATAATCTGTTCCCGCAGAACGTCCTCAAAGCCGCCGAAATCAACACCATCATTCCCTCGGTGCTCGATTGGAAGACGCGCGCCGTGTATGGCGATGGCCCGTGCTTCGGCCGCGTGACGGGCTACAACCCGGACGGCTCGGAAATTTTCGTGCGTTCCAACGAGCCGGCGGTGGCCGCGTTCTGGCGCCGCTCGAACGTGCCGCGCTACGCGCTGGAGATGCTCCAGAACCTGTTTTGGTTTTCCAACGGCTTCCCGGAGCTGGTCACAACCCTAAACCGCCAGCAGATTGTGGCGCTGGCCGCGCCCGACACGGCGTTCTGCCGCTATTCGGTGCCGACACCGAAGTCGCCGGTACCACAGTGGCTCTACATCTCAGCCAACTGGGATCAGGGCGCCAAGCCCGGCGACGAGTACACGGCGCGGATTCCGGTGCTCGATCCGTACTACGACGCTGTGGAGGCGATTCGGCAAGCCGACAGCTACCACTTCGCCTACCCGCTCTCGTTTCCTTCGCCCGGTAAGTCGCTCTACCAGCTCGCGTCCTGGAACTCGATTCGCCGGGCCGGATGGCTCGATGTGGCGCAGGCGGTGCCCGAGTTCAAGAAGGCGCTCTTCAAAAACCAGCTCAGCATCAAATACCTCATCGAGGTACACGAGGCGTACTGGAAGTGGAAGTACCCCGATTGGGACGTGAAGGACGAGCCGACGCGCCGGCAGCTCATCGGCGACGAGCTGGATGCCTTCGAGAAGACGATGATGGGTGTGGACGGCGCCGGCAAGTCGGTGCTGGCCATCACCATCACCGACCCCAGCAGCGGGCAGATGGTGCAGGCGTTCAAGGTGTCGGCTATCGACGACAAGCTCCAGTCGGGCATTTACATCGAGGACTCGCAGGAGGCCAGCTCCCACATCTACACCGCCCTGTCGGTCGATCCGACGCTGGTGGGCATCTCGCCCGGCAAGGGGATGGGCGCCGGCAGCGGGTCTGACAAGTCTGTGGCCTTCCGCGCCTTCGTCTCAACGCACCGCTTTTATCAGGATTTGGTGCTCGAGCCGCTCTACCTCATCCGCGACTACAACGGCTGGCCCGCCGACCTGGAATTCCGCTTCCTGAATCCGGCCCTCTACAACCAGCCCGCTCCGCAACACGGCCGCCCGGTCGATAAAGCACTCTCGCAGTAATGCTGATTACCGACATCGAAACTGTGCGGGCCTACGTGGGCAACGCCGACTTTGCCGATTTCACGCGCATAGAGCCGTACCTGGCTGAGGTCGAAGCCCGCGAGCTGCGCCCGCTGCTGGGCGAGACGCTGTTCGCCGCGCTCGACGTGGTCGTGCCCTCGGGGGAGGCGCAGCGCATCCTGGCCTTTGTGCGCCAACCGCTGGTGCAGTTGGCCGTGGCGGAGGCGCTGCCGCACCTGCAAACGACGCTGAGCGACACGGGCGTCCAGATTCAGACGACCCAGACGCACAAGACCGCCTTCCAATGGCAGATTGACCAGCAGGCGGCCAAGCTGCGCCGCTCCGGCTACGCAGGGCTATCGCTGCTCATCGACCAGTTGGAGGGGAATATCGAGCCGCTCGCTACGGCCTGGCGTGGCACCACCGAAGGCAAGGCCCACCGCCGGCAGCTCTTCACCCGCTACTCCGAGTTCGCGCGATTCGTACAGCTCGGCAGCGGCCACGCAGGCTTCCGCCAGCTCCTACCGCATATCCGCATCGCGGAGTCCTTCGACCTGGTGCTCGCCCTGGGCCGCCCCTTCCTCGACGAACTGCGGGCACAGGTACTCAACCGCTCGCTCACGGCCGACAACAAGGAGCTGCTCGAAGAGCGCGTGTGGCCCGCGCTGGCGCTGCTGGCGCTGGGCCGCGCCTTCGTCGGCAGCCTGGCTACGCTGGGTGACGCGGGCGCCGAAGTGCTCGCCGCCCGTATCGACGCTACCAACAGCAAGGAGGGCGACGGCGGCGCGGAAGTGATCACCGATGCCGTCACTCAAGCCCGCCTCGACGGTACCCGCTACCTCCAAGAGTTGCGCGCTTATCTCAACCAAGAGGCCGGCGCCACGCGCTTCGCCACCTACTACGGCTCTTCCGCCTACACCGCGCCGCCGCAGCCGCGCGCCGCCGTTCCGCCCGTCAACGCCCGCTTCTTCTAATGCTCCCCACCCTTCCTGCTTTTCTGTTCGACGCCGGCGTCTGGCTGCTCGGCCTGGTGCGCCACTATGTGTTCGATGACTTCAACTTCGTCGGCTACCTGATCGTGCTGCTCGTGCTCGACACCATCACCGGCGTCCGTGCGTCGCTGATTCGTCGCACCCACAACAGCCGCCAGTTCCGGCAGGTGTTCCGCAAAATCTGCGAGTATGCCGTGGTGCTCGTCGTCGTCCACGTGCTCACCTCGCCCGAGGTGGACGGCCAGAAGCTCGACCACGAATTCTTCAAGGTCTCGGTGGCGGTGCTCAAGTTCGGCGTGTACCTGGGCCTGCTGTGGGCCGAGGCCAAGAGCATCGACGAGAACCTGCGCCGCGCTGGCGGGCGCGGGATGCCGCTGCCGGCGTGGTTCCGCCGGATGATGGCCGACCTCGACGAAAACGGCCCCGCCGCCCTCCGCACGGCCCCCGAGCCGGCGGCGACCGCGCCCTCGGAGGCGCCGCCACCGGAGCCACTCCCTGCCACTTCACTCCCAGCCTCCTGATGTCTGTTCCCCTCATCACTGTCGAACGCTTCGACTTTCACCCCGATTGCACCCGCGCGCGAGTGCTCGTCAACGGCCGCCGCTTCTGCTTTTCGGTGGAAGACGAGACGCGGCCGCGCGGCCACATCGTGCGCGGCGAAACCGCCATCCCCACGGGCACCTACCCGCTGAAACTGCGGCAAAGCCCGCGCTTCAGCCACCACTATTACACCCGCGACGGCATCACGCTGATTTCGCGCGAGCAGTGGCTGGCGCTGCCTTCGGCCCAAAAAACGGCCTTCAAGCCCCACGACACCATCTGGGTGGCCGACGTGCCCGGCTTCCAGTACATCCTGGTGCATTGGGGCAACACCGACGACGACACCGATGGCTGCCTGATCGTGGGCGACACCCTCGGCCAGCTCAACGGCCAACCAGCCGTGCTCAGCTCACGCGCCGCCTACGTGCGGCTCTACGCTGCCGTGGTGGCCGCCATCCGCAGCGGCCGTCAGACCATCCAGTACCGCAACGAAGCCCTCACCCCACCGCCCAATGCGCCCGCTCCAGCTCCTGCTCCTCAGCCTCCTGTTGATCTGCGCCTGTCGCCCCGCCCACCCCTCGTCGGCTGATGCCCTCACGCCGCGTGAGCCGGTGCTCGACGCGCCCGCCTGGTTGCGGGCCGTACCCACGGGCCTCACGCCGCGCCAGTGGCGCCGCGCCGTGCGGGTGGCGGGCAAGGCTCAGGCCCGCGCGGCAGCGGCCGCCCACGCGCCCGCCGCGCCCGCGCCGCTACTGGCCATCGCCAGCGGCAACACGAAGGTGAAAACCGACGCGCGCGGCAGCGAGGGCGGCACCTACGCTCCGCGCGCCAAGCAGAAGGCCAAGCCGCGCACCATCAACAAGCAGGGCCAACGCGCGGCGGGCGGCGTGGCCACCGGCGACGGGGCATCCGCGACCGGCGCCACCAAGCTCGCCGCGCCGTGGTGGCTCTGGCTACTGCTGCTGGCCGTGATCGTGTGGCTGCTGCGGCGCTTCTGGCCTGGTTAGCCAGCCCCACATCCACCCTTCTGTCTTTCCCGGTTTTTTCTGCTTTCCCTCCAATGACTAAACGTCGCCAGCGGGTCTTGCGCCGCCAGCACTATCGCTTCACCGAGCGCCTGCGCCGCTACTTCCGCGCCTTTAATCTTAAATACGTCTGACAATGGCTGAGACTCTCACAACTGCTCTGCGGCCCATTCACAAGTTCGCCATCGTGGTGGTGCTACTCTGTGTGGTGCTGGCCGTGTTGTTCCCCGTACACGTCGGCAACCTCGGCAGCCTGGCTGCCTGGATCGCCGGCGCCCTGGCGTTCCTCTACTCCGCCGTGACCATCGGCACACTCATCTCGCAGCGCCTCGAAATCGAGCGCCTCGAAGACCACATCACCGCGCTGGTGATCAAGAAGCGCGACGCGCCTACCCTCGCCGAGCGAATGGCCGTGGACAAGGAGATAGCTGCCGCCCGCCAGCAGCTCCGCGCCTTACCCTTCTACCGCGAATGAGCTTCTGGCTACTGCTGGCAGCGTTCATCGTCCTCGGCTTCGGGCGCCTCTACCTGGTCGATGTATTCGGCCGATGGAGCGCCCGCCGTGATGCCGCCCGCTTCGCGCTCGACCCCCGCGACCGCCACCGCTCCGTCTTCCATCGGCAACGCCTGACCTGGCGCGGCGCGGTGCTGACGGTGCTCACGGCCGCGAGCTGGGCGCCGGCGTGGTGGCTCTGGCCTGCCGCCGGCGCCTGGCTGACGCTGGCCTGGCTGCCGCTGAGCGCGGCCGAGTTCAACGCCACCTTTACGCCAGCGCTCAACCAGGCCCGTGGGCTGCCCGAGCATTACGTCTCACGGCAGCCCCACGCGGCCCGCTTCGACCGGCTGATCTGCTGGTGGGCGGCGCGGCGAGGCATTCCGCCCGGTGAGCTGCTCGCTGCCGTGCTGTGGTGGAGCGAGCGCGGGGCCTTACTTATTGCCGCTATGGTCAGCAGTGGGGTGGGGATTGCGGCCCTAACCGTGTAGCCCTTGACATCCGCACAAAAACGCCCCATCAACTCCTAGATGATGGGGCGTTTTTGTGCGTGAACACTCTTACAGCAGACCGTATCGCTTTTTGATACGTACCGAAATCGTGCGGGCGCTCGCCGCCGTGCGGCGCAGCAGCGCGACCTGCTCCGCTGGTAGAGTGCCTCGCACGATCTGTGGGTCGTTAGCGACCAGTTTGCTCAGGGTGTCGGCCGACTTCTCGAATAACTGGCTGCAATCGGCGAAGCAGTCGTGATCGAAGATGCCTTCCAAACTCGCCGCTACCATCGGCACGTGCATCGCCTGCTTGTCCGGGGTGTCGAAGATGCGGGTGTTGATGTGCGTGTTGACGTACACAACTGCCAGCGTAGTGGTGCCGGTGTCGTCGTTCTGGCCCATCACCACGTAGAACTTATACTTCGGCGGCCGCGTGTCTTCGACCTTCGACCGCAGCACCGACCCTACCGCCACGGCACGGGCGCCAAACGCCTCACGCGCCGCGTTAGGAAAGTGATCGCCCAGACTCGCCACGCCCTACGCAAACACGTATTTGGTGGCCAGTACGTCCTGCAAGTAGGCCAAGACAGCCGTAGGGGCGCCACCCGCCCGCGCGATATCAACCGGCGACATCACGGAGTTGCGCGAGGTGCCGCGCCAGGCGGCATCGTGCGAGAGGTCGCACAGCTCGCGAAACGATTTGGTCGCACACAGCGCGATTGCCTCGTCAAGGCACTCAATCTCGCTCTCCGACAAGTAATCGAGGTCGGGTTGTGCCACGGCCTCGATGACATCCCCTTCCACCCGCAAAGCGAAGGTGTCGGCCTTAACGATGTCATACGTCTGGCGGGGCACGGGGCCGAAAGGCATCGCGACGAACAAATCACCCAACAGCGGTGCACCGTACCGAACCATATGGGTCTGCTCGGCGAAGTACAAGGTTTTGAACACCTTATGCTTGTCGGCCCGGTCGTGCTGCTGCGCCACGTACAGCAACGCTTGCAGCGCTTTTTCGGTGTCGTACATTGGGCGGTGGGGGGATGCCCGGCCACAGGGCCGGTGGTGAGTAACGTGGCAAAGATAGACGAAGTTCACCCCTCCCCCCCGTTACTTCGGTCAATCACTTGATATTCACGGGCCAATGGCTCGTATGTGTCGGCCAATGGCTCCCACCCGGCGGGGCGTTACCTTTCGTCCCAAATGAAAACTATCCTCACCGCCGCCCTCCTCCTGCTCAGCGCCGCCAGTGCCCACGCCCAGGTCTATGATGATGTGTACGACCGACCGCCCACGCAAAAGGAAAAAGAAGCGGCTGAGAAGGCTCGGCTAGTGATTCAGGAGCGGGAACAAAGCACCCGCAACTATCTGAGTGGGCGCCTCGATACACTCCGTGCCCCCATCGATTCAGCCACTAACCACCTCGCGCTTATCGGCGTGGTGTCTGTGCCTGGCGCCACCGCCGCTGACCTTTATGCGCGCGGTAAGCTTTGGTTCGTCAACACGTTTAAATCGCCCAAGTATGTGTTAAAGACCGATGACAAAGACACGGGCTTGCTCATCGGCGAAGGCAGCACCGCCCGCAACGTGTGGGTTGAAGGCCCCACCAAGCGATTGGAGGTAAAGTCGGAAACGCTCTGGTACCAAATCAAGATCGGCTGCCGCGACGGGCGATACCGCTACGAAATCTCGAACCTAGAAACCGGCACCTATGACGAGCGGCAGCCTGTTTTGGGCTACCGCCGAAAAGGCGCTGTGGCGAATAGTAAGCTCGACGTGTATGCCGCTGACCGCTATTTGGGTACTATCGACTTTATGCGTGAGCTGGGTCAAAGCATCCGCCAAGCAATGCGGCAATCCGCCGATGGCGGCGGTGGCGACTGGTAACACAAGCCGATTTGGTTTTTCCGGCACGGCGGCCGTACGTTTGCCCCGCAACACACCCCGCGCGGCTCCGGTCGCGCAACCCCTTTTTCGGAAGGGTGCGCGACCGCGCTGTTTTTACTGGTTTTGGTTTCCCGACTTTCACGGCAAAGTCAGGGAGGAGTGGGGTGTCCGAGAGGCCCCCAGATCACCGCGAGGTGTGTTGCAGCTCCTACCCTGGCGATGCCGTGATTTTTTATTACTTGGTGATCAATGCAACACACCAAAGAACCCCGCAGCTCAGGGGCAAATGAGCACCGCAGCAGCGCCCACGCGCCGCTGCTCTACGTGGATGCCGACACCGGCACCATCCACGATTACGGCCCGCTGGCCGCCCACGTGCGCGAGCGCCTCGGCTCGCCCGACGACGCGGCCGAGCTGTTCGGCGGCCTCGAAATCTTCCTCACCCAGGATGCGGACACGCAGACGGCCAACGGCCTGAAGCGGTACGTGTCGCTGGCCCGCGACCTGCGCGAGATTTTCGAGCTGGTCGGGCGGCCATACGCCACTACGGTACAGGAGGGCCGCGCCGATGATTAACCCTCATCAGCTGGCCGCTGTCAGCATTGGCCTGATTGCGGTCGAGCGGGCGATGCCCGCCGATGGCGCCCTTTGCCTCTGCCGCTGGGTTGACCAGTCGGGCGAGTTCGAGGAGATAACCATCGCGCGCTACGCCGCCTACGACGGCTGGGATTCGGTCAACGGGCGCATCACCCACTGGGCCGAGATTCACACGGCGGCGCCCGCGTTCGTGGTGCTCTCTGGTATCGGCCCGGCTCGGTTGGGTTCCCACGTTGGCTATATGATTGGCGCGGAGGGCCACATCGATGCGTAACCTCACCACCACCTTCCCCGCCCTGGCCCCGCGCGATGCCGTGGTGCAGGCCATCTCGACGCTGGCCTACCACCACGACTGCTACGTCACGGCCGACATCGCCGCCGAGCTGCAACGCCTGCTGTTGCGCCACCCGCCGCGCACGGTGGCCATCGCGTGGCGCATCGCCGTGGAAGAGCAAGTGCAGGCCGGCAAGTCGATGCCGCGCGCCGTGCGCCGCGCCATCGAGGCGGTCGGCGCCACCTTCGCTGAGCTGGATAAGCTCGCCAACCCGTGGCGCGTTCGGGCCTTGACGCTCACCTCAACGGCCCGCGTGGCCACCCACGCCCGATGAGCACCGAGACCCCCACCCCCATCGGCGGCAGCGGCTCGGTGCCGCCCAACCGCCCCGCCGTGTACGTCACGGAGCTGGACGTGATGGAGCTGTTTCAACGCTACGGCTTGGCCCAGCTCACGCCCACGTCGGCCAACGAGCTGCGGTTTTGCCAAATCGTGACGCAGCTCGAGCGCGACCTGTCCTATGAGAAAGGTCTGACGCGCTTCCTCAATAAGCGCATCGAGGAGTTAGAGCAGCTCCTCACCCCCGACCCACCTCCGGCGCCGCCAGCGCCGCCTTCCTGATGGCGACGGCCCGGTCGGCACTTGCCGGCCGGGCCGTTTCATTGGACACGTCCAGTCCCGAAGTTGAACGTTCGTGGAATCTGCGTAAAACCGAGGCAATTAACTTGCTGGTGGCCGGAAGTGATGCGTGTTTTGTCCTACCAAACGGACAGAAAAACAACGCCTTACAACGATGACCCGCACCGAAATACTCGCGCAAACCACTTGGACCAAAACACGCCGGATGCAGGCGCTTTTTGCCCTGGGCCTCACCCGCCTGGAAGTAGCCGCCGCGATGGGCGTAGGCTACGGGTTCGTGCAGAACGTGTACACCGACTGGGTAGCCGCCGGTGGCCGCCCCGCCACCCTCGCCCCGGCCGCCACCGTCACGCTGGCCACCTTCGCGGCGCGGCCCTTCACGCGCCGCTTCGGCATCGAGCTGGAAGCCTTCGGCGTAACGCGCACGGCGCTGGTAGCCGAGCTGCAAGCCCAGGGCCTCGACGCTACCGTAGAAAACTACAACCACACCACCCGCCCGCACTGGAAAGCCGTAACCGACGGCAGCCTCACGGGCGCCGACACCTTCGAGCTGGTCAGCCCCATCCTGGAAGGCCGCGACGGGCTGGACGCCGTAGCCAGCGCGGGCCGCGCCCTGCGCCACCTGGGCGCCCGCCTCAACCGCACCTGCGGCTTCCACGCCCACTTCGACGCCGCCGCCCTCACCATCCCGCACCTGCGCCGCATCTGCCTCAACTACCTACGCCTCGAACCCCTCATCGACAGCCTCGTCGCCCCGAGCCGTCGCGGCGACACCAACACCTACTGCCGCAGCATCCGCCGCCCCGGCGCCGAAGCGGCCCTCGCCGCCGCCACCACCTTCGAGGGCCTCCAGCAGGCCATCAACGGCGGCTGCCGCTACCACAAGCTCAACCTCCAGAGCTTCACCCGCCACGGCACCATCGAGTTCCGCCAGCACCACGGCACCGCCGACGCCGAGAAAGTCACCTTCTGGCTCCGCTTCCTGCACTGCCTCATCGACTTCTCGGAAGCCCACGAAGTACCCGCTAATTTCGCCGCCACCACGGCCCACCTCGCGGCCTTTTGCCCCCGCGAGGTAGTAACCTACCTCACCCGCCGCCAGCGCGAGCTGGCGGCCTAACAGCCCCCCGAACAGGAATGAAATTCACGCTACTAGGGGGAGGCGCCGTAGAGGCCGCCTCCCCCGCCGAATTGGTAGAAGCCCTGCGCCGCGACACCGCTACGTGGCGCCCCGAAGAAGCCGCCGACCGCGATGGGTGGATGCGCGCCTACGCCGCGCGCGCCGAGCTACAGACCGGCCGTACCGTGCGCGCCCAGGACGAATACTTCCTGCTCGATATCGCGCGCGCGGGCTTGGTATCGATGCCTACACCGCCACTACGCGAAATACCACGCCCCGCTCTGGACTTCCTGGAACAGGCGGTGCTTGAGCGGATGACGGGCGGCGTTTCAGTAGCTACATCCTGGGAGATAGACCCATCCGCAGGCAGCGACCACGGTACCATCGAAGCCTACAACTTGCCCGACCACGGCAGCGCTACACAACCCGTATGGCGCGACGGCCTAGTCAACTTGCCCACGCTCTTGGAGTATGCCGATGAATTAGCCCTCTCCCTCGGTGGCCCCGCTTTTCTCGACCTGAATTAACGACAAGCCCCGCCCCACCCGGCGGGGCTTTTTTGTGTCCTTTCGGGCCGTTGGGCGGGGCCGGAGCTTTGGGTATGCTCAACGTCAGCGCCGGCCGCCTGCTGCGGCAAGTACCCGAATCGTGGGATGAATTGACCCCGGCGCAGTACCTGGCCGCCGTGCGGGTGCTGCATTCGCCCGCCCCGCTGGTGCATTTGCGGCTGGCGCTACTGGCCATCATCGCGCCGATGCCGGCCTGGCTTACGACCGTGCTCACGCGCACCCAGCTCGCCACGGCGCTCGCCTGGACGCACTTCCTGCTGCCGCCCACCGCCCCCGCGCCGGCACCCCCTGCCGACACCGACACCGAGGCCGCCCCTGCCGCGCCCGCCCCGGTTGGCCCGCGCCGCCAGCTCTTGCCGGTGCTGCGCCTGCCCTGGCGCCGCGACCCGCTGCGGCGCGCGTGGCACGGCCCGGCCGGCCACCTCCGCAACCAGACGTTCGGCGAGTTCATCTTCGCCGACACCTACTTCCTGCGCTACCACGCCACCCGCGACGCGGCCGTGCTCGATAAGCTGGTGGCCACGCTCTACCGCCCGGCTGGGTGGCGCTGGGGTGCGCTGGCCGCCCGCGAAGGCGACCGCCGCCAGGCGTTCAGCGAGCACCGCATCGAGCGCCACGCCGCCCGCCTGCGCCATCTGCCCCTGCCCACCAAGCTGGCCGTGCTGCTGTGGTTTGCCGCCTGCCGGCAGCAGCTGCAAGCCGAGTTCGCCGACGTGTTCGCGCCCGCCCCGGTGGGCGGCACGGCGGGCGCCGATTGGGGCGGGGTGCTCCGCAAGCTCTCGGGTGGCGCCTTCGGCACCGTGCAACAGACCGCCGCCCAGCCCGTGCGGCTGGTGCTGGCCGAGTTTCAAGACCAGGTGCGCGCCGCCGACCAGGCCCGCCGCGCCGCCCGTTCCGCCCGCTAACCCACTAGTTGTATGCGCCACCTCGCGTATTGTACGCTTTTCCGCACCCTGGCCGAGCGCCACCAGCTCATCCGCCACACGGTGGCCACGCCGCGCTTTGCGCGCATCGTGGTCTCGCTCGACCCCATCCAGCGCCTGCTCGATTTGCAGGAGTTCACGTCCGTGCTGGCCACGCGCCTCAAACCGGGCGGCGGCACCCACGCGATGGTGCTCGAAACCTGCAACACGCAGTACCGCGACAACGGCGGCGACCACCGCAACCGCCAGCGTCACGGCGCCTTCCTGATCCTGACCAAGTGCGGCAAGGAGCCGGACGACATCTCGGCCGCGCTCGACTCGTGCGAGATCGTGGGCGAGAACATTCTGGCGGCCGTGCTCCACGAGTTCGCCGACGACCCGCGCACCCGCTTCGCGGTCGGCGATTTCACGTCCGACGCCGTGGGGCCGCTCGGCGATGGCACCTGGTACGGCGTCCGCTTCGATTTTGAGTACACCACGCCCGCCAACGCGGCGCTCACCTACGACCCCGCCGCCTTCAACTAATGGCCCGCTACTCGCAGCTCTGCCTGTTTGCACCGACCGGCTGGTCGGGCAGCCCCGGCCGCAGCCACGTCGACATCACGTTCGGCACCACGGCCGTCCGGTTCACGCCCGCCCCCATCGGCACCACCACGGCCACGGCCGTCACGGGCGGCTGGCTGTTCCCGCCCACCTGGAACGGCCTCGCCGCTACCCTCCAGCTCGCGCTGGCGCAGCTCGGCCTGGACGAGCGCCTGACCGTTGAAACCGGCACCGCCACGGCGCCCACGGTCGGCAACCTGAGCGGCGTGGCACAGTGGCCGCGCATCACGATCCGCGCCACCGATCTGGCCGACAACTACCCCTTCGTCGCGCCCAGCATCACGGGGCTGTTCGGCGGCAACGGCGTATATGGTGGCCTGCTGGCGCAGATTCCGCCGCCCGCCATCGACGCCGACGTGCTCGGCTGCCAGTGCTTCGGCCAGACGGCCGGCAGCATCCTGCTCACGCTGTCGGGCGGGGTGGCGCCCTACACGGTGGCGTGGGCCGATGGTGGCAGCACGGCCCTAAGCCGCCTCAACCTGCCCGCCGGCGACTACACGGTCAGCGTGTCCGACTCGGCCGTGCCGGTGCCGTATTTCATCGAGGGATCGCCCACGCAGCCGCGCGGCTACAGCTACGCCATCGGCGGCGGCGAAGTACAGGGCGTCCGCTCGCGCACGATCACCGTCGTCGAGCCGCCCCGGCCGCAGCTCCTCATCACCCGCCTCGACGGCATCGTGACCGTGAGCATCACGGGCGGCACCCCGCCCTACACCTACGCCTGGTCAGACGGCGGCACCGGCGCGGTGCGGGCCAATCTGGTGCCCGGCACCTACACGCTCACCATCACCGATGCCCAGGGCTGCGTGAGCGCGGCGTCGGTGGTGGTGCCGCCGTTTGAGCGGTACTGGAGCCGCAACCCCATCACGCTGCGGACAGACGCCGGCGACGCCTACCGCCTCGACCCCACCACCAAGCCGGGCCTGACGTTCACGGTGGAAGTCTGGCTGGAAGAAGACTACCGCTCCGGCACGTTCGTGCAGATCGGCTCGGTGCTCGAGCAACCCGCCGACCGCACGGGCCGCTCGCTCTTTCAGGTGCAGGAGCTGCTCGACCCGTGGCTCGAGTGGTTCGTGCCGAGTGTAGCCCAGCAAGGCTTGGTGCGCGCCACCCCGCTGTTTCGGCGCTTTTACCTCAAATACCGCGAGGTGTACGGCACCCCGCCCACGCCTGCCGTGGCCACCACCATCACGCAGCACGTGGTGGTGCGCGGCGGCCTGAGCTTCGCCGAGTTCCGGGCGCGCACCTGGTTCGACACCTACCAGGAGCGCCGCAAGGTGTTCCTGACGTGGCAGCCCAACAACAAGCCCGCGCGACGCGACCAGCCCGAGTTTCTGTGCTTTCAGCCGCTCGAAGACTACGGCACGTTGCAGCTCCGGCGGCGCGTGTACCTGGCCAACGGCACCAGCGCCGTCGCTACCGTCGCCACCATCAGCGGCGTGTATTGCTACGAGGTGTATTGCGCGGCCGTGGGTTTCGCGGCGCTCAGCCTGGGCGCCCAGCCCGCGCGGGTGCTGGCCTGGGAAGTCTGGCTCACCACGGCCGGCGGGGCGGCCGTGTCGGAGGTGCGGCGCTACGAGCTGGACGAACGGCCGGTGTGGCAGTGCCGCTACTTCCTGTTCGCCAACTCGCTCGGCGGCATCGATACGCTGGTGGCCACCGGCCGCGCCGGGCAGGAAGCGGCCGTCACCGGCGACGACCTGGCCCTCACGCTGGCGCCCGATTACGAGGTGCTCGCCGGCGACACGGCCGCCCTGGAGCGCGAGCTGACGCCCGTGCTCAAAGTGGCCACCGGCCTGCGCTCGCGCGCCGAGCTGCTGGCGCTGCAAGATTTCCTGGTCTCGCGGCGGGTGCTGCTCGTCGAGGGCGGGCGCCTGCTGGCGGGCACCGTGCGCGCCAAGTCGGTGCCGGTGATCGACGACGAAAACGGGCGTGGTGGCCTCGACTTCGAGTTCGTGCTGCCGCGTGAGCGCAACTACACGCCCTGGCTCCCGCCGACACCGACCGATCTGGAGATAGCCTATCAGGAAGAACCCGACGAGCTATGATTGCCTTCCTCCTCGACGAGGGCTGGCTGGAGCTGGCCACCACGTCCATCAGCGTCGAAATCGCCAACCCGCTCTTCTCCTACGACGCCGTGCCGGGCACCACCACGTACCCGTTCACGGTGCCGATGTCGCCGGCGAATATGCGGCGGCTCAACTTCCCGCACCTGAGCACCGGCGCGGTGGCGCCCGTGCCGGCGCAGGCGCACCTCGATGGGGTGCTCTGGCGCGTGGGCGCGTTGCTCTACGACGGTGCCGACGAAGAGAAGCGGCAGTACGAGTACCGCTTCGTGAGCGACGCCGGCGAGCTGCAATCGCGCATCGAGGGCCGTTCGCTGCGGGAGCTGGCGCTCGGCACCATCCCGATGGAGGCGCGGCCCGACCACCCCGACTACGCCTTGCCCTGCTGGCGCAACCGCGCCTTCTACGGCGACAACAACCCCGATTTCTGCGGCATCCTGAATCACTACGCCGGCGGCCAGTACTCGCAGAACTCGGGGGCGGTGAGTCGGTTCGCGTTCACGCCGATGCCGCGCCTGCTGCCCACGCTGCGGCGCGTGATGGCCGCGTTCGACTACCGCATCGAGGGCACGTGGCTCGACGAAGACGTGCCGCCGCACCTCATCATCTGGAGCTGCCGGGCGGTTGACCACCTTGTGGGCGGCGCCAACGTGCTGCCCGCCACCTTCGAGCTGGCCAAGCAACTGCCAGATATCACCGTGGGCGAGTTTCTGGTGGGCATCCAGAAGCTGTTTGCGCTCGGCTACACCTTCGATCCGGTGCGGCGGGTGCTGCGGATCACCTCGCTCCGCGATGTGGTGGCCGATCCGGCGTACGTGGATCGCACGGGCCGGATGATGGCCATCAAGCCCGCCGCCGGCGGCGGCTACCAGTTCACGATGGGCCTCGAGAGCAGCGACGAGCTGAACAAGACACTCGACACCTCGTGGGCCAGGCTCACCGTGGGCGACGGCAAAAACAAGGTGGACTCGGCGTTCGGCACCTTGCATATGGTGTACGAGGCCGACGCCGCCGTGGCCAGCCCCGTCACGGCCGACAACTGGCTGGTGCCGGCCGCCGAGCTGAAAGGCACCTCCGCCGAGTTTGAGCTGGGCGACGACGGTTCGTTCGGCCTGCGCCTGCTCATCGACCGGGGCCTGCGGCCCGACGCCGGCGGCGACCTCTATCCGCTGGCCATCGGCGCCACCGAGCCGTGGGCCGGCGTGTCGGCCGCGCTGGCGACCGCCGTGGGGACGCACTCGCTGTGGTGGGCCGGCGCCACCGGCCTCTACGCCCGGCGCCACCAGGCGTGGCTCGCGTTTCTGGCGGCGGCCGGCAGCCGCGAGGGCGCTATGCAGTTCCGCGTAGCCGACCTGCTCGCCCTGGCCCCGGCGCGCAAGGAGATGGTCAACGGCCAGAAGTACCTCTGGGAGAAAGTATCGCTGACGCTGAGCACCACGCGGCGCCTCGAATCGGCCCGCATTACCTATCGCCACATCCGCGTATGAGTGCGCCCAACACGCCCGACCAGGTGCGGATCGCCAGAGAGTGGCTCGACATCACGGTCGAGCGGTTTCTCCGCAACATCCAACGGCTGAAAATCGGCAACACCGGCCAGCTCGCGGCCTCGTTCCGCAAGGAGGTCATCGGCGCCGCCGGCGATGACCAGCTCCGCGTTCGCCTGGCGTACGCTCTTTACGGCCGCTTCGTGGATCAGGGCGTGGGCCGGGGAATGGCCGCCGGTGCCCGCCGGGGCACCGACGAGTTTGCGCGCGCCCGCAACGAGCTGGGCCAGCTCCGCCGCCACCAGCGCCGGCCCAAGACATGGTACTCGCGCGAGATCGGCTACCAGAGCTACAAGCTCGCCGAGCTGATGAGCGACGCGACGGGCCAGATTCTGATTTCCACCTTCTCGGCCGAGCTGCCGACGAAGCCCACCACCGTTAATCTGTAACCGATGGCATCTTCCCCGAACGAGACTCGGACCATCGAGATCATCGTCAAAGGCCAGCAGGCCAACGCCTCCATCAAGGAGATGGGCGCGGCGGCGGCCATTATGCGCAACCAGCTCGAGAAGATGGCGCAGGACGACCCGCGCCGCGCCAAGCTGGCGGCCGACTACGTGGCCATCAAAGATCGAATAACGGAGGCCCGAAAGGCCAACGAGGCGTACGGCCGCAGCCAAGTCGACCTGATCGTGAATGGCCAAAAGGTTGAAGCCTCGTTCAATGAGATGAAGCTGGCGGCCGGCGCCCTCGAGCGGCAGTTGCACGAGCTGAGCGCCAACGACCCCGCCCGCGCCCAGCTCCTGAAAGACTACCAGGAGCTGCGGCACCGCATCCACGCCGTGAGCACCGAGATGGGCACCGCCCAGAAGGCCGGCGGCTTACTCCGCACGGCGTTCGCTTCGGCCGTGGGCGTATTTCTGGGCGGCGGCCTGCTCGACGTGGCCCAGCGCCTGTTTGGCTTCTTCGGCCAGGCGCGCGAGGAGTTCGCGGCCAGTGCCCAGGCGGGCGCCCAGCTCGAAGCCACCCTGGCCAGCACCAAGCAGGCGGCGGGCCTCACGAAAAAGGCCATTGAGGACATTGCCGAAGCCCGCGCGAAGGTGACGCTCTTCGACGACGACGACACGAAAGGCGCCGCCTCGCTGCTGCTCACCTTCACCAACATCAAGGACGGCGTGTTTCAGGAGGCGCTGCCGGCCCTGCAAGACTTGAGCGCCAAGATGGGCACCGACCTGCAATCGTCGGCGGTGCAGGTGGGTAAGGCCCTCAACGACCCCATCGCGGGCATTTCGGCGCTGAGCCGCGTGGGCGTCTCGTTCACGGAGGGCCAAAAGGCCGTGATTGAGAAGCTGGTCGAAACCGGCGACGTGGCCGCTGCCCAGCGCATCATCCTGGCGGAGCTGAGTAAGGAGTTCGGCGGATCGGCCGAAGCCGCCCGCACGGCGGCCGGGCCGATGGCTACCTTCTCGATGGCGATGGGCGAGGCCCGCGAGACCGTGGGCGAGCTGGTCACCGATGGCCTCAACGTGCTGGCGCCGCTGCTGCTGCGGCTGGTGAAGGGCGTCGTGCTGCTCGTGGACGGCTTCCGGGCGGCGCCCGCCTTCGTCCGCGAAAACAAGGAAACCTTCGTGGCGCTGGGCACGGCCGTGCTGGCACTCAACGCGGCCAATATTGCCGCGTCGGCGTCGGCGCTCTACCACACGGGCATCGAGAAGGGCCGCGCCTTGGCCACGCGCGCCACCGCCACCGCCCAGGCGCTGCTCAACGGCGCGATGACCGCTAACCCTATCGGCGCCGTCATCGCGGCCGTGGCGCTGCTGGTGGGCGGCTTCGTGACCTTATATAATAAGAGCGAAACCGTGCGGACGGGCATCGCGGGGTTGGCCGAGGCGGCGAAGGCTGTGTTCTCGACCATCCGCGACGTGGCCGCCAAAACGCTCGGCGGCGTGGGCGACCTGCTGGTGGGGATGTTCACGTTCAACCCCGCCAAGATTTCGGCGGGGCTGACGGACATCAAAGAGTCGTTCTCGAAGCTGGGGCAAGATGCCGGCGACGCCTTCAACCGGGGCGTCCAGGAGCGGCTACGCTTCGAAGCCGAGGAGAAACGGAAGGCGTCGGCGCCGAGCGCCGATCCGGCTGCGCCGGCAACCCGGCCCGGCCTCACGCCCGAAGAGTTGGCGGCGCAGGCCGAAGAGGAGCGGCTTAAAAAGGAAGCCGCCGACAAAGCTGAGGAGAAGGCTGAGCGGCGCCGTGAGGCCGCCGCCCGCAAAGCTGAGCAGGCCCGCGAGCGCGAGATCAAGGCCGAGCAGGAGGCTGGCAAGAAGCTCATCGCATCGCTCGATGCACTCGAAGACGCCCGCATCGCCACGATGGAGGACAAACGGTTGCGCGAGATCGAGCAAATCAACCTCGACGCGCGTCGCAAGGCGCGGGATGTGGTCGGTAACGAAATCGAGATGGGCTTGCAGCTCGACGCTATCGAAGCTGAGCGCCAGGAACGGCAGCGCGCGGCTACCGAGAGGTACCAGAAAGAGCAGGCCGACTTGCAGAAAAAGTCGCTCGACGAGCGGCTGCAACAGGAGGACGAGTCTGAGCAGGCGCGCGAGGCGGTAGTGCAGGCCAAATTCGAGCAGGCGCTCATCACCGACGAGCAACGCGACGAGCTGCTGTATGAGGCGCGCAAGGCCAGCCTCGAACGGAAGCTGGCGCTGGAGGAGCAGTACGGCAGCAAGGAAACCAAGCTCTACCGCGATACCCTCGCTGCGCTGGCCAAAAACGAGGCGCAGCATCATAAGGACACCATTGCGAACGCGAAAAAGCGGGCCGATGCGCTGGAAAAAATCAACGCGGCGGGCCTGAAATTCGCCGGCGACTCGCTCGCGTTCACGATTGACCTGCTGCAACGCGATGAAGCAGCGCGGAGGAAAAATGCGACGCTGATTAAGGCATTCTCCGCCGGCAAGGTGGTGGTGGACGGCATTCAGGAAGTGCAGGCCATCTGGAAGAATGCCAACAGTAATCCGGGCAACATTCTGTTTCCGGGCTTCGGCACCGCGCTGGCTGTGGCTCAGACGGCGCTGGCTGTGGCTCGTTCCGGGTTGGCAATCAAAACCATCACTACTCAACCCTTCTTCGCGGGTGGCCGCACCGGCACGGGCCTGCGCGCAACGGTCGGTGCCCAGCCGATGAGCTTCGACATCCCCGGCTTGCACGTCAGCGCCGATGGGCGGCTGAAAGACAAGACCGGCGCGGCCATCGCCGGCATCGTCCACGAAAACGAGTGGGTGATGCCGGCGTGGATGCGGAGCCAGCCCGACATCATTCCGATTGAGCGCCACCTCGAAGCCAGGCGCCTGCGGGGCTACTTCGAGGGAGGCCCCACCGGCGCCGCGCCGCTGCCCGCGATGCCTAGCCCCGGCACGGCGGAATACAACGAGCGGCTGATCGACGCGCTCGACCGCCTCAACCAGCGGCTGGAGGGCGTGGAGTCCTGGCAGGGCCGGCTGGATGTGGTGCTCAGTATCCCCGAGCTGGAGCGCGAGCTGGAGAAGCGTATCCGAACGCGGCTCGAATCAGAGATTCGGTAAAAGTGGCCGGGCGAAAAACGCCCGATTCTCGCCCGTATTTTCATCGCCCCGGAAAGCCGCCAGAACGCGGTTTTTCGGGGCTTTTTTTCAGACCCTTTTTCGCACACCCTGCGGTATCTTCGAAGCGATGATTCGATATGCCATTTACGCTCGCGTGAGCACCCGCGAGAAAGGCCAGGATGTAGAGCAGCAGGTGCCGGCGTTGCGCGAGTTTGCCGAGCGGCTGGGCGGCCAGGTGGTGCTGGTGTTTCAGGAAGAAGAGTCGGGCGGCACGGCTGACCGGGCGCAGTTCAACGCGATGTTCACCGCCGCCTACCAGCGCCGCTTCGATGTACTGCTATTCTGGGCGCTGGATCGGTTCAGCCGCGAAGGGCCGACCGCTACGCTGAAGCACCTCGAGAAGCTGCGCGCCAGCGGTGTGGGATTTAAGTCCTACACAGAGCCGTTTCTGGATACGTCCGGCCCGATGGGCGAAGGCATCCTGGCGTTGATGGCCGCGCTTGCCGCGCAACGGCTGGTGCAGATCAGCACGGCCACCAAGCGCGGGCTGGAGAAGAAACGGGCAATGGGCGTGAAGCTCGGCCGGCCCACCCTTGCGCCCGAGAAAGTGGCCCACATCCAGGAGCTGCGCCGCCAGGGCCAGAGCTTACGGGCAATCAGTAAAGAGACCGGCGTACCCGTGGCCACGGTGCGCGGCTACGTGCCGAAGGCAGCCCAACTTACCGCGAAACCGTCTGGGGATATATAAGCTGCTTGACGATCAAACGTTGAGCAGTATCTAACCCCCATACTGTTGTGCTTATGCAAGCAGACACCCTCGCTGGGCCTCGCCCAGCACCGTCGCCAGAGCAGCTGGCGGCATTCTCTCACTTCCTGCTCTTGGCTGATGACCTCCCGGACGTCTGCCGCACCGGGCGCCGGTTGATGTTCGAGTTCTTGCGCGCGGGCCATCGCCTCGCTCCGCACGAGTCGGATCATCTTCACGCCATCTCGGAGTTTCTGGCTGCTTGCTCCGAGCACCGTTCGCGCTAATAAAAAAGCCCCGGCGTTGGTCGCCGGGGCTTTTTTATCGCTTCATAATGAATCGACGAGGCGGTGGGGCGGACGATGTGTCCAGGCTACTCGGTTTCTCCATCCGTTCCCCGAACAGGCCGTCCACCTGGTGTGCGGCCAGGCGCAAACTGTCGGGCGTTGTCTCGACATAAATCATCGTGCTGTTGATGTTGGCGTGGCCGAGGTACTCCTTTAGTATATGGAGCTGGCCGCCGGCTTCCAGGAAGAGGGTGGCGAAGGTGTGCCGGGCGACGTGGTTGTGCAGCCTGATCGTGAGGCCCAACTCCTCCTGAATCTCGTGGAGGTATTTATTTGACTTCTGGCCGGACATCGCCGTGAACACAGTGCGGCGTCCGGGCGGGCGCTCGCGCATTGCATCGTCCCACAGCTCCTGCGCTCGCTGCGATAGCTCAATGGCCACGCGGCGCCCCGTCTTCCGGCTCTTCCACGGCACAAAGACCATCAGATTATGAATTCGCCAGTCCTGATCGATGCGCGCCTGGTCGGAGATTCGCAGCCCGCAGCTCGCCAGCCCGAACAACCACCGTTGCAACACCTCGCGCTTCGCCGAGCCTACCTCCAGCGTCTGGTAATAGGCGTCGAGTAATTGCAGGTCGCGCCGAAATAGCGGGCGCCAGTTACCCTTTTTCGGTTTGTGTACCTTGTAATCGAGGTATGGATCGATGAAGTAGATGTTGTCGCGGAGCGCCAGCCGGATGTACGTGCGGACGGTCTTGTGCTTATTCCAGCGAGTCATCGCGTTTAAGCCCTGGCTCCGCAGCCACGCTTCAAACTTCTCGGGAAATTGGCGCGCGGCCAACGCTACGAACAGCAGATCACGGCCGCCGGCGAATTGCCGCAGCGTTTTGAGCGAGCCAAACTGGCTCTGGTAGGACAGCTCGCAGATCAGCCCGTCGCGCCGTCGTTGACTCAGCTTGGTGTTGAAGTAATCGAGGAGGCTGACCTTGCTGAGCGGGCTGCGGTACTCTCGCAGGAAGCCATCGAGCGTCACCGGCTGCCGGCGTAACCGGAACTCGGTAAACACTTCGTTAGCGTCGCCCAGCGCCTGCTGGCAGATAAGGTTGTAGTCCTGGCACTGATTGTCGTCAGCGTGGCGCGGCAGCAGGCGGCCGGACTCACGGTCGAAGTGGCTCGGTGGCCACGCCAATTCAAGCGGCATCTGCCTGACTTTGCCTTCGATAATGATTTGCAGGTAGAGCGCCGAGGTGCCGTCGCGGCGGCACGAGCTGGGGCGCCCGTCGACTCGATAGTCCGTCCTGATGCGGATGTTGGCTGAGTACGCCATTTTTTGGTGGGTGGGGTAGAAACGCCAACGGCCGCCCGCCCCGAGATGGGACGAGCGGCCGCTAACTGTGCGAAATGAGTGTGAAACTGCCCCCGGTTTTGGGGTTGAAAACGCCGTTTGTAAAAGGAATAAAGCAAGAATACCGCCCCAGCAGCCGCGTTTGCAGCTAACTGAGGCGGTTTTTGCGCTTGGTAAATTGTACCGAGCGGTCCGGACGGGACTCGAACCCGCGACCTCCGCCGTGACAGGGCGGCATTCTAACCGACTGAACTACCGAACCAGAACCACCAGCCCGGCGGGGTATCGCCGTTTTGGTGCTGCAAAGGTAGGGCGCTCGCGGAATGTGAGGCAAGCATTCGCCGGAAAAAAATGCGGCGCCTATTGCTTCAACTGGCCCAAAACCCGCCCGACGGCGTGAAAGGCAAGCTGTTACCGCTTCCTCGGGGCCTGAAAAAAATTTCACCCGGCGGCCTCCCGATAGAAGTTATCGAGCAGGATGGCCGTCGCCATCGCCACGTTGAGCGATTCGGCGTGGCCGCGCCGGGGGATGTGGAGACGCGCCGTGAGGCCGGCGGCCACGTCGGGCGGCAGGCCGTGGCTTTCGGAACCCATCACCAGCAACCCTTCCGGGCGCAGGCGCTGCGTATGCACGTTGACGCCCGCCAGGTCGGCGCCCCACACGGCCGGAAACGACGGCGGCAGTTGCGCCAGAAGCGCGGGCAGGTCGGTCGTCAGGACCGGCACCCGAAACACCGACCCCATCGACGCGCTCACGGCTTTGGGCGAAAACGGGTCGGCCGTGGTGGGCGAGCACACCACGGCGGCGCACCCATACCAGTCGGCCAGCCGGATGATGGTGCCCACGTTGCCGGGGTCGCGCACGTCGGCGAGCGCGAGGCTGAGGGCGTCGGGGCGGAGCGCGGGTGGGGCGGCGCCGGGCAGCACGGCGGCGGGCAGGTGCGCCACGGCGAGCGCGGCATCATTCGTGACAAGCGAGCCGGCGCGGGCCAACTCGTCGGCCGTCACCGCCTCGAACGCGACGCCCGCGCGGCGCAGAAGCCAATCGAACTCCACCCCAAACGCGGCCGTGCCGTACACGCGCTCCGTGTGCAGCGGCGACTCGAGCAGCTCCGTCACCGACTTGGCGCCTTCCGCCACGAAGCGCCCGGTGGCCTGCCGGTGTTTTCTTTGTTGCAGTTCCGTCAAGAATCGAAGTGTCGCTTTTGTCAGCATCAGACGAGGGGAAAGTGCCGGGCGCGAAGGTCGGACGCGGGACGGGCATCGGCGCGGGGTGGGCATTGATGGTGGCGGTGCTGCTGTTGAGCGCCTGTACGCCAACGAAATTTTTGCGGCCGAAGGAAGCGCTGCTTTACCGCGTCGAGCTGCGCGGCGTGAAAACCGTTGACCGTACCGCCCTCGAAGCTCTCTACCAGCAGCAGCCGCACACCACGCTGCCCGTGGTGGGCGGCACCCCAAAGCTGTGGTTTTGGGTGCAGGGCCGCCGCACCTACGACCCGGCCAAAATCGACCAGCGGCTGGCCAGAATCGAGCGCAAGTACGACGACCGCATCCGCAAGGCGCAAGGCGACTCGCTGCGCGTGGTCGATTTGTTCGAGAAGAAAGAGCGCCGCCGCAAAGATTTGGTGCTGCGGAAGGAGAAAGGCAATTTTCTGATGCGGAAGCTCGGCGAGACGCCCGTGATCTACGACTCCGCCAAAACCGCCAAGACCGTCGAGCAGATCGAGATTTATCTGGCAGGCAAGGGCTTTTTTCGGAGCCACGCCACGGCGCGCGTCGATACCAGCCACCGCAAGGCTACCGTGACCTACACTGTGGAGGAAGGCCCGGCGGCGGTGTTTGCCTCGCTCCACGACTCCATCGCCGACCCCGCCGTGGCCGCCGTGGTGCAGGCCGACCGCGCCGCCCGCCAGACCGGCAAAGAGGATACCCGCCTGCTGCGCGCCGGTGACCGCTACGACGCCGACCGCCTCAGCCAGGAGCGCGACCGCCTCAACGAACTGCTCAAAAACAACGGCTACTTCGATTTTCTGCCCCAATACATCTCGTTCCTGGCCGACACCACCGAGCCGACGCGCGTCCGGCTCACGACCATCATCACTAACCCCGTGGGGGCGGCGCACCATACGGTGTTCACCATCAGCAGGGTGCGGGTGGTGGCCGATGCCGACCTGACGCGCTTTGGCCTGAAACGCGACACCATCCGCTACAACGACGTGCAGTACCTCGCGTACCAGCACCGCATCCGGCCGTGGGCGCTCGACCGCAAGCTGAGTGTGCGGTCCGGCGACCGCTACTCGCCCGAGGCCGCCAACCGCACCCAGCGGCAATTCACCGACCTCGACTTGTTTCGGTTCGTGAGCGTGGGCTTCCGCCGGACACCCGCCCCGGCCGACTCCGCGCGGCGCGACTCGCTCAACGGCGGCATCCCCGTGCGCGAGTTGACGGCGCGGGTGGCGCTATCGCCCCAGAAAAAATACCAGGAAACCGGCGAGGGCGGCCTCACCGTGTTTCGGGACTTGCCGGGGCCGTTTGGGTCGGCGCGGCTGCGCGTACGGAATGTGTTTCGGGGCGGCGAGGTGTTCGACGTGGGCCTGCGCGCGGGGCTGGAAGGGCAACTGCCGTTTGCCGGCGATGACCGAACCATTATCACCACCCAGCTCGGCGGCAACCTGAGCCTCACGTTTCCGCGCGTACTGGCCGCGCCGCCGCGCTTCGACCGCCGGATGGCGCCCTACAACCCGCGTACCCGCCTCACTGCGGCCTACACCTACATCAACCGCGACGAATACCGCCGCACCAACCTCGAGCTGACGTACGATTACATCTGGCAGCGCACCCCACAGTTGCAGTACGTGGTGACGCCGATTGACTTAAGTTTGATCAACGCCTCGCTGTCGGACGATTTTCGCTCGGTGCTCGACAACTACGCCGAGCAGGGCTTCCCGCTGATTCGCTCGTTTCAGAGCCAGTTGGTGCCGAGTATGGGTGTGCAGCGACTCTTCAACTCCAATGATTTCAACCAAACCCGCGACGCGCGCTACTCGCGCTTTTCGGCCGAAATCGGCGGCCTCTCCAACCTGTTGCTCAACTACGAGGCCCGCCTCAACGACAACCTGCGCAACTCGCTGCCCGTGTTCGCCTTCGTGAAGGTGGCCGTGGACCTGCGCCGCTACTGGAAGCTGGCGCCGGAACGGTTCGTGGTGGCGCGCTTCAACGGCGGCGTGGCGCGCTCGCTCGAAACGGCCTCCAACGGCAGCCTCAACCTGGGCGGTAACAACCTCGGGGTGCTGCCGTACGACAAATACTTCTTCGCGGGGGGGCCGTCGTCGGTGCGGGCGTGGCGGCCGCGCCGCCTCGGTCCCGGCGCCTATCATCAGGACGACATCATCGTCAACGGCGAGCGCCGCTCCGACGCCGTGGAGCAGCCCGGCGAGTTGCTGCTCGAGGGCAACCTCGAGTACCGGACACCCATTTATGGCTTCGTGAAAGGCGCCGTATTCGTGGATGCGGGCAACATCTGGACGCTTACCAGAGACCTGCGCGACGGCGCCTCGTTCGCGCTCGACGGCTTTTGGCGACAAATCGCGGTGGGCACGGGCGTGGGGCTGCGCCTCGATTTTTCGTTTCTGGTGCTGCGCCTCGACGTCGCCACCCGCGTGTACGACCCCACCGTGGCGACCGGCGAATCGCCGTACGTGCTGCCCAAGCTCCGGCGAGCCTTCAATCTGGGGATTGGCTACCCGTTCTAGATGGAGATTTGGGGGGATTGGGTGGGATTTGGGGATGCAAGTGATGCAAAAGACTCCGGCGATGGGGCTGGATGGAGATTTGGGGGGATTGAGTGGGATTTGGAGATGGAAGAGATGTGGCGAGCGCCATCTCAGCGCCGCGTCGGACCGCACCAAGTGCGATGCTGATACGATGCGCCCGCTGCCACTCGTACGCGGCGCCGAAACGGCGCTCGCCACGTTCCCGGTCGCCTCACCTCTAAAATCTTCTCACTCAACCACATTATCGCGCCGCTAACCGATGTTCGGCGCCGCGCTCTGCCCCGGCCGCGTATTTTCGCCCGCGTGAAACCTCTGATACTCACGGCCACCGCGCTGCTGGCGGCTGTTTCCTGCTTGCCGGCCCACGCGCAGGCGCCGCCCTCTCCTGCCACCTCCACCTCCCATGCCGGCGCCGCTTTCGTGCGCGATTCGCTCGACGCCTACATCCGGCGCGGGATGAAGGCGTGGAATATTCCGGGGCTGGCCATTGCCATCGTCAAGGATGGGCAAGTGGTGGTCAGCAAAGGCTACGGCGTACGCGAAGTGGGCAAGCCCGAGCCGGTCGATAACAAGACGCTCTTTTACATCGCCTCCAACTCCAAGCTCTTCACGGGCACGGCCGTGAGCGCGCTGGTGGAAGAGAAAAAGCTCTCGCTCGACGACCGCGTGACGAAGCACATTCCCGATTTTCAGCTCTGGGACTCGACGAGCACCCGCCTTTGCACCGTGCGCGATTTGCTCTGCCACCGCCTCGGCACGAAGACGTTTCAGGGCGATTTCACGTTCTGGAACTCCAGTCTGCCGCGAATGGAAATCGTGCGGCGGATGCGCCTGCTCAAACCCGAGTTTCAATTTCGGCAGGAATACGGTTACTGCAACTCGGCCTTCACGGCGGCGGGCGAAATCATCGGGCGCGTGAGCGGTGAGTCGTGGGAAGATTACATCACCACCGAATTTCTACGCCCTCTCGGAATGACCAACACCGCCGCCCTCACGGCGGGCATCGAGGTGCGGCCCAATCTGGCGCGGCCCTACACCACGGGGCTGGGCAAGCTCGAACGGCTGCCCTACGACAAGATTGACGCTCTGGCGCCGGCCGCGTCCATCGTGTCGTGCGTGGACGATATGAGCAAGTGGCTGCGGTTTCAGCTCGATTCGGGGCGCACGGCCGATGGCAGGCGCCTGCTGCCGTGGAGCGTGCTGCAACGCACCCGCGACGGCAACACCCTCGTGAGCACCCGCCGCCACCCGCGCCGGCCGATGCACTTTCAGGCCTACGGCCTCGGCGTCTATACCGGCGATTACAATGGTCGGCAGATTTATTGGCACACCGGCGGCGCCGACGGGTTCGTGTCGGGCACGTGCTTCGTGCCGGAGGCGGGGCTGGGCCTCGTCATTCTCACGAATCAGGACAATCAGGCGTTTTTCGAGGCGCTCCGCTACCAGCTTCTCGACGCCTACCTCGGGGTGCCCTACATTGACCGGAGCCGCCAGGCGCTCGTGCCCACCCGCGCCGCCGAAACCCAGGACGCCCGCGACCGCGCCGGCCTCCTCGACCGGGCCGCCAAAGGCCGCGAGTCAAACGCCAAACTGCCACGCGATTTCCGCAACTACCTCGGCTCCTATCAGCACCCGCTGATGGGCGTCATCAAGGTTGAAGCCGATGGTGCGAGTAAGCGCGACCTCCGCATCGTCTTCCCCAGCCTTCCCGGCCTAACGGCCAAAATGGAATGGATGAGCGGTGAGGAGTGGCTCCTGACCTACTCTAACCCCGCTTATGGGCGCTTCCCGGCCACCTTCACGGGCGAGGGGGAGAAGGTGGGTACGCTGACCATCAAGGTCAACGATTTTCTGGAGTACGACCCCTATACGTTCACGAAGCGGTAGGCCGCTCTCCGGTGGAAGAAAACCAGGGGGGCTGTGCCTCCCACAGCGGTTGAGTTCGATTGTAGAGCTACCTATCCGTGCCCAGCCGTCGGTGGGGGCACAGCCCCCACTCTTGAGCCGCACCGGGGCGAAGTTCCGGGCGAGCGCTTGGGCGCTATCAACCGCTTAAGCGGTGAGCTGCTCCCACTCCGTCTTCCTGTTCCTGACAATAAGCATCCGCCTAAAAAAATGCCCAGCATCCAACTCGGAAGCGTGTCTTCCGGGCCGGATACTGGGCGCGTTTGCACTAAGCAGGGCGGCATTTTACCCGCGCCCGTGCATCATATACATCAGCTTTTTAGTGATGGCCAGCAGCACGAAGCCCGCCAAAATCACGAACGCCGCAATCAGGCCAAACACTTTCAGCGCGCCCATCTCCTCGACATATGCCGCGATGTAGCCGCCGGCAATCTGCGCTACGAACGGCGAAAGGAACCACACACCCATCAGCATCGACGTGTAGGCCACCGGCGACAGACGCGACACCATCGAGAGGCCAATTGGCGACAGGCACAACTCGCCGATGGTGTGAAAGAAATACGTCGCCAGGAGCCACAGAATGCTGGCCTTCACGGTCGTATCGGCGATATCGCCGCCGCGCTCCAGCACGGCGCCTACCATAAACAGGAAGCCCACGCCGAGTAGAATCATCCCGAGGGCCATTTTGACGGGGATGCTGAAATCGCGGCCTTCGCTGGCGCGTTTCACCCAGTAGCCCGCCACCGCCGGGGCCAGCAGCACGATGAACAGCGGGTTCACGGACTGAAACCATGACGTCGGAATCAGGAAGCCGAACACCTCGCGATTGATGTACTTGTCGGTGTAGAGCGAGAGCGACGAGCCTGCTTGCTCAAAACCGGCCCAGAAGAACACCACCAGTACCGTGATGATGAAGATGACGCTCATCCGGTCGGTTTCTTCCTTCGTGAGGGGGGCTTTTGCGGCAGCTTCGGCGCCGTTGCTCGCGGCGGCGCTCGGGCGCAGGCCTACCTCACCGAGCAGGCGCGGGCCGACGATGTTGAACGCCAGTTGGCCAATCACCATCCCGATGCCGGCAGCCAGGAAGGCGTAGCGGAACGCGTACACATCGACCACCCACTGGCCGGTGGCCGGGTCGAGGTGGCGCGTGGCAAACGCATTCTCGGCGAGGTAGCCGCACACCAGCGGCGCGAACAACGCCCCGACGTTGATGCCCATATAGAAGATAGTAAACGCGGCATCGCGCCGGGGGTCGCCCTGCTCGTAGAGCTTGCCGACCACCGTGGAGATATTCGGCTTGAAGAAGCCGTTGCCGACCATCAGCAGAAACAGCCCCAGCACCGACGCCACCGGCATCACCACGCCGAACAGCGACATCGTGGCCGGAAAACCCGGCTGCGCGAACAAGCTGAACTGGCCGAGCGCCATCAAGGTGCCGCCGATGAAGATGGAGCGCCGCTGCCCCAGGTACCGCTCGGCCAGCCAGCCGCCGATGATGGGGGTGAAATAGACGAAGCCCGTGAAGTAGCCGTAGATCAGGCTGCCGGTTTTTTCGGCAATGCCCAGGCCCCCGGCTACGGCCGATTTGGTGAGGTATAAAATCAGCAGGCCGCGCATTCCGTAGTACGAAAAGCGCTCCCACATTTCAGTAAAAAACAACAGATAGAGCGCGGGCGGGTGCCCGGTTTGCTGTTGCGTCGGGTGTTCGGTGGCGGTTGAAGCCATTGACAAGGGAGTTAGGAACTTGAACTGTTGGACTAAAAGACGATAGACCACCGCGTGGCAGCGAAGTTGCCCCTTCAATATCCGGCCTTGAAAAGCCGGGCACTGCAGCGGGCCGGGGTAAAGCTACACCCAAACCACCCCGCTAACCTACCCGAACGGCGCCGAGCAGCCGTTGCGAGAAACCACACGAAATCGCGGTTTCGGCGGCTTTCATCGTATTTTCGGGCCGAGGTAAGCAGATTTTTTGCATTTCGTTCCCCGAAAAGCAGGTTTTTTCGGCCCGAACCGGCTTTATTTTTACCTTTGTAAGGGTTCCGGGCGTTTTTTCAGTCACGACGCGCCGGGGTCACCGATTCGGTTCAACTCCCTTCATCAATTCCCCTCCCCCGCTCGTATGGCCGCCACCGCGCCGTCTGCCACCACGGGTCGCCTGACGTATGTCGGCTTCCCCGAAACCCGCACCGCCCCGACGTACTACGACCTCACGCCCGAGGAACTGGTGCAACACGCCCTGCAAAACGGCGAAGGTATGCTGACCGATACCGGCGCCCTGATGGCTGACACCGGCCAGTTCACGGGCCGCTCGCCGAAAGACCGCTTCGTGGTGAAGGACGACGTGACGAAGGACGCCGTGAACTGGGGCGACGTCAACATCGCCTTTGACCCGGACAAGTTCGACGCACTGCACCGGAAAATGGTGGCCTTCCTCGCCGATAAGCCGCTGTACGTGCGCGACGCCGCCGCCGGCGACCACCCCGACTACCGCCTCAACCTGCGCGTCATCAACACGCAGGCGTGGCAGAACCTGTTTTGCCACCACCTGTTTCTGCGCCCCGAAAGCGGCTGGACGAACCTGACCGACGGCGAAACGCCGTTCACCATCATCTGCGCGCCCGCCTTCGAGGCCGACCCGGCCGTGGACGGCACCCGCCAGAAGAACTTCGCCATTCTGAACTTCACGAAGCGGATGATTCTGATCGGCGGCACCGGCTACGCCGGCGAGATGAAGAAGGGCATCTTCGGGGTGCTCAACTTTATGCTGCCCCACCAGCACGGTGTGCTGTCGATGCACTGCTCGGCCAACATCGGCGAGCGCGGCGATACGGCCCTGTTTTTCGGCCTGAGCGGCACGGGTAAAACCACCCTCTCGGCCGACCCCAACCGTGGCCTCATCGGCGACGACGAGCACGGCTGGGCCGCCGATTCGGTGTTCAACTTCGAGGGCGGCTGCTACGCCAAAGCCATCGACCTCACCAAAGAGAAGGAGCCGCAAATCTGGGACGCCATCCGCGAGACCTCCATCGTCGAGAATACGCGCTTCATCCCCGGCACTACCACCGTCGATTACGCCAACAAGAGCGTGACTGAGAACACCCGCGCCGCATACCCGATCTACTTCATCGACAACGCCGTGACGCCCTCGCGCGGGCCGGTGCCGAAAAACATCTTCTTCCTCACGGCCGACGCCTACGGGGTGCTGCCGCCCATCAGCAAGCTCACGAAGAGCCAGGCGATGTACCACTTTATGTCGGGCTACACCGCCAAAGTGGCCGGCACCGAAGTGGGCGTGACCGAGCCGCAAACCACGTTCTCGGCCTGCTTCGGCGCCGTGTTCCTGCCGCTGCACCCGACCAAATACGCCGAGATGCTGGGCCGGAAGATGGACGAAAACCCCGACGTGAACGTGTGGCTCATCAACACCGGCTGGACGGGCGGCGCCTACGGCACCGGCTCGCGGATGAAGCTCTCGTACACCCGCGCGATGCTGACGGCCGCCCTCACCGGCGGACTCGACGGTGTGAAGTACCGCCAGCACCCGGTGTTCGGGGTGCTGATGCCCGCCGCCTGCCCCGGCGTACCGGCCGAAATCCTCGACCCGCGCAACACCTGGGCCGACAAAGACGCCTACGACCGCACCGCCAACGCCCTGGCCGAGAAATTCATCAACAATTTCAAGAAGTACGCGGATTTCGCGAATGACGAGATTTTGGCGGGTGCGCCGAAAGTGGAGGCCGAAGCCAACGCCTAACGCATAGGCTCTGCACCAATTCAACCTGTTGGAAGGCCCGCCACCGCAAGGTGGCGGGCCTTTTTGGTGCTACACAAATGCGTCAACAGTATGCCCTACCTGTATGGTCCCGTCAAGTCAGGGTGTATCTTTAGGGGCTGAATTTCACGCTGCTT